>Ga0193705_1000448_pt1 | contig 9444 bp, 6 predicted proteins | sample U3m2metaG_FD_143045 | JGI IMG/M metagenome (GOLD analysis project Ga0193705, IMG submission 143045) | Soil microbial communities from a riparian zone of the East river system, Colorado, United States - U3m2 | ecosystem: Environmental > Terrestrial > Soil > Riparian zone | place: USA: East River... | reverse complement strand
GTGGCGTCTTGGCGTACAACAGGATTCTCTCGCTGGCTCGGGCCCCGCCGGTAAGGTGGCCGATCCGGCGAGCGCCGGCCGGCCGATGACCGCCCTCACGGCTGCCGACATCGACGCCGGGTACCAGGCGATCGAGAAAAAGCTCAAGTGCACCTGCGGCTGTGGCCTCGACATCTACACGTGCCGCACCACGGACTTCAATTGCACCTACAGCCCCAACCTCCACCGCCAGGTGGTGGCGCTCGCGGAACAAGGGAAGACCGCGCAGGAGATCCTCGACGCATTCGTCGCGCAATACGGGCAACAGGCGTTGATGGCGCCGCCGAAGCGCGGCTTCAACCTCGCCGGGTATTTCGTCCCGTCGCTCGTCGTCCTCGTCGCCGCCGGATTCCTGATCCGGGCGCTGCAAAAATGGACCCGGGCTGCTGCCGCCCAGGCGGCCGTGGCGGCGCCGGCCTCGACCGGCTCCCCCGACGCTTCGCCCGCCGAGCTCGAGCGGCTGCGCCGCGAGCTCGAGCGGCTCCCCGGCTGACCACACGATGCTGGAGTTGATGGTCGGGATCCTGCTCGCCACAGGCGCGACGTACTTCGTGCTGCGTCCCATCCTGTGGCCACAAGAGGAACCCGATATCCCCCCGGGGGACGAAGGCGACGATCCGAACGACGACCTCAGCCCTCAGGCCGTCGCGCTGCGCGCCCTCAAAGAGATCGAGTTTGACCGCGCGACGGGGAAGTTGTCCGATGCGGACTACGACGAGCTGCACGCGAGATACACCCAGGAAGCACTGGCTGCACTACGGGGTGATGGTGGACCAACCCCGGGCGCGAGCCCGGGGATACACGAACCCCGGGCTGTCGCCCGGGGTCAGTCAACCCAACGGTCCGTTTGCCCCGTCGACGGCCCTCGTCCCGAGCCCGACGCCGTCTTCTGCTCGAGGTGCGGCCGCCGTCTCGGCACCGCGACCGGGTATTGCGGCCGCTGCGGCAGCGCGCTCGAGACCGACGCACGCTACTGCAATCGCTGCGGATCGCGCGTCGCCGCCTAGCCGCCCCGCGCGCGCCGCACGTAGGCGGTCACGGCGGCGCTCTCTTCCGTAAACCGCGTACCGAGCGCGCGCGCCTTGGCCACGTCACCGGCCTCGGCCACCGCCTCGAGCTCCTGGAGCAGCGCGGCAAGCCTCTTTGCGCCGATCGTTCCGGCGGACGACTTGAACGCGTGCGCCGCTCGTTTGATCGCCTCGGCCTCACCCGACCCAAGCGCCGCCGTGAGCACCGCGATGCGCTCGTCGGCCGACTGCACGAACGTGTCCAGGATCGCATCGACCGCCTCTTCGACGCCGGCCTCGCGCATTTCGCGCCGGAACCCATCTAGATCCACGGGCGCGTCCGTCCTGACGACTGGCGGTGGTGCGGGCACCGCGTGCGCCCCTCCCCCCGCGTCGGCCCCGCGTTCGACCACGGCAAAGAGATCGTGGCCCTTGAAGGGCTTCGTGAGGTAGTCGTTCATGCCGGCGGCCAGACACTTCTCCCGCTCACCACTCAAGGCGTGGGCGGTCAGAGCGACGATCCGGAGATCGCGGCCGGCGGGTGTGGTCCGGATGTGCCGCGTGGCTTCCAACCCGTCCATCTCGGGCATCTGGATGTCCATGAGCACGACATCGTAGCGTTTTCGCGCGACCGCTTCCGCGGCCGCCCGGCCGTCGCCCGCGACATCGACGTCGTGACCGCGTTTGCGCAGCATGGTCGCTGCGACTTCCTGGTTTACCACGTTGTCCTCTGCGAGGAGGACCTGGAGGCGGGGACGGGATTCCGCGATCGAGTGCTGCGTCACGACCAGCGCCGCGGCGGCGGTCATGCCCAGCACGACGCCCACGGCGTCCAGCAGGTCAGTGCGGGAGGCGGGCTTGGTCAGATAGCCGTTGATTCCCAAATCCCGGCAGCGCTGCCCGTCGCCGCGCTCGCCCGACGACGTGAGCATCATGAGGCGGGTCTCGGCGATCGCCGGCGCGGCGCGGATGGCGGCCCCGAGCGCGAACCCGTCGAGCCCGGGCATCTGCGCGTCCAGGATCGCCAGGTCGTACGGTGTCCCGCTCCGCTGTGCCTTCTGGAGCGCGTCGAGTCCGGCGCTCCCGTCGGCCGCCTCACCGACGAGGAGGCCCGCCGCGCCGAGCATCTCGCGCAGGATGCGTCGATTCGTCGCGCTGTCGTCGACCACGAGCACACGACGGCCCGCCAGTGCGCCACCCGACAGCGGGGCCGTCGCGGGCGCAGCGGCCTCGTCGACCGCGAGCGGCAAGGAGAACACGAACTCGGTGCCTTCGCCCACGGCACTCGTCACCGTCAAGTCGCCGTCCATCAGGCGCACGAGGCGCCGGGCGATCGTGAGGCCGAGTCCCGTGCCGCCGTACTTCCGCGTCGTGCTCTCGTCGGCCTGGCCGAACTCCTCGAAGATCGTCTCGAGTTTGTCTTGCGGGATGCCGATGCCGGTGTCGCGGACGGAGAAGCGGATGACGGGCCGACCATCGCGCGCGCCGGCGCTCCGGACGGCGACGACGATTTCGCCCGCCTCGGTGAATTTGATCGCGTTGCCGATGAGGTTCGTGAGCACCTGGCGCAAGCGCGTCGGGTCGCCACGCATCATGTGGGGGACGTCCGCCGCCACGTCGGCGATCAGCTCGAGACGGCGTTGGCGCGCCCGCCCCATCAGCAGTCCGATCGTCGTCTCCGCCAGGTGCGCCGGCCCGAACGGGATCGCCTCGAGCCGGACCTGCTCTGCCTCGATCTTCGACAAATCGAGAATGTCGTTGAGCAGGGTGAGCAGCGTCTCGCCGGCGACCTGCACCAGGGAGAGCGAATGCCGTTGCTCGGGTGAGAGCTCGGTATCGAGCAGCAGCTCTGTCAGGCCGAGCACGGCGTTCAGGGGCGTACGGATCTCGTGGCTCATGTTGGCGAGAAAAGCGCTGCGCGTTTGCGCCAGGCGCTCGGCGGCATCGCGCGCCTGCCGCAGCGCCTCGCGCGTCGCGACCTCCGCGCGCACGTCGCGTGCGATCGTCGAGAACCCGCTGAAGCGTCCGTCGGTGTCGCGCGTGACCGAAATGCTGATAGAGACCGGAATCGGCGTTCCGTCCTTGTTCACGCGGACGGTCTCGAAGTGCTCGATGTGGTCGCCGCGCCGAATTCGCTCGAGAATCGCGTGCACCTCGTCGGCGCGGTCGGGCGGGGCCAGCACGCTGATGGAACGCCCCTGGATCTCCCCCAGCGTGTACCCGAACAAGCGCTGGGCCGCGGCGTTCCAGGAGACGACCGTGCCGTAGAGCGTCTGGCCTATGATTGCGTCCTCCGACGTCTCGACGATGCTGGCCAGCTGCGTGAGGGCGTCCTCCGCGCGCCGCCGGTCGGTAATGTCTTCGTACATCACGAAGACGTGTCCCTCCGCAGACCCCTCCACCTGGCGCGCCGAGAGGCGGACGGGGATCACCGTACCGTCTTTGCGGCGCCGTTCGACTTCGAGCACCACCGTGTCCCCCCCACGGGCGCGGCGTTGCAGTTGGCTGGCCTTGGGCATTTCGGACTTCGGGACGATCAAGGCGTTGATGTTTTGCCCCACCGCTTCTTCAGGGGCGTATCCAAAGAGGCGCTCGAACTGCGGATTGATCCCTTGCACCTGCCCCTGAGCATCGATGACCGAGATGGCGACCGGCGCGCTCGCCAAGAGGCCGTCGACGTACGCGTGCTGGCGGGCCAGGTCCTCGCTCGACGCTTGTAACAGCGTCGCGGCCTGCACCCGCTCGGCGAACGTGCGATGGGCGAGTCCGTGAATGCGCCTCATCCCGAACGCGAACAGGAAGGCGAGGGCGATGGCGACCAGCTGCGGTCGGCCATGGCCCTCGAGCAGGATGCCGACGGGGAGGGGGGCCAACATCGGCACCGCCAAGCACAGGAACGTCCGCGTGTCGCCCACGAGGGTGCTCGTGCCCCCGGCGACGATGGCCGCCACCACGGTGAGGATCAAGGCCGCTTGCTCAAACGGGACGTCCGGAATCGCGAACGCGGCACCGACGCCCCACGCTAGCCCGATGGCCGCAACGGTCAGCCGAACCCCCGCCAGCGCCTCCGCGTCCGACACGTTGCGGCGGCGTGCGTACATGCGCCACTGGGTCCGCATCGCGGCCGCGGCGACGATGGCGAGCGCCCACGCGATCGTCCGCCCGACAGGGAGGGACGTCCAGACCAGCGTGGCGACGAGGATGGCCCCGGCAACGTGGACGGCCTCCACCAACTGTCCGCCCGCCAGCAGTTGGCCGATCGCCACGTGCCGCACTTCTTTGGCGAGCTGCTCTTCCTGATCGGCAACCCGCGAAGGGTCGCCACTCCTCAAGAAGGCGGACGGGCGCAGCGGAGCGCTCATGGAAGCAATGATAACCCCTTGCTTTTCGCGGCGCCGTTTCCTATCAGTCTGCATCACCCGAACCGAGGAGCAGTCGTGAAAGGATTCCTGCCGCGGGTTACGCTGGTCGTCGTGCTGCTGGTGCTGATGGCGTCCACCGCCGACGCGCAGCGCCGGACGCGGCGCCGCGCCGTTTCGTCCTCCGGGCCGAGCTATGGTGCGCACCTCGGGTACAATTTCGACGTGGACGAGCTGTTCCTCGGCGCCCAGCTCTCCTGGCCGTTGACTCCGCAGCTCGCACTCTATCCGACCTTCGACTACTACTTCGTGAGCCCCGGGAGCTTGTGGGCATTGAACTTCGACCTGAAGTACCGTCCCCCCACGCGCTACGGCGCCTGGTACGTCGGGGGCGGGCTCAACCTTCTGCATGGGACGGGTGGGAGCGACAGCAATCTGAATCTGTTCACAGGACTCGAGAGCCGGCGCGGCCGGACGCGGCCCTACGTCGAGGCGCGGTTCATCCTGGGCAGCGGGAGCACATTCCAGGTTGCCGGCGGTCTCAACTGGCGGTAGGTCAGAACTCGAAGGTTTCGATCTTTCGCAGGGCCATTCGTAGCGGGACGACCGTGGCCGCCGCGCACAGCGCGGCGGCTATGGCAAACCATCCGATCATCCACGCGTCGATCACGAGCGGCGCGCCATCGTACACCGCGCGCACATACGTGTAAACCGCCTGCCAGAGCGAGAGCGTCACGGCGGCGAGTAGCGCGATCGTCGCCATCATGAACACCAGCGCGCCGAACGACGTTGGGATCTGCGCCGCGTTTTCAGTCTCGAACTGGGGATACGCCGCCCCGAAAGCCAGCGCCATCGCGGAAATCGCGAGCGTGAGCGCGAACATCGCGACCATGCTCGTGATCATCATGAACGGCGTGACTTCGAGCATCACGTTCGTGATGCCCGTGAGGAGCAGCGCCAGAATGAGCAGCGGAATCGTGCCCACCCAGTATTTCGACCACAGCAGCGCCCGCAGGTCGAGCGGGCTCGAGCGGAGCAGCCACATCTGGCGCCCCTCCAGTGACACGGCTGGGAACACGAACCGGGCCGCGATGGCCGCCAGGACGAAGCCGGCCAGCGCGAGGTTCAGGAACGAGACCAGCGTGACATAGTAGAACCCGACGGCCTCGCCGCGATGCAGAGGCAGCGCCTGGATGTTGAAGACGTACACCACGACCAGCACCGCCAGCAGGATCAGCTGGCTCGTTGTGTCGCGGAAGAACAGCCGGATGTCCTTCAGCACGAACTCCCGCTTGGCGACCGGGAGGTGCTTGAGCAACCCACCGATGGTCCAGCGCCAGAAGCCCCCACGAATGAACCGTTCGGCGCCCTCCTGGGCCTTCGTGAATCCCTGGGGGAAGAGGGCCCGGTGCAGCAACGCGCCCATGGTCACGAACGCCGCGGCCGTCGTCCAGAGAAGCACCAGCGACAGCGGGTCGATGTCGTGGCGCAAGTATCCCATGATCGCTTTGGTCGCCCACTCGCTCGGCAGGAACGGCGACGTCGGCGTGCGCAGGACGGTCACGAAGTCGAGCAGGTTGCGGAACCCTTCGGGGCGTGCCAGCTGCTCGGGTCGGATGATGCGGAACAGCATGATCACGCCCCCCGCCGCACCGATCGCGATGATCGAGAGGAGGTCGCGAGTGCGCCGGGCGGGGAAGACGTTCACCAGGACGAGCGTCACCGCCGTGCCGACCACCGCCGGCAGCAGCAAGAGCGGGACGACGACGAGTATCGCGTAGGGAATGAACAGCACGCCGCCGCGATAGATCACGCCGTACGCCGCGAGGATCGGCACCGCCATCAGCGCCACCATCCACGACGAGTGGAGCAGCGTCTCGCCGAGCTTCGCGAGATACAGGCGCAGCCAGTCGACCGGCGCCGAGACCAGGAGGTCCAGGTCCTTGGCGAGGAAGAAGCTCGATAGCGCCGTGATGACGTTGGAAAGAACCAGAATCGAGATGAATGAGAGGAGGACGAGCCCCAGAATCTTGTTGGGGATGAGGGCGCCCAGCTCCTCGACGCCGCGCAGGTACTTGAGGATGACGTAGAGGACGCCGAACACGGCGAGCCAGAACAGCGCCCCGACGACCGTGAGGACGATGAGCTTGCCGCGCCCGCCGCGGTCGCGCTCCTCGCGCATGCGCTGCAGCGCCGTCCGCCACTTGGGCTGCAACACGTGCCACAGCGACGGCTGCTTCACGCGCCGAGGACCTCCACCAGGGCCTTCACGTGCGCACCCCCGGTGAGCTTCAGGAACAGCTCCTCGAGGCTCGAGCTCCCCGCCTGATGCTCGCGTCGCACGTCTGCGACTGTCCCGGCAGCCACGACCTTCCCGTGCTGGATGATCGCGATCTGATCGCACATCGCCTCGGCGACCTCGAGCGTGTGCGTGCTCATCAGGACGGTGCCGCCCTTATCGACAAATTGCCGGAAGATGTCCTTCAGCAACCGCGCGGCCTTGGGGTCGAGGCCCACCATCGGCTCGTCCACCACGATGCACTCGGGGCGGTGAATCAATGCGCTGGAGATGATCAGCTTCTGGCGCATGCCGTGACTGTACGCCTCGACCAGCTCGTTCTGCCAGCTGGTCAGCTCGAACACCTCGAGCAGCTCGGCGATGCGACGCTCGACCGAGGCTCCCTCCTGGCCGTAGAGCCCCGCGACGAAACGGAGGAACTCGACGCCGGTGAGCTTGTCGTACACGAAGGGCCGGTCCGGGATGAACCCGAGTCGCATCTTGGCTGAGAGCGGATTGACGTGCACGTCGTCGCCGCCCAGCAGGACGCGGCCCTGCGTGGGCCGCAGGATCCCGGCGATCATCCGCAGTGTCGTGGTCTTGCCGGCGCCGTTCGGGCCGAGGCAGCCATACAGCACGCCGCGCGGCACGTGCAGGCTGATGTCGTCCACCGCGACGAAGCTGCCGTACAGCTTGGTGAGGTTCTCCAGACGGATCATAAGACCTCGAGCTTGAGTCGGCCCACCAGGGGAAAGAGCTCCACCTGGCGCGCGAGCCCGCCGACGGCGAAGCGCAGGTGCGCGGCGTCGGCCGGGTATTGATCGAAGGTTGGGTCGACGGCCACCCACCCGCCGAGGTACACCTCGGCCCAGGCGTGATAGTAGAAACGGCCCTGGAGATAGATGAGTCCGGAGACCGTGCGCGCCGGCAGGCCCGCCGCGCGCGCGAGCGCCACGTACAGTGTCGCGGCGTCGTTGCAGTCGCCGCGCCGCGTCTCGAGCACCCTCTCAGCGCTGGGCACCTGCTCCGTCACCTCGCGACGCAGGTTTCCGTGCACCCAGTGTGTCAGCAGCTCGGCGGTCCGGGCCGGGCTGCGGTCCCGGACCCCGACGATGAGGCGCGCCTGCGCCGCGATCCGAGGATCGCGGCTCTGGATCAGGGGCTCGGGCTGCAGCCAACGGACGAGCGCCGTGTCGGTGGCCGGGAGGCGGTACGGCGCGGCGTGCGCCTGCGACGCGCTCTCGCGCGAGATCTCGAGCGTATCGCCGGCGAGATGTTGCCGTCCACCCACGCCCTCGCCGCCGAGCAGGACGTCGAACCCGGTGAGGTCCACACCGGACAACCGCACCTGGAAATGCGCGGCGCCGGCGTCGGGCGGTCCCTCACGCACGCCGGCCGCGAGCGCGGTCGCCGGGACCACGTCGCCGAGCGCGGGCGCGGCGCTGCTCCGCGCGACGCGCGCCGTGTCGCGCCGCCGGAAATTCTCGTAGGCGATCTCGAACGCCGAGCGCTCCATCGCGAATCCGACCGGGCCCGACGAGCGCACGATGCGTCCCTGGGCGTCGATCCAGTTGCTGACCCGCACGCCGTTCGCTGCGTAGTCGATCCGGAATGCCCGCACCGTGTCGAAGTGCTCGGGCCCCCACACCATCGTCGTCGAATCGAGGTCGGCGCTGTCGGCGACGACGAGCGTGGACTCGGCGGCGACGCGCACCGTGACGTCCTGAGTGGCCAGGAGCAACGGATCGAAGAGCCGCGCCGAGTAGGTCCGTCCCCGCTGCAGCTCACCACCGAAGGCGAGGCGCAGGGGAAGCAACGAGGGCAGCGTGACGGGACCGGTGAGGGGGATCCGCGTCACCTGCGAGTCGCCGTCGGACACGATCGAGACGCGCAGCACGGAGTCGCCGAGCACGCGGCCGTGGGCGTCGAACTGGCCGATGTCGCCGTCGAACGTCACGTCGACCCGCTGCAGCCGGAGCGTGCGCGAGAGGAAGGCGACGCTGCGCGCCTTGGTACGCCGCAACTTGCCGACCGCGGCGACGTCGAGCACGAAGTTGTCCTCGACGCGGATCGAGTCCGGCAGCGTATCGAGCGTCGCGGACGCGAAGCCGACCTGTTGGGCCCCGAGGTCCAGGCGATAGAACGTGGCGCCCGGCGGGACGGAGAGCGCGGCGTCGGCGAGACGGGCGCCGGTCGAGCGGAACACCTCACGCTTCACGAGCCAGCCGAGCGACAGCAGCCACACGAACAGGACGGCGATGGCCCAGTGGCGGCGGGTCACGTCTGATCCATCGCGGCGGCCCGCTTGAGGGCGGCCTCGAATACCTCGTGGTCTTGAGGGGTCTCCACGACAAACGAAACGTCGGCGGGGAAGGCGGAGTTCTCGAGGTGCGTCTGCAACACGGTCGCCATGATCTCCGCCGCGTCTTCGATCGTGAGGTTGCCGGCGCCGGTGCCGATCGGCGGGACACTGAGGTGGCCGAATTCCCACTCCTGCGCCTGCTGCAGCGCCGCGCGCCAGGCGCGCGTCACGCTGCCGCGGCTCACGGGTTCCGTCTCGCTGCGAATGACGGTGTGGATCACGAATTCGGCGGGCAGGTCGCCGCCGGCGGCGGTCACGACGGCCGCGCCGACCGGAAGGTCCCGCGTCAGGCGGAGGCGGTCGTGAAACTCCGCGCCGCCCATGGTCTCGAGACGGCGCAGGGCGGCGGCGGTCGGGTCGAGGCGGGTCGTGGCGGGACGGACGATCGCGTCGGCTGCG
>Ga0193705_1000446_pt1 | contig 9460 bp, 8 predicted proteins | sample U3m2metaG_FD_143045 | JGI IMG/M metagenome (GOLD analysis project Ga0193705, IMG submission 143045) | Soil microbial communities from a riparian zone of the East river system, Colorado, United States - U3m2 | ecosystem: Environmental > Terrestrial > Soil > Riparian zone | place: USA: East River... | reverse complement strand
GAGCCTGGCCAAGTTGATCTCCACGATCTTGGCGAGCTCCTCGGTGCCGAGCGCGTCGAAGAGCACGACCTCGTCGAGCCGGTTCAAGAACTCGGGCTTGAACGCCCCGCGTACCACACCCATCACCGCATTCCGTTTGGTCTCGACGTCCAGCGTCTGGTCAGCCAAGTACTGGGAGCCCAGATTGGAGGTCAAGATCAAGATTGCGTTGCGGAAATCGACCGTACGCCCTTGGCCGTCGGTCAGCCGGCCGTCGTCGAGCACCTGCAGCAGGATGTCGAAGACCTCGCTGTGTGCCTTCTCCACCTCGTCCAAGAGCACCACGGAGTACGGGCGGCGCCGTACGGCCTCAGTGAGCTGGCCGCCCTCCTCGTAACCGATGTAGCCGGGAGGTGCGCCCACCAGCCGCGCCACGGAGTGCTTCTCGGAGTACTCGCTCATGTCGATCCTGATCATCGCCCGTTCGTCGTCGAAGAGGAACTCGGCAAGCGACTTCGCCAGCTCGGTCTTACCGACGCCGGTAGGGCCGAGGAACAGGAAGGATCCGGTGGGCCGGTTGGGATCGGAGATGCCAGCCCGGGAGCGGCGTACGGCATCGGCGACGGCGCGAACGGCCTTCAGTTGGCCGATCAGCCGCTGCCCGATCCGCGACTCCATCGCAAGCAGCTTCTCCGTCTCGCCCTGCAGCAGCCGGCCGACCGGTATGCCGGTCCAGTTGGCGACGACCTCGGCGACGTCATTCGGGCCGACCTCCTCCGAGACCATCGAGGGCAGCTGGCTCTCGTCCTTGGCGGCCTCCTCCAACTCCTTCTCCAGGGCGGGAATCTCGCCGTAGTTGATCTCACTGGCCTTGACCAGGTCGCCTTCCCGAAGCGCCCGATCCGAAGCCACGCGTAGCTCATCGATCTGCTTCTTCAGCTCACCGACGCGGTTCAGACCTTGCTTCTCGGCCTCCCAGCGCGCTTCGAGGGACCTGCGGTCTTCCTCGACGTTGGCCAGTTCCTCGGTCAGCCGATGCAACCGCTCGACGCTGGAAGGGTCTGACTCCTTTTCCAGCGCCAGCTTCTGCATCTTCATCCGCTCCACCGTGCGGCGCAGCACGTCGATCTCCACTGGAGAGGAGTCGATCTCCATCCGCAACCGGGACGCAGCCTCATCGACCAGGTCGATCGCTTTGTCGGGCAGCCGCCGAGATGTGATGTAACGGTTCGACAAGGTGGCCGCCGCGACCAGTGCCGCATCGGTGATCGCCACCTTGTGATGCGCCTCGTACCGCTCCCGCAGACCGCGCAAGATCGCGATGCTGTCCTCGACACTCGGCTCGTCCACGAACACCTGCTGGAAGCGCCGCTCAAAAGCCGGATCCTTCTCGATGCGCTCGCGGTACTCGTCCAAGGTGGTCGCGCCGATCATGCGCAGCTCGCCACGAGCGAGCATCGGCTTGAGCATGTTGCCCGCGTCCATCGATGAGTCGCTGGTGGCCCCAGCGCCGACGACGGTGTGCAGCTCATCGATGAAGGTGATGATCTGTCCGGCCGCGTCCTTGATCTCGGTCAGGACGGCCTTGAGGCGCTCCTCGAACTCGCCGCGGAACTTCGCACCAGCCACCATCGAGGGCAGGTCCAATGCCACCAAGCGGCGGCTCTTGAGCGAATCCGGCACGTCGCCGGCCACCAGCCGCTGCGCCAAACCCTCGACCACGGCGGTCTTGCCGACGCCAGGCTCGCCGATCAGCACCGGGTTGTTCTTGGTACGCCTGGCAAGCACCTGGACCACACGGCGAATCTCGCCGTCGCGTCCGATGACCGGGTCGAGTTTGCCGTCCCGAGCCATTGCGGTGAGGTCGACTCCGTACTGATCGAGTGCAGACGAGGTTCCCTCGGCTTCCGGGCTGGTCACCCGCTTGCTGCCGCGAGCCTCGTTGAAGGCCCGAGTCAGCACATTCGGCTTGACGTTGAGCGCGGCCAGCACCTTCTTGGCGTCAGAATCAACGGTGGCGAGCGAGATCAGCAGATGCTCTGTTGCTACGTACGCGTCGCCGAGCTGTTCGGCGCGAACCTCCGCGTCCGCGAGCACTCTGGCGAAGGACCCGGAAAGGCTCGGCTGGCTGACCGAGGAGCCCTTCGCTGAGGGCAGCTTGGAGATCGCGCCCTGGGCGGCCGCAGCAACGACGGCCGGATCGGCGCCGGCCGCAGAAATCAAAGGCGCAGCGGTGTTACCGGGCACCTGCAGCAACGCGTGCAACAAGTGGGACGGTTCGGCATACGGGTTGCCCTCAGTTAGGGCGGTTCGTAGCGCGGCTGAGACTGCGTCTCGACTCTTGGTGGTGAGCTTGTTGGTGTCCATGTCCCCTCTCAGGTCAAACTTGAGTAAGTCTCACTCAACTATGCGCCAGCTCTATCGGGTACGCAAAGACCAAAGTTGAGCGTCTTAGACTCAACCTTGGGCGAATTCGGCGTATTCCCATCTCCGACTTCGCGTCGTCTGGTGGCACTTCGCGGTAGTTGCAAATACCGCGAAGTGCCAGTAATTACCGCGAAGTGACATTGATTTGAGGCAGGCGGCGATACATCACACGCAGACCCACGAGGCCGTGTCTCCGCGAGTCGAACGCCTCTGGGATGATGCCGATCGTTTCGAACCCCAGCGACTCCCATAGCGCGATTGCGGCAGTGTTGGTGTTCACGACAGCGTTGAACTGCATGGCCCTGAAACCGGCCTCGGCAGCCCACTGCAGTGCGTACTCACCGAGGCGCCGTCCAACCCCGTGACCGCGGGAGGCGGCCGACACCATGAAGCTCGCCGTTGCGACATGCGAGCCGCGACCAGGCCGGTTCGGACCGATGATTGCGACGCCAAGAACCTGGTCACCATCGACGGCAACGACGCTCGTGCCAGACGCGTCGATCGACCACATCGCCGCAGCCCGCTCGACGGTGAGATCGTCCGGGTAGGCGTACGTCTCACCGTCAGCGACGATGTCGCGGAAGAACGGCCAGATCTGCTCCCAGTCCTCATGCCGGATCTCGCGGATCTCCACGACGGTCACGGTACGGCGTCGCCCGTTGCTTCATCTGGGACATCAGCCAGCTGCGGGAGCGTACGCCCCTTCAGGCTTCACATTTGCCGTCCGGAGATGGCTAGCGCGTGTCTGATCGATCGGTTCGACACTCGTCTGCCGTCTCGAGGCGGCAGACGTTGGTCACCGCGGCCTAGTGAATAGCGCCGACGGCCTCGAGGGCACCCAGGTCGCGCTCGGCGTAGAGCCGGTGCTCCCACTCCTCGTTGAGAACGACGATGAGGCATTCGCGTACCGGGTAGCTGCGGGGCTCCGGCCAGCCCGGGCCCTCGACCGGTTCCGTGTGACCCTCGAGGAGCTCGTCGGTCAAGCTGTCGATGACCTGGCGCACGGTGGCCATCCGGTCGCAGCGCAACTCGAGTACATCGTCGAGGGATGGTCGTACGTCGCGGTCGCGCGGCACCCCCGGCGTATCCGGCATTTCGTCCCACGGCAGGTCCAGGGGATGCCACGGAGTCGGGTCGCCGAGGATCGCCCGCTTGATCCAGGAGTCTGTGGCGAACGCTAGATGTCGCAGCGTCTCGATGAACGACCACTCGCCCTCGACCGACTCGTGCAGCAACTCAGGTGGCAGCCGACGAGCTCGTTTGACGGTCCCATCCCAGAGCCGCTCGACGGTGTCCCACGCCTCGCGGAAACCAGCCTGGTCTGCTGGGCGCATCTTGGACCGATCCGGATACCGCCGGTCGAGCTCGGCGTTGACCAAGGGCGCGATGTCGACACCGTTGATCGTGACATTGTCGATTTCGCCGTGAATATCGACATCGATCAACTCCACACCGCGCAGCACCGCCCCTTTCAGGTAAACAGCGCGGAACTGAGCGTCGCTCAGGTCGACACTGCGAAACCGCGCTCCGCTCAGGTCGACCCGCTCGAATCGGGAGCCGTGAAGATCGGCACGAAAGAAGTCAGCCACACCACGACGCTATCGAGAGCTGTTGGCGTGATCTCCCCGCGGTGGCTTGGGCCTTACGCTCGCCGCAGCAGCATGATCACCTACTGCTCCGCCCAAACTCCCAGCTCGTTGCCGCTCGGATCGGAGAAGTGGAACCGACGACCGCCGGGAAACTCGTACGGACCGCTCACGATGAGTCCACCGGCTGCAACGACCGCTTCGACGCTGGCGTCCAGATTGTCTGAGAAGAGCAGAACCAACGGACCTCCAGGCTGTACGGCGTCCGTCTTCGCGAAGCCACCCACCTCGGCGCCAGACCTGGCGGAATCCTGGATTCCGGCATAATCCGACCCGTAGTCGGTGAAGGCCCAGCCGAATGCCGACGCGTAGAACTCCTTGGCCGCGGCGATGTCGACAACCGGAATCTCGATGTAGTCGATTGCATGGTGACGATGTAGTGACTCGGTCATGACGCGTCCTTTCTCAGCCACTTTGCGCGGTTTTGACCATACTGTCCGCCACTGACAAGCCCTGCCCATCAGGTGACGGCGTTCTGGCTGCCCCGGCCGGGCTTGCCTCGTTCTATTCAGCCGTGCTCGGTTGGAACGTGCTGCACAGCGAGGCCGACTACGCCATGATCGGCGACGGCTCGATCAACATCGGATTCGGTAAGGTGCCGGGCTACAGCGCGCCCGGGTGGCCCGAAGAGTCCGCACCGAAGCGCTACCACCTCGACCTCTATGTCGACGACCTCGACGCGGCCGAGCGGGATGCGCTGGCCCTCGGCGCCACCAAGCCGTCCGAGCAGCCCAACCCCTCAGGCTGGCGGGTATTGCTGGATCCGGGCGGTCATCCGTTCGACATCTGCTTGAAGAGCTAGGTCGCTCTCAGTGGCGCTGCTCCGCCAGCGGTCAGCTGCGCGGGCCGGGCAGCGCTCGTGGGGTGGGTCGTATCCGAGCTCCGCCCAGATGCACGCCGCCCAGCGGGTCGGCGGTGAAGAGCCGCGAGCCGGGCGATGCGCCGCGTACGGCTGCGAGCAGTTGGCTCATCTCGTTGATCCTGGCGCGCAGATCGTCGATCTCGTCTTGCATGTGCAAAATGCGGCGGATGCCCTCCAGGTTGATGCCCTCGTCTTGGGAGAGCCGCTGGATCAGCCGTAGCCGTGCGATGTCGCGGGCCGAGTAGCGCCGACCCCGCTTCGCCGTACGGCGTGGCGAGACCAGACCCATCCGGTCGTAGGTACGCAATGTCTGCGGGTGCATCCCGGCGAGGTGGGCCGCTACCGAGATGACGAAGACGGGCGCGTCATGATCAATTCGCTGCGGCAGCTCGGAAGCAGACACGTCTCACCTCATCCAGCTGCGAAGAGCTTCGCCCTCGGGTTTACCGAGCCGACCGCCTCCGCATAGGAGTTTAGGGCTGCGCGAGCCTCGTCATTCAGTGCAGATGGCACCAGAACCTCGACGGTGACCAGCAGGTCGCCCTTGCTCCCGTCGCGCTTGCTGACACCCTTGCCGCGTATCCGGAGGGTACGGCCGTTCGGCGTCCCAGGTGACAGCCGCAGCTTGACCGGCGCACTGTGCAGCGTCGGGACCTCGATCTCGGCGCCGAGGGCAGCCTCCTGGAAGGTGACCGGTGCGGTCAGTGTCAGGTGGTCGCCCTTACGGCCGAAGACAGCGTGCGTGCGTACGTGCACGATCACATAGAGATCGCCAGCGGCGCCACCGTTTTCTCCGGTTCCACCGCGGCCTTTGAGCCGTATCCGCTGTCCGTCGGTGACGCCCGCCGGAATCCGAACCTGCATGGTCTTGGTGGACTTGCCCCGCCCGGAGCCGTTGCACACCGGACACGGATCGTCGACAACCATCCCGCGACCGCGGCACTCACGGCACGGCTCAGTCACCGCGAAAACACCACCAGAGGTGGAGGTTTGCATGCCGCTGCCCTCACAGGTCGGGCAGACCCGCGGCACCGTGCCGGCCCGCGCGCCGGTGCCGCGACACGCCTCACAGGCAGTGTCGGACACCATCTGCATCGCGACCGTTACGCCCTCAATGGCTTGCACGAAGTCCACGGTGACCTCGCCCTCGACGTCGCTGCCGCGGCGCGGACCGCGTGTCGTGGTGTACCGCGTCGTCTGGCTCGTGGGATTGCCATTGAACAGACCGCCGAAGATGTCGCCCAAACCGCCACCAGCATTGCGGAACAGATCGTCAACGGACGGACCGCCGCCCTGTCTGGCACCAGTCCCTGGGAAGCGGAAACCGCCGCTGCCGAACAGTCGCCGTGCTTCGTCATATTCCTTGCGCTTGTCCTGACTCGACAGCACATCGTTGGCTTCGGAGATCTCTTTGAAGCGCCGCTCGGCAGCGGCGTTGCCTGGATTCTGATCGGGATGGTTTTCCCGCGCCAGCTTGCGATAGGCCTTCTTGATCTCCTCGGGCTTGGCATCCTTGGCGACACCGAGGACCTTGTAGTAGTCCTTCTCGATCCAGTCCTTGGTACTCACCGACGCCTCCCTTCGTGATGATCAATTACCGATAGTAAGCGGACGCCCTGCAGATAGTTTCCCTCTGCTGTGGCGCAGCAAAGGTCACCGCCGATCAGCGTCGGCATCCGGCGTGTCAGTACCAGGTTCATCTGTCGCCTCGGCCGACGATTGCCCTTCGACAGGCGCCGCCCTGAGCTCGTCGAAGGGCTCGGGGCGCATGGGGGCAGGCTCAGGGCGCATGGACTCCGGCTCGGGCTCGGCAACCGCGACCCGCGCCGGACGCAGGATGCGATCTCCTATGCGGTAGCCCGGCTGCAAGATCTCCACGCATGTCGGTCCGTCGATCCCGTCGGCATGCGCGTGGAGGAGCGCCTCGTGGATGTGTGGGTTGAAGGGATCCCCCGCCTCGCCGAAGGTTTCCAGACCGTACTTGGCCGTGACCCGCTCGATCTCCTCCGCGACAGCCTTGAAGCCGCCATTGAGCTCGTCGTGCTCACGAGCCGAATGAACATCATCAAGCACGGAAAGGAAATCCTTCAGCACGCCCTCAATCGTCACCTTGCGAGCAAGATCACGATCACGGTCGACGCGTCGCTTGTAGTTGACGTATTCAGCCTGAAGCCGCTGCAGGTCAGAGGTTCGCTCGGCCAGCTTGTCCTGGAGTTCTGTCACTTCCGCCTCAAAATCTCGAACAGGGGGTTGGCTCTCATCGGCCGCGGCTGAAGGAGGAGCCGCAGTTGCCTGCGGCTCCCTTACCTCATAGGTCTCCGGATCGATGCGACGCCGATCCCGTATGGTCGGGCCTCGCTGCTCGAACTCGGCTTCAGCGCGCCGATTATCGGGTCCGGGTACGCTCACCGCGCCTCGCTCGAGGTCTGATCGTCGTCCACGATCTCGGCATCGACGACATCGTCGTCAGTGGTGCTGCTTTCACCGTTGGACTCAGCGTGCTCACTCGGCTCACCGGCCTCGGAGGGTGACTGCTGAGCGGCCTGCGCCGCCGCGTACATGGCCTGGCCTAGTTGAGCACTCGTCGTATTCAGCTTCTCCACCGCAGCCTTGACCTGGTCATTGTCTTCGCCCTCAAGAGCGGTCTTGAGCTCTGCGATTGCCTCCTCGACTGGCTTCTTGACGTCGTCGTTGATCTTGTCGGCATTCTCGCTGAGCAGCTTCTCGGTACGGAAGACCAGGTTGTCGGCCTCGTTGCGGAGCTCGACAGCCTCTCGACGCTTGCGATCCTCTTCGGCGTGCGACTCGGCCTCCTTGACCATCCGGTTGATGTCGTCCTTGCCGAGCGCGGAGCCGCCGGTGATCTGCATCGACTGCTCCTTGCCGGTGGCCAAGTCCTTGGCGTTGACGTGCACGATGCCGTTGGCGTCGATGTCGAAAGCGACCTCGATCTGCGGCACTCCGCGCGGGGCCGGCGGCAGGCCGGTCAGCTCGAAGTTGCCGAGCGACTTGTTGTCCTTCGCGAAGTCGCGCTCGCCTTGGTAGACCTGGATCATCACCGACGGCTGGTTGTCATCAGCGGTGGTGAACACCTCGGAGCGCTTCGTCGGAATCGTGGTGTTCCGCTCGATGATCTTGGTGAACACGCCTCCCTTGGTCTCGATGCCGAGGCTCAACGGAGTGACGTCGAGCAGCAGCACGTCCTTGACCTCGCCCTTCAGCACGCCGGCCTGAAGGCTGGCGCCTAGCGCGACGACCTCGTCGGGGTTGACGCCCTTGTGCGGTTCCTTGCCACCGGTCAGCTCCTTGACGAGTTCGACAACGGCAGGCATCCGCGTCGAGCCGCCCACCAAGATCACGTGGTTGATTGCGCCGACGCTGATCTTCGCGTCCTCGATCACCGAATGGAACGGCGCGCGGCAACGATCAAGAAGATCAGAGGTCATCCGCTGGAACTCCGAGCGAGTGAGTTTCTCCTCAAGGTGCAACGGACCGGCCTGACCCAGAGTGATATAGGGCAAGTTGATCTGCGTCTCGCTCGCCGAGGAGAGTTCGATCTTGGCCTTCTCAGCCGCCTCCTGCAGGCGCTGCCGGGCGATCTTGTCCTGAGACAGATCGGTGCCGTTCTTGTTCTTGAACTGCTTCACCAGCCAGTCGACGATCCTGGAGTCCCAGTCATCACCGCCGAGCCGGTTGTCGCCATTGGTGGCCTTCACCTCGAAGACACCATCGCCGATCTCTAGCAGCGACACGTCGAAGGTGCCACCGCCAAGATCGAAGACCAAGATCGTCTGCTCCTGATCAGTCTTGTCCAGACCGTACGCGAGCGCCGCGGCAGTCGGCTCGTTGATGATCCGGTCGACCGTTAGGCCAGCAATCTCGCCGGCCTCCTTGGTCGCCTGGCGCTGTGCGTCAGAGAAGTAGGCAGGTACGGTCACGACCGCATGGGTGACCTGCTCGCCGAGGTAAGCCTCTGCGTCTCGCTTCAGCTTCTGCAAGACGAAGGCGCTGATCTGCTGGGCGTGGTAGTCCTTGTCATCGATCCTGACCTTCCAATCCGTGCCCATGTGGCGCTTGACGGAGCGGATGGTGCGGTCGACGTTCGTGACGGCCTGGCGCTTGGCGACCTCGCCAACCAGCACCTCGCCGCCCTTCGCGAATGCGACCACTGAGGGGGTCGTTCTCGAACCCTCGGCGTTGGGAATGACGGTGGGCTCTCCACCTTCAAGTACGGCGACGACGGAGTTGGTCGTTCCGAGGTCGATGCCGACTGCACGAGCCATAATTGTTTCCTCCAGCTAGGAAGTTTGGGGATTGTCCTTGAGTCTGTCCCACTCAACTTAGTACTTGAGCGTACTAGGCTCAACTATGCCAGGGATGGGATTGTTCCCAAATCGGGGGCTTCGTCTTTGTGCTCTCCTCCCATCACCAAGCCCCCCTTCTTCTTCCTCCTGCTTCTTTTAATCGTGACCACCACCCGTCCTCTGCTCGCAGCCACCGAGAAATGGCAACAACCTGAACAGCGGAAGCCCACGAGCTGAAGGGG
>Ga0193705_1000445_pt1 | contig 9469 bp, 9 predicted proteins | sample U3m2metaG_FD_143045 | JGI IMG/M metagenome (GOLD analysis project Ga0193705, IMG submission 143045) | Soil microbial communities from a riparian zone of the East river system, Colorado, United States - U3m2 | ecosystem: Environmental > Terrestrial > Soil > Riparian zone | place: USA: East River... | reverse complement strand
TATATCTTGAAGTAAATGAGGTAACTAAAGAGGTATTACACATTATACCCTCCTATGGACTTGAGAAGTGGAAGAAAGAAACCTGAGGTTTGTCTCAACCAACAAATAGGACAATAAGGACTATTAAGACTCTAAACTGATCTCATTTTTAAAATATTAAAAAGTGTGGGTAGATTGATTGATATGATATTTTTCTATTTCTTTTTATTCTGAAATTAATATTTATTCGGTTTAAACATTTTTTAGTTTTGATCACTTCTAATTCTTTCCTATTGTCAGTACTGATCTAAATCGCACCTTACCACTCATCATCATCTCATAGGCCTCTTCTGCATGATCAAGAGGAAAGATTTCATTCATAGACCGTACCCCGGAAAGCGCACTAAATGCAAGTGTATCTTGAGAATCAATTGATGTACCGCCAGGCCAGCCCATTACCGATTGACGTCTTGATAAGAATTGATTGGTAGGCACTTGAAGTGGCTCATCAGAAGCACCAATGATCATCAGCTTCCCATTTAGCACTTGGGACAGTTCCAAGGATTACGTTGGCGCCACCCATCTTGGCAAGTTCTTCAGTGGCATTTTGTGATTGGCTACTACTATCAATGTAATGAATAGCACCAAGCTTTTTAGCCATCTCTTCTTTGTCTTTGCCTCTAGCAATAGCAATAGTCTTAAAACCCATCTTGGCTGCAAACTGGATTCCTAAATGGCCAAGTCCGCCTATCCCAAGAATAGCTACTACATCACCTACATGTGCACCGCTATTTCGGAGAGCGTTAAAGGTTGTGACGCCAGCACACATCAGCGGTGCAGCATCTGTAGCAGAAAGCTGGTCCGGGATACGCGCAAGTGCTTGTGATGATGCAATCATATAGTCTGCATAACCTCCATCATAAGTAAAGCCAGTGATTGGCGCATAGAGACATGCAAAGAAATTGCCGCGCCGACAGGATTCACAATGACCACAATGACCTCCATACCAGCCTACACCTACTCGCTGTCCAGCCTTCCATTCAACTACATCGTTGCCTACCTCATCGATAACACCTGCTACCTCATGACCAGGAACTCTAGGATATGTGACACCGGGGAATAATCCTTGTTTCATCATAGAATCACTATGGCATATGCCACAGGCTTGAACTTCGATTCGGACTTGCGTAGCACCAGGTTCTGGAATGTCCCGTTCTATTATTTCAAAAGGCCCATTAGCTTTAGAAACTTGGACTGAATGCATCTTTTTTCATTTCACCCTCTTGCTGTTTTTGTCTTTACACTACACACTCTTATACATACGTACGAAATAATCAATAATGATGGTATATTCGCTTGGAGTTATTTTATAGTCTGTCCAACACCACTTGATAATAGTGGAGGACCGCCGCCAGCAGCAACAGAACAAATATGTGCAGATGGTTCAGCAGCCGGCGCTGATGGCAGTTGTCCTTGATTTTATCTTATTTATGAACTTGGTTGCTCTCTCAGTTGTTTTATTAGCATTTTCAAGTAACTTTTGTAATGAACTACCCCTATTTCCATAGTCGTGACAAAGAATCAAGTCGGCCCTAATTCTTGTAGTATAAACTAAGTATAAAAATAGGCCGCTATCCAAAGAAAAGTAAGACAAGGAGGAATACTAAACAAATAACCAGTAGTGATCATGTAAAAAACAACAATGACATGAGAAACTATTTCTTAATCCTATTTGAAAGAATGCTATTTCTGGCTCTATTGCATTAAGTTCAGATGTTTGAAAAAATATAGTCTAATCCCCCTGAACCAACACTTTAATGATTTCGACATTAATAAGAATATTTGTGAAGGATTTGATTGATTAGCGGCAGCAACAACAATAACAACTTGTTTCTATGGTAGTTAATCATTGGAATTACCATATATAGTAGAAGACCAACCAAGCAAATGCAGTATTCTACTTTACAGTTAACACTGGGCAATGAGCATATTTGACAACATCGGTTGCGACGCTCCCAAGCAACATACTCTTGAGTTTAGACCTACCTCTAGTTCCAATAATAATTAGTTCTATATGTTTATCCTTAGCATAGCTTACAATAGCGTCAGCAATTCTAACAGAAGCAATAATTTCCGTTTTTATTCTTAGAATATTTTCTTTATTGCTATCTTCATGTATTTTTTCTGCTATTTTGCTAAAATAAGCTTGTGCCTGTTTCCTCATCTCCATTACGTGACTTGGAAGATTTACATCATGCAAATTAACATCCGTTCGTATGACATGAAGAATAACTAATTGTGCGTCATAGTCTTGAGCAATTTTTATCGCATAATCTGTTACGGTGTCAGTAGTAGATGCCCTTGCTTCATGTATAGCTACAAGTATTTTAGAAAATGTTTTTCTTTCAATTAGCTTATGTATCATTAATTTCTATTCCATTTATCTTCATGGTTTCTAAAAAAGTGATTCTCGTTTTGGGTTTCAAATATATTAAAATTATAGGGATTGAATGGACTTTCGAGGATCAAATTTCTTAAAAGCAATTAGCTAAACAATAAGGACACTAGATTACTAGTAATTGACTATTTTCAACCATCTAACTTGCCATATACACATACAAAATTGTGGATGACTGATTCCAATATATGCTCTGACAATCTCTATCTCAAGAACGTGCAGCGTTATATAGCAGAGAATGTTAATCTCAAACTCTTTCCTGCTACGATATACAACATAAGGCCATAGCGGGTGGTAGTAGCAGCAATCGGTAATGAATGATGAATGTAATGGAAACGTCCAAATGTCTTGCCGTTATCATTACTGGCTATAAATATTGGTTCTCTAGTTCCATCATACTTTATTACGAAGTAAGACCATAATGTTTTTGTATAAGGTGTATTAGTATGCCCGAAATAATACTACAAAATGAATTAGAAAAATTTAAAAAGTTCGAAAGAAATTCAGAGTGGTTTCAGAATCATTACGAGGAGCTAAAGGACAAGTATAAAGATGAATATGTGGCAATTGACATCGAGACTAATACTATGGATCCGGTAGATCATGATAAAGATTATGAGACGCTGATAAAGAGATTGCGGGAAAAGTATGGAGATCTAAGCTTTTTCGTTATAGAACCAGTATATGAAGAACGGCCAGTAGACATACTTTAATATTTTTAATAAAATAAAAATCATAAATTTGAGAATTACGGGTAAATTCGGAGATGGGGGTTTAGGTTATGTTTATGCTAATTTAATATGTTTGACACATAACATTAATGCTGTTGTTAAGTTTTATATTGATACTGGTTCTACTACAACTACAATAAATCAAAAGGAACTCTCCATTAGAGTATCTGCTGCGTGCATTATCCAACTATCTTCCGCCTATGATTAGTGCATCACATGTTCTAGATTTAGTCATGAAATTTCAACTACCTATTCTAGAATCTAGTATAAGATTTCTCTCCCAAATTCAAGCCATGTGAACATTTCTATTGCATACAAAATACCAGGAAACACCGGCGAAGCCTCCAGATAGTCATCTGGCACAACTAAGTTTATACTCTAATACAACACATGTTAAGAATTGTCTCCTGATTTATGTAGGGAAATCACAAACTCCGCCTTCATATCCAATGGAAGGAGACATCATAGTTCACGTAATCTCATTTGATCTGGCAGCGCTAAATGAAAAGGAGTTTAAGAGCAAATGTGATGATTTTATGAATGAAATTAAAAAAATACTCGATTCATTACATAATAAAAATTAAACAAGAGGACGGCAAGAGGACTTGAAAATGACAACTTTGGTATTCTGGATAGATGTGCTTGGAACTTCTCTGCTACTCCGCTAAGAGCAGTGTCTAGAGGCTTTACTTGAACTGCTTACTAATGCTACTATTGTGGATGATGCTATTAGATTTGTATCAGAGCATGTTTTAGACTACAAAAGAAGAAACAACATGGATAAGGATATCGCAATGAAAGAACAAGAAATAAGTGAAAACAAATCACAAATAACCAATCAAGTATTTTAGATAGTTAAAAGCAGTCCATATACTGCGAATGAGCCAACTAACTACCAACATAGACATCAGTCTAGTATTCATAGCCCTTTTTACTAAGGAAAGAGAAAAGTTTGAAAATCATTTGCTTAATATCAGATAAAAATTATTATTATTTAAGTTACCTATCATAGATGAAAATGTCTGAACTTGGTTTAGTCGAATATTTCAGCATGGCAGAGGCGCTAGGAATAATTGCTACAATGTTTATAGTCCTATATTTCTCAAGGAAACAAACACAGGCCCTATCAGTCGATATCGAAACAAAAGTCCTCAATGATTTGAACGAAAAGATGCAAGGACTTACGAAGACGGCTATTGAGAGGCCAGAGTTAATTAAGGTAGTAAGCAATGTTCAAATGAACTGGTCAGCTGAATTAGGATACACTTATGATATTCTAAACACTTTTGCATTTGTATTTCAGATGCACCAAAGAAAGGTATTAAGCGACAATGAGTGGACAGGATGGTTGCGATGGATGAAGAGTATTTTTGAACGAGGCAAAATAAAGGAATATTGGGAAATCAATCTAGAACTGGAAAAATGGTTTGATCCTGCATTCGAAGAGTTCATTAATAAAGAATTAATTCCTGCTGTGGCCAAAAAATAAATGTAGGTTAATGAGAAAAGCGAGAAAAGATACAAGCGCTATCATTGGCTAAAGAATGCTATTCAATGAAGTTAGACTGATGAAGAGCGCTTTTGAACAAGGCAAGATAAAGGAATATTGGGAAAGCAATCTGAATTAGAAAAATGGTTTGATCCTGCATTCGAAGAGTTCATTAATAAAGAATTAACTCCTGTTGCTGCTAATAAATGACTTGCAAGCTTAATAACGAAAGTTATTTCAACTGCCAACAAAGCTTAATAGCATAACAACAAATACAATCTAATTCATTGGAGGAAAATAAGGCACTGGTTAAATCGTTTATTGAAGAAGTTTTCAACAAACATAATTCTAATGCTGCTGACAAGTATTTAGGACAGGGAGCAGAGAGGTTTAGGAAAATATCGAATTCATATTTTTCAGCCTTTCCCGATTTGCATGTGAACATAGAGCACATACTTGCTGAGGATGATTTTGTTCTAGTATTTCTTAACTGGACTGGAACACAAAAGGGAGAATTTCAAGGGATGCCACCATCTAATAAACCAGTGAACATGAGAAGTGCTGATCTTTATAGAATACAAAATGGCTTAATTGTAGAACACTGGGATGTGGTTGATTCCTTGGATTTGCTAAAACAAACAGGAGCGATTACTTTTAATGATAAAAGTATGAAACAATAGGCATACATCATGCCTTTTATTCCTTGTCTTTTTTTTAAATATTTAACAACTACAAAATAGTAACAAAAGCTAAAGTTAATGATGTTTGTATAACAATAATGACGTTCAAGTATAAGTAAATGGTTGTTAATCTTTTTAGGAACACTTATAATGCTCTGTTTTCCCTTCGCGGTTAGCGAAAAAGGGAGGCAGAAACAGCAAGCTATGACAATATAATGGATGCCTTTAAGACTAGCTAAGGTGCCGCGTTAATAGCTTTATCATTATTGTCGTTACCATTTTTCAGTAACGCTTTTAGCCAATATTCTGCAAGATATATTCACTTTTATGCTATTTTAAAATATAGGGTAGACTGTTTTCTGGAAATTAAGATATATAACACGTCTAGCAATGTCCACTCATGGAAGGATGAAGCAGCAGGTTTTTTCAGGGGCGCTGCAGAATCCAGATTATTTGTCATCGACGTCCGCAGGGTCGCCTAGCCCTCACTCACCTCCTTGTGCTAGAGATGAATTACAAATTAGGATTTCAGACGGCCGTATTTTCTGTATTAGTAAAACTGATTGCGCGGGTCTTTTCAGCCTTTACTATAATATCTACACTAACAGGATGATAATGAAAGGTTTAGGAAACATCACCACGAAAACATAAGACAATATGTCATCCCATAATTACTTGCTAGAATAGCTTTAAGTGGATAATTTTAAGTTTTAAGCAAATCTAATATACTTATAATAAGTTTAGATTTTATAGGTTTGAGAATCTAGTTAGAGATACATTTTTAGTAGCCCTATCTATCTATAGAATATGACATTAAAAAGGATTGCGAGGTTACGCTCTCTGAGATCTAAGTCGAAGCTGCTAGATTTTTATCTATCTTTTCTTTCTTCCAATTCTCAAGTCCATAGGAGTGTATAATATGTAATACCTCTTTGGTTACTTCATTTACTTCGAGATATAGTAGCTTGTTTTTACTCTGTCTATCTAGCGTTACAAGTGTGTACATGAACTTGGCCAGGTCTATCTTGTAGAGATTGGCTATCGGATCCTCCTCTCTAGGCTGTTCATTGTTTCCTAACTCACTCTGCTTAGAGCTAGGGGAATTCATAACAGGACAGGCAGCAGATGTTGTGATAGGACAACCAAATTTTGGGTTAAAATATAGTGCTAATCCTCCTGTCGCATGGTTACTTCAATATCCAATGGGTCTAGGATTTGATTCAGGCGGCTCTCTATGGGTAGCAGATGCTTATAACAATCGCATACTAGGGTATGCCGAATCACCATGACGGTTTATTGAAGGATAAAGAAAGAAGAAAATTCGGAACACAGTCCATTCTATAGTTAAGATTAACTATTTCTTGTTATACGTGTCCTAAGGCATCAAGTAAATCGATCTATCATCTAGGATAATCAGATATTTTCGCATGTCAACACTAAGCTTACAGGTGAGAAGTTCTTTATGCACCCACCTTTTGCATCCAGTCAAAGAAATGAAAAGCATTAAGAAGTGGCATGGCCTAGAGCGCAGAAGATACCCGATGGCTATTCTGAAGCCCCTCTTGGAAACCTCTGCAAGGAATGCTTCTTGAGCTTCCCTATTTTTCATATAGCGTTTAAACAAGAGTTTGAAGTTTCCCTTCGTGTTTTGTTTGAGAGCTAATAAAGTTCACTAAATGCATGTTTCAGGTTTCAATCCAATGCCAGCTAACTTCGCAGGCTCAGCTGATACTGAGGTTACATTAAGTCCAGGCACATTTAGCGTAACAGCTAGCTCACCTAACTTTATTACTTCATTTAGTAGCGAGTGCAGTGGTACTATAGCAGCAGGTCAACACCTAACATGTACAATTACTAATACAGCTAAAACTTGTGTGGAATGTTTCACGAGTCTCCTTAATTCAACACAGATAAACAAGTTCCTAGAGGTAGATGGTGGCTTGTCATCAATTGAGGAGGCTTGCGCGGGTCTTCAACCTTTTCCGGGTGGCCTTATCTCAGAGAGCACACTTAGAAGCAGTATAGTTCTTGCAGCTGACGTAAGAATAGCTAATGAACTAATAGCCTGTCTAAAAAATGCTGGGATAGTGTTCGGGCCCTGAAAGCTGCTAACCAATCCTTTTCTGATATTCATTTTTTGTTTTTTTGTTTTTATCCGTGATTTTGGATTTCTCCTCCTCTTCAGCAGAATTCGCTCAGGCACATTAAGGTTAGGTGCTAGTATTGCAGCAATTTGATGGGCCAATTTAGGCTTCTTGGTAGCTATTTTCTCAACTTAGACTCCAAGCTCAACCAGAACACGAATACCTTGTGGATCGATTCTGGAAGTAATAAGAAATAGTACGACCGAATATGATACTGCTAAGAATGATGATAAAAACCAAGCGACTCATGGCTCAACAAGATCAATCTGTTTTGATGATGCGGTGAGGAAGGCCTATTATCAGAATAATGAGTTAGGCCTTAGGATAATACTCTCAGACGCGACCTCGCAGCAAAAACTGGAGAGCTGTTTAGATTATGACTATGTGATAGGTATGATGTTTTATGGGAATTCACAGACAGAACATCCACATGAATGGATTAACAAATTCAAAGATAGAGAATACAATATTCTTTCAGTAATCTTATATGCATCTAAGGATGAATGTTTTAGCAGATGCAGGGCTGATCCTTGTCCTCAACATATTCCCGGCAACAGAGAAGAAATACAATGTAACAAATATTGGGATGATTTCAATGGACGTGAGAATCCTAAGCCATTTCATAAGGTTGCCAGGGTACAAGAGAAAATAATTGAGACTGAAGGGAAGCCATATCAGCAAATGGGTGAAGAAATACTAAGATACCTTGGGTCTTCCTTATGAAAAAAAACTCCCACATAAAATTGGACTTGTACTAGTGCTTGGAATTGATGAGACTAGACGATTAGTTGTTAAAAACTGCCAATTATTGGGTGAATTGGGTGCATTGAATCTTTATTGCATTGCTGTTCTGTATATTTTTCATAAACGTTTGGTCAAGAGATGTGCAGGCAGGTATAATAACCTCAGTCTTATGTGATTGAGAATCTAGTTAAAGATACCTTTTTAGTAGCCCTATCTAGTTTATCAGATCAGCTTGTGGCTTTAACTACTAAGTTACAGGAAGTTCAGAGAAGACAAGTTTATCAAATTTAGCGTTATGGCGATTACGCCCTTTCTAAGTAATACCTGCTACCTTCTTTTGTTTTATCTTTTAACTCTGCTTGTATCCATAGAGTCCCAAATATGGAGGCATATGACAGCACTGTTGATTCGCTGTTAGAATATGTTGCCAATCCTAGGACTTCAACAGTAGAATCAATATCATCTTCAGTATCCTTCACTTCCGCTGTCAAGCATAATTCTTTATCTGCTATGACAGCTATGACTTTGTTTTGTTGCTGCTTATCTAGAAATTGAAGTTCTACTGGATCAGAATTATTCTTTGTGACTAGTAGTTCTCCTTCTATTATGTGCTTTGTGGATCGATCAGCCAGAATTCTAATTTTTACTCCATCCTCTGCTGCATTCTTTAATAATTGCAGCAGATATTCTTGCTCATATTAATATAATCTCTTGTTAGTATTTGTTGTGGTTGGAAGTATTATCATTAGCTCGTCCAAATTGTACAGTCTCAGGTCCTAATTTTCTTGTCCTAGCACATAGGTGTTGAAAAACTCTACTACTGATACTAATGTCAGAATTATTTCTACGATAGATAATGTCTGGATCTTTATCTGCTACATAATTTGCAAAATTCTCTAGTATCGTCTTTTCTTCACAGTTATGAAAAAGTACACTTTCATAATTTTGGTATCTAACACTAATGGATGTAATTGGGTTGTCTGAAGACTGTATCTGTTGAAACTGATCCCGCTGCCTTAACCTCTGCGTAAAGTACTGAGAAAGGATGAGGAGATATTTCCCTATCATCATCAACTTTGCTTATTTTACAGAGCTTTAAACCATCATGTCTCAACTGAATCAAGATTTTTATTCCTTTTTTTACTTTTTCCGAATCAAGTTGGAATGAATTGATCATCTTCTGCACTGATCCCACAGTAAGATCAGAACCATCTGATATGGATGTCAAAGCTATGATGTATAAG
>Ga0193705_1000444_pt1 | contig 9472 bp, 7 predicted proteins | sample U3m2metaG_FD_143045 | JGI IMG/M metagenome (GOLD analysis project Ga0193705, IMG submission 143045) | Soil microbial communities from a riparian zone of the East river system, Colorado, United States - U3m2 | ecosystem: Environmental > Terrestrial > Soil > Riparian zone | place: USA: East River... | reverse complement strand
CGCCCGGAAAAGATCGACGTCCTGCCCGTCTCGGGCCTGCTGGCCGAGACGATCATGAACGTGTTCGCCGACGACTCGGTCTCGGCGATCTTCGCCGGCGAGAACCAGCTCTTCTAGCCGAAAACCGCAGCCGCTCCGGCCTCTTGCTCTGGCTCCTTGCGTCGAGGGAGTAGCCAAGGACGAGCGACGGCCCTCAGGCAGCTGCGCGGAGCGCCTGCAACCATGGCTTGCCGACCCTTCGGCCCTCGACGAAGCCCTTGGCATTTTCGATCGTCGCCTCGTTCTCGTCGCTGCCCTTGAGCATCGCGTTCCGCCCTGTGAACGGGTCGTAGAACCAGAAGTACAGCTTGCCGCTGCCCATGACCAGCTCGAATCCGGCCCCCAGCATCGAGCGCGGGAAGCGGAGCTCGATTTCGGACAGGCTCATGGAAACGGCGCCACCCTCACCGCGAACCGTGAGCGTCTCGCCTTCGAGGCCCAGGATTCTCTCCTCGCACTGCTGAAAGGGGCTGTACCGCTTCGTTGCGATCCAGACGTGTGTCTCCATGCAAACGGGACGGAGCTGCGCACGCAGATCTTCCGCGGAGGGCTGGTCCTGGAGAAGGCACTTCGACAGGGCGCGCCGAGGTGTCCAAGTTGACGTGGGGGACCCAACCAGGCCAGACTCGTACGCCCCGCCGACCAGGGAGGAAGCTCATGCACATCGCATTCAGCGTCGACTATGACGCCGCGTCGCAGACGTCCGCGACTTCGTCCGGGCCCAACGACGTCCAGACTGTCACCCCGCCTTCGCAGGCGGACGGCGTCGCCTTCACCATCGAGAGCCCACCGATCCGGATCACCTTCGACGGCAAGAAACCAACGCCGCACCACGGCTTGCTGCTGCGCGCGGGCGACCACTCCTTGTCGTTCGCCAGGGAGATGAAGTTCGCGTCAGTCGAGCAGGGCCGCGAGGCGATCGTCAACTTCCTCTGGTTGAAGCTGAAGCCGAGGAAGCGCGGCTAGCTCGAGCGGAGGCTCGCCGCGCTCCGCTCGCGCGCGTGTGCCTCGTCCGGCTTGCTGCCGATCTCGGCATAGCACTCGGCTGCCCCGGCGAAGTCGCCCGAGACGAACGCGCGCGCCGCGTCGATCCACCGGCTCGACGCCTGCGTCTCCGGAAACGGCAGGCCGCAGGCCTCGAGCGCGATCGCGAGGTCGGCCCAGGCGTAGCTCGCCCAGACCTCTCTGCCCGGGAGCAGCTCGAGCGCCTCCTCGACCCGCGCCTCCGCCAGGAGCACGCGCGCGTGGAAGGCGCGTGCGGGGACGACGACCTGGAAGTCGCCGATCTCGAGCGCCTGCTCGAGCGTCCGCTCGGCGTCGTCCTGCGCCCCGGCAGCGTCGCCGCGGTCGAGCCGGATGTGCCCTCGGAAGAGGCGTGCCGGGATGGCCATGTACGCAAGCGAGCTCTCTCTCGGCGAGGTGAGGACGTCGTTCGCGAGCGCGACGGCCTCGTCCCAGCGGCCCGTCCAGTAATGCTCGCTGACGCGCTCGGCCTGCAGCCACGCCGACGTGCGACCCTCGCCGAGGTCGGCCGCGAGCGCGCGGCCACGCTCCTGGAGGTCGAAGGCCCCGGGAAGATCGCCGTACGCGATCTTCGAGCCGGCGTAGTTGATGTACGTGATCACGATGTTCGGCCACTTGCGGCCCTCGGCGCTCGCGAGGCTGCGCTCGAAGTCCTCGAAACCGCCCCAGTCGCCGCCCGTGGTGCGGGCGGTGGCGATCGCGCCGTACGCGCGGGTCGTGGCCTCGACGTCGCCGAACTGATCGGCGAGCTCGAGCGCGACGCGCGCGAGCCGGATCGCCTCCTCCGCCTGGTCGCGGACGCTGAGCAGGCCCGCGAGCCTGCTGAGGACGACCGCCTTGTTCGGCGACGGCGGCGCCCGCTCGACCAGCTCGCTGGCGCGACGCATGTAGTCGGCCGCGCGCTCGACCTCGCCGCGGCTCCAGAGCAGGGGCGCCAGGCTCGAGGCGATGTCGGCCGCGGTCTCGTCGTCACCGGCCGCCAGCACGCCCTCGAGCGCCTGCTCGAGCTCGGCGATCCCGCTGCCCTCGGCGTGCCCGCGCGCGCCGCCGAGACCGAAAAGTGCGTACGGCCGCTCCATCGCGTCCGGAGCCAATAGCTCGAGCTCCGCGGAGAAGAAATGCGCTGCGGCCTCGAAGGCGTTCAGCGAGAGCGCGCGGTCCCCGGCCCGGTGGAAGGCGCGTGCGGCCGCGTCCGCGACCGAGGCCGTCTCCTCGGAGAGCGCCCCCCGCAGCGTGAGCACGCTCTCGTAGTGGTGCGCTAGCTGCTCGACCTGGTCCTCGGCCGCGCCCGCGAGCGACTCGAGCCACGCGGCCGCCGCGAGGTGGGCCTCCGCGCGCCGCGCACGCGGGATCTGCCCGTAGGCGACATCGCGCACGAGCACGTGGCGGAAGACGTACTGCTCCTCCGCCGCGACCGACGAGCGCCGCTCGCGGCCGATGAACTCCTTGCGCTCGAGCGCGTGCAGGAGCCGCTCGGCCTCGTCCGCGGCGAGGCCGCGGATCGCCGCGACCGCGCCGAGCCAGAAGACCTTCCCGACGACGGCAGCGTGCTGGAGGACGGCCTTCTCCTCCGCGTCGAGCGCGTCGATGCGGGCCGCGATCGTCGCCTGCACCGACTCCGGCAGCGGTAGCTCGTCGGCCGCGAGCCGCCACGAGCCGTTGTCGCGGACGATCACGCCGCGGTCGACCAGCATGCGCGCGTACTCGCCGGCGTAGAGCGGGTTGCCGCCCGCGTGCGCGAGCAGCGGCCCCTCGAGCTCCTCCGGGAGACGGGCCTGCGCGAGGAGCGTGCGGACGAGCTCGCCCGTGTCCTCGTCCGAGAGCGGCGAGAGCGTGATCGTGATCGCGTTCCGCTTGCCGCCGCCCCAGTCGGGCCGCCGGGCGAGCAGCTCGGGCCGCGCCGTGCAGAGCACGAGCAGCGGCACGCCCCCGGCCCAGTCGACGAGGTGGTCGACGAAGTCGAGCACCGCCGGGTCGGCCCAGTGCAGGTCCTCGAACACGAGCACGAGCGGCGAGCGCTCCGCCAGGGCCTCGAAGTAGCGCCGCCAGGCGGGGAACGACCCCTCCTCGACCCGGCCCTCGCCCTCGAGCCCGACAAGCGGCGCGAGGTGCGTCTCGAGCCAGGCGGGATCCGACTCGTCCGGCAGCCCCTCGAGGCTCGAGCGCAGCTTCTGCCTGGCTTCGCCGGCGGAGTCGGTGGTGAGCACGCCGGCGGCCGTGCGCGCCATCTCGGCGATCGCGGCGAACGAGACCCCGTCGCCGTAGGGCAGGCAGCGTCCGCTCAGCCAGGTCGCGAACCCCGGCTCCGCCTCGACTGCCGAGACGAGCTCGCGCGTGAGCCGGGTCTTCCCGATTCCCGAGACGCCGACGAGGGAGACGAGCTGCGGAGTCCGCTCCTCGCGCACGCGCACGAGTGCGTCGAGCAGCTGGCTCAGCTCCTGCCAGCGGCCGACGAGCGGTCCGGACGGTGCTGAGGCGCCGTCGCCGAGCGCCACCGCTTCCCAGGCCCGGACCGGCTCCCGCTTCCCCTTTGCTGTGACGGGGCCGACGTCGCGGTACTCGATCGCGTCCGCCGTGGCGCGGTAGGTCGTCTCGCCGACGAGGATCCCGTCGACAGGCGCGGCCGCCTGCAGGCGCGAGGCGGTGTTGACGACGTCGCCGGTCACGATGCCCTCGCCCTCCCGCGCGGAGGGGTCGAGCGAGACAACGGCCTCGCCGGTGTTCACCGCGACGCGCACGTGGAGGTCGACCGCCTCGACGACCTCGTTCAGCTCGGCCACAGCGTCGCGCACCGCGAGCGCGGCCCGCACGGCGCGCTCCGGGTCGTCCTCGTGGGTGAGCGGCGCGCCGAAGACGGCCACCACCGCGTCGCCGATGAACTTCTCGACCACGCCGCCGAAACGCTCGACCTCGGCGCGGACGCGCGCGAAGTACGGCGAGAGGAGGCCGCGCACGTCCTCCGGGTCGAGCTGGTCCGCGTGCGCGGTCGAATCGACGAGGTCGGCGAAGAGGACGCTGATCACCTTGCGCTCCTCCTCTACGCCGACCTGCGCCGTGACCGCGGTCCCGCAGGCAGGGCAGAAGCCCGCTCCGGCCGGAAGCTCGGCGCCGCAGCTACGGCAGAGATCCGTCAGCGGCGAGCCGCAGGCGCTGCAGAAGCCGGCCTCGTCCAAGTTCTCCCGGCGGCAGGAAGGACAGGTCCTCACGGCTCAAGGGTAGGCCGTTTGCAGCGGAAACAGAAGGTGGATTCGAGTTCCGCGCTGTGGGTAGCAGGGGGTCGTGCGCCGGTTCCCGTCCCTGTTCGTGCTCGTCTATCTCGGAGTGGGCGTCGCCGTGGCCGCGGAGCGCAACTACTTCCAGCACGTGCACGGCGTCAGGGGCGTGGTCGCCGCCGTGCTCGCGATCCTGCTCTGGCCGCTCCTGCTGCTCGACTTGATCGCGATCAAGCGGCGCTAGCTACACTTCCGCGCCGATGGCCGGCGAGCGAGTGAAGCTGCAGGTGCAGGAGCGCGAGAGCCGCGGTTCCGCGGAGTCGCGCCGCCTGCGCAAGGAAGGGCTGATCCCCGGCGTCCTCTACGGGCGCGGGAAGGAGCCCCATCCGATCTGCATCCCCGAGCGCGAGCTGCGCCGCGTCCTCACGGGCGAAGGCGGCCTGCACGCGATCCTCGACGTCACGCTCGAGGGTCAGAAGACGACACACCCCTCGATCCTCAAGGACTACCAGCAGCACCCCGTGAAGGGCGGCCTGATCCACGTCGACCTGCAGGAAGTGCGGCTCGACCAGCCGATCCAGGCGCGCGTCGTCGTGGAGCTGATCGGCGAGCCCGTCGGCGTGACCGAGGGCGGCGTGCTCTCGCAGGTCAACCGCGAGGTCACCGTCGAGGCGCTGCCGATGGAGGTTCCCGAGCACCTCGAGCTCGACGTGACCGGAATGGCGATCGGCGACACCCTGCGCCTCGTCGACCTCGGCACGCAGGAAGGCGTCACCTACCTCGACGATCCCGAGGAGACCGTGCTCGCGACCGTCACGATGCCGACGCGCATCGTCGAGCCCGAGCCCGAAGAGGTCGAGGGCGAAGAGGGCGAAGAGGGCGAGCTGCCCGAGGGCGAGGTGCCGGAGGGCGAAGAGGGCGCCGAGGGTGGCGCCGAGTCTGCGGACGAGTCCGGCGGGGACGCCGCCGGCCAGCCCGAAACCACCGAGGGCTAGATGCGCCTCTTCCGTCGGGGCGAGCGCGCCTCGACGCTGGACCTGCTCGTCGCGGGGCTCGGCAATCCGGGCCGCGAGTACGAGCAGACGCGACACAACGTCGGCTGGCTCGTCCTCGACGAGTTTGCTCGCAGGCACGGCGGCTCGTGGCGCTCGAAGTTCTCGGGCTCGCTTGCCGAGGTGCGGCTCGGCGACGCGCGGCTGGCGCTGCTGAAGCCGGAGACCTACATGAACGAGTCGGGCCGCTCGGTCGGCGCGGCCGAGCGCTTCTTCAAGGTCGAGCCGCCGCAGCTGCTCGTGGTGCACGACGACGTCGACCTCGAGCCGGGCCGGCTGCAGGCGCGTGCGGGCGGCGGGCTCGCGGGCCACAACGGGCTGCGCTCGCTCGCGCAGCACCTCGGCTCGCAGGACTTCCTGCGCCTGCGCATCGGCGTGGGGCGTCCCGGCCGCGGCGACCGGCGTCCCGTCTCGGACTGGGTGCTCTCGCCGTTCTCGGCGGAAGAGGACGTCGACGCGCTGGTCGCGAGGGGCGCCGACGCGGTCGAGTCGCTCGTGGCCGAGGGCCTCGAGGCGACTCAGACGCGCTTCAACTGACTCAGCGGTTCCAGTCGGGACAGCAGGCGCCCTTGCGCACGAAGACGCGGTGCCCGTCGGACAGGCGCAGGATCGAGAGGTTGAGCTCCTGGTCGCCACCGCTGCCGACCGCGAAGCGGCCGTCGCTCGAGGCCTCGGCGGCGAAGTCGTTCAGCCGGCGCAGCTTCCGGGTGCTCGTGTTGAGCACCGCCCCTTCGGAGCTCGTGTCGGAGCGCAGGCCGATCAGCACGTGGTGGTCGTCCAGCCAGTCGAGCGGTTGGAGCCCGTAGAAGCCCAGCAGCGTGATCGAGTCTGGCGCACGCGCGATCACGGGGCGCAGGCCGGAGCCGTCGGTATTGATCGTCCAGACCCCGGGGGCGGAGCAGTTCTGGATGCCCGGGGTCGCGGGAAATCGAGAGAACGCGATCCCGGAGTCGCCCCAGGCCGGGAACGCGCTCAGGCCGTCGCGGGTCAGCCGCCTGGCCTTGTCGCCGTCGAGCTTGGCGACGTAGAGGTCGAACTGATCCCCGCAGATCCCTTCGAAGGTCGGCTCCGGAGCGCGTGAGTAGACGAGCTCGTCGCCCTTCGGCGAGAAGTCGAACCCGTAGAGCGAGCCCCGCGCGATCGTCCGTACGCTGCCGGAGTCGCGGTCGATCGACACGAGCTCGGTGACGGCTCTCTGGCTCTCGACGGTGGCGAGCAGCGCCTTCCCGTCCGGCGTCCAGCGCTGTGGCCGGAGCTTGCGCGCCGTCAGGCGCTGCTCACCCTTGCCGTCGCTCGAGACGAGGAAGATTCCCTCGCGCCTGGCGACCGCGACCGTGCGGCCGTCGGGAGAGAGGACGCCGAGGTAACCACGAGCCAGCCGTCGAGCGTGGCCGCCGTGGACGTCCGCGATCCAGACGCTCGGCGTGGGAACGCCCTCGCCGCGGACGTAGACGAGATGACGCTCCACGGGGGCGGCGGTCTTGCTGCCGCCGCAGCCCACGGCGAGCAGGAGGACAGTCGTCCCCACCACCGCAGTCGCCCTGATGCCGGTCGCCATGACCCTGCGGCATGATCGCAGCACCGGGCTACGATGGAGCCGCGGAACCGCCGGTTCCGTCGTTCGTCTTGGACCTGCGCGAGACCACACGGCCTGTTCTCCATCCCCTCGTGGGCGAATTGCTCGCCGACGAGCGTCTCGCTGCGTACGCGGAGGCGCTTCCTGCCGCCGCCCGCGTCTCCGAGCCGGCGCTGCCGCTGCTCCTGGCTGCGCTGCACGAGCACCTCGGGCGTGCTCTCGTCTGCGTGCTGCCGGAGGACGCCGATGCCCGCGACGCCGCCGACGCCGCGCGCTGGTTCCTCGGCGAGGAGCCGGTCGCGTTGCTGCCGAGCCGCGGCGTGCGCTGGGGCTCCGGCCTCGAGCCGCCGCCGCACCTGGTCGGCGAGCGGGCCCGCGCGCTGGACGTCCTGGCCGCCGGCGGGCTCGTCTGCGCCTCCGCCGCGGCGCTCGCCGAGCCGCTCCCGCCGCCGCAGGCCCGCCCTGAGCCGATCGAGGTTGCGCCGGGAGCCACGGTCGGGCTCGACGAGCTCGCAGAGCGCCTGGCCCTCGCGGGCTACGAGCGGGTCGACCGCGTCCAGGAGCGCGGCCAGTTCGCGGTTCGCGGCGGCCTCGTCGACGTCTTCCCGACAACCGGCCGCGAGCCGCTGCGCGTCGAGCTCTTCGGCGACGAGCTCGAGGCCGTGCGCGCGTTCTCGCCCTTCACGCAGCGCGCGCTGCACGAGGTCGAGAGCGCGGTCGTCTACCCAGCAGCCGAGCGCAGGCTCGACCTGCAGGAGGTTCGGCTCGACGACGAGCCGGCGCCGGTGCCGCGTGACCTCGTCGGGCCGCTCGACCGGCCGCCCGACCTCGTGTGGGAGGCCGAGCAGGTGCGGGAGGTCTGGGCGGAGGAGTTCGGGGTCGACCTGTCGCTGAAGGGCGCTGCCGAGCTCGACGCGTTCCCGCGGGGCCAGGCGCACGCGTTCGAGGCGCAGCGCCCGGCGATCGCGGCGCGAGGCCTGGCCGAGGCCGAGAACGAGCTCGTCGGCTTCGTCCGCGCCGGCAACCGTGTCGTCGTCGCCTTCCCGCACCGCGGCGAGGCGCTGCGGACGGCCAACCTGCTGCGCAGGGTCGAGCCGCGGATCCTCGAGGAGGGCGAGCCGCTCCCCGACGAGCCGGAGCTCCTCTTCGCCGTCTCGCCGGCCCGCCGCGGCTTCGTCTGGCGCGACCTCGGCCTCGTCCTGCTCCCTGACACGCAGGTCTTCCGCAAGCGCGCACGCACGCGCGCCGCCCCGCCCGGGCGCGCGCTCCAGAGCTTCGCCGACCTGCGCACGAACGACTTCGTCGTGCACGAGGACCACGGGATCGGGAAGCTGCTCGGCTTCGAGACGAAGACCGTCGCCGATGTCACGCGGGACTACCTCTACCTCGGCTTCCGGGGCGACGACCGGCTCTACGTCCCGCACGAGCAGATCGGCAAGGTCTCGAAGTACATCGGAGCCGACGCGACCGCGCCCGCGCTGTCCAAGCTGGGCGGGAAGGCGTGGCAGAACCTCAAGAGCCGCGCGCGTACGAGCCTGCGCGAGCTCGCCGGCGAGCTGCTGGCGCTCTACGCTCGCCGCCAGCAGGCGCCCGGGGTTCCGTACGAGCTCGAGAACGAGTGGCTCGAGCGCCTCGAGGCCGACTTCCCGTACCGCGAGACGGAGGACCAGCGCACCGCGATCGAGGCCGTCAAGGAGGACCTCGAGGCGCCGCGTCCGATGGACCGCCTCGTCTGCGGCGACGTCGGCTTCGGCAAGACCGAGGTCGCCGTTCGGGCCGCGTTCGCGGTCGCGCTCAACAGCAAGCAGACGCTGATGCTCGTGCCGACCACCGTCCTCGCCGAGCAGCACTGGAACACGTTCCGCGAGCGTTACCGCGACTTCCCGGTGCGCGTCGAGATGATCTCCCGCTTCCGCAGTCCCAAGGAGCAGAAGCAGGTCGTCGCCGACTTCGCCGCGGGCAAGGTCGACGTCCTGATCGGCACGCACCGCGTGCTCAGCCGGGACGTGATCCCGAAGGAGCTCGGCCTCGTGATCGTCGACGAGGAGCAGCGCTTCGGCGTCGCGCAGAAGGAGCTGCTGCGGGCGCTAAGGCTCGAGGTGGACGTGCTCTCGCTGAGCGCGACGCCGATTCCGCGCACGCTGCACATGTCGCTCTCGGGCCTGCGCGACATCTCCGTGATCGAGACTCCGCCGGAGGGCCGCCGCCCGATCCGCACCTACGTCGGCGAGTACGACGAGGAGCTCGTCACGGCCGCGCTGGAGCGTGAGCAGGAGCGCGGGGGGCAGAGCTTCTACCTGCACAACCGAGTCGAGTCGATCGAGGAGGCGGCCGCGAAGCTCCAGCAACTCGCGCCGGGCCTGCGCGTGCAGGTCGCCCACGGCCAGATGCGGGAGCGCGAGCTCGAGGAGAAGATGCACTCCTTCCTGCGCGGCGACGCCGACGTGCTGGTCTCGACGACGATCATCGAGTCCGGCCTCGACATCCCCCAGGCAAACACGCTGATCGTCGAGCGCGCCGACGCGCTCGGGCTCGCCCAGCTCTACCAGATCCGCGGGCGCGTGGGCCGC
>Ga0193705_1000441_pt1 | contig 9511 bp, 9 predicted proteins | sample U3m2metaG_FD_143045 | JGI IMG/M metagenome (GOLD analysis project Ga0193705, IMG submission 143045) | Soil microbial communities from a riparian zone of the East river system, Colorado, United States - U3m2 | ecosystem: Environmental > Terrestrial > Soil > Riparian zone | place: USA: East River... | reverse complement strand
ACACTGTATGAAACCCAATTCTTTTTCAAAAACTGGACAATCAACAGCTTCAAGCTTCATTCTCTTTAACATCTTCGGACTCACACCCTTTAACTTTAGCTTGCCCTTTTCATCCATCATTCCAATCGCTTGCAATTCTGATTTCGCCTTATCATCTAATTTGATATTTTTCTCAACTCCCTTTACAGGAACAATGTATTTTATGTCAGGACTTTCCGCAGACATGAATAATTAATGGTATTTCGTTCGTGTATATGATGCTTGCTATCTGTATAGGGTGTAAAATATTAATTATCTCATGGAGGACTATCGAGCTAGCTATTATACTACAGTCTAAAAACAAACTTGATAATGTGAAATGATTATTTATTTGATGTTTGTAAAATAACATATGGATGATTATTATAAAGTTCTTGAGCTCAACAAGAATGCTTCAATAGATGAGATAAGAAAATCATTTAGAACACTCGCGTTGAAATATCATCCAGATAAAAATAAGAACGTAGGGTCCAAGGAAAGATTCATGAAAGTCGTCGAAGCGTATGAAGTATTATCTGATGCAAATGGTAAGAAAAGCTATGATGAATCGATTACTATTAAAAAGAATACTCCAAAATATGACTTTTCTTGGACACCTTCGGCAGATTTTGAAAAGGTTTATAGCTACACTAGTATTAAAAACACATACGTTGGTGGAGGTATGTGGGATATTGGAGAAAAGGCTTCAAAGGCAATGTGGAAGGCAACGATTATACTTCTTGCTTCACTTGCTTCAATGGCCCTATTGATACTGTTCCTCCCATAGATAGATAGATTCAGATCATGGTTCTTTGCCCTTTTTGAAAGTCATCTGTTTATTTTTATTAGAGTATTTATACCAAAAAAAAGCCGCAAGCCCTAAATTTGCCACTGAAGTGAATAAGAAAATTGGCGAATTAGTCTGAATAAAAATCGCAATTCCATAAATCCCAACAATTGTTGCGACTATAGAAATTAACTTTAACTGTTTGCTTGATATTGGCAACCTTATTCAAAGGTTTTAATCAATATAAAAGTCAAACTAATTATGCAATAAATTGAGTTTATTTTCTTTTTGTCTTGCTTTTCACTCATCAAAAGTCGAGTCTAACCTATAGCGGATTGAATATTGGAATCTGTTCCCTTTTATGTTGAGATCTTTTTATCATGTCAGTAACTAATTTTATCTTAACCTTGCTTTGTTTACAGTTATTCAAATCATTCTTTAGATAGCATTGCAAGATAGTATCTATATCGTGATATGATAGCCCGATTTCTTTTTCTGCTACATGCCCTCTCCAAAACCTAGGGCTGCTTGCTTGATTCACAATTTGTTCTAAGAGTCCTAATTGCTTTCCTAACAATTTGACTTGGCTCTTGTACAGTCCCCCAAGAGGAAGTATATCAGCTGCGCCATCACCGAACTTAGTAAAATATCCGATCAACAATTCACTCTTGTCCGAGGTTCCTAGAACTAGAAGATTGCTGATAGCTGCATAATGGTATAGAAATGCCATCCTCAGTCTTGCAGAAAGATTTCCACCGGATAGTTTGTCCTTTGGTAATTTGTTTAACAAAATTTTTTTTGCACGTTCAAAATGAATTTCCTTGTATTTAATTTTCATCTCCTTTGCCAGGTCACGAGCATTGTCAATGTCCTTTTTCGGAGTAATTCCTCTTTCTGGTATAATCAAACCCATTATTCTATTTCTTTGAATGGCTCTTGACGCTAATACGAGGCAAACGGAAGAATCAAGACCGCCACTAAGCCCCATAACTACACCGTTTTTCTTCCTCGATCTTACTTGTTCTGTAATAAATCTTGTAACTTCGTCAATGATTGTGTTGTAGTTTAAGTTTAGAGGATCTTCAGACATTGCTATTTTGCAACTGGGGGTTTGGAAAATCTGTTGCTTTGATTTAAATGATAATCAATTGATAATGTGGGATCTTTTTGTTTGCCTGTCAGTATTCCTACTACAACATCGTCCTTTTTTATGATCTCCTCTTTCCTGAGCTTCCTTATTCCTGCAGGAACGGCACCCGAGGCCATTTCACAATCAAATCCGTTTAGACCGACTAAGGCCATCCCATCACTCATTTCCTTATCGGAAACCTGTGTAACAATGCCGTTAGTAAAGTCAATTGATCTTAATGCCTTAATCAAATTGGAAGGTTTGCCTATCTGTATTGCAGTGGCTTTGGTACGTGGCTTGATACCTTTATTGTCTTTTTGATCATAATATTCTTTAATTAGAGTCAGATCAGGTCTTCCATTATTCCATTCTAGTTTCTTGCCTCCAAAGAAACCATTGGTTAATTCATAAAGAGTATTTGCTCCTTCTGCATTTACCACAAGTAATCTTGGAATTTTTTTTATCCATCCGAGGTCGTAAAGTTCCATAAAGGCCTTCCCACAACTAGAAGTATTTCCTAATGCACCGCCAGGATATACTATCCAATCCGGTGGATTCCAGTCCAAATATTCTAGAGCTCTGTATACTATTGTTTTTTGCCCTTCTATCCTAAATGGGTTAATAGAATTTACAGTGTACGCGCCTAGTTCTCGAGCTTCTTTCAGTGAATACGTTAGAGCGTCATCAAAGTTGCCATCAATCTCAATTACTTGTGCACCAAATTGGAATGATTGAGCAAGTTTGCCAGGTGCTATTTCTCCTTTTGGAACAAACACTTCACATTCAATATTTTCATTTGCAGCATACATTGCAGCAGATGCTGATGTATTTCCTGTTGAGGCACAGATGATTTTATTCATATTTATCATTTTTGCATGTGTCACTGCAGTCGACATTCCGTTGTCTTTAAATGAACCACTAGGATTGTAACCTTCAGGTTGTAATAGAAGGCGTTCGTTATCAATTAGAGAATATTCTGAAACCCTTTTCATTTTGTAAGGTTTAGATTGTCTACCTTCCGAACCATCAAGTGAAACTAGTATTTTGGAGCATTGTTCAAAATCTTCTGTATCCAGGTTGGCAAAGTTAATTAGTTCTCGAAATCTCCATACTCCACTCTCATTGTAGATATTTCCACCTGGTTTCTACGTTGATAGAAAACTTGGATTAGTTCGCGAGAAAAATTATTTTTATAAATAATGTCCAAAAATGAACCGCATTTACAAACTAGTATGTTGTTATTAATTTCGTAAGTAAGATTACATGCAGGATTAATGCATTTCTTAAATGGATTGTTTCCCATTCCAGCCATGAATTATTTCTTAAAAAAAAAGATATTTAGACGTTTACGGTTTATGCAATTAGAATATAAGTGAATTCAGATAGGTGGGAAAGCTCCGCAAGTATAACAATACCTGGGATACGATAAACAAGAGTTACAGAACGAACACCTAAGTGAATCACATGATTCTTTGGCAGGGCACCCAAAAAATGACCTATAAAGCTTATAATAATAAAGGTGTTCTTTGTCTCTCACTATTACATTATCCAGAGCAACAATTTTTGATTCCTTTTCAAATTCCTCATCGTCGATGAGATCAAATTTATTTGAAATTTCTTCAAACCCGGAACCTTCTTCCAAAGCCATCTTATTTCTCCATACATTTGCTCCAAGTTCTTTTTCAAAGGCTTTCCTTAAAATAAATTTTCCCCACTTTTTACTCTTATATTCTCCCACCTTTTCATTTATGTCAATTGAAGTTGCCAAATCATAAAGTGGATTTTCTAAGTATGGTGTATTGACTGTCATTCCCAGTGTCTCTCCTATCTTTCTTGAAGAAAACCTCATTATTTTCCAAAGTTCAATTAAAATTTCCTGTAATTTTCTTAGGTCTGTAAAGTATCTTTGAAGGTAATTATATCCAGCAAATAATTCGTCTGCACCATCTCCAGTGACTATGTCATTGTAACCATGATGTTTGGCCTCCCTCATGCCAAAGAAAATAACGGAAGAATTTCTTATTTCCACTGGATCGAAGGTCTTGAACGTCTTAATTATGTTCGGGATTATTTCAAGGATCTCGTCGAAATCAACAACGCATTCAACATGATTATGACTATATTTTTTTGCTATGTTCTTAGCGAATTTTAGATCATATGAGTTGGGACCTAAGGATGTTACAATACTTAATTTAGGCCTCATCAAATAGCATAAAATACTACTATCTAAACCACCAGACAAAAGTAACGAATTATCAAGATATTTACTGACAATTTTTTTTAACCTCCGCTTTAAAAGCCTGTCTGTATACGATGATGACAAAATATGATATGAAGGTATGAAAATTACAAATAAAAATTTGGCTATGAAGGTAAAAATCTATTTCATTATGGAGGTTCCACCGTGTTCACGTAATAACTCTAAACCTTCCTTTGTGATGTGGTACTGCTTCGATTTTTTTATTACATATCGAACCATTCTCCCGAGATGATAGTAGATTGAACCAGTAGACAAATTTGTTGCGTATTTTATTTCAGAAAACCGCGCTGCGCCATTGCTATCTACTATAGCTTGCAGTATCTTAATTCTCGTTCTCCTGGCGCGGAGCTGCGTTTCACCTATCAACAAAAATTTTATGTCAATAAATTATTTATGCTTTTCTAACTAGATATTTTAAATAATTACAAAAACCTATGTAATATCTACTATTATTCAAAATTCAGTAGCTATTTCCCCGAATCTTTACTTTTTGAGCAAGTCTAATTATATACTTAAAGGACAATATTTTTAAAAACAGAATATAAATAGAAATGAAATCTACTAGACCATAATGCCCTTTGATCCTGTATGTGGAATAGAAATGGATGAAGACCTGGCCACTATTTATGAGTATAATGGAAAGAAATATTATTTTTGTTGTGAAGGTTGTAAGAGCATCTTTTCTAGAAAGCCCGGAAAGTATTCAAAATATAATAAATTATAACTGATGATTGTTATATAATCAATCATTCAATATGATTTTCCTCACTGCTGTATTATTTTCAATTACTTCAATAGCCCTAGCAATAATATTAAGAACAAGAGTTATGAAAATGTCGATACCAAACCTTACTTAGAGATAAATCAAAAGAAATGCGCTGGCATCATTTAAATTCATCCATATTTCAAATTAACAAACCAAATCGCGACGAATATAGAAAAGTTACTTAACCGCAATCTAATGCTCTTTTGGTACTTATTGCCGACTCTATCAGTAAATCTGAAGCCGCGGTATGATTCAGAATTGTGTCTAGTTTATCTGTCAGCAGTTCATTCCCTTTTTCATCATCTATTATTTTAATGAAGTTTTTTAATTCGTTACATGCATTCTTCTTGTTGTTACCATTTATTTTCACCTCTGACATTTTGGCTAACGTCTCCTCTATTCCATTTTTGATCATACTAGTTACTGTATCTGCCGAATAGTCACACCATTTGAATGAAATTTCGTTGAGATCCAGTTTCCGTTCGAGACGAACTACATCAGTTATTCGAACTTTTTGAAGAAGAAGCTCTCGATATTTTCGAGGATCTCCATTACGATGTCTACTTTGGCCTGTTTGATGTAGGATTTTATCTCTTTCGGATGGAGGAACTTTTCCAATCAATGTCTGCGCCAATTCAATGTAATCATGTATCAAATAGGCAATCTTTTCTTCATGCGGTGTCTTTTCTTGAAATGTCAGGTCGTATCGCCTGTTCACGACACCATCGTGGTCTAAAGGAGCGCCTCCTTTATGGGGCCAGATATCAACTACATAGACCTTTAAATCTGGAATATTGTTGGCGTTCCGCCCTTTCCAGTAATCTTCATGCGATTGAATTAATTCTCTTAGCGGAGTATTGCTTAAAATTCCTCCATCCCAAAATTCACGTGTACCATCGCCTAAATTTTGTCCATAATTAATAGGAACCATGGCGTACCGGTAATGTACTGGTACAGAGGAGCTTGCTATAATGTGCTCCACCATGATACCTTCATTGTACGTTATTGGTCTTTGTCCATGTCCATTTTTAATATAATCCCCGTATTCTGACCTTCTACCTCCGCCCTTTTTTTCATAGCTGTCAAATGTTACTGCTTCACCTTCTCGTACATCTGTACCGACTATTAACAATCTGGGTTGTTTTTCCTTATCTCCTTGACCATCATATGCGGTCGCAATTGGAAAATCGGTATATTTTTGTATACTTTTTCTCAATCCTTCATTTTCATAATGCTGCCAAATATTAGTAGGGATAAAGAAGTTATCAAAAAATCTATCATCATATTCTGTGGACGGATTTGAAAAGACATTTGGTGCTCCTTGATACAGAAACTCTTTTGCTGTATAATACCTTCTTGCAGCTTCGCCCGTGGCTATTCTGTTATTAATAGCATTCCATTGGTTCCAGACAGAGATCCATGAATTTTCATCTCTGTATAAGGGCCAAAAGAAACTGTAGAAAGGACGCCATATAGTAAAATCTGGTGTTGAGGAAGTATAGTTCCAGAAATCTAAAAGTTTCCTTATTGAACCTTGCCAGCTGTCTGTTATACTAAAACCTTCCTCCCTTCTACGCTGTACGTGACTCACAATTATAGCTGCGTTTATTGCTCCTCCAGAGGTACCAGCAATTATATCAAAGATATTTTTGTTATCGTCGTGTTCAAAGTCCTTTTTTATCCAAAAGTACAGAGCTGCATACACACCTGCCTCATATGCTGCAAGTGCTCCACCACCCTGTAGAACCAGTGATGTTTGAAACTTATCAGGCATGAGAGATTTACTTTTCATCACAAATATCGTAATGGGATACTCTCACAAATAAGAATTTCCAATTGATAGAAATTAACATTTTGAAATCTTTGGATGGGAACGTAGTGCATAAATTTAAAACAGAAAAATACAGGAATGAATGGTAATCATTGGCTTTAGAAATTACGATAGTCCACGACGGAATTTTGTAATTCTGCTTTTCATTTATTCGTAGATCAAGATAATGCGAGAAAAGAAATTTACGGATTTGGGCATTCTACCTAGATGGTACAATAAATGTGTCTACTTGAAGAAAGGCTCTTTTCTACAGATGTAGATTCGAATTATAATACAGGTGACAAAACAGAATCTCCAGAAGTTACAGAAACTATAAAAGAGTAGTGGGTTCGTAAATCGTAATTCTAGCATTATCAGTCCCACCGAACCTGATATAAAATTTACATGTTTCTAAAATATTATTATAAATATTATATATAAAGAAGTGGTAATTAAAGCTAAGAAAATGAACTCTTTATGTTAGTCACGCTAATCATTTCTCCTCATATAGTTACCAAATTTGAATATGTAGAGCTATTCATTCTCAATTAGAGTAAAGTGGAATTTCGTTTCATTCTAGATTATTGTATCAATATGTAAAAATAGTAGATTTTATTACATCCTTAATATGAAATACAGAAGCAGAACAGAAATAGTCTCAATGATCTTAGAAGCAGCAAATGGTGGCGCAACTAAAACAAGAATTATGTACAAAGCCTTTCTTAGCTACGCTCAATTAAAGGAATATCTTTCTGTACTTCTTGAAAATAATTTAATGGAATATTTAGAAGGTTCACAAAGCTACAAGACTACCGAAAAAGGATTGAACCTCTTAAAGCTGCATAACGAAATTGTAGAGCTTCTACAAACTTCAATAAAAGAACCAAGAATACCATAAATTAAAAAAACAAATCTCGATAGGTATTAGTATAACTTAATCGTTGCTTTATATTAGTATCTTCTTTATATTCAAGATTCTGATCGCATTTAGGCAATTTTCTTATGATGCTTCCAGATATTGGGATACATCGCAATTGAGGAAAAATATGAAAAACTTATGATATCGTTAAGAGCTGCCCAGGCCAAAGAATACTCACTTGATAAAGAACAAACTTCCTATAATGATTTGCTAGATGCCCTTAGACTTAGTTTGAAGGGTAATAATATTAAATAAATTGTGTTTAAATCATTTCCTGTCTATAAGAACGTTACTTGCGGCTAGGCCTTTTTATTTTTATCTTTGTCATCTGGACCTGTACATGAATCAGGATTAGTAACTTTCTTTCCAGCCTCTTTGACTATAGTCTCGTAAAACAAGATGGTATTCATAGTTGCCAGAAGTTGAAGATAGGCAAAACAAGCAACACAATCCGGATACGCTTAATTAAAACTTAGTTATAAAACCCAAAAAACAGAACAGAACCGAAAAATGTACAGTTCTGCACCATGTTATTATTGCTTTACGAACTTCCAAGCTGGGTGTATTTCATGCCATCCTTTTGGTTTGTCAGTTACCCATGCACCCCATATGTGCACCTGGTCACCTGATTTTGGAAGATATACACCTGCAATGTTTTGGTCTTTAGGCACGATTTCGACTACCAAAAATCCATCTGTTTTTTCTCTATTCTTGTCGTTGAGCAGGAAATCATATTTTTTATCTACGTCCAAGAAAAACTTGAAATCACCATCGTCCATCTTTTTGGTGTGCTTTACTATTCCTATTGCATCTTGGCATTCGATCAAGACCCTAAGATCTTTCTCGTTCGAGGCGCCACTAAGGACGTTGCCTGTTCTGCAATTTGCACCTGTGAGCGCTTTGTGCTCCTTGATGACAATTACATCCCGAGTTTCTATTCTTTTTTGCTCTTCCAGTGGAATAGGCTTTTCACCCTCCCTTTCTATAATTAAACTTTCCAGCCTTTGTTGTAATTGGATATTGTTAGTTTGAGTGTTGTTGATGTTTATTTGTGGGTTATTTTGAATCTGATTTTGGATCTCCGTACTCTGATTGGCTTGGAGCTGGTTTTGAGATTCTACACTCTGGCTGGCATTTTGGCTTGATTGTGACTCGGCTGACGTAGATGAAGATGATTCGCTAGTTTGATTTAGATTTTCTTCGCCCGTATCATTACTCACTGCACCATTTGTAGTGCTCTCATCCAATGAGTTTGTAAGGCCTTGTGCACTATTCTTTTCGCCCGTATCATTACTCACTGCACCATTTGTAGTACCCTCATCCAATGAGTTTGTAAGGCCCTGTGGACTATTGTTTTCGCCCGTATCATTACTCACTACACCATTTGTAGTGCTCTCATCCGTTAGACCGCTCACAGTTTGGTTTGTACTCTCAGTTGTTGAGTTTTGACTGAGCGAGGAAGCGGGTGCTCCCAGTTCGTTCTCATAATCATCTTGTATATTTACAAAATATTTACCCTTATCATAAGCCGGCAAGGCACTAGCAGAAAATTGGGATAAGTTATTTTCCGCTGAATATACTATTACCAAAATGACTGACAACAACGTGACCAAAAATAAATCACCAATATTCATTTTTATCTTGATTTGAACCATCAGAAACATAAAGAGCAACAAAAGTAATAAAGTTGTAACATAAAAAAGGCAAATGTTAAGGAACTTTTACGGCTATTTATACGATTAAGCACATTAGATTAAGATGGTACCGTACTATTCAATGCAAGTAAAGGACGTTGTTTTAGTCCTTTGTGACTATCCAAGTG
>Ga0193705_1000438_pt1 | contig 9525 bp, 10 predicted proteins | sample U3m2metaG_FD_143045 | JGI IMG/M metagenome (GOLD analysis project Ga0193705, IMG submission 143045) | Soil microbial communities from a riparian zone of the East river system, Colorado, United States - U3m2 | ecosystem: Environmental > Terrestrial > Soil > Riparian zone | place: USA: East River... | reverse complement strand
CGCTTCTCCGCTGAGCGGGTGAAAGGGGCGCTGCGCCTGCGTGCGCTACGGCTTGGTCGACTGGGCGTACTCACGGTCCTCGGTCGGCACTTTCCCCTTGACTTCATCACTGCGCGACGCCTCATCTCCGGACAAGTCGCCATGGTCCTCCGCGCGCGGCTCGCCTTCCTCGTCCTTCGGGGAGGGCCCGCTTTCCTCGTTCTCAGCGCGCGCCTCAGGTTCCTCATTCGCCGCCTGCTGTTCAGTCTCCTCGGCCACGTCCTGCCCGGGTTCGTCCCCGGCCTCGCTCGTCGCATTGCCCACGGTCGGATCGCTCTCTATCTCGGCCACGGTGCTGCCGGGCTCTGAGCTGGCTCCATATGCCGCGAGCTCTGAAAAGTCCGTCTCAGGGACATCAGGCAGGTTCTCCGCAGTCTCGACCGCCAGCGCGCCCACCGAAGCGAGCTGGTTGAGCATCGCGTGTTTCCGTCGCATGAGCAGGTCCTGTTCGTCCTGCATCTGGCGGCGTCGCAGCGCGAGCTCTTGGCGTGCTCGGTCGTCGATGACCGCGGCATGATGTCGCGCCCGATCAATGATCTCGTCCGCGTCGCCACCGGCGCCCAGCTTGATGCGTTCCGCCTCAGCCAGGGCCTCGTTGCGTAGCTTCGCGGCCCGCTCGGCTTCCGACGTCAGGCGCTCATCGGCGGCCCGCTGCAACTCGGTCGCCTCGGCCAGCATCGCCTGGATGGCCTGATTCGCCGATTCCTGCGCCTCCTTCAACTCAGCCATCACATGCTCGCGTTGGTCTGCAGCATCCTGGCGTAAAGCCGCACTGTCACGTTCTGCGGCGGCAAGGAGTTCTTGTGACTCAAAACTGGCGGCCTTGCGCGTACCCGTGGCGGCTGCCTCCGCCTCAGCCCGAACGGCCCCGGCCTGTAGTCGAGCCGACGCCACCAGCTGCTCGGCCTCGGTCCGCGCGTGGTCCCTCAGTTGCGCCGTATCTCGCTCCACTTGCTCTCGTAGGGCGTCTAACTCAGCCCGCTGGGCGTCTCGCATCTCGGCTAGGTCCGCGTACGCGCCCTGGCGTAGTTCGTCAATTTCGGCCTGCCTCTGTGCGCTCAGCCGATCTGCCTCCTGAATGGCGCCCTGAGTGATGTCGGTTGCCTGTTCCTCGGCGATGTGGAGGATCTCCTGCGCCCGCGCGCCGAGTCCGGAGAAGTCTGCATGACTCGCCCGGGCATGGGCCTCGTCAAGCGCCTGGCGAAGCTCATGGTTGTAGGTGATCAAGGAATCGTATTGCTCCACCAGCTGGGCGATCTGGGCTTGCGTCGCGCGCACGAAATGATCAACCGCCTCGCGGTCATATCCTCTGCGCGCCACGGGAAAGCGGCCGTTATCCAAATGCGGGTCAACTGCTGGGGGCATGTTCACGCCGGCTCCTTACACGCCAAAGTGCCGTTACCCCGAGTCATCTCAGGGTAACGGCACCCGAAGCCGAGGGCCAGTCGTCAGGCAGTGATGATCATCGCGGCCGGCCTGCGGTCTGGAGCTGAGCTACTTCGACTTGGCTCCTTCGCCGGCCAGATCGGACGGGGCCACGAGCACGGTCGCATCTCCGTCGATCTCAAGTTCGTCCTCTTCATCATCGGTCGACTTGCCACCGTTCCTAGTCGAGCCGGCACTGCTAGCGGCAGGACTGTCCTCGCCCAGACCGGCTGGTGGGAGTATGTCGGGACGCATCACGGTGCGATCGCCGACCTCGCCCTCCAGATCGTTGGGGTCGTCCAGGTCGGGGAAGGCACTGGCCGTTTGCTCGGCGAGTGCCGACAAGCTCGCGAGCTGGCTTAACACAGCCTGCTTGCGCTGGTGCAGCAACTCCGTCTCACGGCGCAGCTGTTGCTTCCGCCATGCGAACTCCTGTTGGGTCCGCTCATTGATGGCCGCGGCCTGCTTCTTCGCGGTGGCGATCCGCGCCTCAGCTTCCTGTGCAGCCGCGCCCTTGGTCTGCTCGGCTTCGGTAAGGGCTTCGGCGCGAATTCGTGCGGCTTCGGCCAGGTCAGCTTCCAGACGCTCCCCGGACTCGCGGTGATACTTGGTTGCCTCGGCGAGCAGTGCGGCGGTCTTCTGTTGCGCCTCATCATGGGCCAACTTGAGCTGCCCAATGGCCTGTTCCCGCTCGCCTGCCAGCTTGTAGGCATTCTGGCGCGTCGCCTGTGCCTCATTGTCGGCCTCCCGGCGTACCGACTCGGCCTGCCGGCGGGCCGCCGCGATCAGGGACTCCGCTTCGGCCTTGGCCTTGTCGACCTGGGCCTTGACCTCATCCCGCAACTTGCTGCGTAGCTGATCAATCTGTGCTGCGCCGCCGGTCTTGATGGCGTCGCCCTCTCGGGCCGCGGAGGTCCGCAGCCCGTCGGCCTCGCGCCGCGCCTGCTCCTTGAGCTTCTGGGCCTCGACCGTCGCGTTCTGCACCAGCTCACGCGCTTGCTCCTGAGCGAGCCGGAGAATGTCGTTGGCGCGCCCACCAAGGTTGGCGTAATCGACGTCCTTGGAGTCTGTTGAATCACCACCAGATGCCATGTCATCTTGGAGCATGGTCACTTGCTGCTCGAGCTGAGTGGCGTGTCTACGCGACTTGACAACACTGTCCTCAAGCGTCCGGACATAGTCGTCAACGGCCGTTCGGTCATAACCGCGCAATGCGGTGGGAAAGTTGCCGACTGCGCTTGCTGTGTCGTCGAACAGGCCGAGCCCCGTGTTGTCTGATGCGTTCACCGCAAGAAACCCTCTCCGAAAATAGGAATTGACGCCGAGTCTGTGCCCGCGTGAGCGACAGCCATTCGCTCAGCCCCGACTTGATTGGACACTGTGCGGATCCGCCGCAGCATGCTCGACCAACTCGAGCAGAACGCCGCCAGTGTCCTTGGGGTGGACAAAGTTGATCTGCGAGCCGCGGGTACCGGCTCTTGGTGCATCATAAAGCACCCGCACACCGTAGTGACGCAGAACCCTGGATGCGGACCGGACATCTGAAACAGCGTAAGCCACGTGGTGCAGGCCGCCTCCACGTCTCACGAGAAAGCGCTGCAGCACGGAGTCCTCCGACAACGGCATTAAGAGCTGAAGTTGGTTGCTGACGGCCCAGACTTCGCCGGTGGTCAGCATGACTTCGGCCACCTGTTGGTCAAAGTTGTCTTCACGATGCACCACCCGCATGCCGAGCAGGTCACGATAAAAGGTCATCGCTGCTTCCAGATCGGCGACTGCAATACCGACATGATCAAAACCGAGCAGACCGGGCAGCACGCTACCGAGATCGGAAGGCATTCTGGTCATGGACATTAGGGTGCCAGACTGGTCTCGGACACAGCATCGGATGTGATCGTCAGAGGACAGCGCTGCGAGCTGGGAGGTACAGCATGGGATCAGTAATCGTCGGCGGTGCGCGTACGCCGATCGGCAAACTGCTTGGCGGCCTAAAGGACGCGTCAGCCACGGAACTTGGAGGTTATGCCATTGCGGCGGCTCTGGAGCGCTCAGGCGTTTCCCCGGAGCACATCGACTACGTCGTGATGGGTCACGTGCTTCAGGCCGGCACGGGGCAGATCCCGGCTCGGCAGGCAGCAATCAAGGGAGGGATCGCCATGTCGGTCCCGGCAGTAACGATCAACAAGGTATGCCTGTCAGGACTGAATGCGGTCGCCCTTGCTGATCAACTGATCCGAGCGGGGGAGTGCGATGTGGTCATTGCGGGCGGCATGGAGTCGATGACCCAGGCTCCCCACCTGTTGCCGCGCTCGCGTTCTGGGTTCAAGTACGGCAACGTAACGATGATCGACCACATGGCCTACGACGGCCTCTGGGATGCCTTCACCGACCAAGCCATGGGCTCTCTGACCGACGGCTGCAATCGCGGCGAGCAATTAGTCAGCCGTGAAGATCAAGATGCGTTCGCGGCGCGTTCTCATCAGCGCGCTGCGGCGGCGACAGCCAGCGGCGCCATGGCGGAGGAGATCGTCGAGGTCCGCATCCCACAGCGTCGCGGAGACGATGTGGTGATCAGTAAGGATGAAGGCATTCGGGAGGGCACTACCGCTGAGTCGCTTGCCAAGCTCCCGCCGGCATTCGGGCGCGATGGCTCGATCACGGCGGGCTCGTCGAGCCCGATCTCAGACGGAGCGGCGGCGATGGTTGTGGCGAGCAAGGAAGCGGCCGACCGTTTGGGACTCACCCCAATCGCGGAGATCGGCGCGCATGCGAGCGTCGCGGGCCCGGACTCCTCGCTCCAGCTGCAGCCGGCAAACGCGATCAACGTTGCGGTGAAGAAGCAACAGATCAGCGTGTCCGACTTGGACCTGATCGAGATCAACGAGGCATTCGCCGCCGTCGGTGTCGCCAGCGCGCGGGCTCTGGGCCTGAGCGCCGATGAGACTGACGAGCGGGTGAACGTCAACGGCGGGGCGATCGCCCTCGGCCATCCGATCGGCGCCTCGGGCGCTCGTTTGGTGCTGACCTGTGTGATGGAGCTGAAGCGACGCGGTGGTGGTACGGGGGTAGCTGCGCTCTGCGGCGGCGGTGGGCAGGGCGACGCCTTGATCATCATCGTTCCATCGGACGGCAGCTAGGCGGACGCGTCCTTGTCACTTGACCGTGACGACGTGCGCAACGTCGTCGCCGAAGTGCGGTTGGGCAATCCGCGGGCACTGGGTCGTTTGATCAGCTGGATCGAGAATGCCTCGCCGGCACTTCCGACGATCATGCAAGAGCTCGCGCCAGATACGGGACGAGCGCATGTGATCGGTCTGACTGGTGCGCCCGGAGTTGGCAAGTCGACGACGGCAACCTCTCTCGTCCGTACGCTCCGGGCCCGCGGCGAGCGGGTCGGCGTATTGGCTGTGGACCCGAGCTCGCCCTTCTCCGGCGGTGCGCTGCTAGGTGACCGCATTCGGATGCAGGAGCACGCGCTCGATCGCGACGTCTACATCAGGTCGATGGCGACCAGAGGTCATCTCGGCGGGCTTGCGGTCGCTACCCCTCAAGCGTTACGGGCATTCGACGCCGCGCGCTTCGACACGGTGATCGTCGAAACGGTTGGGGTCGGCCAGTCGGAGATTGAGGTCGCACAAACCGCTGACACCACCCTTGTTCTGCTCGCGCCTGGGATGGGCGATGGAATCCAAGCGGCCAAGGCCGGCATCCTTGAAATTGGCGACATCTTCGTGGTCAACAAAAGTGATCGCGACGGTGCGCAGGCGCTGGTACGAGAACTGCGGACGATGATTGCCCTCGCCCAGCGAGGTCCGCGGGACTGGAAACCACCGATTGTCCTGACAGTTGCGCACGAGCATCGTGGGATTGCGGATCTGCTGGAAGCTGTCGACCGGTTCCGAACCTCGCAAATGGAGACTGGACGCGCTGACGCACGCCGCGTCGCGCGCGCCCGGCGAGAGGTCGAGAGCATCGCGCTGGCCAAGCTGCGGGCGGAGTTTCGTTTGAATGGGGAGGCTGGGCTTGACGGTCTCGCCGAACTGGTGAGCCGTGGTGAGCTCGATCCGTACGCGGCGGCGGACCGAGTCGTTGTCGGCCGCTAGGTCGCAAGTCGGATCGCTATGGCCGTGCGACAACAGCGTGGCGGCGTGCCTGCTCCCAATCTGCCGATGGATCGGGTAAAAAGGAAGATGTACAGGCGTTTGCCTGTACGTGCGGCAGCGCGTTCGAATAGTCTGCGGTGAAGACCGGAAGGATGAAGCGTCCGACATGGTGTGGCTCAAGCGGATCATCATCTTCTTGGTCGTGGGCTTTTTCCTCTTTTATCTGATCGCGCAGCCTGAGGCTGCCGCGAACGCCGTTCGCGCGATATTTGGAGCCCTTGCGCGAGTATTTCGCTCGATCATCACGTTCTTCCAGTCACTAGCTGGCTAGCAGTGGGCGTGCTGGGCTGGCTCGATCCGCACGTCGACCAATACATCTTGAGTACGGCCGGCGAAAAGAAAGTTCTCGAAGTCCACAAGCACTGGGTCGTGATGATCTGGCCGACGGTGCGCGTCGCAATCGGAGTTGTGATCGTCGTCAGTGCCTTTGCCTATCAGGGAGCTATGTTCTGGGTCTTCTTCGTGCTTGGCATGGTGCTTGGCGTGCAGGCGCTCTATCGAATCCTCGAGGAGTACCGTGATCGTTTCGTCATCACCAACCAGCGAGTGTTCCGAGTCAATGGCGTCATCTCTACGGCACGCGCTAGTGTGCCGCTGCTGAGGATCCTGGACATCACCGTCAACAAGCCCGTCATCGGCCGTTGGCTGAATTACGGGCATTTCGTCTTTGAGTCTGCCGCGCAGGTTCAGGGTCTGAATCAGATCACCTACGTCAAGGACATTGACCAGTGCGAGGATGTGCTACGCCTAGTGATGCAGGGTGACTTGCCCGAGCAGGTTGCCACGCCCGCAGAGGATGACGGAACATGACCGCCGTGGAACGACATCGTCTGCCATTCGACCCCGTCGAGGAGGCGGCCAAGCAGTGGGCTACGCAGTGGGGCGAGATGCCCCGGATGCGCGCCGTCACATCGCTGATGCGAGTGCATCAGCTGCTGCTCACCGAGCTGGATGAATTGCTTCGCCCATTGGGTCTGACTTTCGCACGCTATGAGGTCCTGGTCTTGCTGTCCTTTTCCAGGCGCGGTGCCTTGCCCTTGGGCAAGATCGGCGAGCGCCTCCAGGTGCATGCCACGTCGGTGACGCCGCTGGTGAAGCGCCTGGAAGCAGCCGATCTGATCAGGCGTACGCCGCATCCTGAGGACGGCCGCGCGGTACTGGCCTCGATCACGCCCAAGGGCCGCCTCGTGATGGAAAAGGCGACCGAGGCAATCGTTGGTGCACGTTTCGGGCTGAGCGCCTTGACCGACGAGGAGTGCGATCAGCTGACGTGGTTGCTTACCCAGCCGCGCGAGGCCGCGGGCGACTTTTGATTCAGAGCTGCTCGCGCTGTGGTTGATTGCTCGCTCCGCCGGGAGGATCGCGCGCGGTGGAATCTCATTCACCATTGTCGCTCGTGGCTCTGCCCCTTTGCTGTATTACTAGGCCGCCCTAGTATCTAGACCGGAGGTTCGCATGACGGCATACAGCGGCAGGGAGCGTTGGGCGGCCGCCTTTGCAGAGGCTCAGGCGAATGGCCAGATTCGCGACGCCGACTTCACCACCCTTTCAGGTGTCGAAGTCGATCCGGTCTACGGACCGGAGGACGAGGATGCCGACGACCGGATGGAGCGGATCGGCTGGCCCGGGGAGTTTCCCTTCACCCGTGGTCTGTACCCGAGTGGCTATCGCGGGCGCCCCTGGACCATCCGGCAGTTTGCCGGCTTCGGCAACGCGGAGCAGACCAACGAGCGTTACAAGATGATCTTGGCCGCTGGTGGCGGGGGACTCAGTGTCGCGTTCGACATGCCGACGTTGATGGGCCGCGACTCCGATGACGACCGCAGCCTGGGCGAAGTTGGGCATTGCGGCGTGGCGATCGACTCCGCCGCCGACATGGATCTGCTGTTCTCCGGAATTGATCTTGGTGCCGTTACCACGTCGATGACGATCTCAGGCCCGGCGGTCCCTATCTTCTGTATGTACCTCGTGGCGGCGGAGCGGCAGGGCGTCGACATCGCCACGCTCAATGGCACCTTGCAGACCGACATCTTCAAGGAGTACATCGCTCAGAAGGAGTGGCTCTTTGGGCCAGGGCCCCACCTCCGTCTGATCGGCGACATGATGGAGTACTGCAGCCGCGAGATACCGGCTTACAAGCCGCTGAGCGTCTCCGGATATCACATCCGCGAAGCGGGATCGACGGCTGCCCAGGAGCTTGCTTTCACCCTCGGCGACGGCTTCGGTTACGTGGAACTTGGGCTGTCGCGGGGCTTGGACATCGAACGTTTCGCACCCGGCCTGAGCTTCTTCTTCGATGCGCACATCGACTTCTTTGAAGAGATTGCCAAGTTCCGGGCCGCACGCCGGATCTGGGCACGCTGGATGCGCGATCGGTACGGCGCGAGGACAGTCAGGGCGCAGTCGCTGCGATTCCACACCCAGACTGCAGGAGTCTCGCTCACTGCGCAGCAGCCGTCCAACAACGTCGTACGGACCGCAATCGAGGCACTGGCTGCCGTCCTTGGCGGGACGAACTCGCTGCACACGAACGCCATGGACGAGACGCTGGCGCTCCCGACCGAGGAGTCGGCGGAGATTGCGCTGCGCACCCAGCAAGTCCTGGCTGAGGAGATTGGAGTGGTCAATGTGGTCGATCCGCTCGGTGGATCCTGGTACGTCGAGGCGTTGACCGACAAGATCGAAGCCGAGGCGCTGTCGATCCTCGACCGAATCGAGGAACTCGGCGGTGGCTCTGCCCGGCAGCACGAGATCGGCCCCATCACCTCCGGACTATTATTCGGCATCGAGGAGGGCTGGTTCACCGGACAGATCGCTGACTCCGCATTCCACTATCAGACCGAGCTCGAGAAAGGCGACAAGAAGATCGTCGGTGTCAACGTCCACACCGCCACCGTGACCCCGCCATTGGAGATTCTGCGGGTCAGTCACGAGGTCGAGGTTCAGCAGTGTGAGGCTCTCCGCGTCCGGCGAGGTGCTCGGGACAACGCGGCAGTCGACGCTGCGCTGGCGGAGATGATCAAGGTTGCCCGGACCGATGACAACATGATCGAGTCCATGCTGGCGGCCGCGCGGGCTGAGGCGACGCTCGGTGAGATCTGCAATGCACTGCGGGCTGAGTGGGGGGAGTACGTCGAGCCGGCGCGCTTCTGAGGAAGGAACTTGCGTCCATAACCGACTTGTCAGGCTCTCAGCGGGCTATAGCCCGCCGAAACGCTGACAAATCACTAGGGTGGGCGAGAGGAGGTGCGCGTGAGGACCGGGGCCTGGCTGCTCATCGGAATCGGGACTGCGCTGGTGATCGTCACGGTGCTGGTGGTCTTCATCATTCCCTCCGGACGCCGGCGGCGGCCGCCGAGCCCCACCCTGCGGCGCCTGACGATGCCGCGCTTCAAGATTCCTTCCAACTCACCAGCGGGCTCGCTGCTCAAAGGCTTTAGTTATCTGTACGCGCCGCTCACGTACCCGCGTGTCCAGTACAGCGTTGGAGGCCGGCTGGACCGTGCAATCGCACGTATAGAAGCAGTCGATCCATCAGTGGTACCGGAGCGCCTCGGCCAGGCGCTGCAGCAGATGGTGGACCTGGACAGCCCGACTGGCTCGACAGCCGAAGGCGGCGAACCTGTCGTTGACATCTTCGATCAACCGCGAAGTGAGGAACAATGAGCGAGCGATCATCTCGGTACGAGCGTTATCAGGATCCACTGCAGGTCTACGCCGAGGCTGATGCTGAGACGCGCGCGGTGATCGAGAAAGAGCTGGATCGCATCGCTGCGCTTGATGAGCGCGAGGTGCGGCTCAATGCGCGCGGCCTCAACTACGGCGTGGTGATCACCCTTGCGTTCCTGGCAGCATGCGTCTATCTGATCGCGACGGGGCATGGCATCGAGGGCACGGT
>Ga0193705_1000435_pt1 | contig 9576 bp, 8 predicted proteins | sample U3m2metaG_FD_143045 | JGI IMG/M metagenome (GOLD analysis project Ga0193705, IMG submission 143045) | Soil microbial communities from a riparian zone of the East river system, Colorado, United States - U3m2 | ecosystem: Environmental > Terrestrial > Soil > Riparian zone | place: USA: East River... | reverse complement strand
GGAGAGCGGCGCCCAGGCCGGCGAGGCGGGCGGATCGAAGGTGTGGATCGGCAGCCAGACGACCACCGCCACGACGACGAAGAAGACGAGCAGGCCACCGAGCCCCGCCATCAGCGGCGTGATCAGCATGCGTTCGCGCGGATGGCGCTGCCAGCCGCGTGGAACCTCGGGAGCTGCGGGGTCGCCCCCGCCCGGCCGGTCTTCCCGCTCGCTCATCAGCCGGCCACCGGCGGTGGCGCTATCGCCTCGGCCACTCGCAGAGTCTCACGGCGTCGGCGCTCCGCCGTGTTGGTAAAGACCGTCATGCCGATGTTGACGATCTGGACAATTCCGGAGAGCACGATCATCGCGCCGAAGATCCCGCGCGCGATGTAATACGCGTGCAGCTGCGGCAGCACGTTCACCTCCGGGATCCCCTCTTGCCAGCTGAAGCCCTGCTGGAAGCCGGCCAGCGTGAGCACGCTGAAGAAGCCGGTGAAGCCGACGGTCACGAGCCAGTACTGCCACTCGGAGAGGCTCCGGCTCCAGAGCGGCTTTCGGTAGATCTGGGCGACGATGTAGTCGATCACGCCCATCCCCAGGATCGTGAAGGCCCCGAGCAGAGCCAGGTGGGCATGCGCGACGACGAAGTTCGTGAAGTGCGTCAGCTTGTTGAACGGCTGGATCGCCTCGAACGCTCCCTGGATGTTCACCAGGAAGTAGAAGAAGAAGGCGGTCATCGTGAAGCGCAGAGGTAAGTTCGTGAAGAACCGGTCCCAGTTGCCCTTCATCGTCCCGAGGATGTTGATCGTGAAGGCGAATACCGGGACCAGGAGCATCCAGGAGGAGACTTCGGCGATCGTCTTCAGCCAGGCAGGTGTAGGCGACTGCAGGATGTGGTGGTCGCCGACCCCGGTGTAGAAGAACGCCATTCCCCAGAAGCTGACGAGCGAGAGGGTGTAGCTGTAGAGCGGCGTGTTCGTTACGCGCGGGACGATGTAGTAGGTCAGCGCGAGCAGCATTGGAGTCAGCCAGAGCCCGAACAGGTTGTGCGCGTACCACCAGTTGAGCATCGCATCGGAGAGGCTCCCCGAGAGGGCCCCCGAGGGAGCGCCCCAGATGTGGCCCGGCCGCCAGATGACGTTTCCGATCGCGTAGTCGACGGCGAGCCAGAGCGGGCTCGCGATGAAGAACCAGACCGAGACGTAGATCGGCCTGATCGTCCGCACCGCCACCGTCGCGAGGATGTTCCAGATGTTCGCGCTCCAGATCACGAGCAGCGCGATGTCGATCGGCCAGATGAACTCGCCGTACTCGCGACCCTGGCTGTGGCCGGTCAGGAGCCCGATGATCCCGAGCAGGTACATCAGGTTCCAGGCCCAGGCGCACCAGATGCCGAGCCGCTCGCTCCACATCCCGCGGGTCCCGACCAGGCGCGGGAGCATGTAGAAGAGCGCGCCGAAGTACATCATCGTGAGCCACGCGAGGATCACGCCGTTCACGTGGGCCGGTCGGATCCGGCTGAACGAGAGCCACGAGATCCCGCCGAAGGCTTCGGGGGTGACGAACTCGGTCGCCAGCACGAGCCCGAAGAGATCGACCACCGTCAGCCAGATGATCGAGGAGAGGATCCAGTGCTTGGCCGCGCCGTCCGGGAACCAGCCGGGCCTGGACGCAGGGCTTTCCGCGGCGTCCGCGCCCACCGCCAGAGGACGCTCGCCTGCGAGGCTCCGCTCCCCCATCGCGCGTGAAGATAAGAACCCTGCCCCCTGGCCGGGGCCGAGATGACGTGACTGTCATCTTTACGTCATTTGCAGGTCATCTGCTGCGTTAAGGTCCGCAATCGCATGCGGATCCTGGTGATCGAGGACGAGCCGCGCATCCTGGCGTTCCTCTCGCGCGGGCTGCAGGCGGAAGGCTTCCTCGTGGACGGGGCGGGCGATGGGCCGGCCGGGCTCGCACGGGCGCTGGACGGTCGCTACGACCTCGTCGTGCTCGATCTCCTGCTCCCGAGGCTCGGAGGCCTGGACGTTCTGCGCCAGCTCCAGCGCAAGCGGCCCGAGCTGCCCGTGGTGATCGTCTCGGCGCGCTCGGATCTCCCCACGAAGCTCCGCGGCTTCGGCCTCGGCGCCTCGGACTACGTCGCGAAACCCTTCTCGTTCGACGAGCTGCTTGCGCGGGTGCGAGCCCAGCTGCGCAGCAGGCGCGGGGGCGGAGAGGGCAACGTCGTGCGGGCGGGGAAGCTGAGCCTCGACCTGGCGCGCCGCGAGGCGCGGCTGGGCGAGCTGAGCGCGGACCTCTCCGACCGCGAGTTCCGCGTGCTCCACCATCTCGTTCGCCACCAGGGCGAGGTGGTGAGCCGGGAGCGACTGCTCTCGGACGTGTGGGGCTACCACTTCGATCCGCGGTCCAACGTGGTCGACGTCTGCGTCCGCCGGCTGCGGCAGAAGCTCGGGTCAGACGCGCCGATCGAGACGGTACGGCATGGCGGTTACCGGCTTACTGAGGCGTAGAGCCGTCGAGCTCGCGTGGTTCGCCTTCGCGGGGGCGAACCTCGTTGCGATGGCGCTCACCCCGAGCTGGGAGACGATTCCGTTCCATTTCATCTGGATCAGCCTGACGCTGCTCTATGGCTTTCGGGTCTGGGAGCCGAAGCCGACCGGCATCGTGCTCGGCCTGGTGATCCTGGCCACCGGGAGCCTGATCCTCAGCGACGCCTTCAGCGGCGAGCAGCTCTGGGGAGAGCTCTTCGAGGTGCCGCTGATGGCGGCGATGTTCCTCGCGATGGTCTGGCACGCCCGCCGGCGTCAGGACGCGGTGCGGACACTGGAGAGCGAGGTCAGCCAGCGGGCGGCGTTGCTGGCCCAGCAGAAACGTTTCCTCCACGACGTCTCGCACGAGCTACGCACACCGGTGACGATCGCGCGAGGCCACCTCGAGGTGCTGCAGCGACTGAACGGCAAGCCGGCACACGAAGTCGAGGTCGCGCTGGACGAGCTCGATCGCATCGAGCACATCCTCGAGCGTCTGCTCCTGCTGGCGAAATCCAAGCAGCCCGACTTCATCGTCCCGGATCGGATCGACGTCGAGCCGTTCCTCGAGGACGTGTTCATGCGCTGGTCCGAGGTTGCGCCTCGAAGCTGGACGCTCGGTGGCCTCGCGCGCGGGACCTTGACTGCGGACTCGGAGGCGCTTCGCATCTCGCTGGACGCCCTACTCGAGAACGCTGTCAAGTACACCCAGCCGACCGACGTGATCACGCTCAGCGCCCGCGCCGCCTGTGACGAGCTCCTGATCGAGGTCGCGGACGAGGGCTGTGGGATCCCACCGGACGCGCTCGGCATGATCTTCGACCGGTTCGCACGCGCAGACGCCGGACGCTCCCGCGCCGAGGGCGGAGCCGGGCTCGGCCTCGCGATCGTGGACGCGATCGCGCGGGCGCACGGAGGACGCTGCGTGGCCGCGAGCACCGAGGTGGGCGCGGCCTTCACGCTTCGTTTTCCTAGATTCGCCCAGGTGCGCGAGGCCCGGCCGTTACACGTGCCCTAGGCAACACCGAGGGCCTTCGGAGGTGGGCGGTACTGGGCTCGAACCAGTGACCCCCAGCTTGTCGAGCTGGTGCTCTCCCAACTGAGCTAACCGCCCAAGAGCAGCTCGCCCATGCTAGCGCACGCCGGGCGGGCTGTTCTGCCGGGCGACCTCTTAGCGGCGGCGGGCGACGCGGCGACTCGTGCGTCGCGCGACCCTGCGGGATCCCATCATCGCGAACCTCCTCCCGAGGCGGCTCCGGCCGGGACCGCGCCCTGCTCCATCTCGTGGAGCTCGGCGGCGTCGGCGGCCGAGACCAGCCCGATCTCGATCAGGTCGAGCGGGCTGATGAACCCGTCGCTGATGCGGAATCCGCCCGCGCGCGCGATCGCGTCACGCAGCGGGACCGCCCAGTGATGCTCGATCAGGAGGAGTGCTGCGGCCGAGTCGTTCGGGATCTCCTCGAGCACGTCCCAGGTGTCTTCGTCCGACGAGATCGGATAAAGACCCTCCGCCCCAGCCTCTGCACCGGCCTCGGCGCCCGCCACCATGCCCTCTTCGCCCTCGATGCCGAGGCCGATCAGAGCGCCGACCTTGCTGCCGAGCTCGATCGCCTCGTCCTTCGTGAGGTTGCTCAGGTGCGCGACCTCGATCTCTCCCTCGGCGTCCTTGTGGACGGCGAGAGCGTCGATCACGCGCACCGTGTCGCTTTCCCGGAGCTTCTCGAGCTCCTTGATGATCTCACCGTCGAACTGGGGGTGACTGAACCCCAGGACGATGAGTTGAACCGGTCCGATTGCCATGTCCTCTCCTTCCGCTGTCGCCGCTAGCTTCGGCGGCGCGAGAGGTCGGCGCATCGTTCGATTGGGATGATCGATCAGGGGCCGCGAACGACCGTGACCATCTCGTCGACAGCCCACTCCCTGGCGAAGTCCTCGCGTCCGGGCACGCGCAGCGTCGCGCGCACGGTCGTGTCGGTCCGATCGATGTCGCGTACGACGGTCGCCTCGACCTGCTCGTCCTGCTCCGGAAGGTCGATCAGGACGACGTCGCCGATCCCCAGTCGCTGTGCCGCAAACTCGATCACAGCAGCAGAGTCTAGAGCCGGTTTGTGGTCGCGGCAGGACGGTGGCCGCCGAGGCGGAACGTAACCTTCGTGGCGGTGAACCAGCGCTCCCAAGCGCCGTGGGCGCGTCCGGATGTGCGCATCGGTGCCGTGATCGCGATCGCACTGGCGGTCGCGTTCGTCGTCTGGCTGCTGGTTCGCGGCGGCGACTCGAACGGCTCGGGCGCCAAGACGACGACCGTCGATGAGATCACGGCCGTGGCCGTCACTTCCGACCGGCTCAGGGAGCTCTCGGTCGAGGAAGGCCACCCGATCTACTGGGCAGGCCCACAGGCGGGTCGCACCTACGAGCTGACGCGAACCTCGGACGACAAGATCTTCGTCCGCTACCTGCCGAAGGGCGTTGCGGTCGGCAGCGGCCAGGCGGACTTCACGATCGTCGGCACGTACCCAGTCGCGGATGCCTACGGCGTGCAGCAGAGCCTCGCGAAGAAGTCGGGCGAGAGCTCGTTCTCGGCGCCGCGCAAGGGGCTCGCCGTCTACAGCACCAGCCAGCCGACCAACGTCTACCTCGCCTACCCCGGCTCCGACGTGCAGATCGAGGTGTTCGACCCGTCGGCGGAGCGGGCACGCTCGCTGATCACCTCGGGCCGGGTCGGCCCGGTCCGCTAGCTGACAGCGCTGCTCGTCTCCTGGCTCGCGTTCCCGCTGCTCCTCGCGGCGCTCTCGCTCGGCTGCGGGAGCCTGCTCGAGCTCGCTTCCGGGGCTCGCCTGCCGCGCCCGCTCCTCGTCCCGGCCGGCTTCACAGTCGTGATCCTCGCCGCGGAGTTCGCGACCCTGACCGACGCGACCGCCGAGCTCGCCGGCCCGCTCGTCGTCGCGCTCGCGCTCGCGGGCCTGCTGCTCTCGCCCCCGTGGCGCTCGGCGCCTGAGCCGTGGTCGCTCGGAGCGGCCGCGGGTGTCTTCGCCGTCTTCGCCGCGCCGTTCGTGCTCTCGGGCCGCGCGACCTTCGGCGGCTACATCAAGCTCGACGACACCGCCACCTACCTGGCGATGACCGACCGCGTGATGGAGCACGGGCGCAGCCTCGCCGGGCTCGCGCCCTCCACCTACGAGGCGACCCTGGCGACCACGCTTGCGATCGGGTACCCGACCGGGAGCCTGATGCCGCTCGGGCTCGGCCACCAGCTCCTCTCCTACGACAGCATCTGGCTCTACCAGCCGTACCTGGCCTTCCTCGCCGCGCTGCTCGCGTTCACGCTCTACGCGCTGCTCGAGCGGGCGATCCCTTCCCGGCCGCTGCGGGCGGTGGCCGCGTTCCTCGCAGCCCAGCCCGCGATCCTGTTCGGGTACGCCCTCTGGGGCGGGATCAAGGAGCTCGGCGCCGCGCTGCTGCTGGCGCTGATCGCGGCCCTCGTACCGTGGACGCTCGAGCGGGGACGCGGCGCGCGAGCCGCGCTGCCGCTCGCGGCGGCCTGCGCGACCCTCGTCTGCGTGCTGAGCCTTCCGGGCGCGGTCTGGCTCGTGCCGCCGCTCCTGGTCGCCGGGATCGTCGTCTTCCGCCGCCCGTCGCGGCCGCTCCTGGTGCGGGCAGGCGCCTTCGTGGTCGCGCTGGCCGTGCTCGCTGTCCCGGCCTTCGTCGCCGCGGTGCAATGGCTGCCGCGGATCGGGGACTTCGGCAAGGAGACGAACCTCGGCAACCTGCTCGGGCCGCTCAGCTTCTGGCAGCTGTTCGGGATCTGGCCCGTCGGCGACTTCCGCATCCACCCGCACGACTCGGCCCCGGCCTACGTGCTGATCGCGCTCGTCGCAGTGGCCGGCGCGGCAGGCGTCTGGTGGGCCTGGAAGCGGGCGGCCTGGGGGCTCGTCGTCTACATCGTGACCGCGGTGCTCGGCTGCCTCGTCTTCGTCGGGGTCAGCTCGCCGTGGGTCGGCGGCAAGACTCTGGCGATGGCCTCGCCGGCGCTGCTGGCCGCGGCGTTCGCCGGGTGCGCGGCGGTGCTCGCTCGCGGCCGCGTCGTCGAGGCGACGGTGGTGGCTCTCGCGTTCGCGGGCGGCGTGCTCTGGTCGAACGCTCTCCAGTACCACGACGTCTGGCTCGCCCCGCGCGGGCAGCTGCACGAGCTCGAGACGATCGGCCACGAGTTCGCGGGTCAGGGGCCCGCCCTGATGACGACCTACGAGCCGTACGGCGTGCGCCACTTCCTGCGCCGTCTCGACCCCGAGGGCGCATCCGAGCTGAGGAGGCGCTTCGACTACCTCACCGACGGCACGACGCTCGACAAGGGCGAGTCGGCCGACATCGACCGCATCCGGCTCGACCAGGTGCTCGTCTACCGGACGCTGGTGCTTCGGCGCGGCCCGGCTGCGAGCAGGCCGCCGTCGATCTACCACCTCGCCTGGAGCGGCCGCTTCTACGAGGTCTGGCAGCGCCCGCAGGCGCCGCGGCGCACGATCCTCCAGCACCTTCCGCTCGGCAGCACGACCCAGGCGGCGGCCGTGCCGCGCTGCGGAGACGTCCTGCGGCTGAAGCGCCTACCGGCCACGACGCTGGCAAGGGCGACGCGACCCGAGGCGATCTGGCTCGGCGCCCCGCCGCTGAGCGGCTCGACGACGCAGAGCGTCACCATCCCGGTCGACGGGATCTACACGGCCTGGATCGGCGGCGACTGGTTCGGGGTCGCCTCGGTCTCGATCGACGGCCGCACCGTCGGCTCGGTGCGCGAGGAGATCAGCTGGCCGGGGCTCTTCACCGAGCTCGGTTCGACCCCACTCTCGGCCGGCCCGCACCTCGTCACGATCCGCTACCAGCCCGGCGGTCTTCATCCCGGCAGCGGCGGCACGCCCTTCTCGTTCGGGCCTGTCGCGCTGAGCCGCGTGGACGAGCGCGAGCCGGTCTCCAGGGTCTCCCCCGACCGGGCGAGCTCGCTCTGCGGCAAGCCCTGGGACTGGGTCGAGGCGATCCGCTAGAAGAGCTCGGGGCACGACGGCTGCCGGGCGGTCCGGAACAGCTCGTCGGCCCGCTCGACGCCGCCCGCCTTCAGCTCCTCGACGCGGCCGGCTCGCAGCAGCTGGTCGAAGGTGAAGCCGCCGAGGTAGACGGAGCCGAGCTCCGACACGCCCAGGCGCAGGTCGCCCTCGGCGGTGGTGCGGTCGACAGCCCCCTCGCCAACGCGCCAGCGCCCTTGGTTCCAAGGACAGAACTCGTCGTGGAGGTCGAGCACGATTCCTCCGTCCCCCAGCTGGCGCGGGCTCAGCGCGGCGCCGACGTCGACGAGCCGCACCCACAGCGCCTCCAGCGCCGCGTACCGCATCCGGCGCGGCTCGCGCAGCCAGAGGAAGAGCGGGTGATCAAGCGGCAGCCAGAACGCCTCGATCCGCGCCACCCAGTCGATCGCGAGCAGGTAACGCCAGATCGCCGCGAGCGCCCGCGGCGAGGTTCCGAGCGCCTCGTGGATCTCGAGCGTCGTCTCGGTGATCATGTGCCGCGCGCCGAAGTTGAGCCGGTAGAGCGCGTAGGCCTCGAGCACGCCGTCGACCTCGATCGCGACGCGCACCTGCTCGCCGCCCGACTGGCCGGGTCGCCGGTGCAGGCGGCGCACCTTCCACCACTCCGGAGTGCGAGTGAACATCCCGACCGTCTGAGCCTGGACGCGGTCGTAGATCCCGGGCAGGAGCTCGAGCACCTCCTCCTCGGACTCGAGCAGCCGGGCCTGCCCGATCGGCTCGTCATCCCAGAGCCTGGCGTGCTCCTTCGGGAGCTCGATGTCGCCGGCGATCGAGGCGAGGCCGTAGCCGAAACGCGAGTAGATGTGCCCCTCGGAGGCATACAGCAGCGCCAGCGGCTCGCCGCGCTCGTGTGCGTCCGCGAGCTGGCGCCGCATCAGCTTCGTCAGCACGCCTCGCCGGCGGTGCGTCGGCAGCACGCCGACGGCCATCACTCCTGCGGTCGTGACCTGACCGCCGCCGGGAACGGTCAGGTCGAAGCGGTAGGCGCCCGCGCCCCCGACGATCGCGTCGCCGTCGAACGCCGCCAGGACGCGATCGGCGGGGAGGATCGTCCCGAGCCGTTCGCCTTCCTCGGGCGTCGGCCGGCTGCCGAAGTAGTGCCAGATCGGGGTCAGCGCGCCGGGCACGTCCTCCGGCGTGGCCGTCCGCACCTCGATCGTCACTGGGCGATTCGCTCCAGCGGCGCGTAGTCGAGCATCAGGCGCCGCTCGGTCCCGTCGGATGCGAACCGGACCGTCACCACTCCGCCGTGGTCGATCCCCGTGACGACGCCCTCGCCGAGCGTCTCGTGGCGCACGGAGTCGCCGGTGGAGAGCGAGGGCGCGTCCGAGCGGGGCGCAATCCCCGTCGGCGAGCCGTAGCCCGACCAGGAGGCCGGCTTGAGCCGGCTCCGCTCGACCTTGTCGTCCGGAAGCTCGTCGAGGAAGCGCGAGGGCAGGTTGTACGAGCGGCTTCCATAGAGCGAGCGCGCACTCGCGTGCGTGAGCACCAGCCCCTCCTGCGCGCGCGTCATGCCGACGTACGCGAGGCGCCGCTCCTCCTCGAGCCCCTGCTCCTCAATCGAGCGCGCGTGCGGGAAGATCCCCTCCTCCATCCCGATCATGAAGACGGCCTTGAACTCGAGGCCCTTGGCGTTGTGGAGGGTCATCAGGGTGACGAGGCTCTGCTCGCCGCGGATCGCATCCTGGTCGGAGTAGAGCGAGATCTCCTGGAGGAACCCCGACAGCGACGGCTCGGGCGCGGTGTGCTGGTACTCCTGCGCGACGCCCACAAGCTCCTGGAGGTTCTCCATCCGCCCCTGGGCCTCGATCGTGCGTTCCGCGCGCAGCGCGTCCATGTACCCGCTGCGCTCGAGCACCCGCTCGATCACCTCGGGCACGTCCATGTCGAGCGCGCCGGCCATCAGGGACTGCAGCAGCACGTGGAGCTGCTGCACCGCGCGCAGCGGAGCCGCCGCGATGCCGGCCTCCTCCGCCTGGCCGAGCGCCTCCCAG
>Ga0193705_1000428_pt1 | contig 9643 bp, 9 predicted proteins | sample U3m2metaG_FD_143045 | JGI IMG/M metagenome (GOLD analysis project Ga0193705, IMG submission 143045) | Soil microbial communities from a riparian zone of the East river system, Colorado, United States - U3m2 | ecosystem: Environmental > Terrestrial > Soil > Riparian zone | place: USA: East River... | reverse complement strand
ACCTACGTCCGCTACCCGGTTGCGGACGGGGACGGCCATGTGACGATCGCGACCGTCCGGCTCGCGACGATCCTCGGCGATGTCGCCGTGGCAGTGCATCCCGAAGACGATCGCTACCGGGATCTCATCGGGAAGGAGGTGGTCGTCCCGTACGTCGAAAGACGCGTCCCGGTGATCCCCGATGAGCGGGTGGAGAAGGACTTCGGGACCGGCGCCCTCAAGGTGACGCCCGGCCACGACCCGACCGACTTCGCGATCGGGCGGGATCACGGCCTCCCCGAGCCGATGGTGATCGGCCCCGACGGTCGCATGAGCGAGGAGGCAGGCGACCTGGCCGGGCTGACGCAGGAGGAGGCTGCCGAGCGGATCCTCGCTTGGATCCGCGAGCACGACCAGCTCGAGAAGCGGGAGAACTACCGCCATGCGGTGGCTCTCTGCGAGCGGTGCGAGTCGCGGATCGAGCCGCTCATCTCGCTCCAGTGGTGGTGTGCGATGGACGATCTGAAGGAGCCGGCCCTCGAGGCCCTCCGCGAAAGGCGGGTGCGCTACCACCCGGAGTCCCAGCACCGGTTCGCGATCGAATCGCTCGAGACCGCGCCTGACTGGAACATCTCGCGGCAACTCTGGTGGGGCCATCAGCTCCCGGTCTGGTACTGCCCGAACGGCCACATCACGGTCGCCGAGGCCGATCCGGGCGCCTGTACGGATTGCGGGTCGACCGAGCTCACGCGCGAGCAGGATGTTCTGGACACCTGGTTCTCCTCTGCCCTCTGGCCGTTCGCGACCCTCGGCTGGCCGGATCAGACGCCCGACCTCGAGGCGTTCTACCCGGGGACGCTGAACACGACCGCGCGCGAGATCATCCGTCTCTGGGAGAACCGGATGATCTTCGCCGGGCTCGAGATGATGGGGGACATCCCGTTCGAGGATGTGATCATCCACTCAACCGTGCTCGCACCGGACGGGCGGCGGATGTCCAAGAGCCTAGGCACCGGCATCGACCCGGTCGAGGTGATCGACAAGTACGGGACGGACGCGACCCGCTACGGGCTCCTGAAGATGTCCTCGACGCAGGACGTCCGCTTCTCGTACGGCGTCATCGAGGAAGGGCGCAAGCTCACGAACAAGCTCTGGAACGCGTCTCGGCTGCTCCTGAGCGGGGACGTCGACGAGGTCGCTGCGCGGCCGAAGGCGCTCGAGGAGCACTGGATCCTGGCCCGACTCGAGGCCGTCCGGCAGGAGCTCGAGCAGAACTTGCAGGAGTTCAGCTTTGCGCCGGCGGTGGGGGCTCTCTACCGACTGACGTTCGACGACTTCTGCGATTGGTACGCCGAGGCGATCAAGCCGCAGCTCTATGCCGGCGACGCGGACACCCGCGCTACGGCTCTGGCCGCGCTCGAACGGCTCCTGAAGCTCCTGCACCCTGTCATGCCTCACGTCACGGAGGAGATCTGGTCGTACCTCCCGTCGCGCCAGTCGCGGCTGATCGTGGCGCCGTGGCCCTCGGCAGCGCCGGTCGACGTGACCGTCGGGCCGGACGCACTCGATCGTGTCCAGGCCGCTGCCGCCACCTATCGGAGAAGCGGAGCCTTGGTCAAGCTCGAAGGCGAGGAACGCCGGATCTTCGAGGCGGTCGTGCGCCCGCAGGGGGAGCCAAACGGGGATGCGGACGCCGAAATCGAACGCCTGCGCAAGGAGGTCGCCCGGGCCGAGGGGATGCTCGGCAACGAGCGATTCGTGTCGAGCGCTCCCGCCGACGTCGTCGAGGGCGAGCGCGAGAAGCTCGCCCGCTACCGCCGGGAGCTCGATGCCCTCGGCGGCTGAGGCCTATCTCGAGTCGCTCTCGCCCTGGCCCGAGGAGTTCGGCCTCGGGCGCATGTACAAGCTGCTCGAGGGTCTGGGGCATCCCGAGCGCCGCTACCCGGCCGTGCACGTGGTCGGGACGAATGGGAAGTCGACCACGGCGAGCATGACCGAGGCGCTGCTCCAGGCGCAGGGGCTTCACGTGGGCACGTACCTCTCTCCGCATGTCGTCTCCTGGCGCGAGCGCATCCGGGTCGACGGAGCCGAAGGCGACCTGGACGCGTTTGTCGACGCCGTACGTCGTGTCGGAGTGGACGAGGCGACCCAGTTCGAAGTGCTGACCGCCGCGGCCCTTCACGGCTTCGCCGAGGCAGGCGTCGATGTCGCGGTGGTCGAGGCCGGGCTCGGGGGCCGACTCGACGCAACGAACGTCCTCGAGGCGAAAGTCGTCGTCCTCACGAACATCGGGCTCGATCACTCCGAGCAGCTCGGCTCGACCCGGGACGAGATCGCCGCGGAGAAGCTCGCAGTCGTGCCCGAGGGCGCGACCGTCGTGCTCGGGCAAGCCGAGTGGGAGCAGGCGGCGAAAGATCGCGGAGCCGGCGAGATCGTCCTCGCCCGCGGGAACCTGGAGCTTGCCGTCGCCGCTGCGAGCGCGTTCACCGGGAAGCCCGCGGAGCCCGCCGCCGCCGATTCGGTCGGGCTCCCAGGCAGATTCGAGGTGATGGGGTCGGCGCCGCTCGAGATCTGGGACGGCGCCCACAACCCGGAAGGCGTTCGCTTCCTGCTGGAGCTGCTGCCGGAGCGTGACTACGTGCTTGTCTGCTCGGTCGTCGGGGACAAGGACGTCGACACGATGCTCGGCCTCTTCTCCAAGCGCTCGTCACATCTCGTCGCCACCGTCTCCGGCAATCCGCGTGCGCTCCCAGCCCAGGAGCTCGCCAGCCGCGGCGCCACATACTTTTCGAAGGTGGAAATCGTCCCAGAGCCCGTGCTCGCGCTCCAGCGGGCGCGAGAGGTCGCAGGCCCTGCCGGCGCCGTCCTGGCGGCCGGCTCGCTCTACCTCCTGGCCTCGCTCGCCGCCGTCCGATCTGGCTACGTACCATGGGATACGTTGGCGACCGAATAAGCGTCTTCGCGCTGGCGGCGTTCGTGCTCATCGCGATCGTCGCCCTCGCGTTTGGCGCAGGCTGGCTTGTAGGAAAGGTACTCCTGTGAACTGGATCGTCCTCGCCCAAACCACGACTTCGGAGGACGACGCCTTCGGTGGGGTCAAGGACTTCTTCGACTCCGAGATCTGGTTCCTGATCCGGAACGTCGCGATCTTCTTCGTCGTCCTTTTCTGGCTTGCGTCTGCTTTCTGGGTCTACAAGGACGCTCGCCGGCGGATCGAAGACAACGTGCTGCTGTCGACCGCCGTTGCTTTGGGCATCGTCCTGCCGTTCCTCGGCGCCCTTCTCTACATGCTCTTCCGGCCACCTGAGTACATCGAGGACGTCCGCGAGCGCGAGCTCGAGATCAAGGCGATGGAAGAGAGCCTGGACGGAAGCGAGCGTTGCCCGGTGTGCCGGGCCGAGGTGGACGGCTCGTTCCTGGTCTGCCCCGTCTGCACGACGAAGCTGAAGCAGGCCTGCCGCCGCTGCAAGGCGCCGCTCGAGCCGCTCTGGCAGATCTGCCCCTATTGCGAGACGCCGGTCGAGACTCCGAGAATCGTCGGGAATCTCTAGCCTTCGCCGCCGGATGGCGGAGCGCACCCTCGTTCTCGTGAAGCCGGACGCTGTCGAGCGTCGGCTCGCCGGCGACATCCTCGGGCGCTTCGAGCGGCGAGGCCTCGACGTGATCGCCGCGAAGCTCGTTCTGGTCGACGCGACGCTGGCGAACGAGCACTACGCGGAGCACCGCGAGAAGCCGTTCTTCGCCGAGCTGGTCGAGTTCATCACCTCGGCTCCTACGCTCGCGCTGGTGCTCGAAGGGGAGTCCGCGATCAGGGTGGTGCGGTCGACGATGGGCGCGACGAACCCGGTCGAATCGGCTCCCGGGACGATCCGGGGCGACCTGGCCCTCGCGATGCCGAACAACCTCGTGCACGGCTCGGACTCTCCCGAGTCGGCCGAGCGGGAGATCCAGCTCTGGTTCTCGGACGATGAGCTCGTCTGACCTGACGGGCCCGGCTCGCACCAACCGCGAGTTTTGGGACCGGCAGGCCGACAGATACCAGCTCGAGCACACCGAGTTCATCTCGCGCGACGAGCCGCACTGGGGAACCTGGCAGCTGCCCGACTCCGAGCTCGGCATTCTCGGCGAGTTGTCCGGTCTCGACGTGCTCGAGCTCGGGTGCGGTGCGGGCCAGTTCGGGATCGTCCTTGCGCAGAAGGGTGCTCGCGTCGTCGGCCTCGACAACTCGGAACGCCAGCTCGAGCACGCGCGGCGGAACGTCGAGGCGGCCGGCGTCGAGATGGAGCTCCACCACGGGAGTGCGGAGAGCCTGCCGTTCGAGGACGGGAGCTTCGACCTGGTCGTCGCCGACCACGGGGCGAACCGGTTCGCGGACCCGTACCTCTGGGTGCCCGAGTCGGCGCGTGTGCTGAGGTACCGCGGGGTGCTTGCGTTCTCCGGAGGAACCGCTTTCGAGGTCGTGTGCCTGAACGACGAGACAGACACTTGGGACGCGATGCTCCACCGGCCGTACTTTGGGCTCCACAAGCGCGTGTTCGACGACGAGGACGGGATCGTTGTCGAGTTCGAGCTCGGCTACGGGGACTGGATCCGGCTCTTCCGCCGAAGTGGGTTTGTTGTCGAGGCGCTGGTCGAGGTGCAGCCGCCGGAGGGTGCAATCTCGACCTACCGGTCCGAGGAGGAGACCGAATGGGCCCGCCGCTGGCCGATGGAGCAGATCTGGAAGGTCCGGAAGCTGTGACTCTCTCTGAGCACGCGCAGACAAACCGTGAGGTGTGGGCCAAGAACGCGGCCGAGTTTCGGGAGCCGGGCAAGCGCAACTGGGCCCAGCCCGAGATCACCTGGGGGATCTGGCACCTGCCCGAGTCGGAGATCGGAGCGCTTCCGGTGCTCGAGGGCAAGGACGTCGTGGAGCTCGGCTGCGGCACGGCGTACATCTCTTCCTGGCTAGCGCGGCGCGGCGCGAACGTCGTCGGCGTCGACCTGAGCCCGGAGCAGCTCGCCACCGCGCGCGAGCTCCAGGCTGAGCACGGGATCGAATTCTCTGTGATCGAGGCCAGCGCCGAGGACGTCCCTCTGCCCGCGGCGAGCTTCGACCTGGTGGTCTCTGAGTACGGCGCCTCGATCTGGGCGGATCCTTATCTCTGGATTCCAGAGGCCGCACGACTCCTCCGGCCGGGCGGTGAGCTCGTTTTCCTGACGAACGGGCTGATTCTGGAGCTCGCCTGGTTGGTCGAGAGTGAGCACGTCGGCGAGACGCTCGTCTACGACTACTTCGGGTTCCACCGGCTCGAGGATCCTCAAGACGGCTCGATTGTCTTTCAGCTGCCCTACGGCGAGTGGATCCGCCTCTTCCGGGCCAACGGTCTCGAGGTGGAGGATCTGATCGAGCTACAGCCGCCGGAGGGCGCCGACTCCGGGCGCTGGGACTTCGTGACAAACGAGTGGGCGCGGAAGTGGCCGTCCGAGGAGATCTGGAAGGCCCGCAAGCCCGCCTAGATGTGAGCCGTGTCCGTCCCGCCGGCGCCACCTCTTCTGCTCGCATCGACGTCGCCGCAACGGCGCGCGATCCTGGCCCAACTCGGTATTCCTTTCGACGTCGTGCCTCCCAGGTACGAGGAGCACGACGAGCCCAGCGCCGAGCCGGTGGACGTCGTCAGGTTGCATGCGCGGGGAAAGGCTCGCTCGATCGCGGGCGAGGCGGGGGACAGACCCGTGCTCGGAGTCGACACGACTGTCGTGTGCGGCGATCGCATCTTCGGAAAGCCGGCTGGGCCGGAGGAGGCCGTCGAGATGCTAGAAGCGCTGGCCGGGACGACGCACGAGGTCGTCTCGGGCCTCTGTCTTGTGACGCCGGGCTGGGAGCTCGTCGAGCACGCCGTCACGCGCGTAGGCTTCCGGGAGCTGACCGCCCGCGACCTGGCCGCGTACGCAGAGACCGGGGAGTGGGAAGGACGGGCGGGCGCCTATGCGATCCAGGGAGTCGGCGCGTCGCTCGTCGAACGGGTCGAGGGCGACTACCTGAACGTGGTCGGCCTGCCGGCCGCGCTTCTCGTCGGCATCCTCGCCGAGAGGTTCCCCGGCGTCTACACTCAGTAGAGGGATGAGTCTCTGGGGATACCTGAGCGGCCTTGGGGGCCGAGAGATCGCCGTGGATCTGGGCACGGCCAACACGCTCGTCTACGTGCGCGGCCGCGGCATCGTTCTCTCCGAGCCGTCTGTCGTCGCAATCGACCAGCGGACGGGCGAGGTGCACGCCGTCGGCGTCGAGGCGAAGCGGATGCTGGGGCGCACTCCGGGCACAATCTCCGCGATCCGCCCGCTCAAGGACGGCGTCATCGCCGACTTCGACGTGACCGAGCAGATGCTCCGTCACTTCATCCAGAAGGTGCACCACAACCGGTTCGCGCACCCGCGCGTCGTGGTGTGCGTGCCGTCCGGGGTCACGGGCGTCGAGAAGCGCGCCGTTGAAGAGGCGACGCTCTCGGCCGGTGCCCGCCAGGCCTACCTGATCGAGGAGCCGATGGCCGCCGCGATCGGCGCCGGCCTCCCGGTCTCAGAGCCGACCGGGAACATGATCGTGGACATCGGAGGCGGGACGACAGAGGTGGCGGTCATCTCCCTCGGCGGCATCGTCGTGTCGCAGTCGATCCGCGTTGGCGGCGACGAGATGGACGAGGCGATCATGAGCCACATCAAGAAGGAGTACAAGCTCCTGATCGGCCAGCAAACGGCCGAGGAGCTCAAGCTCGAGATCGGTTCCGCCTGGGATCTCCGTGAGGAGGTCCGGGCCGAGGTGCGAGGGCGCGACATGCTGACCGGCCTCCCGAAGACGATCGTGATCACATCCGAAGAGGTGCGGCGGGCGCTGGACGAGCCCGTCACCCAGATCCTCGACGCGATCAAGTCGACACTCGACAAGACACCGCCTGAGCTCGCGGCGGACATCATGGACCGCGGCATCGTGCTCGCCGGCGGTGGCGCGCTCCTTTCGGGGCTTGACATGCGGCTTCGGGAGGAGACACTCATGCCCGTCCATCTGGCCGAGTCGCCGCTCACGTGCGTGGCCGTCGGGTCGGGTCGCAGCCTCGAGGAGTTCGAGGCGATCCACCGCTCAGCCAAGGCTCGGCAGCGAAATGGCAGGCGGCGGTATTAGTAGGAGGGCTTGGCGAAACGCAGCCGCTGTGACGAGGGGCGTTCCACCAATCCCTCCTAGCTCGATCGACCGGGTTTCTCTCTAGACTTACACGTCCGTGCCTCGGCAACGCACAGCACGGCTCCCCGTCCTGAGCTCTTCCGTACCGCGCCCTGAGGGCAACCACTCCCGCAGCGGTGGCCCACTTCGCGCGCGGCTGGTCGCGGTGGCCCTCGTCCTCGTCTCACTGGCCCTGATCACGGTCTATTTCAGGGAATCCTCCGGAGGGACACTTCATAGCGCCCAGCGCATAGGGGTCAGCATCCTGACGCCGTTCGAGGTGGCAGGCGAGCGCGTCTCGCGCCCCTTCCGGGACGCCTACGGGTGGACCGCCGACCTGGTCGGCGCCAAATCTGACAACGAGCGGCTCCGCGAAGAGGTGCAAGCGCTCCGGAAGCAAGTGATCCAGAACGAGACTGCGGCCGAGGAGAACAAACGCTTGCAGAAGATGCTCAACTACATCGGGGGTTCCAGATACCCGGTCGGCTTCACGGCGGTCCCGACGCAGGTGATCCAGAAGCCGCCGAACCCGTACGCCCAGCAGATCCTCGTCCATGCCGGCACGAGCAACGGTGTCAAGATCTACGACCCTGTCGTGACCCAGGAGGGCCTCGTCGGGATCGTGACGGACGTGACCTCGGGGACGGCCCAGGTGCGACTCCTCACCGACCAGGCGAGCGCCGTCTCGGCCGAGGTCCTCGGGACGGGCGCCTCGGGGATTGTCGCGCGTGGCCCGAGCGACAGCTCGACGCTCGTCCTGAACCGCGTTCCCAAGGACGAAGTGGTGACCGAAGGCGACCTGGTGATCACTTCGGGCTGGCAGAGCGGGCCGCTCACCTCCCTCTATCCGAAGGGGATCCCAATCGGGAAGGTAAGCGGTGTCAGCAGGCGTGACGTCGACCTCTACACGCGCATCCAGGTAACACCGCTCGTGGACTTTGGCTCCCTCGACGACGTGATCGTCCTCACCGCCGGCGACCCGAAGAAGCCGTGACCGCTGCCGATGTGTTCAAGGCGCCGGGGCTCCTGCTCCTCGCGGCTCTCCTCCAGGTTTCCGTGCTGTGGACGATCGAGGTGTCGAACGGGCACCCCGATCTCCTGCTCGTCTTGGTCGTCGTCCTGGCGCTCGTCCGGGGACCTCTGCTCGGGTCGGTGGCGGGCTTTTCGGCCGGGCTCTTCCTCGACGTGGCCACGTTCTCGACGCTCGGGATCTCCTCGCTCCTTCTCACGCTGGTCGGATACTGGTCGGGACGACTGGGCTCGATCATGAGCAAGTCGTCGCCGCACCCGCCGCTCCTCGCAGTCGGCCTCGCCACGATCGCCGTCGCGCTCGGCTCGGCCTTCCTCCACTTCGTTCTCGGTTCGACCGTCGGGGCGTCAGAGCTGCTCGGGCGCGTTCTCTTGCCGACGCTTGTGCTGAACCTTCTCCTCGCATATCCGGTCCACCGGCTCGTCTGCAGGCTCTTCCCGCGGACGACCCGGGCCGCCAGGGAGGTGATCGTCCCTGGCTAGCCTTCCGGCGTTCATACCGCGGCGTGTCTCCGAGCCGTATCGAGTCTCTCCCCAGATGGCGGTCCGGATCGCAATCCTCGGAGTCTTCGCGATCGCGCTTTTCTGCGCTCTCTTCTTCCGGCTCTGGGCCCTCCAGGTGATCTCGGGCGAGCGCTACCTGCAGGACGCCCGGAACAACCAAGTCCGGACGTTCCGCCTCCAGGCTCCGCGCGGCACCATCCTCGACAAGGACGGCAATGTACTCGTGTCCAACCAGCCGGGCACCCAGGTCCAGATCTGGCCGGCCGCGTTCAAGGAGCTTTCGAAGGCCGAGCGCAATGCCGAGATCTCGGAGCTGGCTAGCCTCCTGCAGCTGAAGCCCAAGGAGATCCGCAAGGAGCTTCGCAGCCACGCCGGCGATCCGCTGACGCCCGTGACGATCAAGACGAGCGTCAAGGACGACAAGGTGAACTACCTCTACGAGCACCAGGCGGACTTCCCGGGGGTCGAGATCCAGCCCGTTCAGCTCCGAAGCTACGAGGACGGCAACACCGCCGCCCAGCTCCTCGGATATGTCAGCGAGATCACCGGCGAGGAGCTCAAGAGTCGCGCGAAAGACGGATATGCGGCCGGAGACAGGATCGGGCAGACGGGGCTTGAAGCGACCTACGACCGCTACCTGCGCGGGCTCGCCGGAGAAGGACAGGTGCGGGTGGACGCACTCGGGCGTGTTACCAGCGACCGCGAATACAGCCAGCTGCCGCAGCCCGGCTACTCGGTTCGCCTCACAATCGACGCCGATCTCCAGCGGGCTGCCGAAGACGCGCTCGCCTACGGGATCCGGCTGGCGATCGAGAACGACGAGTACTACGCGGACGGCGGCGCGATCGTCGCCATGAATCCATCCGACGGAGCCATCCTTGCCATGGCCTCGAACCCGACCTACGACCCGAAGACGTTCGTCGGCAACGTGTCGCA
>Ga0193705_1000425_pt1 | contig 9672 bp, 10 predicted proteins | sample U3m2metaG_FD_143045 | JGI IMG/M metagenome (GOLD analysis project Ga0193705, IMG submission 143045) | Soil microbial communities from a riparian zone of the East river system, Colorado, United States - U3m2 | ecosystem: Environmental > Terrestrial > Soil > Riparian zone | place: USA: East River... | reverse complement strand
ATTATAGGAGACACAAGGAGCTAGTACGATTCAAATATGGCAAAACAAAGAGACTCGTAGAATCTTTGGAATTTATTAATAAGAAATACAGGGAATTAAGCAAGAGTTTGGATGATTCATCAGTTATAGATCAAGTTACAAAATGATTTATGGCAGATTTTTTGAAGTTTATTTGAGTATGAGTTTGTGTGGAACCAAGCAAAAAATAACTATGACAATTGATTTGATATACGAATCCTTACTATCCCATTAAGATATTTTATTTGATCAATTTTTATATTTTCATCTTGGATATCAGATATTCTAACGTTTATATCATATTTTCTTGAACCACTAGTAAATATCCTTACGCTCTGAGTGTTCGGATCATAATTAGCCTGTATCTCTGATTGATCTACTAGTCCGGGCATTTCGGCAATAATTTCATAAAAATTAGATCCCTTTATGACTTCTGGTTGTGTATGGATAGCCATGTCCTGCATATTAGTTACATCTTGACGATCCGTTCTGGGATATCGTACTTGGGGTGTTACCATTCCATATCTATTTATTACATTTTTAAATACATATCCGGTTAACACTCCTGCAAGAAAACCACCAATATGTGCGGCATAGGCCACTCCACCGGTTTGGTCTATGAAGCCCAATATAACTTGCAATATAAACCAGAATGGGATGTACGCTATGGCAGGTATTCTTACTGTTGTGATAAAAAGTGCAGCAACTATAGTGAATATTTTAGCTCTAGGAAACAGTACCAAATATGCTCCCAACACGCCCGAAATTGCTCCTGATGCGCCAATTGCAGGAATTTCTCCACCGCCTACAGATACTGCAACGAAACTATGCGCCAGTGCCGCAGCAATCCCCCATCCAATGTATATGAGAAGATACTTTATACGGCCAAACTTGTCTTCAATATTATCACCAAATATAAAGAGAAATAGCATGTTGCCGATAAGATGAGCTAACCCGCCATGAAGAAACATTGAAGTGATTACTGAAGGTATATCTCCTTCAAGTACTTTGTATGGGATAGCGCCATAATTTTCCAACATTGCATTTGTTGCCGCTGTATTGTGAAAATATCCTGTGATAATCACTTCTACTACAAAGATTATTGCATTTGTGGCAATCAGCAAATAAGTTACGTACGGTCTGCCGTGTATTCTCTGATTGTCATCATAAAGCGGAAACATGTTTATGCTATCAACATGGATTTCATGTACCAAAAAGATTAAACTTTGGCATGTCGCCACCTTTTTCGCTGTGGGCTTTTCTCATATGTCTCTTTAATCGTTCTTTCTCCTCAAATTTCATATCACAATATTTGCAAGACAGGAGCTTAGGTTCGTCGTCACTTTTGTCATGCTTTAACCATTTCATAAATAATTTACAGGAATATCCGCTTCATTAAAGTTGTGCTAAACGGTGAACAATTTGGATTATTTGATATTCGGTGGTTCTGTTTTCTAGAATTTAATATCGGATGTAAGCAAGATAATTCATTACAACGTAAGCAGGATAGGTTTTTAACACCCTTTAAAAAATTTAATTTTACATATTTAATGTCAGAAGTTGGAGAAGTCATTCAGTACAAATGGGGTGTAGCCCATATATTTAGCAGTTATAATAATACTCTAGTTCATATTACAGATATTAGCGGCGCTGAAACAATCGCCTTTAGTTCTGGTGGAAGACATGTAACAGCTGACAGGTATGAATCATCTCCCTATGCCGCAATGAAATCTGCTGTTGCAGCAGCGGATATTGCAAAAACCAAAGGTATCAATGCCCTACATATCAGAGTAAGAGCCGTTGGAGGTGTGGGACCTCGTATTCCTGGACCTGGTGCTCAAGCTGCAATAAGGGCGCTTGCTAGAGCTGGTTTTAGAATCGGCAGAATTGATGATGTAACTCCAATACCTCATGATACAACCAGAAAACCTGGTGGCAGAAGAGGAAGAAGAGTATAATCTCCTCTATAAAATCACAGGAATGAAGCTTATTAAGGACAAAAATTATCTTGCAAAATGCACAAATCCTTCATTTTTGACAAGCTTTTGAATCCCTCCTTTTTCGTAGATAACATTTCCACTGCCATTTAATACCTCGCCAATCTGAAATACCCTGATTTTGTGTTTCTTGGCATCTCTAATCATTTTCTTAAAATTTGATTTGTGAACTGTTGCAATTGTCTCGTATTCTTCTCCACCGAAAAAAAGCAAATTCTCGATACTAATGGAATTCAAATTAGCAAAATGACATAATTCCTTTGGCGTTGGAATTTTATTAACTAGCATATCGACTTTATTACTTTTTTGGGCAAGCTCGTACAATGAAGAAGATAGTCCGTCGCTAGAATCTATGGAGGATGAAAAATACTTTGCAAGATGAAATCCAAATTCTATTTGCGGTTTTGGAAATGTTACTGATGATAAAGATTTTGATTTGAATTTTTTCTCAGCATTCAAATTGGACAGAATAATTTTTAATCCTGAAGAAGTATATCCAAATTTTCCAGATGTTACTAATATATCTCCAGCCTTTGCACCATTTCTTCTTGGAATTTTGTTATCTGGTAAAGTTGAAATACCCATCATATTACAGTCAATTGTCAATTCTTTAGATTCATTGGTATCTCCCCCCAAAATTCGTACTTTATACTCCTTTGATGCAAGTGAAAATCCACTAGCAAGTGCAATTATGTCCTTTCTTGAATATCTTCTTGGTATTCCAATAGAAATGAGACATGCATATGGTCTTATACCCTTGGCAGCAAAGTCACTTACGCATGCTAATACACTCTTTCTTGCTATTTGCCAAGGTTTCATAACCTTAGGTACGTCTGTGCTTTCAATTAACATATCGCTCTTTAATACAATGTTTAAACCAATTCTTTTATTTGCTCGCTTTGCCATGATATAATTAAGTGGAACAATTACCACATCATCGCCCTTTACCTTATTTAGTAAGGGATCGTTGAAATAAGAAATGAAGAGATCTATAATTTCTCGTTCATTTAATCTCTTCATAGATAGACAGAACCTTTTTTTTAGTATCTTTAAAAAGAGATAGTACATTATTTGGAGTTGATTCTACTGAAATTCTAATGGCGTCCTCTGTATTAGAAGATCTAATAAGGATCCAAGAATTATCATCAATCAATATTTTGATACCATCCATTTTTATTATCTGGAAGAATTTTCCCTTAAATTTATATTCAATTTTATCAATTATTGGTTTCTGAAAATTGGATTTTATAGGGATTTTTGATCTTATCGTTGAGTATTTTGAAGCGATCTCTATACAATCGCTGTATAGATCATCATTTAATGAGGATATAATTGCGCTGGCTAATATGCCATCTCTACACAAATTAAACTTTGGCATAATAAAACCTGCACTGCTTCCCTCACCTCCTGCGTCCCCGTTTAACTTGAGCATTTCTTTTACTACATTGGCTTCTCCAACTTTTGAATAGTTCAGGGTTCCACCATGGTTTGTAATCATGCGCTCAATAGCATTACTAGTATCTACGCTGACAACAAATTTTTTTGCTCCGTGATTTAATGTACTTGTAATACATAATAAGAGGGTAAGATCTGATGAGAGTTTGGTTCCATTGTTATCTACTACCACCAGCCTGTCCGCATCCATGTCAAATGCAAAACCTAACTGCAGCTTTTTGGATATAACAAGTTTCCTTAGCTCAAAAAGATCATCTGTCGTAGGATCAGGAGATCTTGATGAGATACCCGCAATATCATTTATCGAGTAGTATTTTTGATTCAAAGTATTATATAAATTTGGAATAAAGGAAGATATAGCTCCTCCTCCAGGATCTAATCCAATTGTATTTGTTTTTTTTCGATCATCTCGTAGGTATCTATTCTTACCCATTAATTCAAAAATATCAAATATATAATTTGAATTTACGTTATATGATTTCCCATATCTTAAACCAGATAGTATGTTTTCCTCTTGAATTGAATCAAGTTCCTCTTCGAATATCCCTCTTCCATTAATTACAAATTTTAAACCGTTCCATTCCAAAGGATTATGGGAGGCTGTTACTATTATAGCGTTACCATACTTTATTGATTCATGAAATACAAATGGCGTGGGAGCGACACCCAAATCAAAGACATCGATTCCTTGTTCCATAACGGCTGCTGATACTGTCTGAAGAATTACGCTACTTGAAGGTCTGGTATCTCTTGCAACCAAACATTTCTTTTCAGATTTACTGGAACTATTAATAATAAAGGAAGCAAACAATCTGGAAAAATTTATTATGGCATGTAAATCTAGATCTTCACCAAAGATACCTCTAATACCAGAGATTGAAATTTTCACTTTAAAAAGCTTAAATTTTCAACTATTTAATCTTGTTTTATAATCAGATCGAGAATATTCGATAGCTGTATGTAGTAAATATTTCATCAAATTAGAAAATAGTTAAATTGGTTATGTGATTGCAAATGTATCCAAGAAATAGGCCTCTGTAGCTCAGTTGGTAGAGCGAAGGTTTCGTAAACCTTAGGTCGTGGGTTCGAGTCCCATCAGGGGCTCATTCATAATACATCAATATTTTTAAAACTTTGGCATGCTATTCAATAGTTAGATTCTATTTGAGAATAGTAGTCGATAAAAGAGAAAAAAACAGTGGCATCCCAGAATTGCTCAAGGAGTCAGGCGTCTTTGTAGACTTCGCTACCTTGAAGGTCGCTGATTATATTGTTTTTAATAATGTAGCAATTGAAAGAAAAACTATACCCGATTTATTAAGCTCCTTTTATGATGGAAGATTATTTATTCAATGTTCGCAGCTCGTAAGACATTTTTCGTCACCGTTATTAATTGTTGAAGGGAACATCATTGAGGATTTGAAATCTGAATCTGATAAATCCTTCCGTAGCTATGATCAAAAAATTCAATTAGTTTATGATTCATTAATCACAGTAGTTTTAGATTTCAAGATACCTTTAGTTCATACACCAAATATAGAACATACGACCAGTTTTCTCATAGCAATTGCAAATAAATTATCTAGAAAATATTCGTATGGGCCCCTTTTACGAAAAATAAGAAAGCAGACCTCTGAGCAGATACAGCAATTATCCGTTCTTTCTTCATTGCCTGGAGTTGGTGGTATGTTTGCTGTAAAAATGTTGAAGGAATTTAACACGCCTAAGAGAGCATTAAATGCGTCAGCGGCTGAATTGGCTAAAATTCCAGGATTTGGTACTGCACGTGCTCAAAGAATACGAAAAATATTAGATAATGCATATAATGAGGTCGATGCAGAAAATCAAAAGACATTACTAGAACATCTCAAGTAGTTAATTCAAATGTCCCTTATTCTTTAATTCTCTCAATATTTGCATAAGAGTATCATAGTCTACATTCATTTCATTAAGAATTGTTGAATGATCTATTTTCTTATTTTTTTGAATAAACCTCTTAACCTCTTCTTTGATTTTTTGATATTTTCTATCGTGGGTATTAATCAATTTATTATCAATTACTAAACTGATGAACCGATCAGCTCTGATTAATTAAGTAATTTACGCATCTATTTAGGAATAAAAGTAGGTGAGGATAATTTGAACAATAAAAGTCTTGATAATAATAAAATGATTCAATAAACTGCTTGTACAGCGTCCTTTACTTCCTTGGATAACTCTCGATATCCATCTTTGTCTATAATGACAGCATTTATGTTATCACCAGTTCCAGAATTCCTTCTTATAGCTGCTGCAATTGCTTGTATAGCTACCTTGTAAGCTTCATTAACGCTGAGATCATTTTTATATTCTGACTCTAAGTATCCATATGCAACCGGAGAACCACTACCAGTTGAAATAAATTTTTCACTGGTCATAGACCCGAACAAATCAATGTTGTATATTTGTGAACCGTCGCCCTTTTTATCAAATCCTGCCATGATGATCTGTACGTAATAAGGATAGTATCTTTGATTGAAGAGAACGTTAGAACAAAGTCTTGCGGCAGATTTCACAGGAATTAATCTTTCTCTGTTTGATAATCTATACAAATTTGCATTATAACGCAAAAGATCAACCAAGTTTTGAGCATCGGCTACACCTCCAGCAATTGTCATACCTAAATGTTCATCTACCTTTTGGATTTTCATAACATTTCTATCTACAATAAAGAATCCAGCACTAGCTCTTGTATCTGCAGCTAGAACAACTCCGTCATTGCATGTCAAAGCACAGGTAGTCGTTCCTTTCTTTATATGATTCATAACGTATTCTTCATAGTTCTTATTGTCATGCTGAAACATTGGAGTTAATTTCTATCAATACTAGATTTAAGCCTTATCACTCCCCATACTACTGTTTTACGTCAAAATATAGTTGGATAGTAATATGATTATATTCCGATTTAACTAACGATATCATAATAATGCAAAAAACCCTCTTTGACAAGATTTGGGATAGTCATGTAGTCATAGATAATAGTCAGGATGAACATGCTGGCGATACCACTGGCCCGTCATTGGTATACATTGATAGGCACTTAATACATGAAGTTACATCTCCACAAGCTTTTGCTGGTCTAAAGCAGAGCGGTAGAAAAGTTAGACGCCCTGGTTTAACAATTGCAACAACAGACCATAACGTTTCAACTGGAAACAGATCACTCCCTGTTGTTGATGAGGTATCCAAAATGCAACTTGAAACACTAGGCAGAAATTGCAAGGAATTTGGGATAACTATCTATGATATGACTAGCCCTGATCAGGGCATAGTTCATGTAATTGGACCAGAACTTGGTTTCACATTGCCTGGTACGACCATAGTTTGCGGTGACAGTCATACATCAACACATGGTGCATTTGGTGCTCTTGCTTTTGGAATAGGAACTAGCGAGGTTGAACATGTTCTCGCTACACAGTGTATATGGATGTACAAACCAAAATCATTCTTAATCAATGTTAAAGGCAATCTAAGAAAATCTCATACTATCACTCCTAAGGACATAATACTCAAGATTATTCACGAAATAGGTACCGATGGAGGTTCTGGGACTGTTATCGAATACAGAGGACAGGCAATTTCTGCACTATCAATGGAGCAGCGAATGACTATTTGCAATATGTCTATTGAGGGGGGAGCAAGAGCAGGATTAATTGCTCCTGACGAAATTACTTTCAATTATTTGAGAGGAAGAAGGTATGCTCCTAAAGAATCAGAACTGGATAAAATGATAGAACTTTGGAAAAGCAATTTGAGAAGTGATTCAAACGTAAAATTTGATAGAGTTGAGACGATTAATGTTGATGAGCTTGCACCTCAAGTAACATGGGGAACAAATCCATCCATGGTTGTTGACATAACTGACTCTATCCCTTCACCTGAGGAATTTGCGGAAGGTGATGAAAATAAAAGGAAATTAGCTATCAGAGCTCTGGAATACATGAATTTAGAGCCAGGTACACAAATGACTGATGTTCATGTTGATAGAGTCTTCATAGGCTCATGCACAAATTCACGGCTAGAAGATCTGATTGAAGCTTCGATTGTTATCAAAGGGAGAAAGGTATCACCAAATGTGAGAGCTATGATTGTTCCTGGGTCTCAAAAAGTTAAATTGGAGGCTGAGAGGATGGGGTTGGATAGGATTTTCAAGGATTCAGGATTTGAATGGAGAGAGTCAGGTTGTAGTATGTGCCTTGGAATGAATTCAGATATATTGTCACCAGGCGAACGCTGTGCGAGTACTTCAAATAGAAACTTTGAAGGTAGGCAGGGCGCTGGTGGAAGAACTCATCTGGTAAGTCCAGTAATGGCTGCTGCATGTGCTATAGAAGGACATTTTGTAGATGTAAGAGATTGGTTGTAATCTGGTCATAGGAAATGGATTCTTTTAAAGAGATCAAAAGCAAATTAATCCCTCTAGATATGATCAACGTAGATACGGATCAAATAATACCCAAACAATTTCTTAAACTAATCCAAAAAAGTGGATATGGAGATTTTCTTTTTTACAATTGGCGTTTTGATCATAGTGGGAATCCCAAGAAGCAATTTGTTCTCGATGACCCAAAATATAAAGAAAGACAAGTATTATTGACAAGAGATAATTTTGGATGTGGTAGTTCTAGAGAGCACGCAGTGTGGGCATTATTTGATTATGGAATTAGAGTCATAATTGCTTCCTCGTTTGCAGATATATTCTATAATAATTGTTTTAAAAAGGGATTATTGCCTATCTTCTTAAGTAAAAATGAAATAGAATATCTCTTTAATCTAGTCGATGAAAAAGATGCAACTGTGGAGGTTAGTTTACAGAAACAGACAGTTTCTCTTTCTGAAAAAACAATAAATTTTGATATAGATTCCACTAGGAAAAAAATGCTTTTAGAAGGAATGGACGAAATTAGTTATACACTTAGTTTTAATGATCGAATACTAAACTATGAAAAAGCTTCCAAAATACCAGATTACAACAAGTATTTAGTATAGGCTATCTTTTATCTTGCTTTGAAGCAAGTTTGAATTTAATTTTCACTTTGTAGTTTTCAGAGCGTTCAATTAAAGATTTTATTAAAAACTAACTAATGAAGGAGTTTAATTACAGGTTTGGATTTAGAATATTGTAATTCAATTATCAATTAATGTAAAAAGAAAATTAAAAAAGGGAGGTATTGTGAAAAATTTGCTTAGCCTTCTTCCCAACCCTTGTCGAATACACCGTTCTTGTGTAGAGGAACAGGTACTCCTGATGTGTACTCCATTGGTCTCATCCAGAATATCGCATGCGTTGGACAAACGCCTAAACATGCACCATCTGAAATGCATCTTTCAGGATAGAATACAAAAGCTTTACCTCTCTTCCATCCTTCAACCGGTTTTACCCTCAATACATCTGGACCAAGAGCAGTACAAATTTCGACACATAGAGCACAGCCAATACATCTTTGTTCATCAACATCTGGAAGTATTGCAATAGGCAATCTACTAAATCACTAAAGGAGCATATGTTTGAAACTATTTAAACACTATGCTGTATACAAAACGGTGTTATAAAACAACAATATATGAGTGAAAAAAGAAATGAGATGGAAATTTACTTCTTAGGTGCCATCCTTAGTACATCAACCTGACCGCTGTGAAGCCAGTCCTTCAATTCATCGTGACTAGGTTTTGCATCATGTTTTCCGGCTAAATGAAGATGAAGTAAAACATAGTTAATCTGGTTTAACAATGGTTTGTTTCCTTCATCACCTTTACGAACTTTTTCCTTCAGATCACTGGGAACAGTACTCCACCATTCTTCATATGAACGACCCATAATAAAAAGTCAGAGTAGAACTTTATAAGCCTTTTGGATAATTTCTTAGTAAACATCTGACGCTTAAATTTAAAATCGATAAATAATAAATCTTGTTCAAAAATTAAAAATAATAGGTTAAATTTGAGTTAAATTTGTAATCTATTAATGTATGCCATTTCAAATTGATGAACTTCATGGAGCATACTCAAAATATAATGAATTCAGAAAAACTAGCAAATTTTCATTACATGAACGTTTCATTTTTCCATATATTTGCGGCACTTACTTTGGTTATCGAAAAGTTGATGTACTGCGTGTTGTTGCAACAGCAAAATCAATTTCTCCAGAACCCAAGTATTTGGA
>Ga0193705_1000421_pt1 | contig 9732 bp, 6 predicted proteins | sample U3m2metaG_FD_143045 | JGI IMG/M metagenome (GOLD analysis project Ga0193705, IMG submission 143045) | Soil microbial communities from a riparian zone of the East river system, Colorado, United States - U3m2 | ecosystem: Environmental > Terrestrial > Soil > Riparian zone | place: USA: East River... | reverse complement strand
GGAGGCGGCACGAGCCGATGGGTTGAACAGGCAGTCGGCGCCTGTTGAGTCTGCTCCGCGATCAAGCCCGAAGAGCTCGGCAATCTTGGAGGTCCTCGGCTACGTCGGCGGCGCCCTGGTGCTGGGTGCGGTGGTCATGCTCGGCGCCTTCTTCTGGGACGACCTCGGCAGTGCGGGCCGCAAGATGGTTGCTGTCGCATCACTGGTAGTGCCCGCTCTCGGAGGTGTGGCGCTGATCAAGGGTCGAGCTCGGCCGGAGCTCGGTCGGATCCTGCTTGCACTGGCCTGTTACGCGGCTGGATTCGCCTATCTGGTTGTCTTCGAAGATCACAAGTTCGTAGTGTCAGCGGCGGTGGTGGTGCTGACCTCCGCGATCGGTGCTGTGTTGCTCCGCTCGGGCGCGTTTCTCGTCTCGGGCTGGTCCGGGGCCATGCTGCTGGTATGCGCTGTGGTCTTCAATGTGATCGATGTAGCAGCAGTGAGTGGCGCGGATTACCGGGTGGTGCCGGTCCACCTGGCAGTCGGATTTCTGCTGGTGGGCTTGGCCCTCGCAGGCAGCGGTCTGGTGCTCAGCCGGACCCTCGCGTGGTCATTGGCCGGCCTCAGTGGCTGGGCAGCGAGCATCGTCCTACAGATGGACGCTCCGCATGGCGAATGGCTGTCGATGATCGTTGCAACCCTCGTCAGCGCGGCACTGCTCACCGCCTTTGTGCTGACCCGTCGGTACCCATACGCGGTGATCGGTTGCGTGATCTTGCTGAGCATCTGGCCGGTATCGCTGTACCGGATCCTTGATGACGCTGTGGGTGCCGCGATCGGCCTGGTCGCCGCCGGCGCCGTGTTGATCAGCTCCGTGGTGGTGCTCTCCCGGCTTAGGCGTACGCCGCGACTGCATGGCGTTGATACTGCATAGCCTTGATATTTAGCATTGCTAAATATAGACTGCGGTGAATGGGTGGTATTGAGGAGAGTGTTCGAACCGCGAACGGCCTGGCGCATGCGCTTCGCCCGCGGGTCATGCGATTGGCTCGCCGACTGCGACAGATGCAGGACGACTCCCTCGGCCTGAACTCCAACCAGCTTTCAGCTATGGGCGTGCTGCTCAACTCCGGTGATCAGCTGATGGGTGAGCTGGCTGCTCAAGAGAAAGTGCGACCGCCGTCCATGACCCGCATCGTCCACAGCCTGGAGGCACGCGGCTACGTCGCCCGCCGTTCGGATCCACATGACCACCGGCGATGCCTGGTGGCGCTCACCGAATCCGGACGGCAGGTGCTGCTTGCGAATCGTCGGCGGCGGGACGAATGGCTGGCAGTCCGCATCGCCGAACTCGACCCCGCCGATCGCGACGTGCTACGGCACGCCGTACGTGTCCTGGAAAGGCTCAACCAAGGATGAGCATCGGCGTCAAGCCGACAACGACCCAGGCTGATGGCGCAGCACATTCGGCCACGCAGTCCCGGCGAGGCGGCATGTTCACTGCGCTGGTCGAGCGCAATTACCGCACCTATCTAGCGGGGTCGTTCGTCTCCAATGTTGGTACCTGGATGCAGCGAGTTGCGCAGGACTGGCTGGTGCTCGAGCTGTCCGGCGGCTCTGCCCTCGCGGTCGGCATCACCACAGGCCTGCAGTTCCTGCCGATGCTCCTGCTGTCCCCGTACGGCGGTCTGATTGCCGACCGCTTCAACAAGCGGCGGATTCTCACCGTCACCCAGTCATGGATGGCGCTCTCCGCGGCGGCGCTCGGCGTACTGGCGGTGACTGGCGTAGCCACGACCGAGCAGGTCTACCTGATCGCATTCGCGTTCGGTTTGGGAACTGCATTCGACAATCCCGCACGGCAGAGCTTCGTATCCGAGGTCGCTGGTCCTGATCATCTTCCGAACGCGATCGGACTCAACTCAGCCACCTTCCACGCCGCGCGGATTGTCGGCCCGGCGCTCGCTGGGCTGGTGATCGCTCAGGTGGGATCGGGCTGGGCCATCCTGTCCAACGCGCTCAGCTATCTGGCCTTCATCGTCGCCTTGTTGATCATGGACAGCCGCCTGCTGCACACCGTCCCGCCCAGACCGCGAGCAAAGCGGCAGCTCCGCGAGGGTCTGGCGTACGTCCGCCGGAGCCCGGACATCTTGCTCGTGCTGTGTGTGATGTTCTTCGTCGGCACTTTCGGGTTGAACTTCCAAATGACCACGGCCTTGATGGCGCAGCAGGAGTTCCACCGGAGCGCTGCGGCGTATGGGATCCTCGGGACGCTCTTGGCCGTCGGCTCGCTGGCCGGTGCCCTGATCGCGGCTCGGCGCCGCACCCGCCCGGGCGGCCGCCTCGTCGTCGGTTTGGCCGTCGTGTTCGGCGTCGTCGAGATCGTCACTGGGCTGGCGCCTAGCTACCTGGCGTATGCGGCAATCCTGCCCCTCATGGGCTTCGTCACGTTGCTCACCTTGACTGCGGCCAACGCTTCGATCCAGCTCGGCGTCGATCCATGGCTCCGCGGCCGGGTGATGGCCCTCTACATCATGGTGTTGATGGGTGGCACGCCCATCGGCTCGCCAATCCTCGGCTGGCTCGGCGAGACCATGGGTCCGCGATGGACACTGATCGGGGGTGGCGCGGCGACCGTGGTCGGGGTGCTTGCAAGCGTTGTCGTCATGCGAATCCGCGTGCAGCGACATGAATTGAAGCCTGCATATCAATATTGACTTATATAAGTCGACGTTGATATGATTGCTGAGTGCACGCGCTGGACATCCTCGGTGATCCGGTACGCCGTCGGATTCTGGAGCTACTGGCTACTGGGGAACATCCGGCTGGTGCGGTCGTTCAGGTCATCTCCGCAGAATTCGGGATTAGCCAGCCGGTAACAGTTCCGCCAGTACTGGAGCTCCCGGCTCGATGCCCTCGGCACCGAGTTGGCTCGAGGTAAGCGTGCGCGCCGACTATCAGCCCAGCCCAAGGAGGAACCCAGATGATCATCGATCTTGCCAAGCAGATCGGCGCAATCTCACGCCGGGTCGAGCAGCAGCAGAGCGAGACCGGAGAGGTCGTGACCGTGACGCTGGAGCGTCGCTACCCTGCCGAGGTGGCAGACGTCTGGCAGGCGATCACCGATCCCGAACGCGTACGCCGCTGGTTCCTGCCGCTTGCCGGCGATTTGCGACCAGGTGGAAGCTTCCAGCTTGAAGGGCACGCCGGCGGGGACATCATGACCTGTGAGCCGCCCCGCCATCTGTTGGTGACCTTCGGCGGCGAGAGCAGCATCGTCGATGTGCTGCTCTCCGGCAACGGCGAGCAGACGTTGCTCACGCTCACCCACTCGGTGCCGATCGAACTGGCCGGTAGTACCGCCGGCGCCCTGTACGTCGGACCTGGCTGGGACGGTGCCCTGCTCGGTATCGGGCTGTACCTGGCAGGGGAGGTCAGCGGCGATCCTGTCGCTGCCGCCAACAGTCCCGAGGTGCAGGACTTCAATGTCAGGTCGATCCAGGAGTGGGTCGCAGCCGTCGAGGCATCGGGGAAGGCCGACGCAGACGCAATTGCGGCCGCGCAGCGGGCCTCGCTGGCTCAGTTCGCCCCCGATCTCGTCCGACCAGAGTGAGCTGTCTCTCGAAACCCCGCCACTGGTCGGCAATTTGAGTACCAGGTGGCGGCCACTCGATCGAGTACTCCGCACCGGTCGGAATTTTGGATACGAGGTCGCCGCCAGTCGCTCGAGAACTCCGCACTGGTCGAAGATTCGCGACTGGGACGTATGGTCTTGCCATGACTGAACCGATCGGGCCTGCTCCGCTGGTGACCGTACGCGGCGAGGCTCAGCTGGAGGGCCCGCCGGATCTGGCGACAGTCATGCTGACTCTGCACGCCTCCGCCGATTCGCCCGAGCGCACCAGATCCCAGCTGGCCCAGGGCTCGGCGGCGGTGGCAGCGCTGCTGGAACGGTTCGAGGAGGCTCTCGATAGGTCCAGCACCAGTGGGGTCCATGTCTCTCCGGTGTTCAATCGACGCACCCCGACCAAGATCACTGGGTACCAGGGCACGTTCTCAACTCAGATCGTGGTCGCCGACCTGGAGTCGCTGTCCCCGCTGGTGTTGGCGCTCACCGCCTTGCCCAACAGCCAGGTCGATGGTCCCTGGTGGTCGTTGCGACCTGACAACCCGATGTACCGCGAGGCACGACTGGCCGCCATTGCCGATGCCCGCCAGCGCGCCGACGACTACGCGGCCGCATTCGGTACCACGGTGGCGGATCTGGTGGAGGTCTCCGACGGGAACACCGGCTTCGGTGGCGTACGGGAAATGCGGGCGTTCGCCATGGGGAAGGGAGCCGACGACGCCGCGTTCGAGTTCCAGCCGGCCGGGCAGATGGTATCGGGTCAGGTGACCGTCAGATTCAGTCTGAAAACCGTCTCCCTTTGAGTCGAGATCGCAAGGTCGCTGATCCCTGCGCAACCTAAGCGGAGGGAGCATCGAAACCGCCGCCTCGCTGCGGTAACAATCTGCCGATAGATTCGACGCATGTTCGCCAAGGTGCTGGTCGCCAACCGCGGTGAGATTGCTGTCCGGGCCTTCCGAGCGGCCTACGAGCTGGGTATGAAGACCGTCGCGGTCTACCCCTATGAGGACCGCAACGCTGTCCACCGGATCAAGGCCGATGAGGCGTACATGATCGGCGAGCGCGGACATCCGGTACGTGCATACCTCGATATCGCCGAGATCATCCGAGCCGCCAAGGAGTCCGGGGCCGATGCGATCTATCCGGGCTATGGATTCTTGAGTGAGAATCCCGATCTGGCGCGCGCCTGCGCCGAGACGGGCATTGTCTTCATCGGTCCGCCCGCGGAGGTTCTCGAGCTCGCCGGCAACAAGGTCCGCGCTCTCGCGGCAGCTAAGGCTGCCGGCGTCCCCACCTTGAAGTCCACGCCACCTTCGGCGAACTTGGATGAGCTGGTGGCCGGAGCTGAGGAGATCGGCTTTCCGGTGTTCGTCAAGGCGGTTGCCGGTGGCGGCGGCCGGGGCATGCGCCGGGTCGATGACCCGACGATGCTTCGGGAATCCCTGACTGCAGCGATGCGTGAGGCTGAAGGCGCGTTCGGCGACCCAACCGCGTTTGTTGAGCAGGCCGTTGGCCGTCCGCGGCACATCGAGGTGCAGATCCTCGCCGACACGCAAGGCAACACCATCCATCTGTTCGAGCGCGATTGCTCGGTCCAGCGGCGGCACCAGAAGGTCGTCGAGATCGCGCCGGCTCCGAACATTTCGACCGAGTTGCGGGAAGCACTGTGCCGCGACGCAGTGCGCTTCGCCGAGTCGCTTAACTATTCCTGCGCGGGAACTGTGGAGTTCTTGATCGAAACCGAAGGGCAGCGTGCAGGGGAGCACGTCTTCATCGAGATGAATCCTCGGATCCAGGTCGAGCACACCATCACCGAAGAGATCACTGATGTTGATCTTGTCCAGGCCCAAATGCGCATTGCCGCCGGTGAGAGCTTAAGCGATCTTGATCTCTCCCAGGATGTGATCAGGATCAACGGCGCGGCGCTGCAGTGCCGGATCACGACCGAGGATCCGGCGAATGGCTTCCGGCCCGACACCGGCACGATCACCGCCTACCGTTCCGCAGGCGGCGCAGGGGTACGTCTCGACGGCGGCACGATCGACGTCGGTGTGGAGATCAGCGCGTACTTCGACTCCTTGCTCGTGAAGCTCATTTGTCATGGCAGGACGTTTGAGCAGGCGGTGGCCCGGGCTCGGCGGTCGCTGGCTGAGTTCCGGATTCGAGGCGTCAGTACCAACATTCCTTTCCTGCAGGCGGTTGTGGAGGATGAAGACTTCATCGCCGGCAATGTGTCGACGTCCTTCATTGACGAGCGACCCGAGCTGCTCACTACCCACGCCCCGGCTGACCGCGGCACCAGACTGCTGCGGTGGCTGGCGGAGGTAACGGTCAACCAGCCGCATGGCCGGGCGCCGACCCAGCTGGACCCAGGCGCCAAGCGACCTGCTGGTGTCGATCTCAGTAAGCCGTCGCCCCTGGGCTCGCGGCAGCGACTTCTTGATCTTGGTCCGCAAGCCTTTGCTGCCGACCTGCGGCAACGGACGACGGTCGAGGTCACCGATACCACTTTCCGTGACGCCCACCAGTCGCTGCTGGCCACCCGGGTGCGGACTAAGGACTTGCTCCGGATCGCCCCCTACGTGGGGCGAATGACCCCGCAACTGTTATCCGTCGAATGCTGGGGCGGTGCGACGTACGACGTGGCGCTCCGCTTTATCGCCGAGGACCCCTGGGAACGGCTGGCCGCGCTGCGCTACAACATGCCCGGCCTGTGCCTGCAGATGCTGTTGCGCGGCCGCAACACGGTGGGCTACACGCCGTACCCGACAAAAGTCACCACCTCATTCGTGGCCGAGGCTGCCGAGGTCGGCATCGATATCTTCCGAATTTTCGATGCGCTTAACGACATCGAACAGATGCGTCCAGCCATCGAGGCCGTACGCGAGACCGGCAGCACCATCGCCGAGGTGGCACTGTGCTACACCGGCGATCTGAACTCACCGGCTGAGGACCTCTATACCCTCGACTACTACTTACGCCTGGCCGAAAGGATCGTGGCTGCAGGAGCGCACATCCTCGCAATCAAGGACATGGCCGGCCTGCTGCGCCCGCCGGCGGCCAGGAAGCTGGTAGCCGAACTGCGACGGAACTTCGATCTCCCGGTGCACCTGCACACCCACGACACCGCAGGTGGCCAGCTCGCAACTTTGCTGGCCGCCATCGATGTCGGCGTTGATGCCGTGGACGTGGCCAGCGCCCCGATGGCCGGAACCACCAGCCAGGTGCCGGCATCGGCCCTGGTGGCCGCGTGCGCGAACACTGACCGGCCCACAAACCTCGACTTACGCGCTGTGATGGACCTGGAACCGTACTGGGAGGCGGTGCGCAAGGTATATGCGCCCTTCGAGTCCGGGTTGCCCAGCCCGACCGGCCGGGTCTACGACCATGAGATTCCTGGCGGGCAGCTCTCCAATCTCCGGCAGCAGGCGATCGCACTGGGCCTGGGGGAGAAGTTTGAGCAGATCGAGGCGATGTATGCAGCGGCAAGCGCCATTTTGGGCAGGCCGCCCAAGGTCACCCCGTCATCCAAAGTCGTCGGTGATCTCGCACTGCACCTCGTTGCAGTCGGTGCCGACCCAAACGATTTCGCTGAGAACCCGCAGAACTACGACATTCCCGATTCGGTGATCGGCTTTCTGAACGGGGAATTGGGCGATCCCCCCGGCGGCTGGCCGGAGCCGTTCCGGACCAAGGCGTTGCAGGGTCGTACCGTGCCGGTGCGCGACGTCGAGCTCTCAAGCGAAGACTCAGCTGATCTTGATGACAAAGGCCAGGTACGGCAGGCCACGCTGAACCGCCTGCTGTTTCCCGGGCCGACCAAAGAGTTCCTGGCCAACCGGACAACATATGGTGATGTCTCCCGGCTCGACACTCTCGACTTCCTCTATGGGCTGCAGCCGGGCCAGGAGCACGTCGCCAAGATCGGCAAAGGCGTCAGCCTGATTCTCGGACTGACGGCGATCGGCAGCGCCGACGAACGAGGCATGCGCACCGTGATGTGTACCCTCAACGGCCAATTGCGGCCCATTCGGGTGCGCGACACGTCGATCAAGGTCGATGTCAAGACTGCCGAGCGCGCGGACCCGACCAAGCCGGGCCATGTCGCTGCACCGTTCGCCGGGGTGGTGACTGTCACCGTGACCGAGGGCGATCAGGTCGAGACTGGAGCGACCGTTGCCACGATTGAGGCCATGAAGATGGAGGCCTCGATCACCGCGCCGGTCTCAGGTGTGGTGCAGCGACTCGCGATTGCCTCGGTACAGCAAGTGGAAGGCGGCGACCTCCTCCTGGTGATTGCCATCGCCTAGCCCCTCTTCCCTTGCCGAAAGCTACGTTCACGGAGCTCCTGACGGTCTGCACAGGTTGCAACATGTGCAGACCGCCGGGAACCTGTGCAGAGCTTGTGGGTGAGGCTCGACGGTGAGGTTGTTCTTGAAGGCTCTGGCTGTCAGCTCGCCCAAAACCCAACCAGGTCAGGCACCGGACGACCTAGGGATGCGGCGACCTGCGCCCAAGGCAGGAAGCCATCGAGCCAGCTGGTCAGCGATTTGATCATCTCTCGCTGTTCCTTGGTCTTGATGTCCTGGATCGCCGACCGGTAGGCCGCCGCCATGGCTAATGCTTTGTGATGCGGGTGCCAGCCAACCGTCAGCCCTTGCACCGGGATCAGATTGAGGCTCATCGTGCTATTCAGCAGGTGGTGCAGCCCTACTGACGCCGAGACCCCGCCACGCGCCAGCGCGAAGTCAAGATCATCAAGCGACTGTGGCGTCAGGCTCATCCGCGTCGAGCCCCAGGCGATGCCCTGAACCAGAGTCTCGAGTAGCCGCCAGGTAGCTCCGGTCCGATCGGGCGGTACGTAAGCCCCGGCCAGCAATACCTCGACATCGTGCGGCTCGGGTTGCGTGGGGGAGATCACAGGTGTCGCAGGTACCCGTTTGAAGATGGGTCCCAGCTTGGACAGGAGCCCGCTGCGAGCCTCCACAGCAGGCGGGGCGAAGGCCCGGCGCGCCACCTCACCTAAGTGCTCAGCGACCTGCGGGGACGCTCCGAACATGCCGCGAACCTCATCGATGCCAACGGCATACAAGCGAAGCTCACCCATGGCTCACACCGTAATCGAGTGCAGAGTATGATGCGGAAGTTTCGCGATCACAGGTGTCGGCCGCCCTATCCTGGGCCCATGAACCCACGGGTACGTCGGCTCATCGTTTCCGGCGTACTCGGCGGCCTAATCCTGATTGTGGTCGTCGTCGCCGCCTGGAATTGGTTACGGTAAAGCCCCCGGGCGCGTACGCCTCCATGCGCAAGGATTGCTGAAAAGGATCGAGCACGATGGCACTGATGCGCGCGGCGAGCCGCCTCGGGCTGCTGTTGTTGGCCGTCGTGTTCCTTGGGATTCCGACGGTCGCCGGAGCCGAGGACACCGTCGCCTTCACCATCAAGGACGCCCGTATTGCAGAATCCTCCGGGCTCGCCGTCGACCCGGCCGGCAATCTTTATTGGACAGTCAACGACTCGGGCGACCGCGGCGTCGCGTACGGCATCGGGCTCGACGGTACGGTTCAGGGCACCCTCAACTTTCGTGCCCAACCTCGCGATGTCGAGGCCGTGGCGGTGCACGAGGACCGCCTCTACGTTGCCGATATCGGCGACAACAACGACCGGCGGCGGCTCGTTCGCGTCTATGTCTTCAAAAATCCCAGGGCCAATGGTCTGACAGTGACCTATCACGCGTACGACTTCCGCTATCCAGATGCACCACAAAACGCCGAGACGCTACTCGTCAATGATTCTGGGCGGCTGTTCATCGTGACAAAGGGGCGGAAGGCTGCCATTTACGAGGCTCCGGCCAAACTGGACCGTCAGGGCGTCAACGACCTTGAGGAGGTCGGTTCGGCGCCATCCAGTGTCACCGACGGGACCTTCCTGCCCGGCGGGGACAGGATCGCGCTGCTGACCTACCGCTCGGTGGAGGTCATCGACGCAACCAGCTACGAAGTCGTGGCCAGTGCGCCCATCCCCGATCAGCCGCAGGCGGAGTCGCTGACCCTCAGCCTGGACGGGAAATCCCTGCTGGTTGGCAGCGAGGGCAAGAAGTCCAAGGTGTACTCCATGGCAGT
>Ga0193705_1000416_pt1 | contig 9764 bp, 8 predicted proteins | sample U3m2metaG_FD_143045 | JGI IMG/M metagenome (GOLD analysis project Ga0193705, IMG submission 143045) | Soil microbial communities from a riparian zone of the East river system, Colorado, United States - U3m2 | ecosystem: Environmental > Terrestrial > Soil > Riparian zone | place: USA: East River... | reverse complement strand
CCAATTATCCATGACTGGCTGCTTAAAGTAGTATGGCTAATATGCTGATTCAATGGTTTGATGCAAGTATACAAAGAAAATAAAAATGCTTTTGTTTGAAAGTAATGATAGGGAGCTACATTTGACCAATACTGAAGCTGTCAATAATCGCACTATTGGTAGTAGTAGGTAGGTATACTCTACTTTAAGACTTTAAGACTGGGAAAGAACCATTGAATCTGGCAAAGGCTGAGAGGATTAAACTTCTGGGTCTGTATTTTGTGTGATAAACAATTCACAGATGATATTCTTCAAAGATATGATATGTTTTAAATATTTTATTTATCTTATTAGGCTATGTCAACATCAACTGAGTTAACGGACACGGCATATGACATTTTAAAAGTTCTGGGCAAGGATGCGGACTTTCTGTACGATACAATCGAAACCTACATCAAAGATGCTGAGAAAGCCAATAAAACAGAGTTGTTAGAAATATGGCAAACTATCAAAATAGATAGAAAAAGACATATGCATATGCTTAAAGAAGCACTGGAAAAAGAAATTCATGGATAAAGATACTTTAATTTCAGAATAAATTAGTTTCAATGAATCCATGCCAGAACTTTGAAGATGGCAAGACGAGCAATAAACGTTGATAGTTATATATTAGTAGCTTAGACCAAAAATAAAATTTAGGGGTATTTGTGTATAATTGCGTGAAATAAGATTTGGCTTGGTAATTCCGCAAGGATGGTCATATGATTTCGTATTTAACAAAGAAGTAGAGAAACAAGAAGAAAATCATAATCCTATCAAACAGTATGAATATTCAAAGACAATTGCAAAAACAGCTGATAAATCTCAATTTGAATCAATATATACTTATGACCATTTTCTTCCATATTATGCACCAAATAGCGAGAAAAGCTTCTTTGAATGTTTTACCTTATTATCATCTATAGCGGCAGTCATAAACAAGATCAAGATTGGACAGGTTGTTACCTGTAATTCATATCGTAATCCTGCTTTACTTGCAAAGATGTTTTCTACATTGGATGTTATTAGTAATGGAAAAACGGAATTGGGAATTGGTGCAGGGTGGCATAAAGAAGAATATCTACAATATGGATATGAATTTCCTTCTGATATAACAAGAATTAGACAGCTAGATGAGGCCTTGTATATTATCAAATCTATGTGGACAGAAGATAAACCTACTTTTATTGGAAAGTATTATTCCATTAAAAATGCCACATGCAATCCAAAGCCGGTGCAAAAGCCTCATCCTGTTATAATGGTTGGTGGGATAGGAGAGAAGTATTTACTAAAGGTTGTAGCAAGACATGCAGACAGATATAATCATCCATGTGGATCTGCTGAGGATCTAAAGAGAAAGATCTCTGTTTTAAGAGACCATTGTAGTGCTATTGGTCGTGACCATAGAGAAATAGAATATTCAGTATTAATTGAATGTTTGATTAAGGAAACCCAAGAGCAGATCTCAGAAGAAATTAAAGGGCGTAGAAAAATTCAAGGGTTGCAACTGAACGAAGCTAAATATACATCAGCAATAGGAACTCCAGATAAGATAATATCCGCATTAAGGAAATACATTAACATTGGGATCACCCACTTTATCATAAATTTCACAACATTAGATGAGAAAACTGTTAGACTGTTTGATTCAAAAGTAATTCGAAAGATCTAGAAGTGATAAAAAAAATGAGATTCGCTCAGTTTTCGATAAACAAGCTTTTCCATTAATGTTTATGGTTTATTCATCACAAGGAGTTTAGATTGAGGTCCCATAGACTATGTAGTTAAGGCTAATTTTCGTAAGAAACATTTTTGGACTTAATTTGCTATCATTACTAGAGCATACGCCACACTTGTATATCCGTTCGGAGGCTATTGTATTTTTTTATCTGAAGGTGAAACAATAGAATGAAACTAAAATTGGAATAACCATTGCTCTAACAACTATAGCACTAAGCAATGCGCTCGCAATCACACCCAAATTGGCAAGGGCTGATAAGATGGAGAAACTAACGGAGTATACTCATAACTTTAATCTGATTTTCGATTTAATTAAATGCATGCTATGATATCGATAATGTATAAAATGGCCCATCAGACCTAGATTCATATACAATTCTCAGAATACTTGCTTGGTTCTTTGAAGGAATCCAAGTACGATAGTCCTAAACAGAGTATATAAAGTGCAGAACCGGAAAAATACACTTAGTACTTATAAAGAGTAATAGTCCCATTTTTTAATTTAATATATAAAATGATCCCATACCGGTTAAGTGTAATTATGCAAATCACTATTACCTATATTGTCAATATATATATCGAAGATTAATATGAGCACCGAGGGAAAAAAGAAAAATCCACTAAATCGTGATCAGGCATTAAATGATGCTACCAGCGGACAGTTTGGAGAAGAACCTAGACCAGGACCGACACCTGATTCCATATCTGACACAAACGAATCGCAAGGTATCCAAAATTTACGCAGAAAAGCCGCTCGCAAATTGTCTAGAGATATGTAACACACAAACCTTTGAAATGATTCTTCTTCTTTTTAATATTTTACATTGATTAAAATGCATGAATAAGGATTGGGTTTAGTATAGTAACCCCAATAATGACCATAAACCGTAATATAGAACTATCCGGAACTGGGTTGCGGATCCCCTTTATTCATTTATTCATATTAAAATTTGCATATTTTTAATGTTCTCCTCTTTATATGAGCAAGATAGCTTTCAATTGATTCGTTAGTCATTACAGGCAAATTAGAGTTCCTTTCTTTTGCATAGATCATCATTCCTGCTGCTATAATGTGGCACATCTTCCTTGAAATATTAAAGACCTCCCGAGCTAGCCATTGTTTTAGATTCCAAATGATATGCTGCCATTGGTCCAGAAATTTGATACGATGGCAAGAGGCAGTCAATGATTCTATAAACACGCCAATTCCCAGTTTTTCATGCGAATACAACTACAATAAAAATAATAAGGACTTATGGTAGCGCCTGAAGCTGTATTGGAACTTCAAAGCGTCTTCCGTATCTGTTAATAGTCATCGTTAGACTGTCATTTACGGTCTTCTTTCTCACATTTAGTGAAATTTCTGTAGTATCGTCTATTCTCTTTCCGTCCACTGCTTCGATTATATCTCCCTTTCTCAATCCTGCATCATCAGCTGGGCTATGTGATTCTACTTGTGCTATTAACACGCCTTCTGTGGTGGGTAATCTATAATCTTGAGCTAATTGTCTTGTTATTTTTACGTACGAGATTCCAATCCATGGTCTATTGATTACTCTTCCATTCTGTATTAGCTCTGTCATCACTGTTTTAGCAATGTTGGTTGGTACTGCAAATCCAATACCGTGTGCATATGGCATCTTTGCTGTGTTAATTGCTATAACCTCTCCCTTTGTATTTACAAGTGGTCCACCTGAATTACCCGGATTTATTGCTGCATCAGTTTGAATTAATTCTAGTGCCCCTTTTTCAAATTGGATCTTTCTGTTCAATGAACTAACAATTCCAGCTGTTACGGTTGGGCCTCCCGTTAAACCAAATGGGTTACCAATTGCAATTACTATTTGCCCTATTTTCAGCTCGTCAGAATTTCCTAGTTCAGCAAATGGAAGTGTTTCTGTAGAATCTAATCGTACTACAGCCAAATCAGTCATCTCATCTGTTCCTATTACTTTTCCATTGAACATCCTTCCATCAGCTAGCGTAATCTTTAATCTCTGAGCCTCATCTACAACATGATTGTTGGTAAGGACATGGCATCTCTCATTAATTATTACACCCGAGCCAACACCTTCGACTGGAAATACACGGAATAGTTGGTCTTGTACTGTCCTTACATTTGCAATATTTACAACACTTTTGCTTACCTTTTCAACAGCATTAACAATTAGATCTTGATTAACTGGTATCATATCCTATCTGAATAGGTAACCTCCTTTCTTTGAATTGTTATTGCTGTTAAGGCGATCTCGATGCTTCTTGGGGAGTAATTGATAGATCAATCTTTTTCTCACCCCGTATTATGGCAAGCTTTACTGATTTTCCAATGACATCCTGTTTTAAGAGTTGTCTTCTTAGATCATGTATGTTCGTTATAGGCTGATCGTCTAATCTTACGATGATATCTCCCATCAAGAGTCCCGCTTTCTTTGCAGCAGTGTCTTTTTCGACTGAAAGAAGTATGAGGCCTTCTTCTTGACTTGGCTCTAATTGTGCACCTACCTCACTAGGAAGAGAAATTTCATCTGTGACAATACCGAGGTATGCTATCTTAATTGCTCCATCATTCGCAAGCTGGTCGGTGATATTTCTTACTTTACCTGCTCTAATCGCAATACCACGAGATGAGACATATGCTGCGTTTAATCCTATCATCTTTCCTTCTACGTCAACTAATGGACCTCCTGAATATCCGGGATTCAGACGTGTATCAGTGATAACTATATTATCAGTTATCGCTCCCCACTGCGATCCTCCAAGTGAGCTTCTTTCGCTTGTGATTATTCCCTCTGTAATACTGGGATATTCTCCATAGGGATTAGCAAGAGCGAGAACAAACTGTCCTGCTTTCAGATTTTCAGAATCACCAATCTCTATTGGAGTTAGGGAAATGCTATCATTCTTACCATTGGCTTGAATTTTCAGGAGTGCGATATCAGAATATGGATCATTTCCTATAACCTTGGCTGGAAAGGACTTACCATTGCTGAGACTAACTTCAAGTTCGTCTAGTTTTCTGACTATATGACTGCAAGTCACTATGAGGCCATCTGAAGTCCAAACAACTCCTGAGCCATTTCCTCTAGTCCTTGAACGTACACTTACTACGGATTGTGATACCTTATCAGCTACATTTTCTATTTCCTCAGATAATGATACTAATGCGCTCTTAGTACTAGTCTTATTATCTGGAATATTTTTTTCGCCCATATTTTTATTGATACCCCTATATACTCAGATATACTATTTGTTGAGTAGGATCGGAGCAACCTAGTCACATGCCCATTTATATTCACCAACCTTGCATTATTTTTTAGCCGCAACAGGAGTTAATTCCGACTACGGAGTTGTTTGTGCTACCTCTTCTACATTTTGCCTTTTATCGCCAAGCTTTTTGAGATCTTTAGCATTCTAATACGCTTTCATGATGCCCCTCGTAATGGCTGCTACTCTTTGAATAGGTTTTCACTCTAGTCACTAGCATTTCTGATAGGATTAATCTTTACCCTCTGAATAACTACAATTATAGCGAATAAACTACCTATAAGAAGTAGTGTACTAAAAGCAGCAAATTCTGGAACTACTACTACACCTCTTGCAATTCCATTCCGGGTTAAGTCTGTGGTCTGACCTGGCTTTATCAATCCTTTAATATGTAATTCTATTTGGTAGATATCCTTTGCCGGAAATGATATTGTTTGAGAGTCGGTGCCATTCTTGGCTAAAAGGTTTTCCTTCTTTATTATAGCAGTTCCATTTTTATTCAATATTAGAAGATCATACTTAACATTAGTATTTAATGGTCCGGAAGTAAGTGCATCAGAGAAATTGATCTTGACTGTTGAAGAACTTTCTGGCGCAAGCTGATTTGGAGACCAAGATACTGCCACATGTATACTCCCCGTATCTGTAACCAAGTCTGAGGAAGTTTGGGCTGAACTAGCAGCCGCAACAGCGGTCTTGTTACCAGATGCCACATTGCTTCTTAAAGTAAATAGCATAATGTCATTATGCTGTAGAGATGAGTACTGTTGTTTATTATTACTAGCATTACGACTACTATCACTTACATTAGCAGTAACTAAGTTCAATCTGGATTTGGCATTATTGCCATTTATACTAGTTTTATCGACTGAAGAATTGCTCGAGGAAGTCGTTGTTTGTTGATTTTGATTTTGGTTTTCCTCTGCCAGCTTTAGAAGTTCGTTCTTGTTTAATAGATAATGCAAAACTAATGCGTTTGGGAATGAGAAAGGATCAATAGCTAAAGCACGGCCTGTTATTGGTTGTCCGTTAACTGATGCGTTAAAAAAGCCTGCAAAGCCGCTACCAATGAAATCTTTCCATGATTTAGGTAATCTTAGTTCTTCATGTACAAAGATATTTTGTTGCTTTATACGTGAGAGATTCCAGTTAAATGGCATGAACCATGATATTTCCTTTGTCTTTGGATCAAAGTTAAAATTATTAACCTTGTCGTAATAGGATATTAGCGTTGTATTAAACTTTTGACCATTATCAGGATCGGCTATTTTATTACGATAGACATCCCCAATACTCAAGTAAGAATCAAACTTAGGAGCATTATCCGGAATGAAAATATTCCTATCGTTATCAATTCCAAATATTTCAATATGGAAGTGATATAGACCGCCATCAAGCAACAATGGACCTCTAATATTTATCGAACCACCAGGATCTGCTACCCAGGCACTTTGCAAGGGATCTCTTTCACCAAATATTGTAAGAGTGCCATTAGATGGCTGAATCTTTAAGGTTAATAACCCATTATGAGCATGAAAGAAGTCTCGTAAAAGAGGAGCTTGCTGTTTACTGCTTGTTGTTCCTTTTGTTACACCTATATCATATGTAACATGCTGTATTGTCTGGTTATTATTTGCATCAAATAATCTAAATTGCATGAACGCATTTCCTTTAGTGTCAGTGGTCAAGATAGGAGGACTGACCTTGACAAACAGACTAGCCTTTCTGTTGCCAACAGTGGCAGGTGGTAAATTCTCTTGAGTTAATCCATCAGCATATACCTTCTGATTAAGGTATGGTAGAGAAAATGCACAAATAGCAAAAAATAACACGACTATCAAGGTAACAGGGAATAATGATGATGTCAAATTTGCCTTTTTATGAATAATATGGCTCACCATAAAATGATACTCTAATCTACTTTATTTCTCCAATTTGTATAGATAAATTCGATGTAAATAGGTCTAGAAGGATTTTCCTCGATTCAATTTCAGTATAAATTTGTACTGTCTGCATTTTCAGTATTCTATTCAAGCAACATCTGTAAATTATTACGTATATATAATCTTACATAGCTCTTAGCTAACAAAGTTATCTTTAGATCTTTGAACAAAATACTCAAAAAAAGAATGCAGCCGCTCAAGTCAGCAACAAATACTTAATTTTTGAAGCATCACTAGGACAAAACAGTAGAGTACTTTGGTTTTTGCTCCATTGTTTGCTTCTGTGCTTTTAACAATTCGTTACCATTTGCATCTTTAATTGATTCAACTACTCCATAAATGGGTGTCCTTAGAAATGATTTGACGTAGCGTTATTATCTAGCTTAATGGTGAATACCTTTCCACCAGATATCAAAATATTTGGTACTTCTGGTAAATGAGTCATACTTAAAAAGAAAATGCGCTGATTTACAGGGTTTAAATGGACATGACTATGATCCGTTTGTTCACCAGGGATCAAAATTATTATAGAAAAGATTATGATGCTGCTTGGTCAGCTCAGCTTCTGCTAAACTTCCGACACCATTACCAGCACAAGCACTATCAACTTGTCAGAGTAAAATTTTTCCTGGGTGCAATAGCACATTTATCAGATCAACTTATGGTTATAACAACAAGATTGCAGGAAGTTGAAAGAAGAACAAGATTGCAGGAAGTTGAAAGAAGAAAACAATACAAGAAGAGAAAGAGGAAGAAGCCGTATCAGCAAGAGCTGCATAAAGATAGAGTATTTTGATTTTCTTTTTCTTTGTATACTTGCATCAAACCATTGAATCTGCATATTAGCCATACTACTTTAGGCAGCCAGTCATGGATAATTGGGAGTTACAAACATTTTTCTGCTTCATATAATTGATAAGTTCATCATCCCCTACACAGAGAATCATCATCCGGCGGAGTGTCTTTGCCTTTATCTTCTAAATCAAAGTAGTTGTGGGCATTTTGATAAGTATCATCTAACTAATTCTTCAACGGTTATCTTGTTGCCTCATGATCTTCTATTCTAATGAAAAAGTCGTTGGTCTCCGAATATTGCAAAACTAGCTGAATTTTAGAGATTAAAGATTGTTTAGTAGGATATAATGCAGGGTTTGCAAGCAATACTTGACTGGTGAATGTTGTAAGAACTGCACCCATAGTATATCACTTCACAAATTGATTCCGACATCATCGTTAGATTGGCAGCCATGTCTGGTAGCAAAATGTTCTTGTAGGAAATTCATACCTAATACTAACTCAGTTGACAAGAAGGCAAGAAAGAACAAGTTATGACTGAAAGGATTAAGAAGTGAGTATCCACTTTAATACTTAGGCATTATAAGGTATTATGCCCTTCCAAATTCACGACTAGGAGATCCTGCAAGTGTCTATTTTTTAACCTAATATTACATTCAAAGAAGTTATCTTTATAGATTTTCAAAATGGAATGTTATCATTGTTATTGTAGCGTCAACGACGAATTATTCTCAATTCTTATTATTATTTATTGTGAGTTTTTGTGGTTTGCTATTTTGTATATTATGGGTTGAACTTCCTTGCCTTGTCAATATATATGCAGTTAATCCTATGTATAGAAATTGAAAGATTTCTATAACTATTCCCATACTATTAATTCGTAGGGCTCTGCCTTCTGTGATTGGAGTTGGAAACCTAGTGACGAAATATAATATTATTAGCACTATAGTGCCACCAATTCCAATGTAATACCATATTCTTCCCCATCTCCTAGCCATAGGTAATGCCCAGAATAGCTGTGCTATACCTGCTATCAAAAAGAATATACTAGAAAGTGAACCTCTACCAATTCCACTAGCAGATAATATAATATGCAAAATTCCGGCTATTGCAGTAGCAGCTGCTGCATAATAGTAATAATTAAAACTATTAACCATCTCTAACCCTTAGCATAACTCACCTAACTTAAGGAAAAATAAAAGAGTAGCAGTTTAGTAGTCTAAATCTAAACTGTTTGACCTGTTAACTGAGATTGTGGTGATGTTGGTGTATGGGTATTCACAGCGTTTGGAGCGTTTGGATCTACTATAGCCGTTGCTGCTCGTTTGTTAGGACATCCAGGCCCACTTGCTTCGGCTGAATGAACCGTAATAGTGCCAACCATTACAAGTGAGGTTGCAACCACTATTCCAATAGCGGCTAGAACAAGCATTTTACTATTCATTATAAGAAATTAGTGCCGACCTGCAATATATATTAATCCATAAATCTTTGTCAAACACTACTTCGATGATAGTCCTCTACATTTGCACTTCTGTCCAACGCCAGAATGTTGTTGGTTCTATATTTGTTCTATTTCTATAGCTACTTGCGATAAACTATCTGGGAACCCCAGTCACATTAATACTATAAAATTTTGTTACATTAGAAGGATTAACACAAGATAATTTTGAACTCAAATCGTTTATTCCCTGTTTAATAGTCTGGGGAGAATTTTTATCGAAGGTAATAGTCCAGTTTGAATAGTCGTTTACTCCTCCAGGTCCAGTTGCTGTTGCATTTACAAGGGGCTTTAGGTCATTAATATTTACTGAAACTTGGCAATCAGTATTAGTATTATCGGTGGATATTCCTGAAATGGTAAGGCCACCTACTTGAACTTGCTCGTCTCTTGTAGGAGACGTAATTCTTACACCATGCTGTTGTTGTGTTGTATTCTGTATTCCTGATAACTTTGCTTCTTGTGCGTATGTATAATTAATCCAATTAAATGAAGCAAATATT
>Ga0193705_1000409_pt1 | contig 9855 bp, 12 predicted proteins | sample U3m2metaG_FD_143045 | JGI IMG/M metagenome (GOLD analysis project Ga0193705, IMG submission 143045) | Soil microbial communities from a riparian zone of the East river system, Colorado, United States - U3m2 | ecosystem: Environmental > Terrestrial > Soil > Riparian zone | place: USA: East River... | reverse complement strand
CCCAATTATAACATCAGAATTTAACTTTTTCATGGGAAGGACAAAAGATGGACAGATAATCTATTTTCCTGACAGTTATAGAATTGGCTACAGGAATTTTCTTAATAGCGAAAAACCTGCATGGATTCAGCTCGACTTTATTGTTGTAGGTCAGCTATCAGATGGTAACTGGGTGTTCCTTCCTAGCTATAGAGACGGCATTAATGATGCAAAAAACGAACTGAAATTTTCTATTCTTGCAGAGTCCCAGAGAAGAATCTTTGAAGACAATAGTATAGCCAACGAGAAATTAGAGGAATTGAAGAGAGAGTCTGAAGAACTCTATAAGGAGAATGAGAATATCAAAAAATTGCAATTAGAGAAACAACACAAGATAGCTGATGAAGATAATAAACAAAAAGATGAAATGCAAAGGCAGTTAAAAGATATTCAAGACAAACTGTCAAAAATAGAACAGCAAGAGGGGTCAAAGAAAGATACAGATAGTAAAACTTACGATAAGTCTCCTATATCAAAAAAAAAGATAGAAGGACATAAGCACACAATATCATATAATTGAAATATTTACAAGCAATTTAGTGATTAGATAAAAAAACAGAAGCCAATAATTAAAAACATCGGATAATAAGCACTTTTATTGAGTTATATAAAAGTGATGTTATAGAATAAAGCAAAAAGTCTGATATGAATACTCAAACTAAGACTCCTACTGAAAAACGCCCAGACTAACTGATTCCTCTGCTTGCAGGCTAGCTGACTTCGACGAACAAAGATTTTATAGTAAACCTAAAAGTGATAAGGAATATGGGAATATTTGGCATAAACGGAATACATACTACAGAATCATGTCCATTGAATAATCTTGAGAGTGCAAAAGTCATAATACAGATGTCATTGAAAAGTGGTGGAAAGGAAGTAAAGGAGAAGTACAAAATCAATAGAATTATTGGTCAATATCACTCGGCTTTAGAACACACATTCATATGGATAGTTGAGGCTGACGATGCACATTTGATAGAAAAGTTCTGTATTGACATAGAAATGGCAAAGTTTAATGCTGTTAAAATAGTTCCGTTAACATTATTTGAAGAAATAGTAAATAAATGCTCTCTACGTTTATCCTAACAAAGTAAACACTTTTGATGGACGAACACTAAGACTAAGAAAGGACGAGGCCTGAAAAATCGATGTGATGAGCTACAATTAGTGAAGTCTCATCAGACGTAAGCTTCCTACACTTTTGTGCATTACTGGGCTAGATCAGCCCATGAATTACGAGCTCCCATACAACCTATACTAGGCTTATCTCAACTTCTTCGTTCAAAAAAGAGAGCAAATTCTGAGCATGATGATGAGCTATTAGATATCATAGTTAGAAACGCATCGAGATTACAACATCTTACAGAGGATATTTTAGATGTTTCAAGAATCGAAAGTCACCTCATGCAACTAAGAAAGGAGGTATTCAACTTGAATAAAGCAATATCAAAGACTGTAGAAGATTATACAATACAGATACAAGATGTAAGTAGTAATGTAAAATTATTGTATGACTCTAGAGTAGAGGATGATAATGATGATCTTGTAATAGAAGCAGACAAACATAGAATTATTCAAGTTATTTCCAACCTTCTCAGCAATTCATTCAAGTTCACACAGGAGGGAATCATATTGGTGACAACAAGAAAAGACAATACTAATAGTGGAAATCAAGTAATTGTTAGCGTAAAGGATACTGGTACTGGAATAGATCCTGAAATATTACCAAGATTATTTACAAAATTTGCTACAAAATCAAATAGAGGAGGAGGAACTGGACTTGGACTATACATCTCAAAGAATATTATTGAAGCTCATGGAGGTAGAATCTGGGCTGAAAACAATATAGATAGTAAAGGAGCAACGTTTTCATTTAGTTTGCCGATAAGTAGTTAATTTCCCTTTCATAGTGAGGGATGGAGAATAAAAGACTAATCAGAAACTAAGAGATATAAAAATGGGCTAATTTAGCTCCATCTCAGAGTATAAATGAAGAATAATTGCTTCAAAGTATAGAAGTATAATTATTGTAGAAATTCAAACAGTGGACATCTTGGATGCTGCATAAGCCGAAATGATACATAACTTGATTGAATAATTTGGACTGGGTTTAAATTCGACAGATGCAAGAAGAATTTATAAGTTTAGATTGTGGTACCTAGATAATGAACGAAAGTGCAAAGATGATCCCTGAAGGCTATCATTCAATCAACCCTCACCTGATTGTGAGAAATGCAGCCCAGGCAATAGAATTTTATAAAAAAGCGTTTGGTGCTGAAGAGCGTTTCCGTATGCAGGGACCTGATGGTAAGTCTATTATGCATGCTGAGCTCAAAATAGGTGATTCTATCTTTATGTTAGCAGAGGAATCTGTAGAAATGAAATGTCATTCTCCTGAATCTATTGGTGGAAGTCCAGTTAGCATGTATGTCTACGTTAGAGATGTAGATGCAATATTCAATCAGGCTGTGTCTGCAGGTGCTACAGAGATGAATCCAGTCAAAGACCAGTTCTACGGAGATCGTTCTGGTTACTTAAGAGACCCATTTGGACATTTGTGGTCCATAGCGACCCACAAGAAGGATCTTTCACCAGAGGAACTTCGAAAGGCTGGAGAAACATTTTTTGCAGAAATGTCCAAGGCGAAGGCCACATAGTGAAAACCTTTATTGAGAATTAGCACGAAAAATGGAAAGACATTTGGACCAATGTTGAAGCTTGCAGATAGAGAACTATCTGCAGCAGCGGAGAAATTCATAGTGTTCTATCAGACATGAATTAATGCATCCATAGGAGATATTGCTATCACTCCTCCTCCTATAGCTGATTTTACGGCATTCACAATCTCCTCTAATTTATCTGAATCAACAATAGTTACTATGGTGCGTCTTGTAGAATAAGCTAGCTGGGCTTCGCCCATGCCTCTTCCAGTCCTAACTTTTTCTTTTTGTTCTCCATAACCTTTTGAATCATACTGTGTAGCTTCAAACCCTTTCTCCTTTATTGCCGCTAGAACCTCACTTGCCTTTTCTGCACTAGCAAATACTTCAACCCTCTTCAATCCTGCTTGTATCTTTCCTTCTTGTTTTTTCTCGTTACTAATTACTTCAAATGGAAGTGTAGTATTCACTTTTGAAAGTCCTACAAATATATATTTAAATATAGCTCAGAATTTGTGAATATTTTTCTACTCTTTCTAGATGTAATATATTATATAAAAAGAGAACATATGGCAATGACTACCTGTGATATAGATTGGATAGCCGATAAACTTTTTTCAAACATGATTTGACAACTTTGCAAAAACCTAAGTTACGAATCCAAGTGTAGCCGCATCTATTCCAACTTTGCCATTATCCACGGTATTAGTGCTAGCCCCCTATGTGATGGATAATATTATTTGTATTATTTGCTGCCTCTACTGCTATTTCCTGTGTTTGGCATCATTGAACATAACAATTGAAATTGATGTAACCCCAGCCTCTTGTCATTGGTATTTATGTATCAAATCAGTATAAGTTGTATTTGAATTCAGGCCATAATAAAAAATTCTTATTTACTAGAATGGAAGTATTCTAAAGAGAGATGCATTGGCTGGGAGTTGCAATTACCTTGGATGGAAATCAGTTTTACCAATCACGATTATTATGCTATTATCCACGTCATTCACATATACTGTGGTCGCTATTTCTCCCTCTTTTTCGTATCAGGAGGTCAAAGATGGTGATAATGACTTGCTGCCTTACAACGAGACTAACTTGGCTAAAAGTAATGAGGTAATATCAGACGAGAAAATAAGAAAATTAACGGGCAGCTCTATAGGTAACATACATTCAGTAAGTTATGTTAGCGATGGCAAGACACTTGGTGTCACCTACTGGTTGACTGCTCCCTTTAAAAATGAAATACCGGCTGGGCATTTTCCAAGCTATTTTGCATATATTGACGCAGATTCCAACAACCAAACTGGCTGGAATGGAATTGACTACATAAGTGAAATCGCTTTTGATAATAATACAAGAAATTGGAAAAACACACTTGGAGCTGTGTCAGATGTTGGATATAGACTGTTGGAAACAAAAAATTTTACTGGCTTCGATAAAAGTGGCGGTGGTACGTACCTTTTTCTGTCACTGAACCTGAGTGCTATGAATTTCCCTGAGCAATATCGCATAATATTTCTTGAAAAAGATCCAATCATAAACAAATACACACATACTCGTTTCCCAGTGGTAGATTACGTTAATGCTGTTCACATTCCATCGCCTAAATTTATCATGTCTTCATCATCGAACTCTGTAGAGCTAATACCAGGTGATAAAAAAATAATTGAAATAAGGCTAAAGTCAATAAACCCTTCAACTATCGCAAATGTTCAACCCCAAATCAATTTTTATCCCAAGAATGAACCTCAGGGTATAAGACTATCTTTTCAACCCAATAAAACATATCTATTTCCTGAAGGCTCAAGTTCAGAATTGACAATAGATCCATTACAAACTTTAATACCTCGTACATATACAATACCGGTATTCGCAAAAGTAACTCTTCCGTCAGAATTTTTTGGTAACCCCACTGCAAGCATGATTGTGAATTCGAATCTAACAGCGACAGCAATAGATTGGTCTCAACGAATACAGCAGCTTGCTTCTTCGTGGAACCCTGTAATATCGTTTATTGCAGCAATAGTAGCACTTATCACTGGAGCAGTCGGATTTATAATTGGCAAGAAAACATAAATACTTAAATTAATGAATAAATTTTATATACAAATATGCGCACGAGTTAACGCTGCGCTATATGTAAGATTTCTGAATTTCAGAAATAATCCCGTACCTTGGTAAATTACGAAAGAAAAATTAGAAAGACTTTAGTATCAAACTCTTAAAGTAATTCTCGTGTTAATAAAATCCCCAACCGTAGCAATAAAGTGTTGCGCATTATTATTAACTGCTAGTTTCTTCATGATGATGATTATTATTATACATCCAGCACTGGCTGAGGAAATAAAGATCTCAATACTACCAGAAACATCACTTGCGTCTAATCCTCCTCCTGGTCCTCTCTCTGAATCAACATATACTAGAGCTTCCTATATTCCATCATCAGTTTGTATAGAAGTAAATAGTAAAACAGTATGGGTGAATAATGATACAAGAGCGCATACTGTAACCGAAACCACAGAAAAGTTTGATTCTGGAAATATTACTCAAGGAAAGACATTCTCTCATACATTTAATACTACAGGAAATTATAATTACTTCGATAGAAATGATCCAAAGATGACAGGATTCCTAAAAGTGGCAAATACTACACAGGAATGTGAATTATTTACAAATCAAACTTCCGGCTTCTGACTGTCTCGATAGTTCAAATTAAAATTAAGATAAAATCCATCCTTCTCGTAATGGTATCTATTGATCTGACTAGCAACTTGCTTTTTATAGAAGTGTCCGGGTTCTCAACTATAATCGTTTTTCGCTTGCCTCTAGAAAGGCAACACATGATCTTGGTACGATAACAAAACCTACTGCTCTTCATCATCTTGTTTTGCTTATCTGAGACAAAATAAACATTTCCAATGCTAAGGGAAAAAGGGAAGAAACACCAGAACCAATCAAGTTTGAAACCATGGTTAACCGCTTCAAAGAAATAGAGAACTTGCTCAAGGAATATGAAGACCCTTCAAAGGTTTTTGAGAATAAAAAAGAGTTCGATAAATTCCTAGCCAAACTTCCTAACGACTCTTGGAGAAGCCTCCTAACATTTATGAAAGGAGGGTCGTTCGTAAGCAGGCTTAAAGGTTCTCTTGAAGATGTGGGACCCATAAGTCATACCCAACTAACTCATACTGCTCAAGTCATTTATGAAAATAAACCTGATTTTGTAAGTGTTCAGGAAATAGAGAGCCTTGAAGTCATAGATGAATTCTATTCCAAGTTTATTAGAAAAAAGTACAACCAACTGCCTTATCATATGTTAATAGAAGGAAATGATCCAAGAGGAATCGATTTAGGTCTTCTCTTAGACAATAATTCATTCCCAGGTGTTAACACTATAACCACAGATACGATCCTGATCCTTCAGATGCTCACCGACCACTCTTTTCACGTGACTGTCTTGAAGTGGACCTTGCATTGTCTAAAGGCGAAAAATTAACTGTCTACATTAACCACCTGAAATCCAAGATTGGCGGTGGTGAGCAGAAGCGACTAAATCAAGCTACTAGAATACGCGAGATTGTAAATAAGAGGTTTGGAAATGATCTTATGGGAGGACATTTTGTAATACTTGGAGATTTCAATTGTGAGCACGATGCACCTGAACTGGATCCTCTACTTAAAGATAAGAAACTTTTCAACGTATTTGAGAACCTAGATAAAGGCGAAAGATGGAGCTATCTTCATGCGGTAATCGATAAAAACAACATCGATAAAGTAAAGACTGCTGAAGTCTCGCAGTTTGATTACATTCTTCTATCTCCAACGATTATGAATGGCAATCCAGATATTAAGCCCGATGTTGAAAGAAGAGGAGTCGTTTACTATCCTGCTATTACTGAAAAGTTGAAGAAGAATGACGAAGAAGTTGCCCGTGTTTATGATAACGAAGCCATTAGGTTTCCAGGTGTTGAGAGATATGGCAGTGAAGCATTCGATCACTCGGCGTATTTGTAACCCTTGACCTCTAGTTTTGTTACTTCCGGCCACATGTATACGTGGTTGTAACCGCCTCATGTAGTTGGATGTTGAGGCCAAAAATCTTATAATAATAGTAGATGAGCCCCCTTTACCAGTCTTGACCAGTTTACTATGAAGCTATATTTACTCACAATTGGGAACAAGTGCATTTCTAGGCATTATACCGTATCTGACGATTTAGTTATACACTAACGTGTTTAATATATACAATTCTCAAACTAAAAAATTCAAAAATGCATAAAGCTAAGTCTCACGAAGGGATATTGCATAACCTCAATGGGAGAAGCGCAGGTTACAAATCCATTCCAAATAGAAAGTAGGAGGCTGATTGTTAAAGCCTTGTCGGCAGAAAGGAAGATTCCGAATAAAAAAAGAGACACCCGAACACTTACTGCTATTTGCAGAATTCGACAAGGAGAATAACCATCATTTAGTTGTCATTTCGCTGCCAGTCATATTCATTTCGCTGCCAGTCATATTCATTTCGCTGCCAGTCATATTCATTTCGCTGCCAGTCATATTCATTTCGCTGCCTTGGGCATGAGCATAAGCTATCAGGGTGACCAATATCAAGAGAAATGGTGCGACTTGTAAAAGTTTTCTCATATTTAGTGAAGAATAAAAGGCGTCTAATAAATCAGGCGATAAATTGAAAAATTACAATAGACCATGTCTTTTGATGACATCATGAGTAATAATAAAGACCTACCTCTGAATTGCTTTTATCCGATCCGTCAACGCTTTATATAAATAAAGAAATTCGATCAACATTCAACATTTTAAAAGCTAATGGGTCAAACCTAATGTAATAGCTTTATATACCCATCAGTATATAATACTTATACAAGAGATGAATAACTAAGATGCCGATGCTTATGTTAAAATGCAAAACCTGTGGTGAAGTCTTTCCAGGAATATATATTCCTGAGGGAGGCACAGATGATTTTAAGACAAATGCTACAAGTGCTGATACTTCACATACATGCTCAAGAGAACACATGAATGAATATGCTACAGTAGATTATATGGATTGGTCTTGAGCAGAATTTGAATTCTACCAAAGTTATACTTGTAACATATCCTGACGAATTTAGTATCCAAGAGGCAAAAAGTTTAGTAGAGTCATCCCCGTCTTCGACGGCGGCTCCACAACCTCAAATTGTAAAGGTTTTTACCCAAAAATATCTGAATCACTCTCAGTACGGTCTTGGTTCTGGCAAAGCCGAAGAAATTAAAGACTTTGTAAAGCAATCTAAAGCAGATCAGATAGTTGTTGATGAGCATTTAACTTCAAAACAGATTCACAACATAGAGAAGTTAACAGAGGTACAGGTAATCGACAGGGAGAGACTAATACTTAACATATTCCATTCAAGAGCTACGACAACTGAGGCAAAACTGCAGATTGAATTAGCTGAGGTTAAATATGAAATGCCACGTGTGAGAGAAAACGCAAAATTAACATCTGGGAGTACTGAAAGACCTGGAAAAGGGGGTATGGGAGAGTACACAGTTGATGTGAAATTCCGAGACCTAAAAAGACGCATGTCGTTTATCAAAGAGAAGCTTGCTGATGCACACCTAAAACGTGAGCTTTATCGTCAACAAAGATTGAAAACTAAAATGCCCATTGTCTCATTGATTGGTTATACTAGCTCAGGAAAAACTACATTGTTCAACATGCTTACTTCTGAATATAAGGAAGTATCAAGTAGTCTATTTACAACACTTTCCACAACTACAAGATCGTTTAGAATTAATAATAAAAGTGACAAACAAGGAAAAGAATCATCAGTACTCCTTGTAGACACAGTAGGCTTTATTAGTAGACTTCCTCACTATATGATAGATGCATTTAAATCAACTTTGGAAGAGTCACTTGCGGCTGATTTAATTCTGCTTTTAATAGATGCTTCAGAAAAGTTTGAAGATATTAAAATAAAATACGAAAGCTGTTGGAACGTTCTGGATGAGCTAAAAGTAGACAGATCTAAAGTTTTTGTAATCTTGACCAAATGTGATGACATTATAGACTCATCAGAGCGGATCGACAGCATAGCAAATGATCTGATTATACGTAATCCTATAGCCATATCATCTAAGACTGGATATGGTATTCACAAGCTAAAGACTATGATTAGAAATAATTTAGATTCTCAATCAGCTTCAAGAGAAGAACAGTCCTCAGAAAGAGTAAAAATAGTGCCATCAGCAGGTACAGGTGTATAATCACAAGGCACATGTCAAAACAAAATAGGAAAATAGACTCTATGACATTTGAATATACTGTAAGAAAATGCGGTACTTCATCACATATTATTATCCCAGCTTCAATGATAGGAAAAAGGGTTAAAGTAATGATTGAAACACTTGACTAGTAATAGTGATAGCTGTTACTACTAGTATGATATTGAAAAATGATGTACTTTGGTGGACCGCATAAATTACCAGTCAAATATTTATCATCATATTTAAAAGAGTAGAATAGAGTGTACATCCCATGACTTTAACCATAGGCGAAATAATGAGGAAACAACTAGAAAGTATTCAAGAAATGGCTTCTGTTCAAGAAGCAGCAAAGAAAATGAAAGAGAAGAACGTGAGTTCGCTGGTAGTAGTTGATGCGAATAATAGGCCACAAGGTTTGATTACTGAACGCGATTTAGTCAGAAAGGTGTGCATCAATGACAAACGTTGTAGCGAAGTCATAAATAAAGAAATAATGTCTTCTCCTCTTATTACTATTGATTCAAGTACTTCACCTTCCGTAGCAGCTGATATTATGTTACAAAACAACGTAAGACACATACTTGTTGTTGATGATAAACTTAATGTAAACAAGCCTATTGGTATAATTACTCCACTTGACTTTACAAGATATCAGGGATACACAAATGATGAAGAAAAAGATGTTGTTGAAAAGATGTTAGAATACTATATATGAATAAGTTGCTGCATTCATTAGTGCTCATTTGTAGATAAAGCCTTGAATCCAATAAGTCAGTATTAGCAATAGTCTTCTTTTCCAATTAATGCTACTTGATTTTAGACCTACAAACCCAAAATTATAAGAACATCCTTGTATTTTCGAGCGAATAGAACAGTTAATAGTTTA
>Ga0193705_1000404_pt1 | contig 9918 bp, 7 predicted proteins | sample U3m2metaG_FD_143045 | JGI IMG/M metagenome (GOLD analysis project Ga0193705, IMG submission 143045) | Soil microbial communities from a riparian zone of the East river system, Colorado, United States - U3m2 | ecosystem: Environmental > Terrestrial > Soil > Riparian zone | place: USA: East River... | reverse complement strand
TCGCGGCTGGCTGGCGGTGGCCTCGGCCGGCCGGGGCGTACGCCGCGTTTCACTACTCCAACGACTGCAGGCCGCTGGTCGCTGGTTCAACGGTCGTCATCGTCGGCCTCCGACCGCTTGGCCTCGGATATTTTCGCCCAGCTGGACCGCTACGGGGTGGTGACTCGGGGCAGCGTCCTCACCGAGAACGCCGAAGGTGGCTTCGGTACGGCGTACCGAGCTCTCAGTTCGCTCGAGGAGTCCGGCCAATGTCGCCGTGGATACTTCGTCGAGGGCCTCGGCGCAGCCCAGTTCGCTTTGACAGGGGCCGTGGATCGGCTGCGTAGTCATCAGCGAGAACCGGCCGAACCCGATGCCGTCGTACTCGCTGCATGTGATCCCGCCAATCCGTACGGCGCAGCGCTTCCGTGGCCTGATCGAGAGGGCCACCGACCCGGCCGCAAGGCGGGCGCTCTGGTGGTGTTGGTCGGCGGCGCTCTGATCTTCTACGTGGAACGCGGCGGCAGAACGCTGCTGTCCTTCACCGAAGATCCGACCCGGCTTACGCCCGCGGCGGCGGCGCTCGCCAGGTCAGTGCAGCAGGGGCTGCTCGGAAAGCTGACGGTAGAGCGAGCCGACGGTGCACACGTCTTCGGCTCGATACCTGTGAGCGCGGCGCTGCAGGCTGCAGGCTTCCGGATGACCCCCCAGGGGCTCCGACTGCGGCCCAGCATCCGCGGCGAGGTGCCATGAGGACTTCGAAATGCCATCGCTCTTGGCCTTGGGCTGTGTCGTTGGTTATCGGTCGGCCGTCTCCTACTTCGACCCGGTGACCCAGAGCGCCTCATTCTCGAGCCGCACCCGGCCGTCGGCGGTGGTGTACGGCCCCCACGCCTCGGTGACCTTTTCCCATACCCGCTGCTGGACATCGGACGGTCGGTCGTTGACGAGTGAGCTGATCGGCGGGGCGACGGCACGCAGCCACCGGGTCGCTTGCTCAGGCGAGTCGAGTTCGTAGATCGCGGTCACGGTGCCGGTTTCCACGCCGGTGAAGCCGGCGGCCACGACGAGCTGACGGAGCTGGGGGGCGGCGCCGAGCGCGAACGGGCCAGGGACGCTGTCGGGCGGCGGCGGTGGCAGCTCGAGCTCGGCTCTGATGACAGGCACAGGTGCGGCGAACTGGACAGTCGAGGGTTGACCCCACACGGCTGCCGCGAGGCGTCCGTGCGGCTTGAGAAAGGCGTAGAGCCGCGCCAGCACCCCTCCGACGTCGGGGAGGAACTGCAGGCCTTGGCGGCTCAGCACGGCGTCGAAGGTGCCTTCATCGAAAACCAGCTCCTCAGCGTCACATTCGATGAACTTGACATTGTCGAGCCCCTCGGCAGCCGCGCGCTCGGCGCCATAGGACAACATCTCGCCAGAGATGTCGGTGCAGACGACGAGCCCGTCGGGCGCCACCGCGCGCGCGGCACTCAGGCCGGGCTCCCCGTAGCCGGCGGCGACGTCTAGCACAGCATCCCCCGGACCGATCCCGGCCAGCTCGATCAGGCGCCGGCTCACCGCAAACCCAGCATTTTCGGCGTCCAGCACGTCGAACCAAACTCGCCACCCGAGTGCGGCATCCCGCCATTCAGCCCGGATCCGGGCCTTGTACTGGGCCATGTCGAAGGTAGTGGATGTCATTGCTTTCCCTTTGCTCGCGCTTCGGGGACAACGTACGGCGCCGGGTAGGCGCCGAGCATCGCCTGCACTAACCAAGTTCAGCAGCGGCGGGTCTGTGGTGGGTTCTGACCATTGGGTCAGAGCAAGCCGCGCTTAAGCGCAGAGGATGTAGCCGCAGCGCGTGAAGACACGCCCAGTTTGGCAAAAATATTCTGCATGTGCCGGGCGACCGTGTGCTCACTGAGATGTAGCGCACCAGCGATGTCTCGGTTCTGCCTTCCCGCCGCTACCAACCGGAGCACGCTTATTTCACGGTCGGTTAGCGCCGGTCGCGAAGGGCCTCCGTGCAGCAACTCAGCGGCACGGCGAGCGTCAGCGACGGCGCCGAGACGGTCGAACGCGGCTCGAGCGGCGTCGATTTCGATTCTGCCGCCCTCTTCGTCGCCGAGCATCCGCTGAGTCCTGCCGATCATGAGCCGAGCCGTGGCTTCCTCGTAGGGCAGCTGGAGTTCCCGCCAACCGTTCAACGCACGTCTCAGCTGATTCAGCGCCGCTGCTGGACTTCCCGAGGCGAGGTGGTACGCGCCCTGGGCCATGGACGCGGTCGCAGCCACCACTGCACTGCTAAGGCTGTCCGCGATCGTCACCAGCTCTAACGCGGCCTGGCGGGCCTCATCGAACGTGCCGGCTGCGACCGTTACATCGACCTGGGCGGCCAGTAAGCGCGCCCGACCGAAGCGGTCCACCGTGGGTGATGCCAGCGCGGATCGGAGGGCGGCTGCGGCCGCCTCGACTCGCCCCTGCGCCAGCCGCAGCAGCGCCATCCCTGGCTGAGGATCCCAACCCAGCTGCTGCGCCAGCACGAACGCTTGCTCGGCCTCGGCCAGATCCCCACGGCGCCGCAATAACTCGCCGACGCCGTAGGACGCCTCCCCTGCTCCCCGTTTCTTATGGGAAAGCAGCTGTTCGTGGGCGCGGCGCATCTCCGCTTCGGCTTCGACCCAGGCACCGCGCAGGGCGAGCACCTCGCCGCGGTAGACACGACACAGACCCTGGCTATAAGGCGTGGTCGCCGGAAGCACCTCGCACCACTCCCGGGCGGCCTCGGTCCACTCACTGGCACGCTGCAGATCGGCGAGGTCTTTGCACGCCATGATCACCGAGCAATAGACCCAGCCGGTGTAGAGGGGACGCAGCGTCCCGGCGAGCACGTAGGTCATGGCGTCATCCAACAGCGCCAGGCCATCGTCGGTCCTGCCCTGCGCGATGAGCGCGCGGCCCTGGATCTGCATCGCCACCGCCGCCAGGTCAGGATCGTCATGGTCTCGGGCCACCTGGATGGCCCGGGCAGCACCGTCCACGGCTTCCGCCAGCGGGCCATTGTGCAGGTGGAGCTCGGCCTCGGCCATCTGCAGCCAGCCAGCCTCGATACAGCCGGGACTTTGCTCGGCGTGACGGAATCCGCGGCGAAGCCAGCCGACCGCCACCGCGCCCTCACCACGGTAGAAGTGATCATGGAACAGGCGCGCCGCTGTCCTAGCCGCTCCACGGTCGTCCTTGACGTCCCGATAGGCGGCGTAGGCCCGCTGGCGCCGGGTGATCGACTCGTCGGTCTTGCACAGCCACCAGGCCGCCTCGGCCAGCGCCTCCAGCTCACCCGCAGCGAGGCTTCCAGGCTCGCGGCCGTTGAGGTCCTCGTACACCTGGAGCCATGGCCCAGTTCGAACAGCTTGTCGTGTCCGCTCGGTGACCGTTGGGTGCTCCACGCCGACCTCCCATGATCAGCGTAGCGCCGGCTCACACTCGGCAGGGCTTGCCCTTACACGCCCGAACAACCTGCTGATCAGCCGAACGAGAGCACCGCCAGGTGTGGCTTAGTCAGGATTCCGGAGGATTTCCTCAGGCGGCAGCCTGCGCCATTGCCCGTACATTCGGCAAAGAGGTCACACGCTCGTAGCTGGCCATCTTCTCGCTGACCACGTTGAGCACCACTGAGAGCGGCAGATCCAGCGCCGCACAAATCGCGGCCAGCAGCTCGCTGGACGCTTCCTTCTGACCCCGCTCGACCTCGGAGAGATATCCCAAACTGACGCGAGCATTCCTGGACACTTCCCGCAGCGTCTTTCCCTGCGAGACGCGCTCCTCCCGGAGCGACTCACCGATGAGCTCGCGTACGAGCATCGGTTTCACCGGGAGCTCCTTGGACTGCATATGGAAACTGTACCCATCCTCACTGACAACACCAGAGCGGTCCACGCTCAGGTCTCGCTCGCGTCGTCAACGACAGCGGGGATGCTGTGCAATCCAAGGGCGTCGGCAAGCAGCGCCAGCGCAGCCACGGCTGCCTCCCGCCGGATCCCCATGCGTTCTCCTTGCAGCGAGAGTTCCTTGACCCGCAACACATCACGGGCTTGGTGGCTCACGGCGACGAAAACCTCGCCGACAGGATGGCCGTCCTGAGACTCCGGCCCGGCGACTCCGGTCGTCGCGACTCCCCAATCGGCGTTGCATCGCTTCGCCACACCCCTGGCCATCTCGGCCGCCGTGCGCCCTGAGACAGGCCCGAGTTCGGCCAGTGTTGCTGCATCCACTCCCGCAAGCGTTGCCTTGAGGCGGGTGGCGTAGCTGATCACGCCACCCACATAGCTGACCGATGCGCCAGGGACATCGGTGAGCAGCAGGCCGACCATTCCGCCGGTCAGGGACTCAGCGCTTGCAAGAGTCTCGCCACGACGGCTCAGCTCGGCAAGAATGCCGGCGGCTAGCCCGGACTTCATCGTCCCGCGTGAGCCCGACGTCGCAGCCGAAATGCTTCCCGAACATAGTCCAGGCCGGTCACCATGGTGATGACCCAGGCGACGGCCATCACGACCACGGCGACGATATGGGCCCCGCTGGGCAACGGGAGCAGATACAAGATCACCGCAATCGCTTGGGTCACGGTCTTGATCTTGCCCCCGCGACCGGCCGCCATGACCCCATAACGGAGAACCACAAAACGCAAGATCGTGATGCCCCACTCGCGGACCAAGATCGTGACGGTGACCCACCACGGAAGCTCATCGATGATCGACAAGCCAATGAAGGCCATGCCCGTCAGTGCTTTGTCCGCGATCGGGTCGGCGAGCTTGCCGAAGCGGGTAATGATGTTGTGCTTGCGTGCCAGGTACCCGTCAAGGGTGTCAGTCAAGATCGCCAGGGTGAAGATCACAGCAGTGAGAGACCGCCACCATGGCTGATCGGGATGGACCAGCAGCATCCACGCGAAGACCGGGACCAAAATGATGCGGAACGCGGTCAGCGCGTTCGGCACATTCCACGGACTTGTCTCAGGTTCTGCCATCGGTCCAACCGGATGTGTTTCGCTCGGCGCCAGCGCATCGGGGTCAGGCTTCGGGCGGAGCCTGTCGGGCCCCGCACCTGCTCGATGCTCATCGTCGATCATGGCGTGGTGAGTTCCCGCCCACCGGCCGAGGGGACCCACTGATGCAGACTCGCGGTGGCAACCAGATCGGCACCGTCGGTGTCAGAGACGACCGCATCGACCAAGTCACCCCGCTGGACTGGGTCGCGGGTGATCAAACGGACGTTGCCGTCTACCTCAGGGCCCTGGTGCGCGGCGCGGCCGACTATGTCCGCATCCGCATCCTCGACGAGCACCTGCACGGATTCGCCAATCCGTGCCTCTGCCCGCTGGCTGACCAGCTCGTCCGCGAGATCGGCCACCCGCACACGCCGGGCCTCTATCTCCTCCGCCGCATGCTGCCCGTCCAGGCGACGCGCCTCCGTACCCTCCTCAGCCGAGTAACCGAAGACACCGATCGCATCCAGATCCGCCGCGGCGAGGAACTCGCACAGCACAGCGAGATCGGCCTCAGTCTCACCTGGGAAGCCGCAGATCACGTTGCTCCGGATCCCTGCGGCTGGCGCCAACCGTCGGATCGAGGAGATCAATCCCAGGAATGACTCGGCGCTACCGAAGCGTCGCATCCGGCGCAGCACGGGCGGCGAAGCGTGCTGGAAAGACAGAACCACCTTCGGCGTGCTCGCCATCACCTCGATCAGGCTGGGCCGAACCTCGGCCGGTTGCAGGTACGAGACGCGAATCCAGGACAGCCCGTCAACCCCACCTAGTTCAGTGAGCAGCCGCTCGAGGAGGCGTACGTCGCCGAGATCCTTGCCGTAGGACGAGGAGTTCTCGCTGACCAGAAAGACCTCACGAACGTCCTGCTCGACCAGCCACGCTGCCTCGGCCATGATCTCGGCAGGCTGCCGCGAGACGTACGCGCCTCGAAATGCCGGAATGGCGCAGAAGGTACAGCGCCGGTCGCAACCGGAAGCGATCTTCAGCGGGGCGGACGGGCCGCCGTCGAGCCGGCGGCGGAAAACCCGTGGCCCACTTGCCGGACCTACGCTGCCCAAGCGCACCGACCCATGGCCAGGGATGGTTGCTGTACTCGCAGCGGCTGGCCGCGCCGCGGGAGCCAGCGGCAATAATGAGCGACGATCACGCGGCATGTGGGCTTGATGCCGTTGCCCGGCCAAGATCACCCGCAGTCGATCAGCAACATCGGCGTAGTCGTCGAATCCGAGGACGGCATCGGCCTCGGGCAGGGCCTCAGCCAACTCGTGACCGTAGCGCTCTGCCAGGCACCCGACGGCGACTACAGCCTGTGCGCGGCCAGCCTTCTTGAGGTCACTGGCGGCGAGCAGCGTGTCGATCGAGTCCTTCTTGGCCGCCTCGATGAAGCCGCAGGTGTTGACCATCACCGCGTCCGCCGCACCTGGGTCGGCCACCAGCCTGAAACCATCGAGCTCCAGTCGGGCGGCCAGTTCCTCCGAGTCGACCTCATTACGCGCACAACCAAGCGTGACGAGATGCACCGAAGTCGGGGTCGAGCTCCTGGTCGGAGCCTGACTGGCAGCCAGGACGGCGGATGTGGCGGACTCATGCATGGCCGTCCCAGTATGACCGATTGTGATATGCCCCGGCGGTGCGCGGTCCGGGGGCGCTGGTGCCGTCGCCGCTCCCAGCTAACCGAGCCTGAGGTTCTCCATCACCGCGTCCAGCTCGTCGGGCGTCACCAGAACGTCGCGTGGCTTTGATCCTTCAGAAGGTCCGACGATGCCGCGCGTCTCCAGGATGTCCATTAGCCGGCCCGCCTTCGCAAATCCGACGCGGAGCTTGCGTTGCAGCATCGAGGTCGAGCCGAGCTGCAGAGTCACGACCAGCTCCACCGCCTGAAGCGCCAGCTCCAGATCGTTGCCGATGTCCTCAGCCACCTTGGCAGAGGACTCCGATCCCAACATCACATCCTCGCGATAAGTGGGCTTGAGCTGTTCGCACACATGGCTCACCACAGCTCTGACCTCGTTCTCGGTGACCCAGGCACCCTGGATGCGGATCGGCTTGCTGGACCCCATCGGCAAGAACAAGCCGTCCCCCTGGCCGACCAACTTCTCCGCCCCAGGTTGATCCAAGATCACTCGGGAATCGGTCATCGAGGACGTCGCGAACGACAGCCGACTAGGCACGTTTGCCTTGATCAGCCCGGTCACCACATCCGTACTGGGCCGTTGGGTGGCCAGCACCAGGTGTATTCCCGCGGCCCGCGCCAGCTGAGTGATACGGACGATCGAATCCTCGACATCCCGCGGAGCCACCATCATCAGGTCAGATAGCTCGTCCACGATCACCACAAGGTAGGGGTAGGGCGCTGGCACACGGCCCGCGGCTCCATCCAGCAAGGTGGACGACTCCTCCGCGCCCCCCACGTCAGGCGTCGGCGGCTTGACCGCCCCGGCCCGCACCGCCTTGTTGAAGTCGTCGACGTGCCGGAAACCGTATGCGGCAAGGTCCTCGTATCGCAGGTCCATCTCGCGCACCACCCACTGGAGTGCCTCGGCTGCTCTCTTGGGGTGGGTGATGATGGGCGTCACCAGGTGCGGAATTCCCTCGTACGCGGTCAGCTCGACTCGCTTCGGGTCGACCAGGAGCATCCTCACCTCGTCGGGTGTCGCCCGCATCATGATCGAAGTGATCATGGAGTTGACGAAGCTCGACTTGCCAGATCCGGTGGCACCGGCGACGAGCAGGTGGGGCATCTTGGCCAGGTTGGCCACGACGAAGCCGCCTTCGACGTCCTTGCCGAGACCGACCGTCATCGGGTGATGATCATTCCTGGCACGGGCTGACCGCAGCACATCCCCCAGAGAAACCACTTCCTTGTCACTGTTGGGAATCTCGATGCCGATTGCGGACTTCCCCGGGATTGGCGACAGGATGCGCACATCGGCGCTGGCCACCGCGTACGCGATGTTGCGGCTCAACGCGGTGACCTTCTCGACCTTCACCGCCGGGCCGAGCTCGACCTCGTATCGGGTGACGGTGGGACCGCGGCTATACCCGGTGACATGCGCGTCGATCTCGAACTGGAGCAGCACTTCGGTGAGCTGATGCACAACAGCGTCGGAGGCATTGGTACGCGCCTTGTGCACGCTTCCGTGGTTCAGCGTGGCCGGGTCGGGGAGCAGATACTGAACATCGCCGGACAGCTGGAGCTGCTCTACGCGCTGTGGGATCGGCGTATGTGGCGGTGCCTCCAACTCCTCCCCATCGACACCGTGCACGGTGACGCCGGGCGGCAATCCGGCTGTGACTGCACGACGTGACTCCAGAGCCGCCTCGCCCTCCGCACCGTCTGGCGCTGCTGAGCTCAACTCCGGTGCCTCATCAGCCCCACTGCCGCCTGGCCGCCGAGACCGTGCCTGGTCGCCGATCACCGGAGTGTCGTAGGCTCGGTCGCCGCCGTACTCCAGCTCAGGCACTACCTGACCTTCGATGATCACCGGTCGATGTCGCAGTCGCGCTCGCGCTGAACGCACGCGATCAGGAATCTGATGCAGCGGAACACCGACGACAACGATCACTCCAAAGAGCAGCAGCAAGATCAGCAACGGCACCGCGACATAAACCGTCAACAGATCCGAGAGCAGGCTGGAGGAGACATAGCCAATGATTCCGCCGGCATCGCGGAGTCGCGCAGGCTCGTTGGTACGCGGTAGCCCGCGGGCGATGTTGATCAAGCCCAGCAGGCCGAACAGGATCGCGCTCCAGCCGATCACCTGCCGCCCAATGGGACCGTTGCGGTCTGGATGCCGCAAGGTCCGCCAGGCCATGAGTGCCAACAGGATGGGGGCCAGGTAGCTGAGAGTGCCGATGGTGGTCGCGACGCCCGTGGTGATGGCCTGCCCGATCACCCCCGGCAGACCCCACCAGACTGCCGCCCCGACGACAATCGCACTGCCGAGGAGGAACAATCCGATTCCGTCTCGCCGGAGGGCTGGGTCGACTTCCTTCACGCCAGGTCCGATCCGACGCACAGCATTGCCCAGAGCGTGGGCGAGACCGGTCACCACCGCGGCGATACCGAGTAACAGCCGATCAAAGGGGGTCAGGCTCGGGCGACGGCTTGCTGAGCGGCGCGTGCGGGACCGCTTGCGCGGGGCAGTGGCCCGCGCCGCAGCGGTGCGAGAGGATCTTTTGCTTCCGGTCGACCGCGGTTTGGCACGCTGGGATGAGCCAGATCTGCTGCGGGGCCGCGGTGGGGAAGACGCGCGGGTCGCCATGTTCTGGAGGTTACAAGATCAATGACCCGATCGGCGGGCTACACGCCGCGCTCAAACCGGATCGGCGAGATAGCGCCGCAACCGCCACAAATGATCTGTCGGCCCGATGCCGCTGCCGAGCGCGAAGCCAGCAGCGATGGCTCCGGTGACGTAGGCCTTCGCCAGCGCCATCGCCTCCGAGACGCCGTGGCCCAACGCAAGCTGGCTCGCCAAGGCCGATGCAAGGGTGCAGCCCGTCCCATGGGTATGCCGGTTGTCGTCTCGAGCGGCGGTATAGGTGAAATCGCCGCCGCCCTGGTTCTTCAAGTAATCGATCGCGTCACCGTCGCCATGGCCGCCCTTGATCAAGACCCACTGCGGACCGCAACCAAGCAAGAGCTCGGCGAGCACTGGCGCTGGCGTTTCAAGTGAACGCCCGGTCAGCACGGCAGCCTCGTCGAGATTGGGAGTGATCATCGTCGCGTACGGGAACAATAGGGTGCGGAGCGCTCCGAGTGCCGCCTGATCGATCAGCCGATCCCCATGCTTGCTGACGCACACTGGGTCGACGACCAGCGGCACTGACGGATCAAGATCAGCCACCAGGTCTGCGACGCAGGCCACTGTCTCTTCACTGCCCAACATGCCGACCTTCACCGCATCCACGCC
>Ga0193705_1000396_pt1 | contig 10005 bp, 7 predicted proteins | sample U3m2metaG_FD_143045 | JGI IMG/M metagenome (GOLD analysis project Ga0193705, IMG submission 143045) | Soil microbial communities from a riparian zone of the East river system, Colorado, United States - U3m2 | ecosystem: Environmental > Terrestrial > Soil > Riparian zone | place: USA: East River... | reverse complement strand
GTTACTATGCTCTCGTATCGAAGAGATCCATCCAACAATTATTACCCCCTTTCCATTCATGGATGTATCAATATTTTTCGAATAATGCGTCCTTTTCCACGTTTGATCTGTTGAACTATCCAAATTGACGAACCTTGATAATTTGAACTTTAATGAAGGTTAATTTAACCTTTTAACACAGATATACTAATTACTGCTACAAATATGCCATTAGGTAATTTATCATAGAAACAGAAACAACGTGGTAACTAACTATATTATCTTGATAGAGAATAATGTACTGACTGGAAATAGACTGAGGTAACGTAATGTTGTATACAACATACGAGGGATAATAGAATAACCTAAGAAAACTCAAATAGGTAAAATTCCTTTTGGGGTAGGTCTTAATCGAAACTTACAAAAGCATTAATAACATTGTCAAATAATTTGTGTGAAATGGAAAAACAGTCACTATTATCGCTCTTTACTTCAAATCCGGATAAATATTACAAAGTCTCATTATTCGACGAAAAAGGATTCAAAAGACAAAATTGCAAGTTATGCGGAAATTTCTTTTGGTCTATAAATGATAAAGATTCTTGTCCTGAGCATGAAAACTACAGCTTTATAGGTGATCCGCCGACAACAAAAAGACTAGATTTTGTAGATACTTGGAAGGAATTGAGTAGTTTTTTCAGAAAAAATCATCACGAACTAATCCAAAGATATCCTGTGGTATGTCGTTGGAGAGAGGATCTTTATTTCACGATTGCTTCAATTGTAGACTTCCAGAGGGTAATGAATGGAAAAATCGTATTTGAAATCCCAAAAAACCCTCTTGTAGTTCCTCAAATGTGTCTTCGTTTTAATGATATCGAAAATGTTGGTCTTACTGGGAGACATTATACTAGTTTCTGCATGATAGGTCAAACCTGTAATGCAGATGCCCCTGGTGGATATTGGAAGGACAGGTGTATCGAACTAGATCATGCCTTCCTTAAAGATGTACTTGGTATTCAATCAGAAGAGATCACGTTCGTTGAAGATGTTTGGATGGGTGCCGGAGCTTTTGGTTATTCCTTGGAGTATTATGTTCGAGGATTGGAGCTAGGGAATGCCGTATTCACTGAATTTGAGGGGGACGAGCACAATTACCGTACCCTTGATAACAAGATAATAGATATGGGAGCAGGCCTAGAGCGTTTGTCCTGGATTACATTAGGTACCCCTACAAGTTACGATGCTACATTCGGACCGGTAATCAGAAAACTAGCTGACATTATTGGTATCGATATCGACTCGAAATCAGAATTTCTATCTCAATATTTCAGGATATTTTCTGAGAAATATTCAAACTATCAAAATGATGTAAGACTTTTAAAAACAAATATTGCAAAAGAACTGGGCATATCGTATAAAGTTCTAGAAAAAACTATCTTACCGTTTGAAACGCTATCAGTAATAGCTGATCACACAAGGACTTTATTGTTTGCAATTTCTGATGGTTCTTTGCCTTCGAATGTAGGAGGGGGCTATAATCTACGAATCATATTAAGAAGAACCCTAGCATTACTTGCGCGTTTTGGTTGGAGGGTCAATTTAGAGGATATCATGGATTTACACATTGAGCAGCTAAAATCAATGTATCCTGAATTAAAGGAGCATAGGAATGATGTTAGAACAATAATACAAATTGAATCTGGCAGGTATTCTTCATCTAAAGAACGTATGTATTCATTAGCCAAATCCATGTTAACAACCAAAAAAATCCCCAGTGTTAACGACCTAATAAGGATGTACGAATCCGATGGAATTACGCCTGATTTTTTGCTTGAAACTGGCGTAATAGAAAAAATACCACCGGATTTTTATTTGAAATTAGCAGAGCTGCATACCACCCACGAATCAAAACAGGTTCCAGTTGTTGAAACTGTCACTGGACTGAAGCCAACAAGATTATTGTTTTATGAAGATGGATCCATTAGAGAATTTGATGCAAGAATTCTTAGAATACTTGGAGGCAAATACATGATTTTGGACCAAACCGCATTTTATCCCAGAGGAGGAGGACAAGAACCGGATTTTGGATATATCGAAGGGATTAAAATTACAGATGTAATAAAACAAAATGATATAGTTCTTCATAAAATAGATGTCCCATCTAAAGATTCATTTTCGGAGGATAAAATAGTGCATGGAATTGTTGATAATAAAAGGAGAGTAGCTATAACCAAAAATCATAGCGCAACACACATATTGAATTCTGCGGCGAGGAACAGTCTTGGATCATGGGTGTGGCAGAATTCTGCCTTTAAGGAAGAACACTACGCAAGATTGGACATTACTCATCATTCTGCTCTAACAAGAGAAGAAATCAGTAAAATAGAAAGAACCGCCAATGAAGTCGTTCAGAAAAATTTACCAATCATAATCAAAGTATTTGAAAGATCTGATGCTGAGGAGCGCTATACATTCAGGATTTATCAAGGAGGCGCAGTTCCATCAAACAATGTAAGGATAGTAAACATAGAAGAATGGGATGTCGAAGCATGTGGTGGAACCCATGTAAATAAGACAGGAGAATTAGGTCTGATAAAAATTCTAAGAACTGAGAGAATTCAGGACGGCGTGGTAAGACTTGAGTTTGTTGCTGGAAATAATGCTTTGCAGTACGTCCAATCACAGGATTCTAGATTACTTCATATCGCCCAATCCCTTGGATCAAGCAAAGAGAAAGTAGTTGAATCATTTGATAAGATAACAGCGGACAATGAATTAATAAAAAGAAAATTTAGAATCCTTGTTAATAAATTTTCAGACAATATGGCTGAAAGCGTTTCGCAGAAAGCGACTAAATCAAGATCAGGGTTGAAGATTTATGGTACTTATGATGATGAAATAGGCGATGATTACTATATTGCATTAGGAGAAAAAAGTATTGATAATAATCCCTTTTTGGTATACGTTGCGCTTGTTCAGGATCAAGAAAGAATAAAAGTCATAGTTTTTGTTGGTGATGAAGCAAGAAAAATCGTTAAAGCGTCAACAATCGCCAAAGAAATTTCATTGAAACTTGGAGGTACTGGTGGCGGAGGTACAGAGAAATTTGCTCAAGGTGGAGGAAAAGACAAGAGCAAGGTTCAAGGATGCTTGATTAATCTTGAGAATTTGTTGACTGGTGTTTTAGATTCAAGTGAAAAAAATGACTGAAAATTCGGTTGAAAAATCGCCCAATGTAGAACTCAATTGGGCAAGAGTTGGAGAAAAATGGAGAAAAAAGTGGTCTGAAAGTAGAATATTTGAATCTGAGCCGCAGTCACATAAGAAAAAGTATTTTCTCACTGTTGCGTATCCTTATCCAAATTCACCACAACATGTAGGACATGGGAGAACATATACTTTGGCTGATGTCCATGCAAGATACAAACGTATGAAAAGTTATAATGTATTATTTCCAATGGGTTTCCACTATACTGGAACACCTATTGTGTCAATGTCACAAAGAATCAAATCCAATGATCTAGAATTAATTGAAACTTTCAAACAAATATACAAGATCCCTACTAATATAATATCAAGTTTCAAAGAACCTAAAAAAATTGCCAGCTTTTTCCATGAAGAGATCAAACATGGAATGATTGAAATGGGATATTCTATTGATTGGACGAGAGAATTTACCACGATAGATAAGGGCTATTCAAAATTCATTTCATGGCAATTCAGAAATCTCAGGAAGAATGGTTTAATAGTACAGGGATCTCATCCAGTTGGATGGTGTCCTCAGGATCAAAATCCAGTAAGTCAACATGACACTATAGGTGATGTCGAGCCAGAGCTAATTGAATATGTGCTCGTGAAATTCAAATTTGAAGAACAATATATTCTGCCAACTGCGACATTGAGACCAGAAACTATTTTTGGTGTTACTAACTTATGGATAAATCCTGATATAAAGTATGTAATTGCACTTGTAAACAATGAGAAATGGATAGTGACTAAAGATGCTGCAAAAAAGTTGGAATTTTTAAACCTAAGCATCTCGATAATTTCAGAAATAGACGGGTTTGAGCTGATTGGCAAATCTGCTTTTGATCGATTAAGGAATAAACACGTACCTATATTTCCTGCGTCATTTGTCGATCCTTATAGTGGGACTGGAATTGTTATGTCGGTTCCAGCACATTCACCTTACGATTATCAAGCACTGGTTGATTTAAGGAAGGATGCCGATATCTTGAAAAAATATCATATAACTGTTGATATTGCTCCGATAAAGGTAATACATTCTGATACGTTTCTCTCAAATGACAGATCTCCCGCAGAATCTATAGTGGCTAGTTATTCAATAACGGATCAGAATGATTCAAAACTTGAAGAAGCAACTAACAAACTTTATTCTGATGAATTTCACAATGGTATACTTTTACCAGACATAGCCATAATCGGAAATCTAAGTGTGGTGAAAGCTAGAGAGACAATAAGGGAAAAAATCATCAACGAAGAAATCGGAGCCACCATGTATGAATTAAAAAATGCTGTAAAATGTAGGTGCGGTACTCCATGCGTAGTTAAGTTACTAACAAATCAATGGTTTATCAATTATGGGGATGAAGGTTGGAAAAAATTGGCACACGAACTGGTTAACAATATGGAAATTCTTCCTGAGGAAATAAGACAAGAATTTATCAACGTTATAGATTGGCTAAAAGAAAGAGCATGTGCAAGAAAAAGCGGTCTGGGAACAAAACTTCCATGGGATAACGAGTGGATTATTGAAAGTCTAGCAGATTCAGTAATCTATATGGCTTATTACCCACTATCACGATATATTAGCAATACTATCGATTCTCAAAACAGTGAACATAAGGTATTGGCAGACAATTTGAGCGATAGTTTTTTTGATTACGTTCTTTTAGGAAAGAATGACCGTGATCTAGTTGCTAAAGATTCAAAAATTTCTGTACATTTATTGGAAAAAATCAAAAATGAATTTCTATATTATTATCCAGTAGATTCCAGGCATTCTGGAAGGGATTTGGTACCAAATCATCTTGTGTTCTTTATATTTAATCACGCAGCAATCTTTACCAAAAATAAGTGGCCTAAGCAAATTGTTGTCAATGGATCGGTACTAATGGAAGGTAAAAAAATGTCTAAATCGCTTGGAAATATTATTCCTCTGCGGCATGCAATAGACGAATTTGGTGCCGATTCGGTCCGTCTTACTATGTTAGCATCTGCAGAGATATTACAAGATTCTGACTTCTCCTTTGATTTAGTAAAAGGAATTAGATCCAAATTGTTTGAAATTTACAGAACTATTAGTGACCATAAGAACATTTTTACTACAACTCAGAATAGTTTGGATCACAATGAGCTGGAAGACACGTGGTTTTCAAGTAGGATACAACACATTATCTTAGATACTACTTCTGCTATTGAAAAATTTAGAATCAGAGAAGCTTTACACAATATATTATACTTGATGGACAACGATTTACAATGGTATCAAAAAAGAAAACTTGCAAAAAATAAATCAAAATATAATAATTACTTAAAGGAATTCTTCGATATTAGGATAAAATTACTATCACCTTTTGCTCCTTTTTTCTGTGAGGAAGTTTGGGAAATAATGGGCAATCATTCCTTTATCAGTTTGGCGCAATGGCCGGAAGCTAACAATTCAAAAATTTCGCTGGAAGCTGAAGATAATGAAAGACTTATTCAAGATGTGATTTTAGATATACAGAAAATAACAAAGGTTACTAAAATCGTTCCAAAAAAGATTATGATATACACATCTTCAACCATCAAGAGCATAATATATAAAAAATTATTAGACAAGATGCAGAGACGATCAACTGCAAATTTTGGAGTACTCATGAAAGAATTTGTAAATGATAACGAAGTCAAAGATTTTGTAAAGCGTAACCCTGACTTGGTAAAGAAAATGATAGATGACATATTGTCCGAATCATTAGAAGTTAGGCATAGAAGAATGAAAACTAATTCATTTAATGAATTGATACCTCTACAAGACGCTATATCATTACTAATTAGTGAGATTGGAAATCAACAACTTGAAGTAAGAATCTATTCTGAAGACAACAATGACAAATATGACCCAAAGCAAAAGTCAAAATTTGCAAGGCCTTATAAACCAGCTATCTATATTGAATAAACTCTGAAGTCATAAATATTTAAAATTTATCCCACTAAATGGTACGCTAGGTATTTGTAATAGCAGACGGCCAATATTTTTCATTATTTCAATCAATACTAAATTCTGAACTAAAATTATTTTATTGGTTGCGTATAGCATTAAATTTAGAATCATTTTAGATATTAAGAGTTGTCCCCCAATTATATACTAGTTTGTTCAAACAGAGATATTGCGAGTAGTTCAATCTCACGTTGTTTAATTGAGAGATATGGGTTCATGAAAGATACTAATTCTACCTTTTCTTCTAGCAAATATCCAAATATTGTTTTACATATTTCTGAAAATAATTTGCTCTATCTTGACAATCTCGATGAACTATATCCCAACACATCATGTTTTATTTTCTTATCTCAACACAGATCTAAAGCTAACATTCCGGCATTGACGTGTCATTCCACAGGAAATTTTGGCAAAAATAATTTTGGGGGCAAAGAAAGGGAATTAGGAGTATGTTATCCTTGGCTTCAAAAACAATACCTTATTGAATTGAATAATCATAAGGATAGAGTTCCCATGTATGATATTATCATAGAATCTACCCATCATGGTCCGACTTCACTAAAAAAACCAACTCTATTTATTGAAATAGGATCAACTGAAAAACAATGGAAAGATGAAAATGCAGCACATACAGTATGTAGATCTTTATTTAAGGTTATTACCAGAAAAAATGAGTTTTGTGAAAAGGTAGCCATAGCCCTAGGAGGCAATCACTATCCAACAAAATTCAATAAGATATTACTGGAATCGGAATTCGGTTTGGGATCCATTGCCGCAAAGCATGATTTACCATATTTGGATAATTTTTTAATAGAACAAATGGTATCTCGGAACATTGAGGAAGTAACTTTTGCTATGGTAGATTCAAAGGGACTAGGAAAAGAGAAATCTAGAATACTATCTGCACTCGATGAAGTTGGAATTGAAGTTTTAAGAATCTAGAGTAATGAAAATGCCGCTATAGTTATTTATTATTGTGTAACGTCAATAGATTATGGATTACATTAGAAGAAAAAAACACAGGGGAACAAGTACGCGTCATATTAATAATCAGTCTGTCTACAATCTTGTTTCAAATATACCTCTTGGAAAAATTGCAACTTATGGACAATTGGCGTCATACCTAGGGAATCCTCGGGCGGCACGTGGAATTGGAAAAATCTTAAACAAGAATCCACGCCCAATTATAGTACCTTGTCATCGAGTTGTGCGTTCAGACGGACATATCGGAGGTTATATGTACGGAAAGGAACGAAAGATATCGTTGTTACTTAACGAAGGAATTCCTATTGTTAATGATCTTATAAAAGATTTTGAAAAATACAGAGTGTAAGGTTGGGATTGTTACTTATGCATCTTTGCTTGTTTGGCAAGTTCTCTCAAGTGAGATAAAGACCTTACATTACCACCCCTAATTTTTTTATATAACGCCCAAAAAGTTTCTCTATTTATTTCGTTTCTGGCTTTTAATATTTTTAAATGACGTCTCATGGCCTTGGTTCGCTTAACATAAACAACTTTCTTTCCCACTCTAGCAGTTTTCTTTCCTTTCTTTGAACCGGCAGAAGTACCATGTTTTCTACGTGTCTTTAGTTTCTTTTCTGCTCTTGACCTAGAAATCCCTCTTAGTTTTACTGTCCATATAGTCCCATTCTTAACCAAGGAACGCATATCCTCTCGTGTAATAGCATCAGCTATATCATCAAGCTTATCAGGTTCGAATCTTACTCTATTTAATCCGACACCCAATATTCTTGCTATCAGTTCTCTCTTTTTTCTTAAATTTACAACCATTATGATTTAGCCACTTTTTTTCTTGAACTTTTACTCTTCACTTCTTTTTTGCCCTTTGCTTCAGCTTCTTTCTTGGGCTTTGTTTCTACCTTTGCTTCAGCTTCTGCCTTTGCTTCAGCTTCTTTCTTGGGCTTTGTTTCTACCTTTGCTTCAGCTTCTTTCTTGGGCCTTGTTTCTACCTTTGCTTCAGCTTCTTTCTTGGGCTTTGTTTCTACCTTTTCAGGCAACTTCTTTGCTTCAATCTTACCTTGATTTAAAATCTTGATTTTCAACTTTGTAGCTTCTGTAACTATATCTATTCTTTTTTTGTTCCCAACACCATGAGCTATTCTTACTGCATCTTTCTTGGGATCAATTTTTGTCAAATCCCTAGTATTAAAAACCAAAACATCATTATAACCTGACGGATGTAAGCCCCTTGATATTCTAGGTCCCTTATAACCAACCTTAACCAACCGCGGAACACCTGATACCTGCTGTCTCATCTTATTGTCTTTTCCTTTGGGTTTCCTCCAATTAGATGCAAGTTTTTTATACCTCCAGCTCTCTTGTCTCACAAACTCTGGTCTTTTCTCTGCTATTTTTTTTCTGAGTTGCAGGAGTTCCTTATTAATAACCAATTGACTATTGTCAAGACCCTATTTTTTTAAATAAAAATGTTTCTAGATACACAAGATATTATTTGCTTGCTTCGTGACCGGATACAATTAGTCACGACTAAAAATAGATACTGAATTCAGTCTATAAGCTTAAATGAAAAGGGAAAAATTAGGATATTATGAAATCAAGATTATTACTCATGCGAGTATTCAAAAGAAGGATTTGTATGGATGCTGAAAATCTGACATTATTATATTCTTTGTATCACAATAATATGGTAATTAATTGACTGAATACCGTACCGGAGAGTTGGCACCGCATAGCGGCACGTTCAATTTGTTGAGACATAACTCTACTCTCCTGAAACGAATTCGAAAATTAAATTGTTCACCAACAGCAAAAGATCGTATCATACCACTATCGAAAGGTGATCCATTCCCACCCTGCAAGAGTTGCAATACAGGCGTTATTTGGAATGGCTAAGGATAATTCAATTTCCAAATCATTTGATAAGTTTATTGAACTATATCTATGAATCCGTATTTTTCTCTCGTTGTTCTCAGGATTGACATATTATACTCGAATATTCGTTTCGAATATTCTTGTAGGATATCCATCATCGGTTGTGATGTTTTGTCTGTATAGAATCCAGGGCAATCACCAGTTAGCTGGAATGAAGCATGCACTACGGGTTTGCCATTATCAGATTCCATCCATGAAGAAAATGGATAAAGCCAACAAACACCTGGTTTATCGGGATGTAATTTACAACTACCGCATCCATCCAAAAACCTACATGGTAATGGTTTACCATCTTGTTCCTCTGTTTCTTTTGCATCTCTCTTTAGTGAAATCATACTAATTGTAGTAATTACATTATTCATAGTCGACGTTTCATTCCAACTAGAGATTGTGGTTTCTTTTTTGATAAATTCAGATTCTGATTTATACTCCATTTTTTTTGAAATTAGTGATATGTCGTCCTTAGTAAGCGGTAATCTCCCCTGCCTCTCACAGCAATTATGACAATCTGGCCATAGGCATTTCCATAGAACATAAGTTTCATCTTTTGCAAGATAGGGAATATGAAATACTACACCATTTACAACTAATTGAAAATCAGAAACATCGTCACGTTTTCCAAGATGCAGATCATATATTGACTGTTCTATTGTCCACTTGTTGGCCAAATTTTCCAAGGACTCTTTTATTTCTAATTCTTTCAAAACCAAATATGATTATGTCAAAACCCAAGTTTAAATGTGCCTAAGAAACAACTCTCATTTGAACCGCACAACATGCTCAACATTCAAGATCCTAGTGCCCCAAGATTAGAATCAAATAATAAAGGAAAGCACGCGTCATCAACACAAAATAGGAGAATGGTATGGGAGAACATTATCTGG
>Ga0193705_1000382_pt1 | contig 10079 bp, 10 predicted proteins | sample U3m2metaG_FD_143045 | JGI IMG/M metagenome (GOLD analysis project Ga0193705, IMG submission 143045) | Soil microbial communities from a riparian zone of the East river system, Colorado, United States - U3m2 | ecosystem: Environmental > Terrestrial > Soil > Riparian zone | place: USA: East River... | reverse complement strand
CGATAACACGATCTGGCTTCTGATCACGACCGCGGTGGCAGTCGTGGCGGGAGGAGTCTCAGGTTGGGCCTCGGCAACTCTCCGACGTCGAGAGGCAAAGGCCGAGCGCATCCGCCAGGAGGTGATCCTTTGGACGAATCCGGTTCTCGGCGCTGTCAAGAGCCTCGTCGGCCGCTTGACCTTTACCACCGAGTAGTCACCGGAACCATCTAAGGGGCTCGCGTGCGCATAAACGTCAAAACGGCGTGCACGCGGCGGTTCTGTGTCGAGTCGGTGGGGAGCTCGAGCTTGCGGAAGATCGAGCGCACGTGCGCCTCGACCGTCTTAGGCGTGATGTACAGCTCCTGTGCGATCCCGCGGTCGGTCTTACCCTCGGCGAGGAGGGCGAGCACCTCGATCTCGCGGGTTGTCAGCTGCTCGAGGTTGGGAAGCGGGCGATCTTCGCGGAGCGCCTTTCTTGCCGCTTCGGCCGCCGCCTGGAGGGCGTCGTCCTCGAACGACGCGCCGACGCTCAGCTCGTGGAGGAGCCGGCCCATCAACGCGCGATGGAGGCGCGTCCTCAGGACTCCGAGCAAGAACGCAAGTGGGATCGCCGTGTAGGCGAGGGCGCACCAGTCGAGGATCGCTTCGCCCGTCGACGTGAGGGAGACGCCGATGTAGTCGACCGCGATCGAGAGCGCGACGACGACAAGCACGGGTGGCCCGATGACGACTAGAGGTCGAAGCGCCCGCCGTTCCGCCCGGTTCGCCTTCAGCCAACGGTCGACCACGATGTAGATGGCGAGGGGCACGAGCACGATCGCGATGGCGGACAGGACGGTGTTCGCGGTGTCGCTGAGCTCGCTGGGCGGGTACGCGAGCACAGCGAGCGCATATGCGGCTATGACGAGCCAGCGCTCGAGCCGTGAGCGGGTGACGCCGTAGGGGAAGACGACGATCTCGTGCACGAGCAGCGCGAGAAATAGGTTCTGCGAGAGCTCGCTTGCGTGATCGGCTGTCCATGAGCCGAACCAGTCGAAGTCCCGGCCGAACCAGACGATCCCGCTCAGCATCATGAGGAGCCCGAGACGGTTCTCCGGGCGCTGTTCCCAAGCCACGAGCCCTGCGGCGAGGAACGACCAGCCAATCGCGAGATGGACCGGAAGGGGCAGGGTGAGAATGCCCGGCTCCCAGATTGCAAGCGCGATTGCGTACAGGCCGAGAGCCGCTCCCAGCGCCGCCAACACGAGGCGTCCCACCCGCGGATCGTCGCACCAAACGGCATCGAGGAAAACCCCCAATTTCGCTAGGTCCAGGGTTTTCATCGATGCGCTGCGAGGCGCTCCCTCCTACGGTCGAGGCCAGTCCACGCACAAGGAGGAACCGCAGTGAGAAAGACCCTGATCATCACGTTGGCGACGGTCGTTCTCGTCGTCCTCGCCTCGACGGCCGCGCTCTTCACGCTCGCGGCTTTCGCCGGGGAGCACGGGAGGTGTGGCAGCCCCAACCCGGCCGAGTTGCGGCAGGCCGCCGACAGCGAGTACGGCGCCAAGCTCACGAAGCTCGCCCGCTGCGAGCGTTAGGGGGTGGCGAAGATGAAGAAAGTAGGCCTCATCGCGGCTCTCGTCGCACTCGTCCTCGTCGCTGCGTCGCTCGTCACCCTTGTTTTTCTTAGTAGGTCGAGCTCGCATCCCTTCGCCGATCCGGCGGATGCCCGATGCAACGCGCCTACCGTTACGTTCGACTCGGCAGTCGTATCGTCCACCCATCGCGAGTTCGGCGTCCGTTTCGCGTGTGTGGGCGCGCAGATCGCCGGAACGCTCGACGTGCCGCCCGGCCGGGGGCCGTTTCCGGCCGTCGTCTGGGTGCATGGGGCCGGCGAGAGCGCTCGTCTCCCCTATGACGGCGCGCCTCTCGTTCAGGCGCTCGTCGACTCGGGCATCGCCGTCCTCTCGTACGACAAGCGTGGGGTGGGCGAATCAGAGGGTGAGTGCTGCCCGGGTGACTACGGCCAATTCAACCTGTTGGCCGCGGACGTGGACGGCGCCGTGGCGGTGCTGCGCTCTCGCCCCGAGATCGACCCGAGCCGGATCGGCTTGCTCGGAGCCAGCCAGGCCGGCTGGGTGGTACCGCTGGCGGCCGTTCGCTCGAACGGGCGTGTGGCCTTCGCCCTGGTGGACGCGCCCGCAGTCTCCTCCGGAGAGGAAGACCTTTACAGTCAAGGGACAGGCGAGCAGGGATCACTTCTGAGGCTGGCCTCGTTCGTGAGGACCGCTGGCGGACTTCGCACTCCAGGGCCGGCCGGCTTCGATCCGCGCTCGTACCTGGAGCAACTCGAGACGCCCGCGCTCTGGGTCTACGGCGGTGCCGACCGCTCGCAGCCGACTGACGACGACGTCGACGTTCTCAATGGGCTGAAGGCGAAGGGCAAGGACTTCAGTGTTCTCGTGTATCCGCAAGCCGGACACGGCCTGCTCGACGTTCCCCCAACAGACCCCCGTGCTCTTCCAGCAGTGGTCCACTGGATCAAGGCCCGGACGAATTGAGCGAGACCGCCCTCACCCTCGGCCTCGCCGCTCACGTCCCCAGCTACGGCAGTCATCGAACGATCGTTTGCCCTGCTTCGGCCAGGCGGCGCCTGCCACCGCGGCCGGGAGCCAGATCATCGCCCAGCCGTACCCGTGGACGGCGGCGAGCCCCCAAAGAGCCAGCGCAGTGGTGGTCGCAACTGTGAGCGGCAGCCAGCGGTGAACGAGGATGCGAGTCACACTTCTCCTTGTCGCGGCGTTCGCGTAGTTACGCCGCGGCTTCCCAGAACGTTCCCGCCTCCAGTTGCGGCGCGGCCGCTGCTCGGCTGGCCGAGCAAGATCGCGGCCGCCCCGATGACCACGCCGGCCGGAATCCAGAGCGGCATCGCCGTAACAAGCCCGGCGAGTGCCGCGGTGATAAGGAGCGCCCGTGCTGTTGGAGCACCTGCGAGAGCGAGACCCGCCCCGGCAAATGCGAGTGCGAGCACCGCAATCGTCAGGAAGCCGCCCACGCCGGCCATGACTAGCAGTGCGCGCGGAGAGTCGCCGCTGTCGATGTCGAAGGCGTTGACGAGTCCTGCGAAGTCGAACTGCGCCAAGGGAATCGGGATTGCACTCGCCGCACCGAACGCTGCGAGAGCGGCGGCTGGAACACGGTTGTCACTCATGACCTTCCTTTCTCGAGACGTCCGTGTCAGTGTCCGCCGCGGTCCGAATGGCCACCAGCCCGGTGCCTGGACTTTGACTACCGGCTAGCAGTACTCCTCGAAACTCTGGCCCGCCGGGCTGTACACGCTCTCGGCGAAGGTTCACGATTTCCTGATCGACGTATGAAGCGCGATCTCCCCATCACACTCGTCGCACTCGCAGCAGGAGTGGGAGCGGCGTCGCTCGTCCTCGGCAGCGATCGCGAGCTCAGCCCGGCCGCAGTTTCTGCGGTTCTCGCCTTGGTCGTCGGCTGGGCTTACATCGGAAGCGGTCTCATCGCGTGGAGGCAGCGGCCTGAGAACCGACTGGGCGCGGTCATGGTCTTTATCGGCTTCGCCTGGTTTGTCACCTTCCTCGCGGACTCGAACGAATCCTTTCTCTTCACCCTCGGGACGGTGCTCGAGGACCTGTACCTGCTCGGTTTCGTCTACCTGGTTCTCTCGTTCCCGACTGGTCGTTTGCGGAGCAAGCTCGACCTCGGCCTCCTCACGGCCGCTGTCGTTATTGCCACGGTGGTCGAGTTTGCGTGGCTCCTTTTCGCCGACTCGCGCTCGCAAATCTGCTCGGACTGCCCGAGCAACGCTCTCGAGATCACCCGCAACGACACGGTGGCGGATGCGCTTCTCCAGAGCCAGCGGACCGTCGGAGTGTTCTTGTGCGTCTTTACGGTCGGACTCCTCGTGCGTAGATGGCGACGCGCAAGCCCACCCGAACGGCGCGCGGGCGCTCCCGTGCTCTGGGCGGGCAGCGCGATGTTCGCCGCCCTCGCGATCTCCGTCGCCAACGACATCTTCGATCACCCGCTCGGCCCCGGGCCCGCGTGGTCGCGCTCGCTCGTCTTCGCCTCGATCCCGATTGCTGTCCTGGCTGTCCTCTTGCAGCGGCGGCTCGCGCGCGGTGCGGTTGCCGGGCTCGTCGTCGAGCTGGGCGAAAGCGCCACGCCCGTCGACCTGCGCGAGGCGCTCGGCCGCGCGCTCGGTGATCCCTCGCTCGAGCTCGCCTACTGGGTTCCCGCCGGTGCCCGCTATGTCGATTCGAGCGGTCATCCCGTCGAGCTGCCTCAGCCGAGCTCAGGTCGAGCCGCAACCGTGGTCGAGCGGGACGGGGAGACGATCGCCGCGCTTATTCATGATCCCGCGCTCGCAGAGAACAGCGAGCTCGTGCAGTCGGTCTGTGCCGCCGCGGCACTAACGCTCGAGAACGCCCGCCTGCAAGCCGAGCTTCGGGCTCGGCTCGCTGAGCTGCAAGCGTCGCGGGCGCGGCTGGTCGAGGCGACCGAGAGCGAGCGCAGGCGAATCGAGCGCGATCTGCACGACGGGACACAACAGCGGCTCGTGTCGATCGCGATGACCCTTGGCCTTGTCGAATCGAAGCTGGCGGCCGACCGACCAGCGGTCGAGCCAGTTCTTCGGGAAGCACGTGACGCGCTTGCGACCGCACTGGAGGAGCTGCGTGAACTCACACAAGGCATTCGTCCGGCAATCCTGGTCGAGCGGGGACTTGCAGCCGCGCTCGATGACTTATCCCGCCGTGCTGCATTGCCTGTGAAACTCGAGGTTACGGTCACAGGGCGACTGCCCGAACAGGTCGAGAGCGCGGCCTACTTCGTCGCCAGTGAGGCCCTCTCGAACGCTGCCAAGCATTCTCACGCCAGCGGGGTTCGGCTCGTTGCCTCCAAGGAGGGTGACGCGGTGCTGCTCGAGGTCACTGATGACGGCATCGGTGGAGCCGCGCCGGGAGGCGGCTCGGGATTGCGCGGGCTCGCCGACCGCGTGGAGGCGCTTGGTGGCCGGCTGACCGTCTCCAGCCCGCCCGGACGCGGTACGACCCTACGCGCGCAGTTCCCATGCGAGTAGTCGTTGCCGACGACGCGGTCATCCTGCGCGAGGGTTTGGCCCGCCTGCTCGACGAGGCCGGTTTCGAGGTCGTCGGTCTTGCCGCGGACGCGGACGAGCTGTGCGCGCTCGTCGAGCAACTTCAACCCGACGTCGCGATCGTGGACATCCGCATGCCGCCCACGCACACCGACGAGGGGTTGCAAGCAGCGAAGCTGATCCGCGCTCGCTGGCCCGAGATCGGCATACTCGTCCTCTCCCAGCAGGTGCAGGCTCGCTACGCAGTCGAGCTGCTCGCGGGCGGAACGGAACGTGTCGGCTACTTGCTCAAGGACCGTGTCTCCGATCTCGATGACCTGTCCGAAAGCGTCAAACGGATCGGCGAGGGCGGTTCCGTCCTCGACCCGACCGTCGTTGCCCAGCTTGTCGGCCAACGTCGTAAAGGAGATACGCCACTCGAGAACCTCACCGAGCGTGAGCTCGAGGTGCTTGCCCTCATGGCCGAAGGACGCTCGAACAAGGCGATCGGCGAACGTCTCTTCATCACCGAGCACACGGTGGAGAAGCACGTGAAGAACATCTTCGGGACGCTGCGACTTCCGCCGTCGCCTGAAGACCACCGCCGCGTCCTCGCCGTCGTCACCTTCCTCGACGCGCAGTAGTACCGGCTAGCAGTACGCAGAAAGACTACGGCGGGTAGTAGCGGGAACGGCGGCGGGCCGGATTCTCAGCGCTCGCATCCGCTGCCAGCCTCCAACGCAATCTCATCTGACTCGGAGGAGGCAGCGATGAACCCCCTTGGACAGTCACAGAACATCGCCGCGCGAGCGGGCCGCTGGAGCGCTCGGCACTGGAAGACCGCCACGCTCGGTTGGCTCGCTCTCATCGCGCTCGTCTTCGTCCTCGGCAGCATGGTCGGGACGAAGGAGCTCAGCGATGCGGGCGGCATGAATGGCGACTCCGCGCGCGCTCAGCGGATCATCGACAACGCCGGCTTCCCCGACAACCCGGCGGAGGTCGTCCTGGTCCAGAGCACGACTCTCGGGGTCCGGGATGCAGCCTTCAAACGCGCTGTGGGGGATGTCGTGCTCGCGCTCTCGCTGGTCAAGGGCGTCGAGCACGTGCAGTCGCCCTACGCGCGTGGGAACCAAGACCAGATTTCGAAGTCGGGCCGCTCGGCACTCGTCCCCTTCGAGCTGCAGGGCAACACGGGTGAGGCCTACGACGGCGTCGCCCGGTCGCTCGCGGCCGTCGCCGCGGTTCAGGCGGCGCACCCGGAGCTCCGGATCGAGGAGACGGGCGGCCCGAGCATCGACCGAGCTCTCGACGACACCGTCGAGAAGGACTTCCGGCGGGCGGAATTCTCGTCCGTCCCGCTGACGCTTGGCATCCTTCTCGTTGCCGTCGGCGCCCTTCTCGCGGCGTTCCTGCCCGTTCTCCTCGCGCTCACTGCATTCGTGGGCGCGACAGGCGCGCTCGCTTTCGCGAGCCAGCTCCTGCCCGTCGACGACGCCGCCGGATCGGTCATGCTCCTGATCGGTCTCGCTGTCGGCGTCGACTACTCGCTTTTCTACCTCAAGCGCGAACGGGAAGAGCGCGCGCTCGGGAAGGGGCGCGAGGCCGCGCTCGAGGCGGCCGCCGCGACATCGGGACGCTCGGTTCTCATCTCGGGGCTGACGGTGATCGTCGCGATGGCGGGCATGTTCTTCGCCGGGAACGCCACCTTCGTCGGTGTCGGGCTCGGCACGATCATCGTCGTCGCGACCGCGATGCTGGGCTCGCTGACCGTCCTGCCGGCGGTGCTCTCCAGGCTCGGCGATAAGGTCGAGGCCGGGCGGATTCCCGGCTTCGCACGGGCGCGGCGCGGGCGCGAGTCGCGCGTTTGGGGTGCGCTTCTCGATCGGGTGCTGCATCGTCCGCTAGTGGCTGCGGCCCTTGCCGGTGGCCTGCTGATCGCGCTCGCTCTGCCTTCGATTCGCCTGCACACCGCCGACCCTGGTTCCGGCGATCTGCCTCAGGGGCTCGCAGCCGTGCAGACGCTTAACCGCATCGACGCCGCCTTTCCGGGCGCCCCGGACTCGGCTGCAGTCGTCGTCAAGGCACCTGATGTGACGAGCCCCTCGATCAAGGCGGTCGTTCAGCGCCTGGAAGAGCAAGTGCTCGCCTCAGGTGCGGGCCATGAGCCGATCGATGTCGACGTCAATCCGACGAAGACGGTCGCTGTCGTCTCTGTCCCGCTCGCCGGAAGAGGCGTCGGCGATTCCACCTCGGCGCATGCGCTGGCCGAGCTGAGGAGGATCACGTCGGAGACGCTGGACTCGCCTGGGATCGAAGCGTTGGTCGGCGGAGGGATCGCGGGCTCTTACGACTTCAACGCGGTCATCAAGTCGCACACGCCGCTTGTCTTCGCCTTCGTTCTTGGGCTCGCCTTTCTTCTCCTGCTCGTCACGTTCCGCTCGCTGGTGATCGGGGTGACGGCGATCGTGCTCAACCTCTTGTCGGTGGCCGCCGCGTACGGCCTGCTCGTCGTCGTCTTCCAGCACGGGGTAGGCGCGTCGTTCCTCGGCTTCGAGGCGACCGGGGCGATCGTTTCGTGGCTGCCCCTCTTCCTCTTCGTCGTCCTCTTCGGGCTTTCGATGGACTACCACGTGTTCATCCTCAGCCGAATCCGTGAGGCGCACGTGCGAGGCCTAGCGACGGATGAAGCGATTGCGCACGGGATCAAGTCGACCGCCGGGGTGGTCACGGCTGCAGCGACCGTAATGGTGTTCGTCTTCGCGATCTTCGCGACGCTCTCGCAGCTGTCGCTGAAGCAGCTCGGGGTTGGGCTCGCCGCTGCCGTGCTGATCGACGCGACGCTGATCCGCGGCGTGCTCCTGCCCGCCACGATGAAGCTTCTTGGCGAGTGGAACTGGTACCTGCCTCGCCGACTCAATTGGCTTCCTAGGCTCGCCCACGAGCCGATCAAAACGAGCAACCATTTGCAGCCTACTCTCGACGCGGCACCGTGAATTTGACCTAGATCACACTCGAAGGAGACTCCGATGAACGTACGAGCGATATGCAATGGACGATTCGCATTACCGATGCCACCGGCCGATGCGCGTACCCTCTTCACCCCAGAAGGCGAGCGGCGATGGGCTGGCTCCTCGTGGAATCCGATCTACGCGATTCGCGGGGCAGCCGAGGACGACTCTGCCCCCGGCACCGTCTTCACGACCGAAAGCGATGGCGGAAAGGCAACCTGGATCGTGCTCGAGCGACGCCACGATGGAATGCGCTACGCCCGCGTCGCCCACGACCGCATCGCAGGCACGATCGACGTGGTTTGCACGCAGGGGGAATCATCGGACGTCACCGAGGTCGCGGTGACCTACGATGTGACGTCGCTCGGTCCTGAGGGAGGCGCTTTCGTCAAAGAGCTTGAGGCCAGCTTTGAAGAATTCCTCGAAGGTTGGCGGCGGAGATTCTTGCGGGCCTCGGCGAGGGTGTGTCTCTGAAGAGCTCGCGCGGCGCTTTCATCGCGATCGCCGCTGACGTTTCGTGCGGCTAGTCAGTCAGAACAGGCTCCCGCCTGGATCCCGCCACGGCGTACAGATGCCAGGCTCCTTCGACGCCCTTTAACTCGCGGCTGCCGCGATGGTGGAATCGCAGTCCCGATCCGGCGACCAAGTCCTTCACGGTCTGCGAGACAAGGATCTCCGATGGCTCAGCGAGCGCGGCGATGCGGGCGGCAACATTCACGGCGATCCCGGAAACCTTGTCACCCGTCGTGCCGACTTCGCCGGTGTGGACGCCGGCGCGCACTTCGATCTGAAGTGGCCGGACCGCATCCACGATCGCCTGCGCACACTTGACTCCCCGAGCGGGCCCGTCGAACGTCGCGAAGAAGCCGTCACCGGCGACGTCTTGCTCGACACCCCGATAGCGCCCGAGCATGGCGCGTACGACCGAGTGATGGCGCTCGACCAGCTCCCTCCAAGCGCGGTCTCCGATGGACGACGCCTTCTGGGTCGAGCCAACGATGTCGGTAAAGAGCACGGTCGCCAGAACTCGCTCGAGCTCGGCCTCCTCCTCCCGAATGCCGCTGAGAAACGACTCGATCGCATCGAAGAGCGCCTTCTGGTCGCCCGCCCACACAGGCCAATCGTCGCCCGCGAGTTCCACGAACTGCGCGCCGGGAATCCGCCGGGCGAAGTCGCGACCGGCCTCGACGCGCTCGACTGGGTCGCCCGTGCGATGTAGGACGAGCGTCGGCGCCTGAATCGTGGGCAGCACCGGGCGGATATCGAGCTCCGCCCAGATCCGCTCTATTGCGATCATCGAGCTAGGCGTCGCCGAAAGCCGCTGCATCGTCCGCCACCACCGCCCCTGCTCCGAATCGGCCCTGGCCGAGGGCATGATCCACTCGAATGTCCTCGCCGCGTAGGCGTCGGTTCCCCAACCGGAGTCCATGTCGGCGAGGTACACCTCCCACTCCTCGGTCGTCCACGCCCACGGATAGTCGCTGTTGGCCGTCCCCCGCGCCTCGGGGCCGTACACGATCAGTGCGGACGTTCGATCAGGGTGGGTTGCCGCAAAAAGCGCGCAGACGCAACCCGCGTCCGAGCCGCCGAAAAGCACGGGGCGCTTAAACTCCGCCGAGTCGATAACGACGCGGAGATCCTCCATCAACGTCTCCAGCGGCGGCACGTCCGTCGCTGAGAGTCGATCCGAGAGTCCCATCCCGCGCCTGTCGACGAACACCACCCGCGCCAACGACGCGAGCCGGTTCAGAAACCGGGCGTAGAGCGGGTTGCTCCAGGCGGCCTCGAGATTGTTGATCCATTGCGGCGCGTACACGAGCTCGACGGGCCCGTTTCCGAACACCTGGTACGCGAGCGCCACCTCCCCGTTGCGCACGTAATGAACGTCCGGACCGTCCACAACCACAAGCCTGCACGAAACGTCGGTGCACAGCAATGAGCCCCGGATCTGACCGACGAACTCGCCTTCCACGGTTCTGCCCTAACGGTCCCGGTAGTGAGGA
>Ga0193705_1000377_pt1 | contig 10149 bp, 9 predicted proteins | sample U3m2metaG_FD_143045 | JGI IMG/M metagenome (GOLD analysis project Ga0193705, IMG submission 143045) | Soil microbial communities from a riparian zone of the East river system, Colorado, United States - U3m2 | ecosystem: Environmental > Terrestrial > Soil > Riparian zone | place: USA: East River... | reverse complement strand
TCCCGTACGGGCCTCGCCGAAACCGCCGCCGGAGCGGATCAGCCTCACCCTCCCGGTGATCAATCGGTCGCATGAGGTCTGGTTCGTCGTGAGCGGCGCTGACAAGGCTGCGGCGGCGAAGATGGCACTGCTCGGCGCCGGCCCGATGCAGGTACCGGCTGCCGGGGTATCGGGGGCCGAGCGCACGCTCTGGCTGATGGATCGGGATGCCGCAGCTGAGTTGCCCACCGATCTGCAGCAGCGCGGCCGCATCTAGTGCCCTGCGCCAGGAACTAGTCCGGCGGTGCTACAGAGCCCATCTGAATGACCGCGACCAGCCCTCCGGGCGTTCGCGCTCATAAAAGCGATGGGCGTCGACGCGCGCCGGCCCGGACTCCAGCGCAAGCCGGGCGGCACCACGGTCGCGAGCCCAGGTCTTGGCCGCATCGAGCAACGCCTTCCCGATTCCGCTGGAGCGGCGGTCTGGCGCCACGGCTAAATCCTCGACCCAGGCTCGCTGCCCGAACCGTACCGAGACGATGTCGAGATAGACGGTCGCGAACCCCACGAGTGTCTCGTTGTCCTCTGCGACTAGGACGGTCGCTCGATCGTCGGCAATAGCCGCCTCGACCCGATCAGCCGCGACAGCGGGAGACCAGTCAGCTGGGCGTGTCCCAGGAGCGGCGAAGAGCCAATCGTATGCAGCCGTGATTGCAGGTCCCTCGCCCGGTCGTGCGCGCCGGAATCACGGCGCCCTTTTTTTGGGGCCGCTCGCGCAATCGCGCGTGGAGTCCGCCGACGTCGTTGCGCGATTTCCCGACGCTCGCGGCCTCCTTGCTTCTCGAATACAAACGCAGATTCAGTAGATGACCTCGCCACGTTCGCGCCGCGCGCGGAGGGCCTGCAGAGCCTCGGTGAGGATGTCAGCCGCCTCCTTGTCGGTGCGGCGCTCCTTGACGTACGCCAAGTGAGTCTTGTACGGCTCGATCTTCGGCGGTGGCGGTGGGTTCCCGGAGTCAAGATTGGCTGGCAGGCCACATCGCGGGCAGTCCCAGGCTTCGGGAATCGTCGCATCTGCGGCAAACGCGGGCCGCGTCTCATGACCGTGCGCGCAGAAGTATGAGACATAAAGCCGCGGTGCAGCATCGCCCCGCTCGGCCTCGCCCATCGGACCAGCGCCCACCCGGCTGCCACGAATGGCACTTCCACCAGCCACGTTCGTTCTCCCTCGCCCTTCCTAGCTGTGGATGAGTTGCTGTCCTTTTGTCATCGATTGACCGGCCGGTGGTGTGAGCAGTCAGGCGCCCAGCTTGTAGAGCAAGTTGAGCGCCACGATTGCCGCTAGCCAGACCACTCCGATGACGATGGTGAGTCGGTCGAGATTTCGTTCTGCGACTGAAGATCCACCAAGGGAGGAAGAGATCCCACCACCGAAGAGATCGGACAAACCGCCGCCGCGGCCTTTGTGCATCAGCACGAACAACGCGAGCGCGACACTGGTGATCACCAAGATGATGGAGAAGATCAGGATCGGCACGGTCATCAGGGGTACGAGCACGGACGTAGCCTAACTCACCGATTCGCGAACAAGTAAAAAACGCTAACAGCGTTGGAGTTTCGGCCCGCTCAGATCACCGGCATGTCGTAAAACCGTGCAATAGCAGCGAACTCCTCGACGATCAGACTCGCGCGGCCGACCAGACAGCCGTCGATGTCTTGCTGAGCCATCAGCGCGGCAGCGTTGCGCGCATCGACCGATCCGCCGTACAGAATCCTTATCTGGTCGGCGATCTCGCGGCCGTGCCGCTCCGAGATCCAGCCGCGGATCGCTGCACAGACCTCCTGGGCGTCCTGCGGTGTCGCTACCCGCCCGGTGCCGATGGCCCAGACCGGCTCATAGGCGATAACCAGCTTCCCGACCTGCTCCGACGTAAGTCCGACGAGCGCGCCCTCGACGTGGTGCAGCGTGTCCGGGACCTGACGGAACTGCTCGCGAACAGCAAGACCCTCGCCGACGCAGACGATTGGGACAATGCCACGCGAGACCGCCTTCAGGGTCTTCGCATTGACGATGTTGTCATCCTCACCGTGAAACCGTCGGCGCTCGGAGTGGCCGACCACGACATAGCGGCAGCCAAGTTTGGCCAGCATGTCAGCGGAGATGTCGCCGGTGTACGCACCGTTGTCGAACGCCGAGACGTCCTGCGCGCCATAGCCGATTTCCAGCCGGTCGCCCTCCACAAGTGTCTGTACTGTCCGCAGATCGGTGAACGGCGGTAGCACGACGACCTCAGACTTGTCTGGGTTGAACTTCTTGTCCTCCAGCGTCCACGCCAGCTTCTGTACCAGGCCGACAGCTTCGACGTGGTTGAGATTCATCTTCCAATTGCCGGCCATCAGCGGCTTGCGGGACATGCGCTTACGCCCCGTCATCCAGAACGGCTAACCCTGGCAAGGTCTTGCCCTCGAGATACTCCAGGCTGGCGCCGCCGCCGGTGGAGATATGACCGAACGCGTCATCGCGGAAGCCAAGATCACGAACCGCAGCGGCCGTGTCGCCGCCGCCGATCACCGACAATCCGTTCACCTCGGTGACCGCCTGCCCGACCGCCTTGGTCCCGGCGGCGAAGTTCTTCCACTCCGCTACGCCCATCGGCCCGTTCCAGAAGACTGTTTTTGCGTGTCTGATCACCCCGGCGAACACCCTGGCTGAGTCGGGGCCGATATCAAGCCCGAACTGGTCAGGCGGGATCGCAGCGGCGGGCACGACGCTCGGCTCTGCTTCAGACGCTGCTTCCGGCGCCACCACGATGTCGGACGGCAGCACGATCTGCTTGCCGCCAGCAGCGGCATCGCTGAAATATCGCCGCACTTTCTCGATCTGATCTTCCTCGAGCAGGCTCTTGCCAACCTCGTAACCCTCAGCAGCGAGGAAGGTGAAGGCCATCCCGCCACCAATCACCAGGGTGTCCGCGGTCTTGATCAAGCTCGCGATCACGGCCAGCTTGTCGGAGACCTTCGCGCCCCCGAGCACCACCACGTACGGCCGGGCCGGCGTTTCGATGAGCTGTCGGAGCACGTCCAGCTCCGCCTGCACCAGCTGGCCGGCGGCATTCGGCAACCGCAGCGCAATGTCGTACACAGACGCCTGCTTACGGTGTACGACGCCGAAACCGTCGGAGACGAATATGTCGCCGAGGGTTGCGTACTGCTCGGCCAGTGCACCGCGGGCGGCGTCGTCCTTGGACTCCTCGCCTGTCTCATAGCGAACGTTCTCCAACATCGCGACGTCGCCATTGCCGAGACTTCCGGCGATGGCACGGGCCGACTCCCCCACCACATCACTCGCCAGCCTGACCTCGGTATCCAGCAGCTCGGACAGCCTCTTTGCGGCCGGAGCCAACGAGTACTTCGGGTTGACCTGGCCCTTAGGACGTCCCAGATGGGCCATCACGATGATCTTGGCGCCACCGTCCCGGAGCTCATTCAGCGTGGGCAATGACGCACGAATCCGTCCGTCGTCGGTGATGGTCTCACCATCCAGCGGCACGTTGAGGTCGCAGCGGATCAGTACTCGCTTGCCGGTGAGCTCACCAAGATCAGAAACAGACTTCACGCTTGATCCTTTCCCGGCCGATGTCGGCGAGTGGATACGGAGGAGGAGGTTTGCACGGGTTCCTGATGGTCTCCACAGGTTGCACCCCATGCGAGCGTCGGTTTCCTACGTGAACGTAGGAAACCGACAGGCCCCCCGAGGAGAGTTGGTCTACAGAGATTCGCCGATCAAGACGACCAAGTCGACGAGGCGGTTGGAGTAGCCCCACTCGTTGTCGTACCAGCCGACGACCTTCACTTGATTGCCGATCACCTTCGTCAGGCCTGAGTCGAAGATGCACGAGCTCGGGTCAGTGACGATGTCGGTGGACACGATCGGGTCGCTGGTGTATTTCAGGTAGCCCTTCAGCGGGCCATCGGCAGCTGCCTGCATGATGCCGTTGACCTCCTCGACGGAGGTCTCCCGTGGCGCCTCGATGCACAGGTCGGTTGCAGACCCGGTCGGAACTGGCACTCGCAATGCGTAGCCGTCCAGCTTGCCCTTCAACTGCGGCAGCACCAGGCCAATCGCTTTTGCCGCACCCGTCGACGTGGGCACGATATTGAGCGCAGCGGCGCGAGCGCGACGCAGGTCCTTATGCGGGCCATCCTGCAGGTTCTGGTCCTGCGTGTACGCGTGAATGGTCGTCATCAGGCCCTTGACGATGCCGAGGCCGTCGTCGAGCGCCTTGGCCATGGGCGCCAGGCAGTTCGTGGTGCACGAGGCGTTGGAGATGATGTTGTGCTTCGCCGGGTCATAGTCGCCATCGTTGACGCCCATCACCACAGTCCAGTCCTCGTTCTTCGCCGGCGCGGAGATGATCACCTTCTTGGCGCCGGCGTCGAGGTGTGCCTTGGCCTTCGTCGCGTCGGTGAAGAAACCGGTGGACTCGATTACGACGTCCGCACCGATCTCACCCCAGGGAAGGGCCGACGGGTCACGCTCGGCGTAGGACCTCACCACCTTGTCGCCTACCTTGATTCCACCCTCGACAACCTCGACCGGCATGTCGAGCCGGCCCAGGATTGAGTCGTACTTCAGCAAGTGCGCCTGGGTGTCGTCATCGAACAGGTCGTTGAAGGCGACCACGTCGATGTCGGCACCTGAAGCAAGCAGCGCGCGGTAAAAGTTTCGGCCGATGCGGCCGAAGCCGTTGATACCAACACGGACGGTCATGACACGATCTCCTTCAGCTATCAAGGCCCATGGCAACAGAGCCAGTGACCACCTTAACGAACTTCGTTGGCGCGCCGCACCGCCGGTTTCCTGGTGGTCTGCCACGCACGATGACGGGCAGCCTGCTTCGCCGACTGCAGGAGCTCGCGGCTCCGCTGGGTAGAGACTGGCGCCTTGTTGGCGAGCGACGAAGCAGGCGAATCTGGCTGCCCGTCATCGTGCAGTCGACGCTGCGCGAGGTCTACTCCTCGTCGAGCATCTCCGCGCTCAGGCTGGCCTCGGTGTTAGGTATGCCGAGCTCGGCGGCGCGCCGGTCGGCCGTAGCGAGCAGCCGCCGGATCCTTCCCGCGACGGCATCCTTGGTCAGCGGAGGCTCGTGCATCTGACCCAGCTCCTCCAGGCTGGCCTGCTTGTTCTCGATGCGCAGTAGGCCTGCGGCCCTGAGATGGTCAGGTACATCGTCACCGAGGATCTCCAGTGCCCGCTCGACTCGCGCACCGGCGGCCACGGCGGCTCGAGCAGAGCGTCGCAAGTTGGCGTCATCGAAGTTCGCCAAGCGGTTGGCCGAGGCCCGCACCTCGCGACGCATCCGCCGCTCCTCCCAGACCAGCAGCGACTCGTGTGCCCCGAGCCGGGTCAGCAGTGCTGCGATGGCATCGCCGTCGCGGACCACGACTCGGTCGATGTTGCGCACCTCGCGAGCTTTGGCGGGGATACCCAGCCTGCGGGCGGCGCCAACCAACGCGAGTGCAGCCTCCGGCCCGGGACAGGTCACTTCCAGCGCCATAGAACGGCCGGGCTCGGTCAGTGAGCCGTGTGCCAGGAATGCGCCACGCCAGGCGGCAACGCAGTCACACAGGCCACCGCTCACCACCTGAGCTGGGAGGCCGCGTGCTGGCCGGCCGTGTGAGTCGATCAGGCCGGTTTGCCGAGCCAGCGCCTCGCCGTCCTTGATCACCCGCACCACGTAGTGGGTGCCACGCCGGATACCGGAGCCGTTCACAATGACAAGCTCGCTCGGGTGCCCGAAAACCTCGTTGATATCGGTCCTGAGCCGCCGTGCGGCGGCGCCGGTGTCCAGCTCCGCCTCAATCACGATCCGACCGCTGACGATGTGCAGGCCGCCAGCAAACCTCAGGGTCGCAGCAACCTCCGACTTGCGGTCGCAGGGCTTGGTGACCTTGATGGTCGCGAGCTCCGCCTTCACCTGTGCGGTCATGGCCATTGCTGAATGATTACACAGCCTGGTGCCGCAACTGGGCGCTTTGGACGGAACCTAGGTAAACGTGGGTTCCTTGCCGTCTGCACAGGTAGCAACATGTGCAGACCGCCAGGAAAGTAGGTTTACGTAGGTTTCGACGGGGCCGTGGAAGTGCTCAGACTCCCAGGATCTCCGCGTACGCGGAGGCCAAGCGGAGTGGGTCGTGTCGCGGTGAGCCGTCACGCGCGGCGAGGTCGGCGACCACCAGATGCGCCCCAAGGGACTCCGCTCGGGAGGCCAGGTGTGAGTCGTTGGAGGCGAAGCCACTGTCGACGAGCACGACGTCGAGCCGCAGGTCGGGAGCGTGGTCGGCGAGCAGCTCAATGTGCTTGGCGGCCGAGAATCCCGCGGTCTCGCCCGCAGGTTCGAGGTTGAGGGTCAGGATGCGCCTGGCCTTGGTGGCGTGAATCGCTTCGGCGAGCTTGGGCACCAGCAGATGCGGAATCACTGAGGTAAACCAGGAGCCGGGTCCCAGCACGATCCAGTCAGCTTCCAGCACGACCTCGATGGATTCGGGACAGGCGGGTGGATCCTGCGGGATCAGGCGTACGGAGCACACCTCTCCCGGTGTCTTTGCAACACGAGCCTGCCCACGAACCTCGGAAACCTCGTCCGGCCTTTCGGGCTCCAGCCCAATCACGTCGGCAGCGATCGAGTGTCACCGAGGCCATCGGCAGCACCCGCCCCTTCGCCCCGAGAAGCTTTGCGACCATATCCAGGCCTGCCACCGGATCGCCCAGGCGCTCCCACAGTCCGACAATGAGCAGGTTTCCGATTGCATGATCATCCAGCGGGCCGCTACTGCTGAACCGATACTGCAGCACATCGGCCCAGGTACGCCCAGACTCGTCATCGCCACACAGCGCCGCCAATGCCATCCGGAGATCGCCCGGAGGCAGGCAGTCCAGCTCCCGGCGGAGCCGACCGGAGGATCCGCCGTCGTCTGCGACAGTGACGATCGCGGTCAAGTGGTCCGTGACGCGGCGTAGAGCAGTCAGTGACGCAGCGAGTCCGTGGCCGCCGCCAAAGGTGACCACAGTCGGGAGTGTCGGGCCCAATGAGCCAGGCGCGAAGATGTGCGCCAGATCGCGGGGGGTCACTCTCGGCCCAGATCGCGGTGGAGAACTGTGGTCGGCAGGCCGGTGGCACGGAGTCGGCGCGCGAACTCCTCTGCCATGGCTGAGCTGCGATGTTTGCCACCGGTACAGCCGATGGCGAGCGTGGCGAACCGTTTGCCCTCATTGACGTAGCCGACTGACACCACCGCCATGAGGTCCTGCATGGAGGCAAGGAACGAGTCGGCGCCTGGTTGTCCGAGGACATAGTCGCTCACCGGCTTGCTGAGACCAGTCTGCGGACGCAGCTCGGGAATCCAATGTGGATTGGGCAGGAAGCGCACATCGAAGACCATGTCCGCGTCCACCGGGATGCCGTATTTGAAGCCAAAGGACAGCAGCGTGACTCGCAGCTGATCATCGGTGCTGCCGCCATAGGCGTGGGCGACCCGAGAGCTCAGCTGGTGAATGTTCAGCGAGGACGTGTCGATCACCAGGTCGGCGGCCGCACGAAGCGTTGCCAGCGTCTCGCGTTCCCGGCCGATACCATCCAGCAGCCGTCCGTCGCCCTGCAGCGGATGCGGCCGTCGTACCGACTCCTGGCGCCGCACGATGACGTCGTCGGCTGCCTCCAGGAACAAGATCTCTGGCAACGTGCCGATCGCGCCAAGTTCGGTGAACATCGTCGGGAGCTGCTCGAAGAAGCCGCGGGTCCGTACATCCAGCACCACGGCGAGGCGCGTCAGGTCGATCTCCCGGGCCTGCCGGCATACCTCGGGCAACACGCTCGGGGGAAGGTTATCCACCACGTACCAGCCCAGGTCCTCGAGGCTGTGGGCCGCCGTGGAGCGTCCCGCGCCCGACATGCCGCTGACGACGACCAGGCGGAGCGGCTTGGTCGGGCTCTCGGCGTCGAGCTGGCCCTCAGGGCTCTGCTGATCCCGGGCGGGACTACCGCCCCGCGCCTGCCCGAGACTTTCGCTGGTCACATGGTTGATTATTCCCTGATCATGCATCGTGGAGGGAGTCCTAGACGCTGTCCAGTACCTCGCCGGTGGCCATATCGATCGCCTCCGGTTGCGGAGCCTGCTGCAGCGCCTCCTTAATTGCGAGTGCTGTCTTGGGCCCGAAACCGGGCACCGCGGCAATCTCCTCAACCGTTGCCGCACGTAGTTTCTTGAGTGAGCCGAAGTAGCTGATCAATGCCTTACGTCGTACCTCACCAAGACCCGGCACCTGGTCCAGGAGCGATTCGACCATCGACTTGCTGCGCCGCGCCCGATGATGGGTGATTGCGAAGCGGTGCGCCTCGTCTCGCAGCCGCTGCAGTAGGTAGAGGCCCTCGCTGGTCCGCGGCAAGATCACCGGTTCGTCGACGTCGGGCAGCCACACCTCCTCCAACCGTTTGGCAAGGCCACACAAGGCGATGTCGTCGATGCCCAGCTCATGGAGGGCTTTCGCGGCCGCGGCCACCTGTGCGGGGCCGCCGTCCACAACCACCAGTGACGGCGCGTACGCGAACTTGCGAGGCGCGCCGGTCGTCGGGTCAACCAGCAGCGGGCCCTCATCGCCGCCGGAGTCGACTGAAAGCGCATCCGCTGCCTGCTTCGTCATAGCGGCACGATCATCGATGAGCCGCCGGAACCGGCGCGTGATCACCTCGTGTATCGCGGCGACGTCGTTCTGTCCGTCGACCTGCCGGATTACGAATCGCCGGTACTCGCTCTTCCGTGGCAGTCCGTCCTCGAACACCACCATGGAACCCACCACTTCGGTGCCTTGCAGGTTGGAGATGTCGTAGCACTCAATCCGTAACGGCGCGGTCGGCAGCTCAAGCGCATCCTGGATCTCTTCCAGTGCACGATTGCGAGTCGAGAGATCACCAGCGCGAGTGGTCTTGTGCTTGATCAAGATCTCACTGGCATTGCGGGCCACCGTCTCCATGAGTGCCCGCTTGTCACCACGCTGCGGCACTCGGATGGAGACATGGGAGCCGCGACGCTCCTCGAGCATGCGAGTCAGCGACTCCGCCGAGGACGGCATGACAGGCACCAAGATCTCGCGAGGCACCGCATCTTTGTCGTTCGTGGTCGGATCCGGCTCAGCGTAGAGCTGCAGCAGGAACTGCTCGATCAGCTCGTCGCTGCCGCTTTCGTCGAACCGGTCGGCAACCCAGCCGCGCTCGCCACGAACGCGTCCGGCCCTCACATGGAAGATCTGCACGGCGACCTCCAGCGGGTCTTCGGCGAGGGCAATGACATCGGCGTCTGTGCCGTCCCGGAAGACGACGGCGTTCCGTTCCATGGCTCGTTGCAGAGCGCCGATATCGTCCCGCAGCCGAGCGGCACGCTCGTACTCCAGTGCGTCGCTGGCCGCGCGCATCTCCCGCTCCAGCTTCTTGATCATGGGCGCGGCCTGGCCGGAGACGAACTGACAGAAGTCCTCGACGATCGCACGATGTTCCTCGGGTGTGACCCGGCCGATGCACGGGGCGGAGCACTTGCCGATGTAGCCAAGCAGGCAGGGCCGTCCTAGCTGCTTGTGGTTCTTGAACACCCCGGGCCGGCAGGACCGCATCGGAAAGACCCGCAGTAACAGGTCGACCGTCTCCCGAATCGCCCAGGCGTGGGAGTAGGGACCGAAGTATCGGGTGCCCTTACGTTTGGCACCGCGGCCGACCATCACTCGGGGGATCTCCTCGGAGAGAGTGATCGCCAGCCAGGGATAGGACTTGTCGTCGCGGTACTTGATGTTGAACCGTGGGTCGAACTCCTTGATCCAGGAGTACTCCAGCTGCAGCGCCTCGACCTCGTTGTGGACGACTGTCCAGTCGACCTTGGTGGCCGTGCTCACCATCGATCGGGTGCGGCTCAGCAACGAGGCCGGGTCGGCGAAGTAGGAATTCAGTCGGGAGCGAAGGCTCTTCGCCTTTCCGACATAGATGACACGGCCCTCGGGGTCGGAGAAGCGGTACACGCCAGGCTGGTCCGGAATGGACCCCGGCGCAGGCCGGTACGCCGGCACCGAGTGAGACGCGACTGGAGGTACCACGCGCCCCAGACTAGGCGGCAGCTGAGACACGT
>Ga0193705_1000359_pt1 | contig 10328 bp, 9 predicted proteins | sample U3m2metaG_FD_143045 | JGI IMG/M metagenome (GOLD analysis project Ga0193705, IMG submission 143045) | Soil microbial communities from a riparian zone of the East river system, Colorado, United States - U3m2 | ecosystem: Environmental > Terrestrial > Soil > Riparian zone | place: USA: East River... | reverse complement strand
GCCGGTCGTACCGTCGAGCTCCGCGTTTTGGGGCTCGCCACCATCGACGAAGACGTCACGCCCGAGCTCGCGCTGGCGACGATCACATCGGTGGAAGTCCTCGGGGCATTTCGCGCGTCGCAGGCGGTCAAGGCGGCCCTGGCACCCAGAACTGTGTAAGTGGGAGCAGCCGCATTGTCGGCCGCGCCGAGGATCTATGACGACAGGAGGAAACCTCATATGTACGACGACGACTGGAATGCCACCATGGCCGACGCACTACGGCTCACCCGCAACGGGCGGCTCATGGAGGCGACTGCCAGGCTCCAACAAGGAATTGGTGGGGCTGCTCAGCCTGCGGCAGCACGGCCGGTGCCCAGCCGCATGTTCCACGGCCGCCGCAGGGCCGGCAACTCTCCTTTGGTCAAGCCAGGCTTGGTCCAACCAGGCTTGGTCCAACCAGGCTTGGTCCAGCCAGGCTTAGTCCGGCCTGGCGGCTCGGCTGCCGCGGCGGCTGCGGCAAGCGCGCCCGGCGGCGAAATCCGCCACCTCACCCACAGAGACGCGGCCGGGTGGCGGACGTACGACCTCTACGTTCCTACTGGTTATGCCGGCGAGCCTGTGCCGCTCGTCGTCATGCTGCATGGTGGCCGCCAAGACGCTACGGATTTCGCGGCCGGCACCCGTATGAACGACCTGGCCGAGCAGCATACGTTCATCGTCGCCTATCCCGAGCAGTCGACTACCGCGAACAATGGTCGCTACTGGAACTGGTTCCGTTCCGGCGACCAGCAACGTGGCGCGGGCGAGCCGGCGATTCTCGCCGGCATCACTCGTCAGGTCATGAACGACTACGCCGTCGATCAAGCGCGGGTCTACGTCGCTGGATTCTCCGCGGGCGGTGCCATGGCCGCAGTCATGGCTGGGACCTACCCGGACCTGTACGCCGCCGCAGGAATCCACAGCGGGCTTGCGCGTGGGGCCGCACACGATCTCCCGTCGGCGTTCCAGGCGATGCAGAACGGCGGGACGGCCGGGCCCACCATTGACGTGCCGCTCATCGTCTTCCACGGCGACCGAGACAACATCGTCGCGCCGGTCAACGCCGAGAGGCTCATCGCCGCCCGCCTCGCGGCGAGCTCGGGCTTCGATGGCGGCGCCGGCCCGCGGGTGCCAGCCTCGACCGACCGCCGAGACAGTCCCGGCCGTCGCCATAGCAGCAGGATGTACCGAGACGTGGACGGCAGGGTCGTCGCCGAGCAATGGATTGTTCACGGCGGTTCACACGCCGGTTCGGCGGCAACCCGGTGGGTTCTTACACCGACGGCCAGGGGCCCGACGCCTCCGGGGAGATGGTGCGGTTCTTTCTCGAGCACACGGCACCGCTCACCGCGCGTTGAGCAAAGCCGAAAGCCGGCACCTGACGTCCTGACCGCCTGCACCGCCTTAGCGAAAGCGTCGGATGTTGAATTCGGCCAGCATCGGGTGGGAGGCGCCGGTCATGATCTCGTACGCCAAAAGTTCGCCGGCGATCAAGCCGAGCGTGGCACCGCTATGGGTGAAGGCGACATAGAGCCCAGGCACGTCGTCGACGCGGCCGAGCACGGGCTCGCCGTCGGCGGGAACCGGCTTGGGGCCGATCCCATACTGCGCGGCCTTGAGCTCAGGGTCGCCTTGCAGGACCCGGGATGCCTCAGCGAGTAGCTCTTCGATGATGGCTGGGGGCACTTGATAGCTGCCATCCCCGGCGCGGGTGATGTGGGCGCTGGTCCAGTCGGAGTCGATGGCCAGCGCGCCATCGGGGGTTGGCCGCACAGAGACTCGTGGGGTGTTGAGGACAGCACGCAGCGGATGGTTCACCGGTCGGCTGGTGACGAGAAGGGAGATCGGCGTGGCATCCGGGACGGTGATGCCAAGATCGGCAAGCATGGCCGGCGCTGCGGCACCAGTTGCCAGGACCACAGCATCAACCCGAACCAGCTCCCGATCTTCGGTTATCACGCCTGTTATGAAGCCGGCATTAACTCCGACGGTGCACTGTCCTGCACTAGTGATCAATTGCCCGCCACGCTCCAGGAAGTCCTTGATCAGAAACTGGACGAGGCTTGGCAGGTCAACCCATCCCTCGCCCGGGTTCCAGATGGCACCGGCGTCCGGAATGGTTGCTGTATTCACGCCCGGGCTGTGAGCGCTGACCTGATCGCGAGTGAGCACGTGGCTCTCGTAGCCGTGAGCCACGTCATGATCATGACGTTGGCGCAACTGCTCCCCTAGGCCGGCGTACCAGGCCAGCCCACCCGCGAAGCTCAGCCAGCGGAGGCCCGGCTGTTGAGCCGACAGAGTGCGATACCGGTCGATGCCCGCCATCCGGAGCCGATGGTACGGCTCCCTCCACATACCAGCTGAGTTCAACCATGACAGCGAACGCCCCGATGCTTCGCTGGTCAGCGCGCTCGCGGTAAGCAAGATCACGTCCGCCCCAGCCCGAGCCAGCTGCCAGGCGGTGGAGACACCGATCACGCCACCACCGACGACGCCGACCTTGATCGGTAAGGAACTAGTCATGGGCCAACCATCCATAATCCGCAAGTCCAGCGCTACCTAGGCCCAAATGTCGCAGCTGATCTGCCGATGATGTGATTGAGGCGTCCGGTTCCATTCTTCCTGGGGAGGAGTTCGTCGTGTCCGAAGCCGCAAACGACTTAATCAATCGACTCTCAGAGCTGACGCTGGAGGAGAAGGCGTCGCTCTGCCTCGGCTCAGATTTCTGGCACACGGCGCCGGTGGAGCGACTCGGCATACCGCGAATCATGGTGTCGGACGGTCCGCATGGGCTGCGCGCCCAACTAGAAGAGGCCGACCACGTGGGAATCGGGGGCAGCGCGCCGGCGACGTGCTTCCCGACAGCCTCAGCGCTGGGCTCCTCCTGGAATCCGGACCTCTTTCGGACGGTCGGGGAGGCGTTGGGCAGGGAGTCAAGGAAGCTTGGCGTCTCGGTCGTGCTCGGGCCCGGGATCAATATGAAGCGATCACCATTGTGCGGGCGAAACTTCGAGTACGTCTCGGAGGACCCCTGGCTGGCCGGTGAACTCGCGATCGCGATGGTGCACGGCACCCAAAGCCAAGGGATTGGCACCTCGCTGAAGCACTATGCCGCCAACAATCAGGAGGATGATCGACTGCGCGTCAGCGCTGAGGTCGATGAACGAACCTTGCGTGAGATCTATCTGCCGGCGTTCGAGCGAGTGGTGAAGCTTGCGCAGCCATGGACGGTGATGTGCGCCTACAACAGGGTGAACGGGATCTACTGCTCGGAACACCACTGGTTGCTGACCGAAGTGCTGCGCGAGGAGTGGGGGTTCGAGGGCCTCGTGGTCTCGGACTGGGGCGCGGTGCATGATCGGGCTGCGGCGCTGCGGGGCGGTCTTGATCTGGAGATGCCACCAAACCTCGGAGTCAGTGATGCGGCAATCGTCGCCGCCGTACGCGACGGGTCACTGTATGAATCCATCCTCGATGAATCGGTGAGCCGGGTGCTGCATTTGGTTGATCGGTCCCAGCCCGCGCTCAGCGAGGGCGCCACGTTCGACCCGGATGATCATCATGCGCTGGCACGCCGCGCAGCCCAGGAGTCAGCGGTGTTGTTGAAGAACGACGGCAATGTGCTGCCGCTTGATCCCGAGCCAGGAAGCACGGTGGCGGTGATCGGCGAATTCGCCCGTACGCCGCGGTTCCAGGGCGCGGGCAGCTCGCAAGTGAACCCCACCAAGTTAGATGTGGCCTTGGAGGAATTGCAGTCGGCACTTGCCGGCCGCGCGGACGTGCAGTTTGCCGCTGGCTTCGGCATTGGGACAACGGACAACGACGAGCAACTGCTGCAAGAGGCGGTGGCGCTCGCTAGCGGAGCTGATCATGCGATGGTGTTCCTGGGTCTGCCTGGCGACGACGAGTCAGAGGGCTTCGACCGGACGCATATCGATCTGCCCGTCAACCAGTTGGTGCTGCTGCACGCGCTGGCTGAGGTACATGATCGGCTGATTGTTGTCCTGGCGAACGGCGGTGTCGTTCGTGTCTCGACCTGGGACGACAAGGTCGCCGCGATCTTGGAGTGCTGGCTCTCCGGACAGGCGGCAGGCGGAGCTGCTGTCGATCTGCTGCTGGGCGTCGCGAATCCCTCCGGCAAGCTCGCGGAAACCATTCCCGTACGACTCCAGGACAATTCGTCATACCTGAACTTCCCTGGCGAGGAGGGTGTCGTTCGCTATGGCGAAGGAATCTTCATCGGCTACCGCGCCTACGACAAGCTCGTGCAGCAGGTCAGCTACCCATTTGGGTTCGGGCTGTCGTACACCAACTTCCGCGTCGACGATGTGAATGTGTCGGTCGCAGGCTTGGTCGGCGATAGCGATCTTGCGGTGACAGTGACTGCATCGGTGACCAACACCGGCCAGCTAGCGGGCGCAGAAGTCGTCCAGGTCTATGTCGGTGACGTGGTGGCGTCCGTGTCGCGGCCCCTTCGTGAACTGAAGGGCTTTGGCAAGGTGCACCTTCAACCGGGCGAGACTCAGCAGGTGAGCTGCCAGCTCGACGAGCGAGCATTCGCGTTCTGGTCTCAGCGCTTCCGGCAGTGGGTCGTCGAGTCCGGCGAGTTCACGATCGCGGTCGGCACCTCATCGCGCGATCTTGTCGCCACGGAAACGATCACTCTTGACGCACCGCGACTGTCGCTGCCGCTCGGCCCCGACTCGACCCTTCACGAATGGTTGGAGGATGAGCGTGGCCGTGAGCTGATCACTAGACGGGATATGCGGCTCTTGCAAGATCCAGAATTGATCAAGGTGATTGGCACGATGCCCATGCACACCCTGGCGGCATTCCAAGGCATGGCACTCAGCCACGACGAATTGAAGGAGATGATCACCGAGCTCTAGGCCGTCGGCGCCAGCTCGTCTTCCACATGCTCCCGCGGCTCATGGTGGGTCGGGGGCGCGGTTGCCACGCTCTCCTCGCCCCGTCTCATCGAACCAGCCCCGCCTCGTACGCCGCGATCACCAGGTGGGTGCGGTCGCGAACGTTCAGCTTGGTCAGGAGGCGACCAACGTGGGTCTTGGCGGTTGCTGCAGACATGTACAAAGCTTCGCCGATTTCGGCGTTGCTGAGGCCTCGGGCCACTGCCGCCAGGACCTCGATTTCCCGCGGCGTCAACGAGTCCAACCAGACCGGCTGCGGCGCGGTGGCTGGCGTCTCAACGTAGGTCGCTATGAGTCGTCGGACCAGAGCCGGGGCAAGCACGGACTCGCCCCGGTCAACCAGATGTACGGCTGTCAGCAGGTCGGTCGGTTGGGCGTCCTTGAGCAGGAAGCCACTCGCTCCTGCGCGTAGGGCGGCGTGTACGTACTCGTCCAGGTCGAACGTCGTCAGCACGATCACGCGGGTTCCGCTGAGCGCCGGATCCGCGGTGATCGCGGCCGTCGCGCTGACTCCATCTCGACCCGGCATCCGAATATCCATCAGGACCACAGCCGGACGCTCTCGCCGGATGACCGCCAGGGCTGCGTCCCCGTCACCCGCCGTGCCGACCACGGTGATCTCCGGATCTGAGGCGAGCAGGGCGGCGAAACCGGAGCGTACGAGCTGCTCGTCGTCGACGACCACGACGGAGATCATCGCGGCCGATCCGAGCCCACCGGCAGGCTGGCGGTCACCACGAAGCCACCATCGCTTGCAGGGCCCGCAGACAGGCTGCCGCCAAGGGCTTCCGCGCGCTCCCGCATCCCTGTGATGCCATGGCCTGTCCCAGAATCTGGCCCACGCCCGTCGCCGGCCCCGTCGTCACGAATCGCAACCTCGAGCCGACCATCGTGATGCTCCACCTGCACGCTCGCGTGGGCGGCGCCAGCATGTCGAAGGACGTTGGTCAGAGCCTCCCGCGTGATGCGGTACACCGCCGCTCCAGTTTGGCGGGGTACTGCCTCGATGTCTTCCGGCAGCCTCAGGGCCACCGTGAGACCAGTCCCCCGCACCGTCTCGACGAGATCAGGCAGGTCGGCGAGACCCGGCGTCGGGTGGTAAGGCGGCTCGTCATCGCGCAGTGCGGCGACCACGGAGCGCACCTCGTCGAGGGAGTCCCGGCTGATCCGAGCGATGCTGTCCAGTGCATCGGCGCCTTTGTCGGGATCTGTCTCCATCAGGTGTCGGCCGACGCCGGCCTGCACCGCGATTGTGCCGAGAGAGTGGCCGATGATGTCGTGCAGCTCGCGCGCGATCCGGAGCCGCTCCTCGCTCGACCGTCGCCGCGCCGCCTCCTCGGCAGCCTGGGCGCGTACGTTCGCGAGGTCCACGCGAAGTCGGCCGGCTCGGCCGACCCCAACCGTAATTGCGAGAGCGAGTATCGAGATGAGCGCATCCCGAGCGCCGTACGGCGCGCCGCCGCCCCACAACAGCAGCGCAAAGCAACCGATCGCCACCGCAGAGCACAGCACCACCTCCCACGTGGGGCGGGCGACCGCCACAAAATAGCCGCCAAACATCAGCAGGAGCGGCAGCGCACCCGCGTTGTAACCGAGCAGCCACAGCACTGTCACTGCGACCATGCTGATCAAAAAGGCCGCCGTCGGCCAGCGCCGACGCCACACGTACGGCACGGCGACCAAGATCAACAACAGCACGAAGAGCCAGTCGCGGGGGGTGTACCGGTAGAACGGATCGCTTATCGTCGGGGCCCCGGTGGTGAGCCAGCCGACGGCCAGGAACGCCAGCGCGACAAGCACATCAACGATGCGCTTCGACAACGCCGCGTTCTTGACCATGCGAACACGGTACGGCGACTCAAGGCCGCCACACATCACCCTGCAGGCGGACATGCTCCTCACCCGTGCGGCGTACTCGACGCGGCGATCTCGAGCCTGACGGTCGATGTGCCCACCCCGCCTTCCTCGCGAGGCTGAGGGACATGACAAACACACAGACACTGCCGACGCACCTCGACGCCCCGGCAGATTCCAAGCAGTACTCGTTGACAAAGATCCTTGCGATCTGGGCGTCCGTTGTCGTCCCGATGGCAGTGCTGGCCTGGGTCGTGGGCCCGGCGATCATCCCTCACACATCCCTCCATCCCGGACTTGTGCACTGGATGCTCATGGTCGTCGGCATGATGTGGCAGTTCGTGGTCTCGTTGGCTGTGCTGCGGCACGAGCTGGGTGGCCTGCACTGGCCCACGATCAAGAAGCGGATCCGGCTCAATCTGCCGCGTGACCCGCGCACCGGCAAACCGCGAAAGATCCTCTTCGTGTGGGCCCTGCCGGCCTTTCTGGCCAATGCTCTCGGCGGATATCTGGCGCTCCGACTCGACACGGCGTGGAGCAACTGGCTGCCCGCCCTCCATGAGCCGTCTTATACGAACATCCAGGGTCTGGCCGACCCCCAGTTCCAGGGTCAGTGGTGGATCCTCGGCTTGGCAGTCACCAGCATGGTGTTCAACTACATTCTCGGCGAGGAACTGCTCTTCCGCGGGGTGCTGCTGCCGCGCATGACTGGGGTGTTCGGCCGCTGGGACTGGGTCGCCAATACTGTACTCTTCGGCCTCTACCACGTGCACAAGATCTGGGCGTGGCCCAGCATGATCGCCAGCTCCTTCGGCATCGCCTGGGCTGCCAAGCGCTATCGCAGCTTCTGGATGGGCGTGATCGTGCACGGACTCGAGGGCTTCTTCATCGTTCTCATCGTGGCGGTCCTGGCCGGCTGGTATCCGTAATGCGGCTGTCGGTACGCCTCGAGGCGGCCCGCGTTGATCAAGGTTCTATCTGATCAATGCGCGGGCCGCCTCCGCGATGCCGCTTGGGGACATGCCGTAGCGGTCCAGCAGGAAACCAGCCGAGCCGGTGGGTGCGAACTCTGGGACGCCCAAGATCTTGATCTTGACTGGATGGTTCTGGACGACGGTTTCCGCGACTGCACCTCCCAGTGCGCCGGCAGCAGTGGCTTCCTCGGCGGTCACGATGCCACGCGTTTCCTGGGCGGCTTGCAACACGGCCTCGCTATCGAGCGGCTTGACAGTTGGCATGGAGATCACCCGTGCCGAGATGCCTTCATCTTCGAGTTGTTCGGCGGCGACCAGGGCGCGCCAAAGGACGGTGCCGTTGCTGATCAAGGTGACGTCATCACCGTCGCGGAGAGTCACCGCCTTGCCGGGCACGAATGTGTAGTCCGCGGGATACACCTCCGGGACGCTCATTCGGCTGACCCGAATGAACACTGGGCCCTCGATTTCAGCCGCCCACCGCATGGCCGCAGCCGTCTCGATCGGATCGGCTGGCACCACGATTGTGATGTTGTCGATCGCTCGCAGCCAGGCGATGTCCTCAATGGAGTGGTGGGTGGGGCCGAGTTCGCCGTACGCCATTCCCGGGCTCATGCCGCATAGCTTCACGTTGCGATTCGAGTACGCCACGTCAGCTTTGATCTGTTCCAGCGCTCGTGCGGTCAGGAAGCAGGATGCGGCAGATACGAAAGCAATACGACCGCCGTTGGCGAGTCCGGCGGCCACGCCAACCATGTCTTGCTCGGCGATGCCGACATTGATCAGCCGATCAGGAAAGGCCCGCTTGAACGCATCGAGCTTGCTCGAGCCAACGGAGTCGTTCACGACCCCAACGATGCGGTGATTCTCGTGCGCCAGCTCGGCGAGGGTTTCGACGTACGCGTTGCGGCAGTCGAAGCGCGGCCGCTCGGATATTGATTGCTGAGGAGCTCTCTCACGCGAAGCGGCGGGGGGTTCAAGGGGGATCGTCCCCCCTTGCTCGACATCGGTGTCGGTCATGCTGCACCTCCGCTGCGATCGACTGCCGTGAGCTCATCGAGCGCTAATTCCAACTGTTCTGCTGAGGGGACCTTGTGATGCCACGCCGCGTTGTTGCTCATGAACGAGATTGGGTGCCCCTTGTGCGTATGAGCGATCACGAAGGTGGGCTTGCCCGGTCGGAACGGGACTGACGACAAAACGTCGAGCAGCTCGCCATGATCATGACCGTTGACTTCGACGGCGGCGAAGCCGAATGCAGTCGCTTTCTGATCAAGCGGCTCAAGATCATTGGTCTCACGAACCGTCGCCCCCTGCTGCAGCCTGTTGCGATCCGCGATGACGGTGAGCCGGTCAAGCTCGTAGTGGGAGGCGGCCATCATGGCCTCCCAGTTGCTGCCCTCCTGCAACTCACCATCCCCGACGAGCACGTACGTGCGGCGGCGGGAGACATCCAGCTTGGCCGACAGGGCGTGACCGACCGCAATGGGCAGCCCGTGGCCAAGAGGACCTGTATTGGCCTCGATCCCGCGCACATAGTTGCGGTTCGGGTGGCCGTTGAGGCGAGACAGCGGCTTGAGGAAGGTGGCCAGCTCATCCACCGGCAAGAATCCAAATGCGGCCAACGTGGTGTAGAGGCCACCCGCAATGTGGCCCTTGGAGAGAATGAAACGGTCCCGCTCAGGATCATCGACAGTCTCCGGGCTGACATTGAGGACGGCACCGTAGAGCGTCGCGAGGATATCGATGGCTGAGAGGTCGCCACCGATGTGGCCGGCTCCCGCGTAGTGGACCAGCTTCAGGTCCTGGATGCGGATTTGCCGCGCGGCCTCCGCGATGTACGCGATCTGTTCGTCGCGATGGACATGCGGCAGCCGGTGGAACACCGGCATAGTCACGTGCTCCGGAGCTAGGGCCGTCATGCGTGCACATCCTGGCTTTCTCTGGTACGCGCCATGGAGCTCAGCAGCACATCCTGGACCAGCCGTTGGGCGGCGAGAGCGTCGTGCGAGGCCTGCGCAGAACGCAGCGCATCCTCGTCCAGGGCGTCCAGAGCTCCGTGGAGCGCCTTGAGGAAGCGGATCGCCAGCTTGGCGGCCGCCACGCTGTCCTCCCGGAACGGGAATTGATCAAGCTGCCAGACGCCTTCCCAGTTGTTCGTCCGCAGCGTGTGGAAGAACTCAAAAGTCTCGACCAAGTGCACCGAGCCGACGACCATGTCGTCATCCCAGCCGCGGAAGTTGTCGTTGACGTCGATCGCAAACAGGCGCCCTGCGTCGATGCACAGCTGCGCGGCGTCGGCCGGCGTTTCCAGGCCGTACATGGAATGGCCGAAGTCAAGCAGGATGCCGAGATTGCCCAAGCCGACCTGCTGGATGGCCAACAACGTGCGGGCTGCGTTCGGAAAGATGATCTTGTTACGTGGCTCGCGGGGCTTGTACTCGATCACGAAGTTGATCTCGGGGTGTGCCCCCACGAGCTCACGGAGCCCATCGATCGCCAGCTTCCAGATGTCGTGGTAATTGACCTGGAATGGATAGTCCCAGCCGTC
>Ga0193705_1000357_pt1 | contig 10360 bp, 8 predicted proteins | sample U3m2metaG_FD_143045 | JGI IMG/M metagenome (GOLD analysis project Ga0193705, IMG submission 143045) | Soil microbial communities from a riparian zone of the East river system, Colorado, United States - U3m2 | ecosystem: Environmental > Terrestrial > Soil > Riparian zone | place: USA: East River... | reverse complement strand
AATCCGATCACAAATGGCTGCGCGCCACATCCGCTATTTCTTGACGGCGATCACGACTGATGTGTCTTCGGCAACCATCACGTCAACACTGGTGAAGCGCTCATCGGAAAGCCAGTCCAGACGCAGTGAGTCCACTCGACCAGCCTCGACCGGAGGCCACGTGGGGCAGGGCGTGAAATCGTCCAAGACGATCATGCCGCCTTCCTCGAGGAGTTCGACGATCTTCTCCCGCGGCCAGCCCTTCGCGCTGGTGGCATCCATGAAGATCAACGAGAAAGGAGCATGCTGGACCAGGCTGCTCCAGTCTGCATGCATGACGTCGATATCGTCACCGGCAAACATGTCCATGACGCCGTGCGCCAGCTCGGGGTCGAGCTCGGCGGTGATCACCCGGGTATGCTTCGGCGCTCCGCTACGCAGCCACGCGGCGCCAACTCCGCAGCCGGTACCGCATTCGGCGATCGTTCCAGTTCGAGTGGCTGCCAGAGCGGCGAGTAGCCGGCCGGTCTCGGTCCGTGAGGCCTGAACATATCCGCGCTCCAACGACATCCGTAGTGCCCTGATCACAAGCTCAGGAAGGTCGGGGGGAGCGCTCACTTCAACAGTGTGCCAGCCATCCAAATACTCGTCGCCTGTTCCACCATGTGAAACATAGCCGCTTAATGGATGGGCACTAGATAGTTGGAGGCCCTACTATTTTTCTTGTCGATATCCAACAATTCACGGGAAAAGCTCATGTACGACATGTATCCGGACGCATGGACGGTCGCCGCCGATCGTCAGCATCAGGTGCCCGCTGACCATCCGCGTCGTCGGGTCCGTAAGGAGCACTCGGTCGCACCCGTAATTCTTCAGGTACGGGCCCACAAGGCCGCCGACTCCAGCTGAGGTTGCTTCAACCATTTGGCCAGCGCGGTGTCACCATCTGTCGGACATCGGACCTGATCTAGACAGCCGAAGCGATAGCGTCACCGATCTCGCTTGTCGTTCGAGACTGACCGGGCGTACGCGCCTCAATGTCGGCGGTGACCGCTCCCTCGGTCCGTGCAGCTTCCGCGGGGAGACCACAGTGATTCAGCAGCAGCGCGACGGAGAGAATCGTCGCAGTCGGATCGGCGATGCCCTGGCCTGCGATGTCGGGCGCCGAGCCGTGCACCGGCTCGAACATCGACGGGAAACGTCGGTCCGGGTTGATATTGCCGCTTGCGGCCAGGCCGATTCCACCCGTGACCGCGGCCGCCAGATCGGTCAGGATGTCACCAAACAGGTTGTCGGTCACGATGACGTCGAAGCGCGCCGGATCAGTGACGAGGAAGATCGTGGCGGCGTCGACGTGCAGGTAGTCAGTGGCGACGCTGGGGTATTCGGCGGCCACCGTCTTGAAGAGGCGGCTCCACAGGCCGCCGGCGTTGACCAGCACGTTGTGCTTGTGGACCAAGGTGATCTTGTTGCGGCGGGTAGTTGCGCGTTGGAATGCGTCACGGATCACTCGTTCCACCCCGTACGCAGTATTAATGCTCATTTCGGTTGCGATCTCGTGAGGTGTGCCAGTCCGTACCAGGCCACCATTGCCGCAGTACAGGCCCTCGGTGCCCTCGCGAACGACCACGAAATCGATGTCCTTGTCCCCGATGATCTGTTCGGACAATGGTGTCGGTACGCCTGGATACAGCCGGCTCGGTCGGAGATTAACGTAGTGATCGAAAGCGAAGCGCAACTTCAACAGCAGCCCGCGTTCCAGCAGCCCGCTCGGCACGTCCGAGTCGCCCGGAGCGGCGCCGACGGCTCCGAACAAGATCACGTCGGCAGCGCCAAGCTCGGCAAGGACGGAGTCTGGGAGCACCTCGCCAGTGCGTTTCCAGCGGTTGGCTCCGAGGTCGTACGTGGTGGGTGTGAAGACGCCGGCGCCCGCGACGGCATTGAGCACCTTGAGTCCTTCGGCGACCACCTCGGGGCCAATACCGTCCCCGCCGATCACGGCCAGGTTGAAGGTCCGGCGAGTCTGCGTCCGCAGCTCGCCACCCGCTGTCGTACTCGCGTGGGTCACCGGCGCATCGTAGCCGTCGCAGATGCCCGGCAGCGATGAGATCTCAGAGAGGTGGCGGTAGCGTGACCGCCAGCAGCGATGGTGCGGACTCCCAGGGCCGACACCACTACCGAAAGCGACAGATGTGAGCCTTCATTTCGAACTCAGGTCCAACCCCAAGCCGCGCAGCGAGAGCGAACGCAGCGCCATTCTGGCCAGTCCTGGATTTGGGATGTACTTCACCGACCACATGGCAGTAGCAACCTGGACTGCTGCCGATGGTTGGCACGACTCGGCGATTGTCCCGTACGGGCCGTTCTCGCTCGATCCGGCGACCGCCGTGCTGCATTACGCCCAGGAGGTCTTTGAGGGACTCAAGGCGTACCGGCACGAGGATGGCACTATATGGACCTTCCGCGCCGACAGGAACGCGGAACGGATGGCCCGCTCAGCTCGCAGGCTCGCTCTTCCGAGCCTGCCTGCTGATGACTTCCTCTGCAGCATTGAAGAGCTGGTCGCTGCCGACGCCGCGTGGGTGCCAACGGCGCCCGAGCAGAGCCTGTATCTGCGTCCATTCATGTTCGCCACAGAGGCATTTCTCGGCGTCCGCCCCGCCAAGCGAGTCACTTACTGCTGCATCGCCAGCCCAGCTGGCCCCTACTTCGCCTCCGGGGTGAAGCCCGTGAGCATCTGGATCTCCACTACCTATTCACGCGCAGCGCCTGGCGGTACGGGCGCGGCGAAATGCGGCGGCAACTACGCCGCCAGCCTGCTCCCCCAGCAGCAGGCGGCCGAGCATGGATGTGACCAGGTGATGTTTGCAGATGCCGCCGAGCATCGCTGGTTGGAAGAGCTTGGCGGTATGAACGTCTACTTGATCACGACCGACAACGAGCTGATTACCCCCGAACTCACCGGATCCATCCTCGAGGGCGTCACCCGCGACTCGATCTTGACTCTGGCACCCGAGTTCGGGCTAACCCCAGTTGAGCGCCGGATCGCGATCACCGAACTGTTGGATGGCATTGGCTCGGGCAAGGTGACCGAGCTGTTCGCCTGCGGCACAGCGGCAGTTGCCACTCCCATCGGCACGCTGCACGACGAGGAGGGCAGTTACCAAGTCGGCTCGGGAGAGAGTGGGGAGACGACCCTGGCGCTTCGGCAGAGGCTGATGGACATCCAGTACGGCCGCGCAGAGGACAAACACGGCTGGCTCCGCCGCATTCTCTGACAAACGCCGACTTGTGGATTCCTGACAACTCGGGATCATGCCCAGTTGTCAGCGTCAACGGCCGCTTTGACGACCATATGCGCTGGCGACTCGGCGTATCGGCTGGCAATTTTGCGAGATCTAGGGAACACTGTTTGGCATGCAGTTTCGGGTGGTGATTATTTGTTAGCGCGCTGAGCATCCGCCAGCGCGCAACCTCCTGTCCGCACACGGGAGGTTTTTTCATGCCAGGACACTCCAACCAACGACCTGAGGATCCGAATGTCTGCCCAGCCAAGGCCTAAGCCGGCCGAGTTCCACGTCTTCGACACCACTCTGCGGGACGGCTCCCAGCAGGAGGGTCTCAATCTGTCGGTGGCCGACAAGCTGACGATTGCCGCTCTGCTCGACGAGTTGGGCGTGGGATTCATCGAAGGCGGTTGGCCGGGCGCCAATCCAACTGACACCGCATTCTTTGCTGCCATGGCCGACCGAGCCCTGATACTGAAGAACGCCCAGCTGGTGTCTTTCGGCTTTACCCGGCGTGTGGGGATGAAGGCCGCGGACGACCCGTTGACAGCGGCACTCCGGGAGGCGCGTGCGCCCGTGGCCTGCATCGTGGCCAAGAGCCATGACCGTCATGTCGAGCAGGCGCTGCACACCACCTTGTCTGAGAACCTGGCGATGATCACCGACACCGTGCAGCACTTACGCTCCGAAGGTCAGCGGGTCTTCGTTGACTGCGAACACTTCTTTGATGGATACCGCGAGAATCCCGCGTACGCGCTGGAGGCGGTGCGAGCCGCTGCGGAGGCAGGTGCGGAAGTTGTCGTGCTCTGTGACACCAACGGCGGCATGCTTCCGCCGTGGATCGGTGAAATCGTGACGGCCGCAAAGGAGATCGGTGTCCCGCTGGGCATCCACACTCACAACGACACTGGCTGCGCCGTCGCTAACACCTTGGCCGCAGTGGACGCCGGAGTCATGCACGTCCAAGGAACCGTGAACGGCTACGGGGAGCGCACTGGCAATGCCGAGTTGCTCTCGGTGGTCGCCAATCTTGAACTTAAGTACGGCTGGCCGCTGCTTCCGGCCGGCTCGCTGCGGGAGGCAACCCGTCTCGCGCATGCCATCGCAGAGGTGACGAACGTGCCACCAAGCGCTCGTCAACCTTATGTTGGTCTGTCGTCCTTCGCCCACAAGGCAGGGCTGCATGCCAGCGCGATCAAAGTGGATCCCAACCTCTACCAGCACATCGACCCTGCCATCGTCGGCAACGACATGCGAATGCTCGTCTCCGACATGGCGGGTCGGGCGAACATCCAGATCAAGGGTGAGGAACTGGGATTCGACCTATCCGACCGCGAACTCGCGGCTCGGATCACCGACCGGGTGAAGGACGCCGAAGCAGCCGGGTACACCTATGAGGCGGCGGACGCGAGCTTCGAGCTGCTGTTGCGGCGCGAGCTCGGGCAGTTGCCTGAGTACTTCACGGTGCACTCCTGGCGCGTCTTCACCCAGTCGACGCATGGCCAAGAGACCGATACCGAGTGCACCGTGCGGCTGACGGCCAAGGGCCAGAGCCAGCGCGTGGTGGGCGAGGGCAACGGTCCGGTCAACGCCCTCGATCACGCCGTACGCAATGCCTTGCTTCCGGCCTATCCTGCGGTCGAAAGATTCGAGCTCATCGACTACAAGGTGCGGATCCTTGACCAGGGCCACGGCACCGATGCGACCGTACGGGTGCTCATCGAGACCACTGACGGCCTCAGCGCCTGGACGACGGTCGGAGTCGGTCAGAACATCATCGAGGCCTCGTGGGAGGCGCTCTGTGACGCCTACCTCTTTGGCCTCATTCACGCCGACGACGCCATGGTGCCCCAGACCAGCGACTTGCCGCCGATCCCTCTGGGCGTCTGAGGTCAGGCGCAGTCCAGCGACTTGACGAGGGTGATCGTTACCGAAGGGGGCTGAGCTCAGCCGATCCTGTCGAGGATCAGCGGACGCTCCTCCGGGACAGTGTCGCCGATTGCATACCCGCCGGCCAGGGCGTCGCGCGCCCAGGCGAAGCGCTCCGGGGTATCGGTGTGCAACGTGATCAACGGCTGACCTGCCCAGACGCGCATGCCGGGCTTGGCGTGCAGGACGACTCCAGCCCCCGGCTGCACGGCATGTTCCTTCCGGGCACGGCCGGCTCCCAGCCGCCAGGCGGCTTCGCCGACGGCCAACGCATCAAGAGACTGTAGAATCCCGTCCCGCTCGGTCGTGATCACTTCCGTCTCGTGTGCGGTTGGCAGTGCTGCGTCAGGATCGCCGCCCTGCGCCCTGATCATGGAACGCCAGACATCCATGGCCACACCAGAGGTCAGCAGATCGGCTGGGTCATGATCAGTACGTCCTGCGGCGATGACCATCTCGCGGGCCAATGCGACGGTAAGCCCGACCACATCCGCAGGCCCACCGCCGGCCAGCACCTCGATCGATTCCTCCACTTCCAAGGCGTTTCCTGCAGTCAACCCGAGTGGACTGGACATGTCAGTGAGCAGCGCCATCGTCCTCACCCCGGCGGCTTGACCAAGATCGACCATGGTCTGCGCCAGCTCACTCGCCGACTCGAGAGTCTTCATGAAAGCGCCCGAGCCAACTTTGACGTCCAGCACGAGCGCAGCAGTACCCGTCGCGAGCTTCTTGCTCATGATCGAGGAAGCGATCAGTGGGATGGATTCGACGGTTCCAGTCACGTCCCGCAGCGCGTAAAGCTTCTTGTCCGCAGGCACCAGTCCAGCCCCCGCTGCGCAGATCACTGCACCAACCTCCGCAAGCTGGCGCAGCATCTCCTCGTTGGTAACCGAGGCCCGCCAGCCAGGAATCGACTCGAGCTTGTCCAGCGTGCCCCCGGTGTGCCCGAGTCCCCGACCAGACAGCTGCGGCACCGCAACCCCGCAGGCGGCGACCAGGGGAGCCAAGGGCAGCGTGATCTTGTCGCCCACGCCGCCGGTGGAGTGTTTGTCGGCGGTCGGTTTGGAGAGGCTGGAGAAATCCAGCCGCTCACCTGAGTTGATCATGGCCTGTGTCCAGCGGTTCAGCTCACGGCCGCTCAGTCCACGAAAGAACACCGCCATGGCGAGTGCCGACATCTGCTCCTCGGCGATCTCATGAGCGGTGTACGCGGCGATCACCCAGTCGATCTGAGCGTCGCTCAGCTCACCGCCGTCACGCTTGGTACGGATGAGATCGACGGCGTGGAACGGAGCATGCGATGGGCTCGTGGCCGTCGTCATGCCGGATAGGCTACTTCGGTGCGCATCGCCCGTTTTGCCGCCGGTGGTGACCCGCAGTACGGCGTCGTGGAACTCACGGGCGACGGCGGGCGCTACCCCGAGACTGTGTCGGTGTTGACCGGCGATCCGATCGCGATGTCCGTGCAGCTGACAGGGGAGCGCAGGAATCTCGACGGTGTCCGCTTGCTCGCTCCGGTGATCCCGCGCAGCAAGGTCGTCGCCGTCGGTCGCAATTACGCCGCGCATGCCGCCGAAATGGGTGAGGAGGTGCCGAAGACGCCGCTCACCTTCTTCAAGCCGAATACCTCGGTGATCGGCCCCGGCGAACCGATCATCTATCCGGCCGCGAGTCACCGGGTGGACTTCGAGGGCGAGCTCGCTGTGGTGATCGGCCGAATCTGCAAGGAAGTGCCGGTCTCGCGAGTGCCTGAGGTGATCTTCGGCTATACCGTCGCCAACGACGTCACCGCGCGTGATCTGCAGAAGACTGATGGGCAATGGGCGCGAGCCAAGGGGTACGACACCTTCTGTCCGCTCGGCCCCTGGATCACGACCCATCAGCGGCTCGAGGAGGTTGCCGCCCTTGCGATCCGCACTACGGTGGATGGCGATCCGCGTCAGGACGGCACTACCAGCGACATGATCTTCAAGATTCCCGAGCTGGTGGCCTATATCTCCTCCTACACCACACTGCTACCCGGTGATGTGATCTTGACCGGTACACCGGCAGGCGCCGGGCCTGTGTTGCCGGGACAGCAGGTCAGTATCGAGATCGAGGGCATTGGCACCCTCACCAACCCCGTCGCGGGCACACGGCCGGAAGAAATATCGAATGAGGCGGAGCAGTGACGATCGGCGACGACACCAGGGCACGTAACGACTTCGCTGTGCTCGGAGATCTGGCGCCCCACGAGGTGCGCGTACGGTTTCCTCCGTCTCCAACTGGCAACCTGCACGTCGGCAACGTACGCAGCGCGCTGTTCAATTGGGTTTTCGCCAGGCACTACGGCGGAACCTTCGTGCTCCGGGTGGAGGACACCGATGCCGGGCGCAACCTTGCGGAGTCCTACCAGGGCCTCTATGACTCGCTGACCTGGCTGGGCCTGACGTGGGACGAGGGGCCACCCGTCGGCGGCCCATACGGTCCTTACATCCAGACCGAGCGCGGGGATATCTATCGCGACGTGGTGACCAAGCTGCTTGCAGCCAAGTTGGCGTACCGCTGCTATTGCACGCGGGAGGAGATCGAGGCTCGGGAAGCGACGCGGCCGGTCGGCGTTGCGTCCGGTTACGACGGGTTCTGCCGCAACCTCAGCGAGCAGCGGATCGCCGAGCTGGAAGCGATGTCGGTTCCTTCAGTGGTTCGGATGCGGGTGCCCGAGGCAGACATCGCCTTCGACGACCTGGTTCGCGGGCCGGTGCGCTTCGCGGCCGCCCATGTGCCCGACTACGTCATCGTGCGTGGCAATGGCGAACCGCTCTACACACTGGTCAACCCGGTGGACGATTCGCTGATGCAGATCACTCACGTGCTCCGCGGTGAGGACCTGCTCCCATCCACTCCGCGCCAGATCGTCCTGTACGACGCCCTCAAGCAGATCGGGGTGGGCAGCGGACGGACCCCGGCTTTCGGTCACTTGCCAACTGTGCTCGGTGAGGGTAACCGGCGGTTGTCCAAGCGGGACAAGGGATCCGGTCTCGCCGAATACCGGCAGAAGGGCTATTTGCCGGAAGGGCTGCTGAACTATCTGGCTCTGCTGGGCTGGGGCATCGCTGAGGATCGGGACGTCTTCAGCATTGCCGAGATGGTCCAGGCCTTCGACATCCGCCGGGTCAATGCAAGCCCTGCGCGGTTCGATCCCAAAAAGTGCGAGGCCATCAACGCTGCGCACATTCGGATGCTTCCTCCGGCTGAGCTGATGGAGAACCTGGTGCCGTTCGTGGCCGGAGCCGGCCTGATCAGCCAGCCGCCGCTGCCTGCCGAGGGAGAGCGACTCGCCGCCGCTACGCCGCTGATCCAGGAGCGCATCAATACCCTGTCCGAGGCAGTCGGACTGCTGGCCTTCTTGTTCCTGCCTGACGACAAGATCGCCATCGCCCCCGATGCCGGGCTGTCGGCTGATTCGCTACCGACGTTGAGGGCGGCTTACGAGGCGCTGGCCGCCGTGCAGGACTTCAATCACGCCGGCGTCGAGTCGGCCTTGCGGACCGCCCTGATCGACAATTTGGGGCTGAAACCACGACTGGCCTTCGGGCCTGTTCGGGCGGCGGTCACCGGCAGCCGGATCTCACCGCCGTTGTTCGAGTCGATCGAGTTGCTCGGTCGTCAGTCGACCCTTGCCCGGATCGCTGCTGCCCTGGCAGAACTGGGCGAACCGGCGTTCGCCGGATCGACTCAGTCGCCGGACACTGCGTCCGGCTCCACGCGGAACCACGTGAGACGGTGACCAAGCAAAAGCGGCCTCCAGCTCAGACCAACTCCAAGGTCCGAAGCCGGTCTGGAAATCCCGCAGTGCGTGCTGGCGAGGCCGCGCCGGTGGTCCGAAGTGCGACATCACGGCCCGTCGGTCAGTGGCCGCAAGCCCCACCCGCACCGGTTTTCGAGAGTGCTGCGCTACCCCCTGAGGGCGCCGCCTACCCGCAGATCCTGCGCGGGGAATCGTACGTGTGGTGGCGCTCGATGTTGGGCGTTGTCTTCGGTCTCTCCCTCTTCCTGCTGATCACCACGGTGATTAGCCAGGCCCTCGTCACACTGTTCTGGGCAACGACTGCCGGGAACCAGCCCTACCGCGATTACTTCTCCAGGGCCTTCGCGTTCGAACTGCCGCTCGGCATGCTGTCGGTGAACCTCGGCCTCGCAGCGTTGATCCCGATCTCCTGGGGTCTGATGGCCGCAATCCATCACATGCGACCAAGTTGGCTCTCCTCAGTGCAGCCGCGAATCCGCTGGCGCTATCTGTTCGGATGTCTGGGAATCGCTGCGGTCGTTCTGAACGGCGTGATGCTGCTCTCGACGACGCTGGGTGAAACCCTGTCTTTCCAGCCTCAGAAGGGCTTCTGGGCCTTCCTGGCGGTGATCGTCCTCACCTCGCCCATCCAGGCGGCAGCCGAGGAGATCTTCTTTCGCGGGTATCTGCTGCAGGCGCTCGGCAGCCTGGTCGCACGGCCATGGTTCGGCGTCATTGTCTCCGCGGTGGTGTTCGCCCTGCTGCACGGCACCCAGAACCTGCCGCTGTTTATCGACCGGCTTGGCTTCGCTCTGCTGGCTGGGCTGCTCGCCTGGCGCACAGGCGGCCTGGAAGCTGGCATCGCGGCACATGTGATCAACAACGTGTTCGCGTACCTGATTGCGGGGCTGACGACCTCAATTGCCGCGCTCAAGGCGATCAAGGGAATTGGCTGGGTCGATGCGGGGTTCGACGTAGGTGGCTTCGCGCTCTTTGCCGTATTGGCGTACGGCCTGTCACGCTTGCTGAAGCTGCGCACCCATGTTGATCTGGCGCGATGACTTCCTCGTAAAGGTGCGTGGTTTGGGGCCGAATCCGGGCTTACAGTAAAGTTTGACCTCGTGCTCGGGCGGGTGTGACCGGCCCGGCGGCAACGGTATTGGGGTATAGGGTAATTGGCAGCCCGACTGATTCTGGTTCAGTTAGTCTAGGTTCGAGTCCTAGTACCCCAGCGACGCAGATGCTTCTGATTAGCCTTGCGACAAGGGGAATTGGTAGGCTTCCGCGGTCTAGACACTGATGATCATCGGCTAGGGCCCCGTTGTGTAGCGGCCTAGCACGCCGCCCTCTCAAGGCGGTAGCGCGGGTTCGAATCCCGTCGGGGCTACTTCATGAA
>Ga0193705_1000356_pt1 | contig 10360 bp, 10 predicted proteins | sample U3m2metaG_FD_143045 | JGI IMG/M metagenome (GOLD analysis project Ga0193705, IMG submission 143045) | Soil microbial communities from a riparian zone of the East river system, Colorado, United States - U3m2 | ecosystem: Environmental > Terrestrial > Soil > Riparian zone | place: USA: East River... | reverse complement strand
ATGTGGAAGACCGGTTTGCGGAAGAAATGGAAACGCAAATTTGATCACATATCATACGGATGAAAAGCGGAATTTGTTTGTTGAACCTTGTTGTATAAATCTATTAAAGAAATTTGAGATAGCCTATGGAAAAGAGTTTTTTGTTCCATAATCCATTTAGTCGATACTCAAAATCTGCTCATCCAAAATCTTTAACATTAAGCAGACACAAAAGAATTCATTGAGTAATCAGGACGTCACTAAATATACAAAATCTCTTCTTACCCTGCCAAATATCCAATATCTAGTTCAAGGCCTTGATGTACTGTTACTAACAAATTTAGATGGAGATAACCGTACAAAGGTAATTCAATTGCGGGATGAATTATTGTCTTACATTAACAGCATTTTTACAGACTATGAATAGATAAAGTATCAAAGTTAGCCAATGGAAATCCGATAGACTGAATAATCCAATTTTAACATATTTCTAGTGTTGGTACAGGCTGCATTGACAATAGCTGGGAGTGATTCCAGTGGTGGTGCTGGCATTCAAGCGGACATAAAAACTATGTCTGCTTTGGGAGTCTACTCATGTACAGTCATAACGGCGATAACTGCACAAAATACATTAAACGTAGATCACATACTCCCGCTCAGCGCCGATATCATCAAAAAACAGATAATGTCAGTATTGTCTGACATCCCAATTCATGCAATAAAGATTGGGATGGTTTACAATAATGAGATTATTACTACTGTAAGTGATATCCTAAAAAATTCGAAAATCCCAATTGTGCTCGATCCAATCATCTCTGCGGGAACTGGAGCCCGATTACTTGAACAGGAATTTCTATCTGATTTAAAAATTAAACTACTCCCAATTTGTGATGTAGTTACACCCAACATACATGAAGCAGAAAAACTATCTGGAATCAAGATAAAAAATGAAAATGATATTAAGAAAACAGCTTTGAAAATACAAAAACTAGGGGCAAAAAATGTGGTAGTGAAAGGTGGTCATTTTAAAAATAACGATGAGGTGATTGTTGACACAGTCTTGAATGACCGAGGGAAATTTGCTCTCATAAAAAATCCAAGGATGAAAATAGTTGAAACGCATGGAAGTGGCTGTAATTTTTCGGCTGCCCTAACCGCGTTTCTGGCAATGAAATTTCCTATGGTTATGGCCTGCTTGATGGCAAACAAATATGTTCATAATTCAATTGTCAATACTGTGAAAATCGGTAAGGGGATTCCAGTTAACAACCCGATTTCATCAATGTATGAAGAATCTTGCAGATATAAGGTCATAGAGGAGTTAGGCAACGCCGTTGACAACTTAATTAGTATCAAGAATTTTGAGAAGCTTATTCCAGAAAGTCAATCAAATATTGTTTATGCGATCCCCAATGCTAATAACATTGACGATGTGGCTGGTGTCAGTGGACGAATAGTGAAGGCAGGAAACAGGAGTGTCCCAACATCAGGCTTAAAATTTGGTGCTTCAAGGCATGTAGCATCCTCAATTCTTGAATATATGAAAACCAATCAACTCGTTAGAGCTGCACTTAACATAAAAAATGAGAAAAGAATATTGGACAGGTGTAATAGACTTTTTAGAGTAACTCATTATGAAAGAAAATGGGAACCAAAGACGATAAAAAACAGAGAAGGCAGGTCAATTTCGTGGGGAGTTAGCACAGCACTATCTAAAAATCCAGACGCAGATATCATATATCATACAGGCGATATCGGAAAAGAACCAATGATAATAATCTTTGGACAAAATCCACAAGAAGTGGTGGACAAGGTAAAAAGTATACTCGACAACATGAAATTTTGAATAGTTTTTACCTTATATTATAGTTCAATTTAACTATAATTTTAAATGAAGGCAATAATTTTAGCTGGCGGTCTTGGAACCCGTCTTCAGCCATATACTTTTTTCATCCCCAAACCTATGTTACCTCTCGGAAATAAACCTCTATTAGAACATATAATTGAGTGGTTGAAGAATGATGACAATAATTTTGATGATATTATAATTTGTGTAAGCTACCTACATAGAACAATAGAAGACTACTTTGAGGACGGAAGCAGGTTTGGCATAAGGATAGAATATGCGAGGTCTGATAGACCTCTAGCTACTGCGGGACAGCTATTGACGGCTAAGAGGTTTATCGATGATAGATTTGTGTGTGTATACGGAGATTCCATCTATGAGTTCCCACTTACGGAAATGATAAATGAACACGATAGACTTGGGGCATTTATTTCAATGGCCCTTTTATCCTATAAAACAAGACTAAAGTACGGTTTCATAGATGTAAATGGAAACAGTAGAGTTACTGCATGGGATGAAAAGCCTGAGATAAAAGGATTAATAAATGTAGGATGCTATGTCATGGAACCGGAATTTATTGACTTGATTCCAGATTCAAACGGCTATGGAATGGATGATGCCGTTAGAAAAGCGCTGGATATGAAAAAGATTGTAAATGGATATAAAATTGAATCAGGATTCATTGATATCGGCGATAAAAAATCTTATCTTCAAACCTACAAAAAATATGTGGAGCGACTGGGAAAAATCTAAGTCATGGGTATCGTTCTCTTTGAAGATACTAGTTGGAAAAATTTTGTACCCCTAAGTTATACAAGATCATTGTTTGACATTAAAATTGGATCGTTAACAACTTTTGAACATTTCAATATGAAATCAGCAAAATTCCTAACACGGCAATATTTAGAAAAAGTAACTACTCAAAGACACCCAAATTGCAACGTAAACAAATTCGAATACAATAATGATGATATCATTATAAATTCATTATTCATTCCTCATAAATCATTCTTAAAAAAATGGAACGCGAAAAAAGAATTTTTGATTTCTTTTAGAGGCAAGATACTAATGGGAAGATTGAAAAAATCCAACTTTGAATATTTCCATGAATCGATAGTTCAGCATAAAGAAATCAGACCTAACAAGTTAAGTACAGAAATAGTTGACGCCAATAACCTAGATAAATGTGGCATCCTATACAGTTGGCCATGGGATTTTATCTCCCATCTCAGGGACGTACTATACCATCAACTTAGAATCAATCATAAAGTCCCTAATGGAGTAAAAGTTATTGGTAAAAATCCTGTATATGTGGACAAAACTTCAAAAATCGATGAAGGGACTGTATTTGATGTAAGTGATGGAGGCATCTACATTGGCCCTCAATCTGTAATTCATCAGTCATCAATCTACGGTCCAGTTTATATCGGACTGTACACTCAAATAAAACCATATTCTATTATCAAGAGTTCATACATTGGTAATAACTGTCGCATAGGAGGAGAAATAGATTCTTCAATCATTTTAGATTATACTAACAAATCTCACTTGGGATATTTAGGTCATTGTTATGTCGGTGAATGGGTAAATATTGGTGCTAATACAACCACATCTGACCTCAAAATGACCTACGGTACAATTTCAATGAAAATAGGAAATGAAAAAAGAGACACAAACACAATTAAGTTGGGTTCCTTTTTTGGAGATATGGCAAAAACATCAATAGGTACAAATATTTATTGTGGAATGAAAATTGGTGTATCCTCACATATTCATGGTAATATTTTTAATGATGTTCCTTCCTACGTGATCTATGGTCAAGGTGTTGGGTCTGAAAATGCGGAAATGGATATTTCTTCTGCAATAAAATTTCAAAAAAGGATGATGTCAAGAAGAAATGTCAATATGTCTTTATCATATGAATCAATGATGAGAGAACTTTTTGATGTCACAAGGAATGAAAGAAAAGAGTACGGCGTACGTTCAAAAAGATTTACCCTGCGATAGTTACAAGTAATCCATGATCTGTTTTTCTTTCCAGAGACCAATCCTTTGATGAAGCCATGGATAGAAATTTGCATCGCCATTTTCAAATTCCTTTTTCACAATTTTCACAATATTCTTTGATACCATGCCTGGCTCACCGTAAATCTTTCTTTTTTTCTTCAGCTCAAGGCCGAGTCCTTCTTTTCGGTTGTATGCTTCATCTATGAGGGTAGTGATCCATGAGGAATTTACTGGTGGGATAAGTATATTACCACGGGCATCAAATATGGTTTCTGGTCTATCGGTATTTAACCTGACTGTAAGTGATAAAACATTTGGAAAGTATAATAATTCTTCTTGCATGGAACCCGAGTCTGTCATCTCTGCCCAACAATGTCCACTATCCAAAAATTCTATCACATGAGAATACTCCTTCCATAAAGGAGTGATAATGAATTTATTTGGATATTCTTTTGCCAGATTTAGTAGATTTTGTTCCAGATGGTATGATCTTAAAGCTGATTTCATCGCATTTAGCATGATTAGAACTAACTTATAATCAGTATTTTTAATCAAATAAGAAATACTTTTTATTATTGATGAAAATCTATGCTCTGTAAGATTCTCTCTTCTATGTATGTCTATCCTAATCCATTCATCTGTTTCTAGTTTTGGGTATATATCAAATAAACTAGTTTTTGGTTTATTTTTTCTCTTAATCTCGATTGCGTCTACCACTGAATTTCCAACAACATAAATAAATTCTTCTGGATAGCCTTCACGAACTAAATTATCTTTGTTGAGTTGAGTTGGTGCAAAGAAAAATTGTGTTCCTGCAGAACATATCCAAGTATCTATTTGCTCAGGAAATGGCTCCTCTCTTGCCAAGAACCATCTACCTTCAAATTGTGAATCTATAAATTTTTCAAGACTGGATTTTGTTGGGTCCTCGTTAACTTTTAGATATTTTATCGATTCAGGACTCATGGACCGTAGCCCTGCTTCATTCTGGGCAACTTTTTGACCCATTCCAAAGACCCACGCTAGTGGCGCGATACCTGCGACAAGTGTGTCGCCATGCACTATTGGTAGAAGTTGAGAGAGATTTCCAAAATTCTTTTTCAAATACCTGCCAAACGAACCAAATTTTAAAATTAGCTCGCTTGCTTTTTCCATCAAGTCTCCTCTAATTTGAAGATTACATGCGATGTGATCTTGCAATTCAAATTCCTGGATGCCATATCCAAGAAGATCATCAAAGTGCTGTCCGGTATCTATTACAAATGCCGGTAATTTTTGTTGTAATGCTTCTATCATTACCGGAGCTTGTTTGTAAAAATCAGGTTTTGTTCCAATTACAACTGAAAGTACAGGGCTATTCAAATCATGAGAAAGTTTATAGCTGTCATCTAGAACATTGTCAAAAATCTCAATAGGAAGAATTTTCTTCTTAAAATAAATATTTCGTATTGGTATCTTTTCACTCAAAAGTTTTCTTCTCCTATTGGTGGTTTTCTTTTTCCTTCTGTCATAAAAGTAATAATTCCTATTATGGTGATTCCAATTCCGGCTGCTAAAATTGCGTATGTACCTGGAACAAGTCCAGGTACATACAGGCTTTCAGGTATTTTCCCAATCATCTTCTGAGTTAGAATGATACCAATTAGTAGAACTATTCCCGATGCACAGAGGATGATTCCAATTTTCTTTGATCCATAATTTTTCACTAGACCGTAGGTAATTCCTGCCAGTACTATTCCGGGGGCTGCAGATATAGACACAATTTGTATTATAACTCCTTCTGGCTGAACTACTATATCTGGTCCTTTAGAATTTGGTCCAATTAGAAAAGATACAAATGAATACATAAGAAGAACAAACATAACTATTAACCCTAAGCTAGCTAAAGATACTGCTGTTTCAAGGTTTAACATTATGCATCCTGTTGAATAGAATTAGTTTTAAATTTACTTGATTCCAATTACATCTCCAAATTCTTTTCTGGCAGCAGATCCCAAAACTTCTGCAGATCTTTCTGGTGATACGTGATTAACATAAACCCCAAATCCTCTCTCCAGTCCTGACCAGTTATGAATCTGAGGGTAAACTTCTATATGCCAATGAATTTGTCGACTGTTTTTCTTTTCTGGCGACAGGTGAAAAATTAGATTAAAAGATGGTTTCTGTAATACTTTGTCCATCCCACCCAAAGTGGATCTCAAGATAAGTGCAAGGTCTGCAAACTCCTTTTGAGAAATCTTCGAGAAGGATGTTGTATGGCGTTTCGGATAAATCCAAAATTCATAAGGATATATTGAAGCCCAAGGTGAAATGGCAATATAGCTTTCCGTGTCTAGAATTTGTCTTGGGCCTCCAGTCTCTGTAGAAATTATATTACACGCAGGACAATTTCCATTTTCATTAAGGTATCTGTTTGATGCTTCTGCTTCTGATTCAATAATTGGCGGTATGGTAGAAAATGTCATGAGATGAAAATGAGCATGATCAATATCACTTCCTGATAGGATCCCGCTATTTACGAATATAGAAACATAAGTTACACTTTTCTTTGTGTAGAGATGACTTAGATAATTCTGTAAAACTAATAAAACATTGGACCATTTTTCAATAGATAGTTCTGGCAAGTTTTCTTCATGATTCGGTGTTGCAACAACAATAAAGTGGTAGCCGTACGCCGGTTCACTATATAGAGGTTTGTCTCTGTAAATACTTTCAGTCACTGATGTTACAACAGGATTTGAATTTGGAAAAACTCTTACATCCCAGTTTTCAATAATGTTATCTTCGTTATCAGACAATCTTTGGAGCATTCCCTCTTTTACTACTAGCGACAGTACGGATGGGAGAGTCATATTTTCATTTCCAGGACAATATGGACATTGTTTAGTATCATTTTTTACTTTATATGAATCAGGAGGAAGAACTACAAATTTATCAAGTATGTAATCTTTTCTAAGTTCGGCCAACTCAATATTCCTAAAAAATTCCTCTATTTACCTTTAATTAAAGGTTCTGTGATCTTCAAAGTTTTTCTTACTCGAATATGGATTTTTCTTACATGATATTTCCCATGATAGAAAATTAATCAAATTTGTGAACAGGCGAGCAGGACATACAAATCGCACGTCTGCAATGGTACTAGTTAGATACTCAGGCTTGCTCTAGTTAGATAAAATATCCATACTTTGAAAAGCCAATGAGCCTGTGCGATTTTGATTCCCTCAATATTTTTGAGCTCTCAGGGATGTATGAATTGATAGGAACTTGATAAACTGTGCCATAGATAATTACGAGTATGAACTCATACCTCCATACCAGATACTTCTCTGTATCGCTCAAAAGATTTGGCAATCTAATTAGGGATTCCGTTGTTGTGCCAGAAAACTGCAATCTTTCATCCCACTTTGGATACTTAGCCCAAATGTCTTCAGCAGAAACGGGTCTATTCCGTGTGTACAGGACATCTGGCTTGTATGCTATTATTATGCCAAAAACAATCATGGCTATACCAAGGAGAAAAAATCCATGTGATCCACGGTTTATCGATTCAATATTCAAGTTACCAGTCGATGCTTTGTAGTAAAAAGGACCCAGGGAATCAGTGGCAACGGAAGGTATGACAATACTGCCATAAAGTAAGACTATCCCTAGACATGAAATTGCTATTGGGACGATACCTTTGATTAAAATCGAAAGGAAAACAAGTATTAATATTAGAATTGTGATTATGTGTAAAAACCCAAAAATCTTCGAATTGAAGTCAATTACTGATATTGATAGATAAATGTGTATAATACTTAGTAACAATATACCTACTATTGTGAGTTTTAGTAAAAATTTATCATGACTTCTTAACCACAATAGCCCAAAAGTCATGTATATTATTGCGACTAGAAATAAATAAATCTTGATCTATGGATTTTATTTTTGCTACTAAAATGAGTGAAAATCTGCGAAGTTCAGTTATTGATGTATGACTTGTCAAATCACTTGTGACAATGCCCAATAATCTAAGTATCGATAAATTTCAAGAATTATGTGAAATTACGAGTAGAGCAACAACAAAGGAGTTGTTGACTTACTTAATAGGGTTAGGAATTGGTCATTTATCAAAAGATTCTGTTTCCTTTTCAGAAAAAGACAAACTAGATACTATTCTTTTGGTTATGAAACAAGGGTGCGATCCAGAGCACCTCTCAAAAAAATTACGGTGGATTGACTTTGAGTTATTTACGTCCCTTTTAATAAAATCTGCAGGATACACTTTCGAGAGAAATGTAGTGTTCAATAAACCCAGAATTCAGATAGACGTAATTGGATTTTATCATAAAATTGCTTTATTAATTGACTGCAAGCATTGGATGAAAATTTATGATTTTAATGTATCAAGATTTTCTTTATACCAGATAAGAAGAGCCCGGATCTTTTTAGACAAGAGAAAAGAAATTGAAGCAGTAATTCCAATCATAGTGACTCTTCATGAAAGTCAATGCAGTTTTTTCGATAAAATTCCCATAGTTCCGATTTCTAGATTCATGCAATTCCTCCTAAATTTTCCCTTTTATCTTGATAAGCTAGAATTGATTCAAAGACAATAATATTGCACATGGCAAAGCATTTAAAATTCTCAAAAATAGTATCAAAGATGCCTGTTTTTTATCGCTATTAATATTGCTTGATGCCCAAATTTATCAACAATCGTATAAACTGATTGACTAATTTACTTTTAAGCTCACTGTTAGATATAATGGTAAAATTAAATACCCGCTTTTTATTTATATTTTAGAAATCGAATGAGGATATATTTGTTCATTATTTTGTCTGTAATTTTCTTCAACATTTGTTCTTTTCCCATGTCCAACTCACAAGCACTTTCAATATTAAATGGTACGGCACAATCTGGCAATACTACAGGGATGGCACAATCTGGCAATACTACAGGGATGGCACAATCTGGCAATACTACAGGGATGGCACAAGCCAGCGAAATTATAGGAACAACACAGCCAGACAATCTCAAAGGGACCACAACTGATGATTTTATTTTTGGTGGAGCAGGTTTTGATAACATTACAGGTGCTCAGGGCAATGACGAAATTGATGGTGGAGTGGGTGGTGATAGGCTTATCGGAGATACTGGGGACGATCTTATTTTTGGTGGAATAGGCAATGACAACATTTCAGGAGGCGATGGAAATGATGATCTTTATGGAGGTCCTGGCGCAGATTTCCTAGACGGCGGCAAGGGAGCTGATTATTTTGATTGTGGTACTAGTTCCGACACTATATCTCATTTGAATATTTCAGAAGGCGATATTAGCAATCCTAATTGCGAAAAGATGGCGAGGTAGAAATTTGTCAATCAGTCATTTTTAAAAAATAATAAAATTTTCAAAATTTTAATGTTGCAAATTGATAAAGTAAATCCGAACGAATTTACCTCTTACATATTATTTTGTATAAGAATTTGAAACTAAAAAGAATCAACAAAAGTAATATTAATATTTTATTAATTTAGATCCACTTTGCATGACTGAAAAAATATTGAGTGCCCAGCCATTTACAAATCCAATGCTCTACGTTCCAAAAGCTATGTTTTTTACAAAGGGAAAAGCAGTCCATAAGGATTCTCTTACGAGTTTTGAATTAGCACTCCGTGATGCTAGGATATCTGATCTGAATATTGTATCTGTTTCAAGTATAAAGCCTCCAAAATGCAAGATCATAAGTTTACAAGAAGGAAGAAATTATCTTGTACCGGGACAAGTTGTCTTTGTGATTATCGCAAGACAGTCTACTAATGAACCCAACAGACTGATCGCAGCTTCAGTGGGTTTGGCTAATCCAGCTGAAGAGGGTCAGTATGGTTATCTGTCAGAACATCATTCTACAGGTGAGACGGCCCAAAAAGCTGGAGATTATGCTGAAGATATGGCCATGGAGATGTTAGCGACTACCATGGGATTACCAAATGATTCTTCTTTGGCGTGGGATGAAAGGCAAGAGCAATGGAGACTGTCCGGGAAAATATACAAAACACAAAACTTTACTCAATCTGCTGAAGGTCACAAGGATGGTTTGTGGACCACAGTACTAAGTGCAGCAGTTCTGTTAATCTAGATCTAAATTATTTACACTAATTTATTGTACTTTATTGTAGATAGTAAGAAATCCAAAAGATTTACATTGAATTGTATCAATATTATTAGCAATTAATCTTGGATTTAGTCACAAATAGGCCCATTCTAATTTATGATGATACATGTTCATCATGCACGATTTTTGCAAAGTATGCATTAAAATTTTCCAAAGGTCAAATTCACTGCATAGGACATTTTTCCCAGGAAGGTGAGAAATTGAGGAAACGCATATTCCCCAGTAATTATGATGCAACTGAAATGTTTTGGCTAATAAAGGAAAATAGGGCATTTGGTGGGAGATCAGGTTTGTTCCAGTTATTAGTACTCATTTTAAGAGCAATGCCTAAACGCAAGAATTATGCTAAAGACAACTTACCAAAATATTGTG
>Ga0193705_1000355_pt1 | contig 10373 bp, 9 predicted proteins | sample U3m2metaG_FD_143045 | JGI IMG/M metagenome (GOLD analysis project Ga0193705, IMG submission 143045) | Soil microbial communities from a riparian zone of the East river system, Colorado, United States - U3m2 | ecosystem: Environmental > Terrestrial > Soil > Riparian zone | place: USA: East River... | reverse complement strand
ATCGCGCGCCGCCGCACCGCATAGCGCAGCGCGGCCTGGTGCGAACCTTCCAGGTACCGCGTGCGCTCACGCGCATGTCGGTCCTCGACAACGTCCTCCTCGCGGCAACGCGCCATCCGGGCGAGCAGCTGAACGGGCTCGTGCTACACCCTGGGCGCGTGCGCTCGCGCGAGCGAAGGGCACGCGAGCGAGCAGCCGAGCTGCTCACGCTCTTCCGGCTCGACACCCACGCCGGTGAGTACGCAGGCGTTCTCTCCGGCGGCCAGCGCAAGCTGCTCGACTTCGCGCGCGTCCTGATGGCGGAGCCGCGGCTGGTGCTGCTCGACGAGCCGATGGCCGGCGTCAACCCGGCACTTGGACGCCAGCTCGTCGAGCACGTGCTGCGACTGCGCACCGAGACGGGGATGACGTTCCTCTTCGTCGAGCACGATCTCGACATCGTCATGGAGGCAAGCGACCGCGTGATCGTCATGAACGAAGGCCGAGTGATCGCCAGCGGCAGTCCCGCGGAGGTGCGGGGCGACGAGCGCGTCGTCGACGCGTATCTCGGAACGGCGCGAGTGCCGTGAGTAAGCCGCTACTCGAGGTCGCCGACGTCGAAGCCGGCTACGGCGAAGCACTCGTGCTGCGCGGCGTGTCGCTGACGGCGTTCGAGGCCGAGCTCGTGGCGATCATCGGCCCGAACGGCGCGGGCAAGTCGACACTCCTGAAGGTTGTCTACGGCCTCCTGCGACCGACCTCCGGCCAGGTGCGATACCGAACGGACGACGTCACGGGAGTGCGCCCGGAGCGGCTGACGCGCCTCGGGCTCAACTATGTGCCGCAACTCGGGAACGTCTTTCCGAGCCTGTCGATTGCCGAAAACCTGCTCGTCGGCAGCGTCTCGTTGCCACGCGCCGAACGGCGTCCGGCCGTGGACGACATGTACACGCAGTTTCCACTGCTAGCCGAGCGGCGCCGGCAGCGGGCGGGGACGCTGTCGGGCGGCCAACGCAAGCTGCTCGCGATCGCGCGCGCACTCGTGACGCGGCCGCGTGCGCTTCTCCTCGACGAGCCTTCCGCGGGGCTCTCGCCGCAAGCGGTGGAGCTCGTGTTCGACCAGCTGGCCGAGGTGAAGCGCCGAGGGATCGCGATCGTGATGGTCGAGCAAAATGCCCGACGGGCGCTTTCGCTCGCCGACCGTGGCTACGTGCTCGATATGGGCCGCAACGCGTACGAAGGAACGGGCCGGTCGCTCCTGAACGACCCGAAGGTGACTGACCTCTACCTCGGCTCGACGATTGCGTCGAGCTCCACCTCGACGAGCGCGCCCTCGGGGATCAACCCGCCGACGTAGTACGTCGTGTTGGCCGGATCGACGCCGGCGAATGCTTCGGCGTGCGCGCGAGCGGCCTCCTTCCAGTCGCAATCCGGGGCGAGCAGGAGGCGCGTGCGAACGACGTCGTCACGGCGGGCGCCAAGCTCCGCTGCGGCGTCGAGCGCCTTCTGGATCGCCGTCTGAGTCTGCAGAAACGAGTCGCCGAGATGCAGGGCGCGTCCCTCTGCGAGCGGCGCCGTGCCGCTGACCGCGACGTGCGGTCCGTACCGCACGGCGCGGGAATAGGCGGCGACTTCGCCGAAGCCGCCGCCGTCCCTGACTCGTTCCCGCACTATGGCTTGAAGGTGATCGTTCTCTGCGTGGTGATCGCGCCGTTCGAGTACTTCCAGATCTCGTACACGGCCGACCCCGGATCGCCGTTCTTGTCCCAGTCGATCGGGCCCCACGCACCCTCGTAGTTGATGTCCTTGCCGGCGAGCAGCAGCTTCACTGCCTGGTCGAGCTTCTTGTAGGTCACCTTCTTGCCGGGAGGACCGGACACCGCTCGGAGTTGCGTCTTGAGCTTCGGCCCGGCTGCCGAGCAGGCTTTCACCGCCGCGAGGAAGGCGAGGTTTGCCGCGTCGAACGCCGTCCCTTCGAAGCCGGTGTACGGCTTCGCTCCCTTGACCACGCGCTTCCAGAGCGCATCGAAGGCCGCTCGTGCGGGTGCGCCCTCGGAGGTGGCCGCCGTGCCGCGAAGGCCTTCAGCCGGAGCGCCGAGCCCCTTCAGGACGTCTTCGTTCCGAAGAGCCTCCGTCATCAGTGTCCGCGAGGCTTGCCACTTTCCCGTCCGGACGAGCGACGGCGCGAACTTCGCGAAGGTCTCGGGGAAGTCGATGATCACGTACCCCGCGGGGCTGCCGCTGACGAGCCGGCCCGCCTCCGTGTCGTAGTTCGCCTGATCCGGGTTCCAGCGGAGCGTCTGGCCCACCTTGCCGCCGAGCTTCTTGTACTGCGCGACGAACAGCTGCTCGAGCGCGGTGCCGAACGCGTCGTTGCGCGCGCCGACGTTGACGGTCTTGCCTTTCCCGAAGGCACCGATCGCCGCCTGCGCGAGCACGCGTCCTTGCAGGTAGTCCGACGGATACACGCGCCACAGATAGCCGTTGTCCTTGATGCCCGTGATCTGCGGAGCGCTCGAGGTCGGGCTGATGTCGACCACGTGGTTCGGAATCGCCACGGACTGTGCCATCGGAATCGTCGCGCCCGAGGCCATCTCGCCGATGATCACGCTCACATGGTTCGCCTTGACGAGCTTCGTGGCCGCCTCGACCGAGGCTGCCGCCTGCGTCTGTCCGTCCTCTGACGCGACGAGCTTGACCGACATCTTCGAGAGCTTGAGGCGCTTGAGCGTCGCGTTGTCCATGCTGACCGCGAGCTTCACGGCGCGGTCGAGGTTCGCGCCGTAGGCCGCGAGCCCGCCGGTGAACGGCAGGACGTCGCCGATCCGGAGCTGGAACGAGCAATTCTTCTGGGCCGCGGTCGTCGACGCGGTTCCGCCGGTGACCCCGGCCACGGCCGCGACAGCGGCCAACAGTAGTGCGGCCCCCACCGCCTTCCGCCAGTTCTTCACGGCAGCCTCCTCAGTCGGTAACGCGCACGCGCGCGGTCTCGATCATCCGCCCAAACGAGACGCGATGCAAGGGTGGAAGCGGCAGGCGGAGCCTCATATGCTGGCTCGGACATGACGGAAATGCGGCTCTACGACCTGCGCGTCACCGTCGAGCGGATCGAAGGACGTTCGGTTTGCGGGCTCGAGGTCGGCGACTACTTCGAGGTGACGGAGTCGAACAGGATCCGGATCCCGGAGGGCAAGCACTTCTGCATGTACGCGCTCCAATCGGTGCTGCCCCTCCTGCCGGCGAAGCAGCGTCGGCTCCCGGATTCGGACTGGCTCGAGCAGGACTCCCTCGTCTGCTGCCCTGACCCCGACGAGCGGGTCGTGATGCGGATCGAGCGGACCGGCGAACGCGTCCTGCGCACCGAAGACCTGACGTGAGCGAGCACGGGCGGCAGCTCGGGCTCGGGCTGCAGACGGACAAGAGGCCCGGCGACTACGGTCCGCTCGCGCGCATGGCGGAGGAGGCGGGCTTCGACGTCGTCACGACGTTCAACGACCTCTGGTTCCAGCCGGCGTTGCCTGCGCTACTCGAGATCGCGGCTGCGACGACGCGCGTGCGAGTCGGGCCGTCGTGTCTCAACCCGTTCACGGTTCATCCCGTCGAGATCGCGGGCCAGACCGCCGTGCTCGACGCGACATCGAACGGACGCGCTTTCCTCGGGCTTGCGCGCGGGACCTGGTTAGAGCCGCTCGGTCTGGACCAGTCGGATCCGGTCACTGCCATCCGCGAGACGTGGCAGATCGTGCGTCGCCTGCTGGCGGGCGACGACTCGGGCTTCACGGGTCGCAGGTTCTCGCTGCCGCAAGGTCAGCGGCTTCGGTTTCCGATCCTGCGGGACGATGTGCCGCTCCTCGTCGGCACGTGGGCCCCCCGACTCGCGGCCTTCGCCGGCGAGGAAGCTCAGGAGCTGAAGGTCGGCGGCAGTGCGAATCCCGATGTCGTGCCTGTGCTGGGGCAGCGGATCGCGAATCCCGACGTAGGCATCGTGCTCGGTGCGGTGACAGTCGTCGACGACGACGGCGCACGCGCACGGCGCATTGCACGCCGCGAGGTGGCGATGTACCTCGCAGTCGTCGCCGAGCTCGATCCGACCGTCGAGGTCGACCCCGAGCTGATCGCACGGGTACGCGAACACGTCGACGCCGACGATCACGACGCCGCCGGCTCGTTGATCCCGGATGACCTCCTCGACCGGTTCTCCTTCGCTGGGACGCCCGACGAGGTGGCAGAACACGCGGAAGCCGTCTTCGCCGCGGGCGCCAGGCGCGTCGACTTCGGCACACCACACGGAGCACCCGAGCGGCGTGGCGTCGAGCTGCTTTGCAAGGGCGTCCTGCCGCGGCTCCGCGTCGCGGTCTAGACCACCTGGGGCTCGGGCACCAGGCGACCGTCGGCGAAGCGATCGGGGTCGAGGATGCCGAGCGCCTCGTCTTCTCCCGCCTCGAGCACGGCCTCGGCGAGGATCCTTCCGACCGCGGGCGCGTGCATGAACCCGTGACCGCTGAAGCCGGCAGCGACCCACACCCGGTCGCGCACGCGGCCGAGGATCGCCTGGTGATCGGGCGTCACGTCGTAGAGGCCTTCGACGAGCTGGGGAAGCGCGACGTAGACCAGCCGCGGCAGAAGCGCCTCGCGCGCCGCTCTCACCGTCGCACGCCAGTCTTCCGAGTCCGTTTCCGGCTGACCGTGCGCGCCGAGATCGCTTGCGAGCAGACGCCCGTCGGCCAGTTGCTTCGCTGCAAATCGGAACTCGGCCGAGATGACGAGCGGCTCGAGCAGCCGCTCGGCGATCGGATCGCTGAAGAAGAGGTAGCGGGCTTCTGCACGGATGGGAAGCTCGGGGAGGAGACGCGGCGTGTCGACACCCGCCGCGATCACAACCGCGGCCGGCGCGAGCTCGTCTCCGCTCTGCAGTGTGACCACGCCGTCGTCGCCGACGGCCCGCACGTCTCCGAGTTGCACGTCCGCCAATGCTCCGAAGGCCTCGACGATCGACTGCGGCCGGTCGAAGTAACCGTCGTCAGCGCTCCACGCACCGCCGACCACGGTTGCGACGTCGAGACCGGGCACGAGCTCCACCGCGTCGCCGGGTGCCACGATGCGCGACGAGACGCCGAGGTCATTTTGAAGTCGAACGTTCTCGCGCAACCTGCCGAGGACGTCCTCCGAGTGCGCAAGGAAGAGATAGCCGCACGCGCGGAATCCTGGATCGACTCGCATCTGCAACCGCTCCCGGACGTCGGCGTAGAAATCCATGGACTCACGCGCGAGCGTGCAGTTCACGCGCGTGCCCCATTGTTGACGTAGCCCACCGGGCTGAACGCCCGAGGCGCCCGCACCGATGCCGGCACGATCGAGCACGGTCACGGACGCGCCGCGCTGGTCGAGGTGGTAGGCGATCGACAGCCCGACGACACCTGCGCCGATGATCAGAACGTCGGGCTCAGCGGGCACGACGCGAGCCTAGACCGTTTGCAGTGCGTCCACCTCGTCGAGGCTCGGCGCGTTTCGGATCGACGGGCTCAGCGTTCCCCACAGCGCCAACACGAGGCCGAACACCGCGAAGACGGCAATCGCCGCGCGCTGTGACGCGTAGGTGAGGAGCACGCCCGCCGTCAGGGGGCCGAGCGGGGTGATGAGCTGCGAAATGGTGCTTCGAACGCTCTCGACCCGGCCGAGCAACCGGTCCGGAGTCATGGCGATCCGGTAGCCCTCGACAACCGAGTTCGTCACCGGGATGACCACCGCCACCGGCAGAATCGCGGCGGTCAGCACGTAGACATTCGGCCAGACGAGGAACACCGCGCAGCCGAGCCACGCCCAGAGCTCCATCCGGAGAATCGTCCTCATCGAGAAGACTCGGCGGAAGAGGGGCGACGCCAGCGAGCCGAGCAGCAGGCACGCGCCGAACGAGGCCGTGAGCAGGCCGATCTCGCCACCCGACAGGCCCTGGCTCCTGCCGATGACGACGAGAGCAAAGAGCAGGCCCGGCCCGGCGAAGTTGCCGAGCCCGTAGACGAACGCGCAGGTCCGCAGGAACGGCCGGTCCCAGAGAAAGCGGAAGCCTTCGGCGACCTGAGCCCGAAGTCTCGACGTGTCGATGGCCCGCTTCTCCTGGAACGGCGTCCGCATCGCGAGCAGCGAGAGGAACGAGAAGGCGTACGACACGGCGTCGAAGATGAACGGCACGGCACGGCCGAGCCCGAAGAGTGCGCCCCCGATGGGCGGTCCCGCGAGCGTGACCGTCGCCTCACGCGCCCCGCGTGCTCCCACGGCCGTAGGGAGCTGGCGCAACGGCACGACGGCGCGCAGGGCACCTGCCTGAGCGGTGCCGAAGAACGTCGACCCGGTCCCCTCGACGAACGCGACGATCGGAATCGGCCAGAACGCATGTGGGTCGAACAGAACAATGGCAATAAGACCCGAGATCGCGAGAGCGCGGACGGCGTCCGCGGCGATCATGATGTGCTTGCGGTTCCAGCGATCCGCTGCGATCCCGGCGAAGAGGCCGAAGAGCGCGGCAGGAAGGAGACGCGCGAAGCTCACGAGCCCGGCCTTGGCGGGCGAGTGCGTCACGGCGAGGACGAGCAGCGGGTAAGCGATCGAGGTTGACGCGCTGCCCATGCTCGAAAGGAGCCGCCCCGTCTCGAGCAGCACGAAGTCGCGGTTTCGCCACAACGGAACCGTGCTCATTCGCCTAGCGTTTCACGCGCGTCGGAAGCGGAGGGCGACTCGGGGGAGAGCCGCCCTCTCGGGGAGAGCGGGACCGAGGAGGCGGTGAGCCTCATGGAGAACCTCGAGTTGCGGCACCCGGATCCCCGTGACGGTCCTCGCCCCGGGATCGTCCCGAATCGATCGGACGGCCTCCTCGACGGGAGGAAGGCCCTAGGCCAGGTGCACGAGAGTGGCGCCGTCGGCCGAGTCCGGCTCGTAGCGCTCGACGAGCGCATGGTTGTCGAGCTCGCCCCTGACGGCCGCGCGGAGGACGCCGGCGCCGCGGCCGTGGACCACATGCACCGTCTGCAGGCCCGCGAGAGCGGCGTCGTCCACAAGGGAGCGAACAGCCTCTCGCGCCTCCTGCGCCGTCGTACCCCGGACGTCGAGCTGGTCGGAGACGTCGGCGCGCGAGGCAGCAACGACGCGAACAGCCGGCTCGGTTTCCGCTGGCGACACTCGATTGCGGTCGGGCGTGAGCCGCCCGACCGGCACGCGCACACGCAGGCCGCCCGTACCGATCACCTCAGCCTCGTCACCCTCGAGCGTCGCGATCGTGCCTCGAACACCGAGCTCGAGCGCAGTCACCGGATCACCAGGCGCGAACGGCGCAATCGGGGTCAGCGGCTCGTCGAGGCGGCGCAACATCTCCTCTGTCTGTTGCACGAGCTCGACAGCGGCGCCGAGCCGCCGGTCCCTGTCTCGCTCCGCTGCGTTTGCTTCTGCGGAGACTCCGCGATCCCGCTCATGGCGTCGGGCGGCGCGCAGCTCTTCGCGGAATCTCTGTAGCTCCTGCCGGGCTTCCTCGAGCTCGCGCCGCGTTTCGCCGACTGCAAGTTCGCGCCCATGCGCCGCGGAAGCGCGGACCTTCTCGATCTCACCGGCAAGCATCACTTCATGCTCGCGCGCGCGCTCCATCGCCTCGTCCGCCTCAGCTTCACGACGCAGCGCGGCGTCATGCGCCTCGACCGCAGCGGTCGCTGCTGCCTGCGCCTCTGCCAGGAGCGCCGCGACGCGCAACTGCTCGGGCGACACCCGGCTGCGCGCATCGGCAACCAGTTCGGCGTCGAGGCCCAGACGCTGGGCCATTCTCAGTGCCTGCGAGGTCCCCGGCCGGCCGAGCATCACCTCGTAGAGGGGTGCATAGGTCTCGGCGTCGAAGCCGGTGGCCGCGTTGGCTGCACCCTCCGTCGCGCTCGCCCACTCCTTGAGCTCGGGATAGTGCGTTGTCACGACCGTGAGCCTCGCCTGCGCGACAAGTCGAGCGACGAGTGACTGCGCCAGGGCGGATCCCTCCACAGGATCGGTTCCCGCTGCGAGCTCGTCGAGCAGGACGAGCGAGCGCGCCGTCGCAGCGCTGAGGATCTCCACGATGTTCCGCAGATGTCCGGAAAAGGTCGAGAGGCTCATCTCGATCGACTGTTCGTCGCCGATGTCGGCGAGCACCTCGTCGAACACGGGGAGCTCGGCCGTGACCGCCGGCGGCCGCAGCCCGGATTGATGCAGCAGCGCCGCAAGGCCGAGTGTCTTCAGCGCCACCGTCTTCCCGCCGGTGTTGGGCCCGCTGATGACAAGCGCGCGTAACTCGCCGAGGTCGAGATCGATCGGCACCGCCTCCGCGGGGTCGAGCAGGGGATGCCGCGCTCCGACCAGCCGGACCCCGTCGGTTGCGCGAACCCCCGCGCCGCGCCAGCGTCGCGAGAGAACGGCACGAGCGAGCGCAAGGTCGACCGCGCCGGTCGCCTCCACGAGCACCGCCAGAGCGGCGGCATGCTCGCCGACCTGCTTGGAGAGCTCGCGGACGATCCGCTCGACTTCCTCGCGCTCGGCGCCCGCCGCCTCGGCAAGCTCGTTGTTCAGCTCGACGACTGCGAGCGGCTCGACGAAGAGTGTCTGTCCGGAGCTCGACGCGTCGTGCACGATCCCCGGCACCTTGCTGCGCGCGCCGATCTTCACGGCCAGTACGGGTCTGCCGCCGCGCTCGGTGATGAACGTCTCCTGCAGGAAATCGCGAAGGGAGCTCGAGCGGGCCAGCTTCGTCAGCTCCTCGACTGCTCGATGACGTCCTTTGCGCAGCTCGGCGCGAAGTTTTCGCAGCAACGGAGATGCGTTGTCGCGCAAATCGGAGCCGTCCTCCTCGACGGTGGAGTCGATCGCAGCCGCAACAGGCGCGAGCGCGGGGTCGATCGGTTCGAGCAAGGCGCGGAGCTGCTTCGCGACGGCGTTCGTGGCCAGCGCCTCGCGTGCGGCCAGCCCGACGTTCACCGACCTCGCGATCCGGTGCAACTCGTCGATGCGCAAGCTGGCCCCGAAGGCTGCGCGCTCGGCGGCGTCACGCACGTCGTCGATCCCGGCGAACGACGGCTCCGCACTCTCGTCGTAGAGATCAATTCCCTCGCTCGTCAATGTTTGCAGTCGCGCGACCTCACGTGCATTCGGTGACGGTTCAAGCGCGCGTGCAAGTGACGAACCATGTTCGGTTTCGGTAGCGGCCGCCAGCCGGCCGAGTATCGTCGGGAACTCGAGCACCTCGAGCGTATGCGCGTCCACACTTGGACGGTAGCGAGGTTCAGCGGTTCTTTAAAGACTCGCTGGGCCGGCTCCGCGTCGAGACACCGCGAACGACACGACCTTCTCCGCGCCGAAACGCTGCTCGAGGGCCCGTTCGCAGTCGTGTGCGGCGGACCGTCGCGCCCAGACGATCACGGTCGGCCCGGATCCGGAGAGCGTCGCGCCGAGCGCGCCGTCGGGAAGCGCCTGCCGAACCTCGGTCAGAAGCGTCGACCTGTAGGGCTCGTGCAGCCGGTCGTCGAGTGCTGCAGCGAAGAGCTCCTCCGATCCCGAGGCAAGCGCTGCGCCGAGAAGTGCCGCCCGGCCGGCCGTGAAAGCTGCATCGCCGTGCGTCACGTGCTCGGGGAGAGCAGCTCGTGACTCGGCAGTGATCACGCGGGTCTCCGGCACGATGCCGATCGGCACCGCGGGAACGTCGTCGGCCACGCGAGCGATGCGGTTCTCCCACGTGAGGCAAACGCCTCCTGCGAGGGCGGCGGCGAGATTGTCGCCGTGACCTTCGAGGTCGAGCCCGGACGCAAGCAGCGACTCGGGGTCGGGATCGATGCCCGCAGCAAGGGCACCGGCGACCAGTCCGAGCGCGACGATCGCGGCGCTCGAACCGAGGCCGCGCTCGCGTGGAATGCGATCGAGGAACTCGAAGCGGCGTCCCGCGGTCGGAGCGAATCGCGCGAACGCCTGGACACCAAGGTGCGATTCGTCGGGTGCGCCGTCACCGTCGCTCACCTCCAACTCATTCCAGAGGTCGAGCGCCACAGCCGCGCAGTCGAACCCTGGGCCGAGGTTGGCGGTCGTCGCCGGTGCTCTGACGCGGATCGTCACCGGGCGGCGTCGGCGATGGCGTCCGGGTCGGGATCTACCGGCAGCGACGGAGGAGTGAGGCGCGTGACACTCTCCGGATCCTTCAGGCCGTGGCCGGTGATAACGCAAACGACGCGGTGGCCTGACTCCCGCGGAAGCGTCATTGCCGCAGCGACCGAAGCAGCGGAGGCGGGCTCGCAGAACACACCCTCCTCGTGGGCGAGCAGCCTCCACGCCTCGATGATGTCGTCGTCGTCGAGCGCGACGATTGCACCGTTCGAGCGCTCCAGTGCCTCTTCGACTTCCTG
>Ga0193705_1000354_pt1 | contig 10374 bp, 9 predicted proteins | sample U3m2metaG_FD_143045 | JGI IMG/M metagenome (GOLD analysis project Ga0193705, IMG submission 143045) | Soil microbial communities from a riparian zone of the East river system, Colorado, United States - U3m2 | ecosystem: Environmental > Terrestrial > Soil > Riparian zone | place: USA: East River... | reverse complement strand
CGAACACGCTGGAGATGAACAGCAGCGACATCACCGTGGTGAGCGCTGCGCCAATGTAGGTCGTACCAAGGACGAACAAGAATGCTGTCGGATCAGGCTGGAGGCCGGCGAGGTACTCCTGCAAACCTGCGGCCCCTTGGCCCTCGACCATGAGGTAGGTGGTGAGGGTGTAGAAGATGCCGATGGTCAAGACGGCTACATAGGTCGCCCGTGGCACTGTGCGCTTGGGGTCCTTGGCTTCCTCGCTGTAGATCGTGGTGGCCTCGAAGCCAATGAAAGACGCAAAGTTGAACAGCAGGGCGATGGCTATCGAGCCGGTTGTGAAACTGGCCCACGTGAATGGGGTGGCGGTCAGCGGAGCGGTGCCGCCCTGGCCGCCCTGAATCAAGATCGCGGCGTCGAGGATGAGCACGATCAGGAACTCCAGGCTGACCAAGATCGCCAGTACTTTGACTGAAAGATCAACTTGTCGGTAGCCCAGCACCGCGATGATCGCCATCGCGACGAGTGCGTAGACCCACCACGGCAGGTCGATACCAAGATTCTCGCTGAAGAATCCAGCGGCGACGGCGGCGAACAAGCCATACAGGCCGATCTGCATGGCGTTGTAGCCGAGCAACGCAATCATCGCGGCGGCGCCGCCAGCCGGTTGCCTCAAGCCGCGCGTGACGAAACTGTAGAAGGCTCCGGTGCTGGTGTGGTGGCGGGCCATCGCGGTGTAGCCAACAGCAAAGATCAGCAAGATCACACTCACCACGACATATGCCAGGGGGATTCCCGGACCATTGCCGAGCAGCATGGCAACCGGGGCACCGCCGGCCATCGCGGTGAGTGGGGCAGCCGCCGAGATCACAAAGAAAGCAACAGCGAATACCCCGAGGCGGCCATGTCGCAGCTGTTGGGAGTCGCGTCGGGCGATGTCGGCCGCAGCCGAGGATTCACCGGCTGGCGGTGCTGGGCTCGACGGAGTTTCTTGAGTCACGAGAGCTCCATTCCTTTCAGCTCCATTCTTTTCAGGGCGTTCCAGAGGGCTCCGGCTTGCGTACGCCCCGGAACTCCCAATCGCCGCCCTTTGCCGTGGACAAGACCTCTTCGGACTCGGTGGGTTGGGCCCCTACATCGGTGCGGATGGGCGTTGGCCCTTCGACGATGTGGTTACTCAGCGTGCCGAGACCCTCCACCTCCACCTCGACCACATCGCCCGGATAGACGGTGCGGGAGATCGCCGGTGTTCCGGACAGCAAGATGTCACCCGGCTGCAGCGTGATCGTGCGCGCGATGTCGGCGACCAGGTAGTGCATGTCCCACTTCATCTCGTTGGTGTTGCCGTCCTGACGCACATTTCCGTTCACGAGAGTTCGGATCTGCTTGTCGTGGAAGTCCCAACCCTCCACCAACCCCGGACCCACCGGGCACAACGTGTCGGCGCCCTTCACTCGCAGCATGGACCCAGAGTCGGTATCGCGGAAATCGTGCAGGCCGTAGTCGTTGGCGATCGAGTAGCCGCGGATGTAGTCGCCGGCCTCGTCAGGCGAGATGTTCCGGGCCGTACGGCCGATCACGATGGCGATCTCGCCTTCATAGTTCAACCACTTGCAGCCGAGAGGTCTGACGACCGCGGACTCGTGTGCGTTGAGCGCAGACACCGGCTTGTGAAAGTACGTCGGGGCCGGCGGCAACGACACCATCATCTCCGCGACCCTGGAGGAGTAGTTCAGATGCACACAGATGATCTTGGTTGGCAAGGCCGGGGGCAGATGCACCGCGTCATCGACACCGATCGTGCGGCCATCGCCCGCGACCAGTTCGGCGTCGCGGCGTACGACATCCACGATGTTGCCATCGAGCAGAATCCGGCGAGTCTCCCGAAGCGCCATTGTGTTCTCCTCAGCGTGGTGAGTGGCCTCAGCCGGCCGCGGCCAAGTCCGGGCCAGCCACCTGTTGCTTGAAATCGAGATCTTCCGGCGTACGCCGCGGCCCGGGGAAGCCGCCCTCAGGCCTGTCGAACCAGTAGTGCACTTGACCGGTTCCAATGGAGTTTTCATACTCCCCGTAGCGGCGGCCAGTGGCGGTGCAGTCGCCCTCGCCAATGGCCCCGATCATCATCAAGTAATGTCCGAATCTCGCCTCCGGTCGGAACCGGTAGAACTCCGGCATGGTGTCCAGCACACGAGCGTGATCGCCGGCCTCAAACCACTGCATGCGCTCGGCGTCTGCTGCGGCGGCCTCGGGAGTGAAGATGTGCTCAATCTCGGAAGCCTCGTGCTTGCGCAGTTGCCGCAACGGCCAGAATGTGTGGCTGAGCGCCCCGGACGCCAACAGCAAGACCTTGCGGTCACTGGCGGCGATGCCATCGCCCAGTGCCCGTCCCAGCCGAAGGTTGTCCTCAGTGTCGGCGGTCTGGCACACGCCAATAGAGATCCACCTCTTATCCGGCAGGCCCTGTCCCAGGAATTCCCACAGATTGGTGGTGGCATAGAAGATCGGCAAATGATCATCGGAGATTGCGGTGATCCAGGTCCCATGATCGCTTGCCTTCGAGGCAATCGCATGGGCGAGTTCCGGGTCGCCGAGAAACTCATACGGTCGCTGGGCCATTCCGCGCGGGAGCTCCTCGGAGGTGAAGAGGCCCTTGCGCCGTTCTTGCGCGGTGACCACGAACTCGACCGTCGTTGCCCAGTGGGAGTCCAAGACCACAACAGTGTCGTAGTCGAGGGTCTCGAACACGTCCTTACGCAGCTGCTGGAGGCCCGCCACCAGCGTGGTTGTCCTCTCCGTTGTTCAGTTCCCGGCGAGTCGCCTCCGGTAGCACGATCGTCGGGACGTGCGCGATCAGACCCGCGCCCACCACCTCGCCCATGATCATGTTCCTTTCGCTCTGAGTCGATGTCCGTGATTGCGGTTCAGCTTCTAGTCGGTCGTGGTCCAGCCCGTCGGCGAGAACACGGTGTTCTTGATGTCGCAGTAGAAGTCGAAGGAGTAGATACCGCCTTCGCGGCCGATTCCGGACTTACCATTGCCGCCGAAGGGCGCCCCAAGATCGCGGACGAAGAAACAGTTGACCCAAACGGTTCCAGCATTGATCCGTGAGCTGACCCGTTCGGCACGATCGGGATCGCCGGTGATGAGGGTCGCGGCAAGCCCGAACCGGGTGCTGTTGGCCATCTCGACGGCTTGCTCTTCCCCTGAGAAGGTCTGGATCGTCAGGACTGGGCCGAAGACTTCCTCGGTCAAGATCTCGCTGCCTGGTTCAGCATCGATCAAGATTGTTGGCCGATAGTAGAGGTGACCTAGCTCCTCGTTCGGCGAGCCGCCCAGAGCGGCGCGGGCGCCGGCTGCCAGGGCACGCCGTACGTAGCCGTCAACCCTCTCGAAGTGCTGCCGGCTGATCAGGCAGGACATCTCAGTCGCCTCGTCGCGCGGGTCACCCTGCACGATGGTCCCCGCCTTCGCCAGTACGGCTTCGGTGAATCGATCGGCGATCGAGTCTTCGACCAGAATCCGGAACGCACCCAGACAGACCTGGCCCGAATTGTCGAACTGCTCGACCGCTAGGCTCACGGCCAGGTCGAAGTCAGAGTCTGCAAAGATCACGAGCGGCGACTTGCCGCCGAGCTCGAAGGACATGGGCACAATGTTCGGGGCCGCGGCCTTGGCGATCGCACCGGCAGTCGGAACGGAGCCGGTGAACGCCAACCGACGGATACCGGGATGCGCGGTCAGCGGCGCTCCGGCCTGGGCACCGGTGCCCTGAACGACGTTGAACACCCCTGCCGGCAGTCCGGCCTGGTGCGTGATGTCGGCGAGCAGGGACGCGGTCAGGGGAGCCCACTCGGGTGGCTTCGCGACGACGGTGTTGCCGGCCGCGAGGGCGGGCCCGATGCGCCACGTCGCGAGCATGAGCGGCGCGTTCCACGGCGTGATGATCGCTGTTACGCCGGCTGGGTCATAGCTGACCCGTTCCCGGTGACCACGGATCTCGCCGCCCGGATGATCAAGCTTTTCGGCGAAGTCGGCAAAGAATCGGAAGTTCATTCCGACCCGCGGCATCACGCTGCGCCGGTGGGACCGCAGCAGCGAGCCGTTGTCACGAGTCTCAACTCTGGCCAGATCCTCGGCGCGGGCATCGATTCCGTCCGCCACCCTGCGGAGGAGTTCAGCCCGCTCGCTCCTCGGCATCGCCGCCCAGCCAGGGAAGGCCTGCTTAGCCTCCTGGACCGCAGCGTCGACCTCCTCAGCGGAGCCGGCCGAGATTTCGGCAATCGGCTGCTCATCGATCGGGGAGATGTCAGTGAAGGTCGCCTCCGAGGCGACGCGTTCGCCGCCAATCCAGTGGCGAGTGTCCACCTTCACACCCTCGACCGTCGCAGTCGTCATCCGCGCCCCTGTCTGTCGCTGGAGGTGGTTCGTGGGTCGACAGCGGTTGACGTGCCGCAGCTCCGACCGGCTATCGTTAGGGCCCAAACGTATTTAAGTTCGATCGATTGGTCAACCCCGGAAAGACTGGTTGAACGCATGGTTTCCGACCCAGTAGCGGCGACCGATTGGCGGCAACTCGCCGCCGGGACCAGCATTCCTGAGGGCATCTTCGTTGGCGGCGAGCGTCGCGCAGCGATCGATGGCTCGACGCGGGCGGTGAACTCCGCCAGGGATAGCTCGACACTGGTCAAGCTGGCCTGGGCGCAACCGGCCGACGCAGACGCCGCTGTGGCGGCGGCGCGGCAGGCTTTTGATCATGGTCCGTGGCCTCGGCTGCACCCACGAGCGCGCGGCGAGATTCTCGAGCACTTCGCCAACTTGGTCGACGAGCATCGCAGCGAGATCGCCTTGTTGATCAGTCTGGAGATGGGCAAGCCCATTCGCGACGCGTACCAGATCGAACTGCGGGCCTTGATCCGCTGCCTTCGCTTCTACGGTGAGCTGGCGGACAAGGAATCCGGCGAGATCACGCCCACCGAAGAAGGCGAGCTCTCGCTGGTCACCCGAGAGCCGGCGGGCGTCGTAGCGGCGGTCGTGCCCTGGAACTTTCCGCTGACCCTGGGGGGATGGAAGTTCGCGCCTGCTCTGGCAGCCGGCTGCACCGTGGTGTTGAAAACCGCCGAGCAGTCACCGCTATCAATGCAGCGGGTCGCCGAGTTAGGTGTGATGGCAGGTTTACCGCCGGGTGTGTTCAACGTGCTCAGCGGCGACGGCGCTGTGGTCGGCCGGCATCTGGGAGAGCATCCAGATGTCGATGTACTCACCTTCACCGGATCCACCGAAGTGGGTCGCCACTTCCTGCGCTATTCGGCAGACAGCAACCTCAAGCGTGTCTACCTCGAACTCGGCGGCAAGTCCCCGAACATCATCCTGGCCGACGCGCCCGACCTCGACGCGGCGGCAGATGCGGCGGCCTGGGCGATCTTCTTCAACTCCGGCGAGATGTGTACCGCAGGCTCCCGCTTGGTGGTTCACGCCGACGTGGCCGACAGGGTAGTGGAGCGCATCGTCGATGCCTCGGCACAGTGGTTTCCCGCCGACCCTCTGCTTCCGGACACAAAAATGGGGCCACTGGTCGACGAACGGAGCCTGCGACGCGTGCTCGGGCATCTCGATCGTGGCCTTGCCGAGGGCGGCTCACTGCGGGTCGGCGGGCACCGGGTGCTCGCCGAGACGGGCGGCGCCTATCTGGAACCGACCGTGGTGACCGGTGCGGCCCCACACAACCCCCTGGTGCGCGAGGAGATCTTCGGACCGGTGCTTGCCGTGCAGGTGGTACGCGACGAAGTCGAGGCCGTGCGTGTTGCCGGGGATACGCCCTACGGTCTCGCGGCCGCCCTCTGGACCTCCGATCTCGGCACCGCGCATCGGGTGTCACGTGCCCTGCGGGCTGGGACCGTGTGGGTCAACTGCTATGAGGAGGGAGACATGGCCGTCCCGTTCGGCGGCGTCAAGCTGTCGGGCTTCGGTCGAGACAAGTCTCGGCATGCGCTGGAGGAATACACGAATCTCAAAACGACGTGGATCAGATATGACTGAGAAGTCCTCGGTCGGCCGCCGCCCACTGATCGCCATCCCGGCGCGCTTCTCGCCGAATGCGACAGCCCTCCGTTTTGAGGCCGAGGTGACCGCCCGAGCCCTCGTCGAGGCGGTTTTCGCGGCCGGCGGAGAGCCGGTGGTCGTGCATCCGTACGCGCCGGACCTCAGGATCGATGTCGACGCCGCGCGGGCGCGGATCTGGTTTGCCGATGGTGTGCTGCTACCGGGCGGCGGCGATGTCGCGGCCCGGTGGTCGGGCCAGCAGCCTCATCCGACCCAGTACGGAGTGGATGAAGAGCAAGATGCATTTGATCTTGCGGTGGCGCGCGCCGCACTCAGCGACCACCTGCCGCTGCTGGCGATCTGCCGGGGCAATCAGATCGTCAATGTCGCGCTCGGAGGAGACCTCGTCCAGGACATGGACGACACGGTTGGCAACCACAAGAGCCGAGTTCATGATCTTGACGTCGACGAGACCTCCCCGCTGGGTGAGATCGTCGGGCGCCGGACCGCCATCTCCTGCTACCACCACCAATGCATTGCCAGGCTAGGAGCGGGGCTCACTCCGGCGGCTTACTCCGCTGACGGTGTCATCGAGGCGGTGACCTTGCAAGATCACGCAGGCTGGTATCTCGGCGTCCAGTGGCATCCCGAAGATTCGGCCGCAACTGATCCTGTGCAGGCCGAGGTGTTTCGTCATTTCGTTGCCGCCGCCGCTCTACGCGCCCGGGAGGCAAACTCGTCGGCGAGCGTCTCGGCTCAGTTTTGAGTACTGAACTCGCCCTCGTCGCTCACTGCGGCGCTGGGCTTGGTCTCGAGCTCGGTGACGATCGATCGCAGACTGTTGGTCAGCTGAGCCATGCTTCTTGGCGACAGCCCGGCTACCACCTCGGCCTCAGCGGCGTTGAACACCGGATACAGCTCTTTCATCAGATTCAGGCCCGCCGGCGTCAGCTCCAGGTGTACAAGGCGCCGGTCGGTCTCGCTGACACGCCGGGTTATCAGTCCGCGCGCTTCGAGGGTCTTGACGACCCCGGTGAGCGTGGCCTTGGAGATCGCTGCATGCTCTGCGGCATGCCGGGTCTCCGCCCCGTCCCAGATCCACACCACCCAGAGCACCACGAAGCCGGTCCAGGTAAGTCCGTGCTCGCGCAACACCGAATTTGTCAGATGCACGCGTACGGCGTTCGCTGCGCGGTAGAGGCTGGAGACCGCGGCCGCGGCAGGAAAGTTGAGTTGCAGGTCGCTTACGTGTGCGCTCATCGCCTTCTCGGTTTCGGCGAGGGTGTGGCGATCTGACATGACGGACATGCTAGTGATCCTTTGATCACTAGGTGAGCGTCGCTAACGTCCGCCCGCCGTTCCAGACCACACCCACCTGCCGGTAGTAACCGCCGATGATCTCATCGACGCTGAGATTTGACAGCTCTTCGGTGGGTGAGTCGAACAGCCGCAGCTCGGCATCGCCGGTCCACGCCCGACCCGCTTCGAACTCGCTGGAGCCCGACTCGATCAGTTCCGCATAAGCGTCTGGAGCACCAGAAGCGATGCCCGGCACGATCCGGTGGTGCGCCATTTTGTGTGAATTGACAAAGCCATTGGTCTCCGATTGCTCGCGCAAGGTGAGAACCGCCTCGGCCAACCGACGATCCCCAGCCGCGAGGGTGGCACCAAACACTCCGCCAGGACCGATCTGAGGTGCACCGTGCGAGAACGGATGCGGCCGGGTCTGCCACATGGAACCCAGCTTCTTCGGATAGCCCTGGTGAATCCCACGGCCAATCGCGAAGTCCTTGTCCACCCAGATGTAGACACAGCGCGAGAAGGTTTCGCCCCGGAAACTGCAGCGGACGACGACGAATGCCTCCTTGTATTGCGCGCGTACCGGGTCCAGCAGCTCCTCGCGGGAAGAGGAGCACGACTGCCAGTCCGCCCAGATGAAGGCAACGGCCCCAGGGTCCTCCTCCGCCAATGACAGCGGAGCCGGGAGCAGGTCGGCCACTCGAGCTGGATCAGTCCGGTATTCGACGGTCAGGAGGTCGCCCGAGTAGTACCACGGAGGTGACGGGATCAGCGACGATCGGCCGCTCGCGGTCCGCGGGTAAAAGAAACCCTTGACGTCGGTCATACAGCGCTCCTGTGGGCCGGAAGGCGTGAGATCGTTTGGATCCGTACGGTACTCGGCGCCACCGCTGCTCCGCAATCGGCGTGTGCTGGCTCACTTGTCACAATGGCGTCAAACGCGATACTGTTCGGGCCCAAACGACTGCTCGAACCTACGTTTACGTAGGTTGCTGTCGGTCTGCACAGGTTGCAACCCGTGCAGACCGACAGAAAGCTAGGTAAGCGTAGGTTTCAGCAAGCCGCAGCAGCTTCAGACTTCACACAATGCGCGGAGGTCCGGGTGGCTCATTTCGACACCAGTGGTCTGGAGGACGCGGCCGCCGAGCTCGTGACACAAGACATCGACGTCGTTCGGGTCGGCTACTCGGACCTGATAGGCACCGAACGCGGCAGGGTCAACAGGTTCGCCCGTACCGTCGAAGACGGCGTGGCCTTCTGCCGGTCCGTCTACGGGACTACACCTATGGGCGACGTCGTCGACATCGAGGGTGGGCTTGACGCTGGACTGCCCGACGTGCTTGCTTTTCCCGACCTCAGCACGATTCAGGTGGTGCCGTGGGAGCCCGGCGTCGCCCACGTCATTGCCGATGTCTACAACCCGGATGGCTCGCCTTCGGAGGAAAGCCCACGCATGGTGCTGAAGCGGGTAATTCAGCAGTTCGCCGAGTTGGGCATGCGGCCGATCTCTGGTCCCGAACTGGAGTTCTACGTCCTGGAGCGCACCGACAAGAACCCGACCGGCTGGCAACGCTACGGCGAGGCAACCGGAAACGTTTACGTTGCCGGCTTGAAAGGCGACCCCGAGAATGTGTTGCTCCGGACTCTCCGCCACCTCTCCGCGTATGGACTCGAGGTTGTCGCGGCGAACCACGAGTTCTCGAGCGGACAGTTCGAGATCAATCTGTGGCACTCCGAAGTGCTCGATGCCGCCGACCGCGCTTTCCGCTTCAAGACCGCCATTCAGGAGCTGGCCCGTCAGGAGGACAAGCTGGCCACCTTTATGGCCAAACCGTTCAACGATGAAGGCGGGTCCGGATTCCATATTCACTTCTCCACCTGGGATGACGCTGGTCAGCCGCTCTTCGATGACGCGAAGACCAATGACGGATTGTCGAAGACCGCCAAGTCCGCGATCGCCGGTGTACTCGCGCACGCGCCCGCGCTGGCTGCCGTCTCCAACCCGACGATCAACTCCTACAAGCGCTTCGGCCCCGACACGCTCGCTCCGTGGCTGATCGATTGGGGGTTTGACAACCGGAGCGCGATGGTGCGGATTCCACCGGAGCGCGGCAAGGCATCCCGGATGGAGCTCCGGCTCGGTGACGCCAGCGCCAATCCCTATCTCGCCATCGCGGGATTGCTCGCAGCGGCCTACCTCGGCATCCGCGACAAACTGGAGCCACCGCCGCCGCTTGAGGGTTATGGGTACGACCCGAGCAAGGCTGACAAGCTTCCCGGTGATCTTGCCTCGGCACTCGACGCCTTTGAGGCGGACGCCGACATGGCCGGAATCCTCGGCAAGCAGTTCGTCGAGACCTTCCTGACGTACAAGCGAAATGAGCTCGAACGCTTCCACCACTGGGTGACCGACTGGGAGTTTCGCGAGTACGCCTACCACCTGTAGATGAGGAGAGATCGTGCCGCAGCCCAACGCCGTACCACTTGATCAAGTCGATCTGACCGATCTGGACGCCTTTGCCCGTAACGAGGGTTGGACGATGTTTGACACGTTGCGCGCCGAGGACCCCGTGCACTGGACGCCGGAGGCGCCGCCGAACTCCGGCTTTTGGGCGGTGGCCAGATACCAGGACATCGATGCGGTCGATCGTGATTCGGAGACCTTCACGTCGACGAAGTACGTGAACCTGGAGGAGGTCGATGACGATCTGATGGATCTGCGGCGCTCCATGCTTGAGACCGATGGGCTGCGCCACCGGGCTCTGCGGAAGCTGATCCAGCGCGAATTCAGTCAAGGTCCGCTGACTCGAAAGTACGAGGAGTTCCTGCGCGGTCTAACCAAGGTCACTGTCGATAACGCCTTGCAGAACTCCGAATTCGACTTTGTCGAGAAGGTTAGTGCTGATTTTCCGATCAACGTTCTGGTGCGGCTGCTCGACGTACCGGTCAGCGATGCCGGCATATTGATCGACTGGGGCAACGAGATGATCGGCAACACCGACCCGGACTATTCGGAGCATTTGATCACCGACCCCGACAGCGATCAGTACAAGC
>Ga0193705_1000342_pt1 | contig 10506 bp, 9 predicted proteins | sample U3m2metaG_FD_143045 | JGI IMG/M metagenome (GOLD analysis project Ga0193705, IMG submission 143045) | Soil microbial communities from a riparian zone of the East river system, Colorado, United States - U3m2 | ecosystem: Environmental > Terrestrial > Soil > Riparian zone | place: USA: East River... | reverse complement strand
GTCGCGGTCACGCCTGCGCAGAAACGAGCGCACACGACGGCGAGGCGGCGGCTCGAGGGACCCTTCCTCGACCTGCGGCGCGGCCTCGGCAACCGGCTCTCGCTCTGGCTCTGGCTCTGGCTCTGGTTCTGGTTCTGGTTCTGGTTCTGGTTCTGGTTCTGGTTTCGCCTCGGCCTCCGCCGCCGGAGTCGGCTCAGGCGCACGCTCGGGCGGTGCGACGACGGTCCGCTCCTCGGCGGAGGGCCAGAAGACCTGCTCCGGCTCGCCCTCGAAAGACTCGGCCCGTGGCGGCAGCAGGTGCTGCAGCGCCGAAGCATCGACTCGCTCGGCCGTGAACTCGACGACGGCCACGAGCACCCACGCCACCGCCATCACGACGAGGATCAGTGCGGGGCGCAGGTCGGCCAGGCCCGCGCCGATTGCCAGAAGAACGAGGAACAGGGCCTCGAGCGCGAAGCGGAGACCGAGCCGGCCCGGAAGCATGGGACGAGCCTAGCTGGCGCTCTCGTCTTCGCTCTGCGACTCGGCAGATTCCTTCGAGCCGGACGGCGAAGGTGGTGATACGGGTGGCTCCTCGGGCGCCCGCGCCGGCTCCGGCTCCGAGTCCGCCTCGGCCTCTGACACAGGCTCGGCGTCCTCCTCCGGCTCCTGGGCGCGCAGCTGCGCGGACGCGGCGCCCGCTGCCGAGCCTCGGCCTCCCTCCGCGGCAGCCTCCGCCGCGGTGACGATCGACTGCGCCACGCGCCCGATCGCGTCGTCGCCGAGACCCGCAGCTCCGAGCAGCTGCTCGGCGCCTTCCTGGGCACGGCTGATGATCGCGGTCGCCTGGCCACGGGCCCACTCGAGGGTCTGCTCGACCTCGGCGCGCGTCGCGTTGGTGAGCTCGGTCGCCTGGTGGCGAGCCTGCTCGAGCAACCGTGCCGCGCGCGACTCCGCCTCGGCGATCTCCTGCGCGGCCTGCTGCTGTGACTCCTGCTGGGTCTGGCGCGCCTCGCTCTTGGCCGCGTTCAGCGTCTCCGCACGCTGGCGCTCGCTCTCCTGGCGGTAGCGGTCAACCTCGCCCTGGCGCTCCTGGAGGTCGCGCTGGCGGCGGGTCACCTCCTCCTCGGTCCGCCGCAGCTGCGCAGCCGACGCGGTCTGCGCGTCGCGCTCGATCGTGTCGGCCATCTCGGCCGCAGCACGGATCATGTGCAGCGCGTCCATCCGGACCGCGTGGCCCGTCGGCTCGGCGCCGCTCTGGCCGGCGGCCTGCAGCACGCGAAGCTGAACCTGGAGCTGGGTGGTGTGCCTGCGGAAAGCCTCGAAGGCCTCGCGAACCTGTTCGCGGTCGTAGCCGTCGGCGGCGCTCGGCAGGTCTTCGACCCGCGGCAGCGACGTCAACGCGGGCGCCTTCGGCGCTCGTCCTTGCCCTTCCGGTGCCATTCCTAGCTCGCCTCCTGGCTCGACCCTTCGACTCGAAGAAGTATGACTGCTGAACCGGCCTGCGTCAGCCGTCTTGCGGCAGGACCTGAATTCCGAGCTCGGCCAGGATGTCCTGCGCGATCGGGGTCGGCGCGCCGGTCATCGGCTCCGACCCGCTGGCCGTCTTCGGGAATGCGACCACCTCGCGGATGTTCTGTTCCCCGGCCATCAGCGCGACGAACCGCTCGATCCCCATCGCGAAGCCGCCGTGCGGGGGAGCGCCCATGCGCAGCACCTCGAGCAGGAAGCCGAACCGCTCCTGGGCCTCAGCCTCGTCGATGCCCATCGCCTTGAACACTCGGCGCTGGATCTCCGGGTCGTGGATCCGGATCGAGCCCGAGCCGAGCTCCCAACCGTTCCAGACGAGGTCGTAGGCCTGGCTCAGCGCCTGCCCGGGGTCTGACTCGATCAAGTCCTCGTCGCCGGGCCGCACGCCCGTGAACGCGTGGTGGCTGGCCGCCCAGCGCTTGTTGTCCTCGTCCCATTCGAAGAGCGGGAAGTCGGTCACCCAGAGGAACTCGTCGCGTGACACGTCGATCAGCGCGAGCTGGCGGCCGAGGTGGTTCCGTACCGCCGAGAGAACGCGGGCGACCGTCTCGGGCTCGTCGGCGCCGAAGAGCACGGTCGCTCCCGGCTGCTCCGGGCGGACAGCATCGACCAGCTCGGCCGAGAGGAACTTCGCGATCGGCGATCGCACCTCGTCCTCCTCGTCGAAGACGAGGTAGGCGAGCCCCTTCCCGCCCCACTCCTTGGCGAGCTCCTCGAGCGACGCCAGCTCCGCTCGCGAGAGCTCCTGCGGCAACGTCAGGTACTGGACGCTCGGCGCTTGCGCGAAGACCTTGAACTCCGAGCCGCGGGTCTCCTCGGTCAGGTCGTTCAGCTCGAGCCCGAAGCGCAGATCCGGCTTGTCGGAGCCGTACCGCGCCATCGCCTCGTGCCAGGTGAGCCGGCGGAACGGGCGCTCGGGCGGCGTCCGGCCCAGAGCCTCGAACGACGCGACGACGGCGCCCTCGAGTGTGTCGAGCACCTCCTCGCGGGTCGGAAACGAGAGCTCGAGGTCGAGCTGGCGGAACTCGAACTGCCGGTCGGCGCGGAGATCCTCGTCCCGAAAGCACGTGGCGATCTGGTAGTAGCGGCCGAAGCCGGCCACCATCAGGATCTGCTTGAAGAGCTGCGGCGACTGGGGAAGCACGAAGAAGCGGCCGGGTTGGAGACGAACGGGCACGACGAAGTCCCGGGCGCCCTCGGGCGTGGCCTTCGTCAGGTTCGGCGTCCACACGTCGACGAAGCCCTGCTCGTCCATGAAGCGCCGGATGGCGGAGATCACGGCGGCGGAGAGGCGCAGGTTGCGCTGCATGCGCTCGCGGCGCAGATCGAGGTAGCGGTAGCGCAGCCTCGTCACCTCGTCGACGTTCTCCTCGTCGAGCTGGAACGGAAGCGGCTCCGAGCGGGAGACGATCTCGAGCTGGTCGACCTGCAGCTCCACCTCGCCGGTGGGCAGGCTCGGGTTTACCGCCTCAGGCGCGCGCGCCGCGACCTCGCCTTCCGCGCGCACGACGAACTCGTTGCGCACGCCGTGGGCGACCGCGGCGGCTTCTTCGGTGCGCTCGGGGTTGATCACGAGCTGTGCGAGGCCGCTCTCGTCGCGCAGGTCGATGAAGACGAGCCCGCCGTGGTCGCGGCGACGGCCAACCCAGCCGGCCAGCGCCAGCCGCTGCCCGACGTGCTCCTTGCGCAGCTCCCCGGCCCTGAGGTCACGCCACCTCATCGCCTCAGCCTCTCCGCGAGCTCCGCCGTCGGAACCTCCTCGTCCTGCCGGCCCTGGCGGCGCACCTTCGAGCGCTCCGGGCCCCACTCGACGATCGCCTTCGCGCCCAGCCTCTGGGCGTGGGTGAGCTGCCCTTTGAGCGAGCGGCCCGCATAGTCGACCTCGGTGCGCAGGCCCGCTCGACGGAGCTCCTGCACGAGCGGCAGGACGCGCGGCTTCGAGTCGGTCTCCAGCAGCGCGACGAAGACGTCGATCTCGTAGGGCTCTGGTTTGAGACCTTCCTCCTCCAGCGAGAGCAGCAGGCGCTCGATCCCGGCGCCGAACCCGATCCCGGGCGTCGGCTTCCCCCCGAGCTGCTGGATCAGGCCGTCGTAGCGGCCGCCGCCGCAGATCGAGCTCTGGGCCCCGATCGCCTCGTCCACGAACTCGAAGGCCGTGCGCGTGTAGTAATCGAGGCCGCGCACGAGCGTCGGGCTGAGCGTGAAGCTGACGCCGTAGTTCTCGAGGTGCGCCGTGACCTCTTCGAAGTGGGTGCGGCACTCGTCGCAGAGCGCGTCGCCGATCTTCGGCGCGTCCGCGAGTGCCTCCTGGACCTTTTGGCTCTTCACGTCGAAGACGCGCAGCGGGTTCGTCGCCCGCTTCTGGCGCGCGTCGTCGTCGAGCACGTCCTCGTGCTCGTCCAGCCACACGGTCAGGCGCTCGAGGTACTGGGGCCGGCAGTTCTCGTCGCCGATCGAGTTCAGCAGCAACTCGTAGTTCGTCACGCCGAGGCGGGCCAGGAGCTCGTCGTAGAGCTGGATCAGCTCGGCGTCGATCGCGGGATCGGTCGAGCCGATCGCCTCGACCGACAGCTGCCAGTGCTCGCGGTAGCGCCCGCGCTGCGGCGTCGCGTAGCGGTACATCTGCCCAATCGTGTAGAGCTTGACCGGCTGCGCCTCGCGGTGCAGACCGTGCTCGAGGTAGGCACGCGCGATCGGCGCGGTGGCCTCCGGACGCAGCGTCAGCGACCGGTCGCCGCGATCCTCGAAGGTGTACATCTCCTTCTGCACCACGTCCGAGCCTTCGCCTGAGGTCCTGAGGAAGAGCGCCGTGTCCTCGAAGACCGGCGTCTGGATCGGCCGGTAGCCGTAGAGCGAGCACAGGCGCTCGGCCTCGCCCGTCACCAGCCGCCATAGCGGCTGCTCGGACGGGAGGATGTCGTGGGTGCCGCGAGGCGCCTCGAAGGTCGTCACGAGACGCGCAGCTGGGCCAGGAACGGGTTGCGGTCGAGCTCCGCGCCGAGGGTCGTCGGCGGCCCGTGCCCGGAGTAGACGATGGTCTCCGGCGGGTAGCGCTCGGTCAGCGAGCGCAGCGACTCGAGCAGCGTCTCCCAGTCCGCGCCCGGGAGATCGGTGCGCCCGACTGAGCCAGCGAAGAGCACGTCGCCGGAGAAGAGACAGCCGTCAGCGTGGTAGGCGAGGTGGCCCGGCGAGTGGCCCGGGACCTGGAGCGTCTCGAACGTCATCCCGGCGAGCTCGAGCGTCTCGTCACCCTGAAGGAGGGTGTCCGCGGTGTAGCCGCGGGCGACCACGCCGGCGGGAACGAGGTCCGGGAGGTTCTCGAGCAGCGCGCGCTCGGCGTCGGCCATGAAGACAGGAGCGCCGGTGCCTTCAGCGAGATCGGCGACGCCGCCGAGGTGGTCCCAGTGGCCGTGCGTGATCAGGATCGCGGCGCAGCTCGCGTCCACCCGCGCGAGCTCGAGCCCGAGCTGATCGGCGTCGCCGCCGGGGTCGACGACCACCGCCTCCGGCGCGTCCTGGGAGGCCCTGACGACGTAGCAGTTCGTCCCGATCGGGCCAAGCTCGTAGCGGTCGACAACAGGTGCGGAGTCGCTGCTCACGGGTGGGTGAGTCTAACCGCGCCGCCGCGCCCCGCTTCCGTGTCTCCGAGCCGCTTCGGGCCGCTTGGCGGCGGCGGCGCGCTACCGCTTCCGGCCTGCGCGCGGTTCCGGAGACTTGCCGGTGCGGCGCAGGTACGAGCGGTACATCGCGCGGTCCATCAAATACATGAACGGCACGAAGAACGCGGTGTAGATGGCTGCGACCGCCAGCCGGCCGAGCAGGGACTGATGGCTGTTGATCGCCGTGAAAGCGAGAAAGATCAGCGGCCCGAAGAAGAGCGCGCGCTTGAGCACGCGCTGCCAGGACGGCGGCTGAACCGTGCGGACGGGACGCGACGAGCGCGACTTCTGCGGCGCGCGCTTGGCGTCCTGCTTCCCGTTGCGGGAGCCGCCCCGCGTCGGCTCGTCCGGCGCGACCTCGAGCTCATGTCCTTCGCCGTCGACGTACACGTACTCATACTCGTGCCGGAGCTCCTTCTTGCGCCGGCGCCGCTGCTTTCGCGTGGGCATCGGCGCAAGCGTAGCGCGGGGTCAGCGGGCCCAGGCGACGGCACCCGCGCTCACGACGGCCGCGATCACGTCTCCGCCGAGGTGGTAGGCGACGTGGCGCCAGTCGGGCGCGTCCAGCAGCACGAGATCCGCGTCGTAGCCCGGAGCTATCCGGCCGCAGCGCTCGACTCGGCCGAGCACGTGCGCAGCGTTGACGGTGCAAGCGGAGAGGGCCTCGCCCGGCGAGAGGCCGAGCTGCGTACACGCGAGCGAGCACACGAGCGGAAGGCTCTCGCAGAACGCGCTCCCCGGGTTGAAGTCGGTCGCGAGCGCGACGGCTGCACCGGCGTCCACCAGCGCCCGGCCGCGGGGCATCGGCCGGCCGAGGAAGAGCGCGCTTGCGGGCAGGAGCACGGCGACCACGTCGCTCGAAGCGAGGGCTTCGATGCCTGCCTCTCCCGTCGCCTCGAGGTGGTCGATCGAGCGAGCACCGAGCTCGATGGCGAGTGCGATCGCGCCCTGCTCGGTGAACTGGTCGCCGTGGAGCCTGAGCGCCAGGCCCGCCTCGCGGCAGGCTTCGAGGTACCGGCGCGCCTGCTCGACGGTGAACGCACCCTCCTCCACGAACACGTCTGCAGCTTCGGCGAGCCTGGCGGCTTCGGGCAGCACCTCGCCGAGAGCGAACTCCAGGTACGAGTCGGTATCCGGGAACTCCGGCGGCAGCGCGTGTGCGCCAAGCCACGTGGGGGCCCCGCCCGCAGCCGCGACCGCGCGCAGTGACGCGAGCTCGGTTTCGCGGTCGAGGCCGTAGCCGGATTTTCCCTCGAAGGTAGTCGTGCCGGCGCGCAGCATCCAGTCGCGATGGCGCCCGACGGCCTCCAGGAGCTCCGCCTCGCTGCCGGCTCTCGTCGCCTGGACGGTCGAGAGGATCCCGCCGCCCGCCGCATGCAGCTCCTCGTAGCTCGCGCCGGCGGCGCGCAGGGCGAACTCCTCGACACGGTCGCCGAGAAAGCAGGGATGCGTATGGCAGTCCACGAGCCCCGGGACCGCGGAGAGGCCCGAGCCGTCGAGCTCGTCGAGGTCGCCGTCCAGCCGGCCGAGCTCGCTCATCGGGCCGTAGGCCGTGATGCGCCCGTCCTCGCAGAGCACGAACGCGTCCTCGATCACGCCGACCTCGCCCAGGGCCGGCCCGCGCAGCGGCGCGCCCGACGCAGTCGGTGTCGCCAGCTGCGCGAGATCGCGGACGAGCAGCCGCCCGGTCCTCGCGGCGCTCTCGTTCATTGCCGCTGCGAGGGCGGCAGCGGCAACTCGAGCCCGTGCTGCTCCGCGGCTCCGATTGCCTCGTCGTATCCGGCGTCGGCGTGACGCAGCACACCCGTGCCGGGGTCGGTCGTGAGGACGCGCTCGAGCCGCTCGGCCATCTCGTCCGTGCCGTCGGCCACGACGACCATCCCCGCGTGGATCGAGTTGCCGATCCCTACGCCTCCGCCGTGGTGAACGCTCACCCACGTCGCACCCGCGGCGACGTTGACGAGCGCATTGAGAATCGGCCAGTCCGCGATCGCGTCAGAGCCGTCCTTCATCGCCTCGGTCTCGCGGTACGGCGAGGCCACGGAGCCCGAGTCGAGATGGTCGCGTCCGATCACGACCGGGGCCTTGACTTGCCCGCCGCGAACGAGCTCGTTGATCGCGAGGCCGGCACGAGCGCGGTCGCCGTAGCCGAGCCAGCAGATGCGAGCCGGTAGCCCCTGGAACGCGATGTGGTTGGGCGCGAGCGTGAGCCAGCGTTGGAGGGCGGCGTCCTCGGGAAACAGCTCCAGGAGAACCTGGTCGATGGCGGCGATATCGGCAGGATCGCCCGAGAGCGCTGCCCAGCGGAAGGGCCCCACCCCGCGGCAGAACAGCGGCCGGATATAGGCCGGGACGAATCCCGGGTATGTGAATGCCTCGTCGACGCCGGCCTCTAGAGCCTCCCCTCGGAGATTGTTGCCATAATCGAAAACATAGCTGCCGGCCCGGACGTACTCGAGCATCCCCTCGACATGGCGCACGATCGACGCCCGCGCCTGGCGCAAGTACTCCTCGGGGTCGGTCCTCCGGAGCTCCGCTGCCTCCTCGACGTCGAGCCCCGCCGGGACATAGCCGGTGAGCGGGTCGTGTGCCGCGGTCTGATCGGTCACCAGGTCGAAGTGCTCGCCCCGCCGCGCGAGCTCAGGGACGATCTCCGCCGCGTTCCCGAGCAGGCCAACCGAGAGCGCGCGGCTCTCGCGCGCGGCCGCGCGTACGCGTGCGAGCGCATCGTCGAGCGAGTCGGCCGCCTCGTCCAGATAACGCGTTTCGAGCCGGCGCCGGATCCGGTCAGGATCGACCTCGATGCAGAGGATGGCCGCCCCCGCGAGCGTCGCCGCGAGCGGCTGCGCGCCGCCCATCCCGCCGAGACCCGCCGTCAGGATCGTCCGTCCGGCGAGGTCTGCGGCTCCGAAGTGCTTCTCGGCCGCAGCGACGAAGGTCTGGTACGTCCCTTGCAAGATCCCCTGGCTGCCGATGTAGATCCAGCTGCCGGCGGTCATCTGGCCGAACATCGTCAGCCCGACCGCCTCCAGGCGCCGGAACTCCTCCCAGGTAGCCCAGCGCGGAACGAGTAGCGAGTTCGCGATCAGCACGCGCGGCGCAAAGCTGCTCGTCCGGAAAACGCCGACCGGCTTCCCGCTCTGGACGAGGAGCGTCTCGTCGTCGCCGAGCGTGAGCAGCGAGCGCACGAGTGCCCTCAGCGCCTCGGGGTTGCGAGCTGCCTTCCCCGAGCCGCCGTAGACGACGAGCTCCTCGGGCCGCTCCGCGACCTCCGGGTCGAGGTTGTTCAGCAGCATCCGCAGCGGGGCCTCTGTCGACCATGAGCGCGCGTTCAGATCGGTCCCGCGCGGCGCCCGGATCGAAGAGAGGTCGCCGCAGAGCGCCTCGACCGCTGCGTCGACCGAGCGGGTCGCGCTCAAGGCTCCTGCCGCTCCGCCGCGCGCTCCCTCGAGCGCAGCCGCCACCAGGTCCACGCCGTCGCGAGGACGAACGCGGCGACACCACCGATCAGCGACCGCACGAGGCCACTGCCGCTCGCATAGGCCACGATCACGACGATGGAGCCGAGGGCGCCGTAGGCGAGAGCCGTGTCGCGGTACGGCCTCGGCGTCCGGCGCCTGCGCGGGTTGCGTCCATTGCGGGAGCTCACCGCAGCTCTCCGACCTTGGCCTCAACCGCCTCCTCGAGCGAGCCGTCCTGGATTCGCAGCGCCACGGCCTCGATGTCCTCCGACAGCGACCGGTCGTCACGGAGCCGCGGCGAGAGGGAACGGACGAACTCGCGCGCGGCGCCCACTCCGGCCCCGGGCTGCAGCGGGGCGAGAAACTCGACGGCCTGGGCCCCCGCGAGGAGCTCGATCGCGAGCACGCGCTCGGCGTTCGCAAGCACCTGCCACGCCTTCAGACCGGACGCGTTGCCCATCGAAACGTGGTCTTCCTGGCCCGCGCTCGTCGGAATCGAGTCGACCGACGCCGGGTGCGAGAGCACCTTGTTCTCGCTGACGAGGGAAGCCGCAACGTATTGCGGGATCATGAAGCCCGAGTTGAGCCCGCCGTCGCCGGTCAGGAACGCCGGTAGCCCGCCCGAGAGGCTCGGGTTGACGAGCCGCTCCACGCGGCGCTCCGAGATGTTGGCGAGCTCGGCGACCGCCATCGTCAGCGTGTCGAGCGCGAAGGCCAGCGGCTGCCCGTGGAAGTTCCCGTTCGAGACGAGCATCCCGTCGTCGACGAGTACGAGCGGGTTGTCGGTGGCCGCGTTGAGCTCGACGGCGACGGTGTGCGCCGCGTAATCGAGGATGTCTCGCGAAGCGCCGTGCACCTGCGGCGCGCAGCGCAGCGAGTACGCGTCCTGAACCTGGTCGCACCACCGGTGGGCCTCGTTGATGGCCGAGCCCTCGAGCAGTTGGAGCACGTTGGCGGCCGAGTCGATCTGCCCCTTCAGCGGCCGGAGCTCGTGGATCTGCGGGAGGAAGCTCGTCCGCGAGCCCTGCAGCGCCTCGAGGGAGAGTGCACACGCGATGTCTGCCGCCTTTGCCAGACGCCGCGCACGCAAGACGCCGAGAGCGCCGAACGCGGCCATGAACTGCGTGCCGTTAACGAGGGAGAGGCCCTCCTTCGCCTGGAGCGTCACAGGGTCCAGGCCGACCTTCGCCAGCGCCTCGCGACCGGGAAGACGACGGCCGTCGACCGAGGCCTCGCCTTCGCCGACGAGCGGCAGCGCCAGATGGGCGAGCGGCGCGAGGTCGCCGCTCGCGCCGACGGAGCCGCGGCTCGGCACATGAGGCAGGACCCCACGGTTGAGGCACTCGACGAGCAGCTCCACGGTCGAGACACGCGCGCCCGAGTACCCCTTGGCGAGCGCGTTCGCCCGCAGCAGCATCGCGGCGCGCACGATCTCGTCCGGGTACGGCTCGCCGACCCCACAGGCGTGACTCCGCAGCAAGCGGAGCTGAAGCTCCTCGGTCAACTCCTCCGGGATCGAGCGCGAGACGAAGCGGCCGAAGCCGGTGTTGACCCCGTAGGTGTGCTCACTCGCTCCGTGTGCCGCCTGCTCGACGATCTCCCGCGCGGTCGCCATTCGCTCGCGCGCCGAGTCTGCGAGCGCCACCGGCTCGCCCCGAACCGCAACCGTCCATACGTCCGCGAGAGCGAGATCGTCGCCCGTCAGCGCCTTGCTCTCGATCACATGGCGAGTCTATCCCGCACCCGCTCGGCCACTCTCGAGCCCGACCGCCCCGTACTACGGTTCGCCCGGCCTCCTCCCCAAGGCGAGCGTATTCGGGAATTCCGCACCCATGTGTGACGGGAACGTGACGAAAGCGTGACTTCGGGCGACGGGG
>Ga0193705_1000340_pt1 | contig 10532 bp, 10 predicted proteins | sample U3m2metaG_FD_143045 | JGI IMG/M metagenome (GOLD analysis project Ga0193705, IMG submission 143045) | Soil microbial communities from a riparian zone of the East river system, Colorado, United States - U3m2 | ecosystem: Environmental > Terrestrial > Soil > Riparian zone | place: USA: East River... | reverse complement strand
GGACCCGTGGTCGCCAGGGCGCTTGCGGGAACGCGTCCCGAAGCCAGGATCCTCTTCATGTCCGGCTATACCGAGGCGATCATCCTCGACCAGGGCGTAGAGGGCAGCGCCCCGTTGCTCGTGAAGCCCTTCTCGATGCAACAGCTGTACGAGCGGATCGAGGAAGTTCTAGACGGCCCGCCACGGCGAATGAGTCCCTTCACCGACGGCGTGTCTGCCGAAGATCATCCAGGCACTGGCAGGTACCAGCTCCACGTAACGGCCTGAGCTCAGTCCCGCAGCGGAGGCGGTAGCGGCCGCCGAAGCCTCACCACCGGGGACATTTCGATCGGCCGCCTGGAGTCGACCGTGACGCCCATCTGACTCGGCGAAGGGGCAAGCGCCGCGCGATACGGAAAGGCGAAAGAACGGTTGCGCTCGCGGCCTGCGAGAAAGCGACCGGCGGGTGACCCGCATCCTTACTCCGGTAGATCGAGAGCTGCGCCGGTCGCCGGTGCCCACGGCTTCGGTCGCCTCGGTTCCCGAACGAGCGAGTCCGCCGGGGGCTCGCCCAGCAAGAAGTCACCACATTTCTTGAGCTCGCGCCGGAAGCGCATCACGGCGATCAGCCGTCGGAGAGGGCCAACTGATGAGCGAGTGTTAATGACGGTCTCTCGAAGCGTGAACCGAAGCATAGTAGCCGCGACACCCGCTCCTCACGATCTGGCCGATACGCTCCGCAGATTCCGTGAAACGGACGCCGGCACTATGGCTCGACCTCGCGGTGAAGCTCTCGCTCGTAGCATTGCTCGCCTTCGGTGCCTTTTCCGGCCTCGACCGCTTTGCGGGGAAGGCATTCGGCTGGCGACTCGTCGGCTACTCAATCGCAGCTCTCGTTGTGCCCGCGATCTGGGCCGCGCGCGGACGGCGTCCGCCCTATCCGTTCGTGGCCGACACGCTTTTCGTCCTCCCATTCCTCATCGACACGATCGGTAATGCGCTCAATCTCTACGACACCGTCGGTTGGTGGGACGACGCAAACCACTTCGTGAATTGGGCGCTCTTGAGCGGTGCGGTCGCCGTGGCTCTGCTTCGGGTCGACATCAAGCGAGCCGAGCTCTTTTGTCTCGTCGTCGGTTTCGGCGGCGTAACAGCGATCTTGTGGGAGCTGGGTGAGTACTTCGCCTTCATCCGCAACTCGCCGGAACTCGCAACGGCCTACACAGACACGCTCGGCGACATGGCGCTCGGACTGAGCGGCGCAACGCTAACAGCCGTGATCACTGTGGTCGCTGCGGGCAAGCTGCGGAGTCGCGCGACGGGATAGCCGGCTCGGATGAGATCGGGGTGAAGTGCAACGTCGCTCAATTGCACGAGTGCTAGTGTGGTGCCTCGCCTTGCCCAGCCCTCGGCGGCGGGCAGATATTTCCGGCTCCAGCACTCTGGCCGGCGTAGCACGTGACCTCGTTTGCGTTGCGCGGAACCTTTAGCCTCGGGACCCGCCTATGTCCGTCTCGTCTCCGTCCGGACAAGCAACTCCCCCGAAAGGAGCACGCATGTCGACATATCCAACCACGGCAGAGCAGATCGATCAGTGCAACGAGACCGGTCGTACCCCGGTCGTGTTCATCCACGGCCTCTGGCTGCTGCCCAGCAGCTGGGACCGCTGGGCTGCGCTCTTCGAGGAGGCCGGCTACACGGCCCTGACACCAGGATGGCCGGATGACCCCGAGACAGTCGAGGAAGCAAACGCCAACCCAGAGGTCTTCGCTGACAAGACCATCGGACAGGTGGCCGACCACTACGCCGACGTGATCGGCAAGCTGGAGCACAAGCCGGCCGTGATCGGACACTCCTTCGGGGGCCTCCTCACTCAGATAGTCGCCGGACGCGGTCTCTCGGCAGTGTCGGTGGCGATCGACCCGGCGCCTTTCCGCGGTGTGCTGCCGCTGCCGATCTCGGCCCTGAAGTCGGCGTCCCCCGTCCTCGGCAACCCGGCCAACCGCCACCGCGCCGTCCCACTCACGTACGACCAGTTCCGCTTCGGCTTCGCGAACGCCGTCAGCGAGGACGAGGCCAAGGAGCTGTACGAAGCGTTCGCGGTGCCGGCATCTGGAGCGCCGCTCTTCCAGGCGGCGAGCGCAAACCTCAACCCCTGGACAGAGGCCAAGGTCGACAGCAAGAACCCCGACCGCGGACCACTACTGATCATCTCGGGCAAGAAGGACAAACCGTCCCTTGGTCGATCGCCAACGCCTCCTACAAGAAGCAGGAGCGAAACGAGGGCGTGACGGAGATCGTCGAGATGCCGAACCGCGGGCACGCGCTCACGATCGACAGCGGCTGGCGCGAGGTCGCCGACAAGGCCCTCGCTTTCGTGAAGCGCTTTGCGCGCGCTGACGACCCTGAGCGGAATGCGGCCAAGCACGAGCATGCGGGCATGGCCAGCGACAGAGCGTAGGAACCGAAGAGGCGCCCTTGCCCTGTCGCCGCGTGCGCCAGGGCGAGGGCGCCGATCCACCATTGACGCTTGACCTCCTTCGTCGGCGTTCTTGGCTCTAGCGGATAAGGCTCGAGCACACGTAGACCAGCACGGCCACGAGAAGCCAAGGGATAAGGGTGACGGCGAAAAGCGCTGCCACCCCTCGCCGGTCGAGCGCTGGCAAATCCGTCCTCGGCAGAGCGGAATCGCTCCGGACGCTGTGCCGACTCCGTGGTTGGTTTCGTAGGTACCGAGGAAGGTCGCCCATCCAGCCGGAGGCAGTGAGGCTCTCCTTGCTCAACTCGGCGCATAAGCGTCTGATGTCGGACGCACGGGCGTCCAGGAGTTCCGCTTGCTCGACCAATTCCGCCTGCAAGCACTCCTGTTCGGACGCCCGGGGCTCGCTGATCCTGATCGCACTCGCACGACGCTCTAGGGGATGGAAGGTGATGTTTCCATTCATGCGCTCACCACCCTCGCCGAGAAAAGATCCGGGCCACTCTTGACCTGACCTCCGGTTCCGACGGGGCTCAGGAGTCGTGACCGCCGGACGGCGCTGGACGCGTAGCTCCTTGCCTCTGCACGTCTCTCCCAGAGCTCCCGGCACCGGAGTACGAGCTCGTCCCAGTTGATCTTGTCCACAGCTACGACGCCGAGGTCGTCGCAAGTTGCCTTTAGCTCATCGACGAGGTAGGCGGTGAAGAGGATCGTCGGCAGCCTGATGCCCTCGAACCGGAGGGACCGGGCCACCTGCAGGCCGTTCATCCCCGGCATCATGTAGTCGAGCACGGCGACGTCGAACGACTCGTGACGGCAGCGCTCGAAGGCTTCGTCTCCTGACGCCGCTTCAGCAACTACCCATCCCTCGGACTTGAGGCACATGACCAGCATGCTCCGGATCTCGTCCTCGTCGTCGGCTACCAGAACGCGTGGGGCTTCGGCGTTCGTGGCCAGGTCAGTGGTCATCTCAGACTCCTTTTGTCGTCGGTCTCGGTGAGCGCTCGCGCCGCATACGAGCGTCCGGTGAGGCCAGGGGCCGCCTTCCGCAGAGTCCTTGGTCGATCGGGCGGGGTTCATGTCCAGGAAGAACGAGTGCGGACACAAACCTTGCAGCCGAAACCCGAAGATCACCCCTTTGAGTGACGTCCACCGGCAGGCGCGGTTCCACACTTAGTGGGCCCCAGAGGGCATGTAGCAGATGGCTGCCGCACCATCAATCGGTCGTGCTACCGGCGTCGAGGCTCCCGCCGCCGCGCCAGGCTCACTGGCCGTCCAAACGCTCTACGAGCACCACGCTGACCGCGTCCTCGCATACTGCGTCTACCACCTTCGCGACAGGAACGAGGCCGAAGATGCGCTCCAGACCACATTCATGCATGCGTTCCGAGCCCTTCAACGCGGAGTTGTCCCCGAGATCGAGCTGGCCTGGCTTCTCTCGATCGCGCGGAACGTATGTCTGACACGCTGGAACACGAATCGCCGCAGAGGCGAGCGCGAGGTTGCACGCGATCCGCACGTTCTCCAGGAGGTGGCCCCGGGTCGAGAGCACGAGGGCGGGGAGCTCTTCCGGCTCCGCGAGGCGCTTGAAGCAATGCCTGAACGGGAGCGGAGGGCAATCCTCCTCCGAGAATGGCAAGGCTTGTCTTACCGGGAGATCGCCGCAGAGCTTGGACTCAGCCAGTCGGCGGTCGAGACGCTCATCTTCCGGGCCCGCAGAGTGCTCGCGAACAGTCTGCGCGGGGTCCCGGCGCCGAACAAGCGCCGCGCTGCTCTCGGGCTCGATCTCAGCTCGCTGCTCGGGGCGCTCAAGTCGCTCTTCGGTGGAGCGGCCGTCAAGGTCGCGGTGGGTGCAGCCGTCGTCGCAGCGACGGTGTCCGTAGGCGCGCTCGAGCTGACGGCGAAACGGCCTACTACCCCGCCGAGCCCTCGGGCAAAGACGATCCCAGCGGCTTCGTCTCCGCAAGACGTCTTCGACTCGACCCGCCCACTGGCCCCGCGCCCTGGCGGGAAATCCCAGGAAGAGGCTGAAGCCGGGAACCCCGAGCACGCAGTCGCGAGCTCCGGAACGGACACTCACCACTCAGGAGCTCAACTCACGTACACCGCTGGTGGCTCGGAACAGGTCGCTTCCGTCCTAACCAGTCCCGCGACCGAGATCGCCGGTGGAGCCCCCTCACTCGCAGACACGGTTGTCCCAGTCGTGGAGCAGGTGGCGCCTGCCGTCCTTCCGGTCGCCGTCGAGTCCCCGACCGCCGTGCTGCAGCTGGGCGAGCAGGTGCTTGCTCCCCTCCCCGGGCCTCCGGTCGTCAGTCTTCCTTAGCCCCCGGGAGGAATAGACGCGCCAACCGGACGAGCTGGCTCTAGAGGCAAACCTCGAGTACCGGAAGGAGCGCTCTTTCGATTCGGGAACGTCGCAACCGGTGATCAGCCGCCATTTGGCTCAGAGCCTCGAATCGCTCGGGGCCTTCCCTCCGTCCGCATTGCCGGCGGGACTCAAACCCGAAAGCTGGGAACCCGTACGCACCGCAAGACGCCTGGAGGGCGGGCGGCTCCAAAGGGGATAGGAACCGCCCGAGCCCTCCTGTCCCTGCCCCTAATCCTTTTGATCCCACTTGACGTGAAAAACTTTCTCGTTGTCCCGACACACGGCCTTAGGCATGAGGCGGCGGCGAACACGCAGACCTAAATCCAGCTCGAGGCGGGACACTCGCAGGATCAGAAACCCTCCGCTTAAAAGTCACCTGTTGTCTGATTTGGTGAAGCTGAACCGGCATGGTTCAGTAGCCCCGATCAGCTGAGACCAGCCTAAATCAGCTCAGCCGGGCAAAAGTTCGGCAAGACTTCGCTCCTTGAAGCTACTCTGTTCCGTGGAGCGTTAGCTCCACCTTATGCGGACCTGCTGACCCGATACGAGACGCTCTCGTCCCTTCGGTAAGGAGGTGGTCTGCGCATGCAGCGCTACCGCGGCACGCTCCTCGCGCGCAACATCGCGAAGTCATACGGCGACACGGTGGTTCTCCACCGCCTCTCGCTGACCGTTCCTCCGTCCGGCCGCGTCGGCGTCGTCGGACCGAACGGGATTGGCAAGTCAACCTTGCTCCGCGTGCTCGCTGGGCTCGAGGAGCCAGACTCGGGGACGATCAAACGGGAGCCGCCAGACCTTAGCGTCGCCTACCTCGCACAGCAGCTCGACGTGGCCGGCCTTTCTGGTGGCGAGGCCGCCCGCCGCAAGCTGGAAGCGATCCTCACCGCCGACGCAGAGGTGCTCCTGCTTGATGAGCCGACGAACGACCTCGACTTCGCCGCGCTGCAGTCACTCGAGCACTTCGTTCAGAAACATCGCGGCGGTCTCGTAGTCGTCTCGCACGACCGCGCGTTCATGGAAGGGATGACCAGCATCGTTGAATTCGAGGCGGAGACGCGCTCTGTACGCGAATACACCGGCGGCTGGAGCCAATTCGCACGGCAACGTGCCGCCGCGAGAGCCCGCCAGGAATCGGCGTACGCGGACTACCGCGTCGGGCGGGAGCGGATCGAGGAGCAGGTTCGGCGGATGCGGCAATGGGAGGAGCGCGGGTACGGGCAGGGTCGCAAGAAAAAGAAAACGAAAGACGTCAAGAAGGCGGGAGAAAAGAAGCTCGCGCGCCTTGAGCGTGTAGAGAAACCATGGACGCCTTGGCGCCTCCAACTCACCCTCGCGCCAGAGCAACGCGGCGGTGACGTCGTCGCCAGGCTTGAGCGGGCGATCATCGCGAGGGACGGATTTCGACTCGGACCGATCAGCCTGGAGCTGCGCCAAAGCGACCGGCTGGCACTCCTGGGCCGAAACGGGGTCGGCAAAACGACGCTCCTAAAGGCTCTGCTCGGCGAGCTGCCGCTGGCGTCAGGCCGGCGCTGGGTCGGACCTAGCGTCGTGCTGGGCGAGCTCCCTCAAGGGGAGGGGCAGTTCGGCGGAAGCCAGCGCCTGCTCGACAGCTTCGTCGACCTGGCTGGTCTCTCTGTCGACGACGCTCGCTCCCTCCTGGCGAAATTTGCTCTTGGCGCCGGCGACGTTCTTCGACCAGGAAGGTCGCTTTCGCCCGGCGAGCGCAGCCGCGCCGCGATCGCCTTACTTGCGGCTCGCCATGTCAATGCACTCGTACTCGACGAGCCAACCAACAGCTTGGACTTGGAAGCGATCGAGCAGCTTGAGTTCGCGCTCGAAGATTTTCAGGGAGCCCTCGTGTTAGTCACGCATGATCGCCGCTTCCTCGATGCTTTCGGAGCAACCCGGACGATCGAGCTTTGAAGGCTCGGCGCCGCCATTAGCGGGTTGAAGACGGCCGACGCTCAAACTGTGCGCGAGCCAAGGCCAGACGAAATCTCGGACGACCGTTAATTCGCCAAACCCTCTAGTAGGTGGGGGCTTGAGAAGCGGACTCTAGGTTCGCCAACCGGCTCGAAACGAGCCGCGCCTCGTCGAGCTCGCACTCGCACGGTCTCGAGCCATCGGGCGAGAAGACGAGGGTGTACTGATGGGACCCGATTGCCCGGCCAATCTGAAAGTTCAGGAGCTCGACGGGATACATGTATCTCGTTCCGTCCGAGACCGTGATCACGTAGCCGACTAGGTAGATGGCCGTCTGCGACCCGATCGCTGGCTCTCGCTGAAGCTTCGCATAGCGGACGCGAGGCTTCAGACCTCTTCCTTGCAACCAACTCTTGATGCCCTCTCGGATGCACCGGAGGTACGTCCGGTTGTTGGTCGCCTCGAAACTGAGAGCGGCCTGACCCGCGTTCTTATACAGGGTAACCCGTGACTCCGTCAGGGCGCCGACGCCAGACTTGAATATCGAGCGGCCCTGGCCCGTGATCGTGAACCTCGACCGATCGGGGTTGTTTTCCGGACAAGCGTGGCCGCCGCTGAGTGGAGCGGGGATAGGGCGCCAGATCGAATTGACGTCATTCGGCTGCAACACAGCCGCACGAGCGATCGCCATGTCTGCGGGAACCAGGTGCTTGTGCGGCTCATGCGAGTTCGAGCCGGACTTCTTGCCCTCGGCGTCTTTCGGAGCCTTCTCCGTTTCCTCAGCCGTCGTGCTCAAGAGATTGGCGTCGGCGGCGCGAGCTACCGGCTCTGCGGTCGGAAAAATCCTCGTGCCACCCCAAACCGCGCCGGCGAACAGGATCGCACAGGCGGCGACAGCTATGAGGAGGCGCATCTACCGACTAGATCGGTCGAGGCCTGCTAGCCCTGGACCCTCGCGTGGGTGAACTTGGGCCTCGTGATCACCGATCTCGCGAACGCGATGCCAGAGCAGCTCTGCTCTAGTCGGGGGTTGGCCCTTCCGCCAGCCGGCTCTAAGGAAGGCGGCACGTCTCAGCGGACTGGAACCGGGCTTCGCCCCTCCGTCTCGTCTTACATGACGGCCCGGAGGAAGGACCCGCCGTTTACGACCTTTCACGGCAGAAGCGCAAAGCTGGACGGCGGCCGTGAGGGGCAGCCGTCAGCTGCCCCTCACGAAAGGCCCTCAGTCGCAGGCCACTGACGGCTGCGTCGGAGGATATGGGTCGACGCCTTCGAGCGCCCACGCGAACACGATCGCGATGCCCGCGAGGTCGCACTCCGACAGCGTCGGCACGATTCCGTTGCTCCAGTGCCAGCCGTAGCCCATAAGGTCCGTCGAATCGGTCAGCGGCTGGGCATGCCCGAGGCCCAGCGCGTGGCCGAGCTCGTGCATCGTCACGTAGTACAGGTACTGCGGTGAGTACGTGTGCCCGATCGGCTTCGGCAGATCCGAGCGCACGATGACGTTCGGACACGAGTTCGCGCCGCAGATCGCGTAGCCGCCGAACACAGTCCCGCCCGCCGTGGGGTTGTAGTGCAGCACGATGTCGGCCTTGTGCTTGGCCGTGTACTGGTCGGTCACGTCGGTGAGCGTGATGAGCCCGCCGAACTCCTGCCGCAGCGCGTAATCCCAGTCGGCGATCGCCTGATGCACGGCCGCCAGCGACTCCTCGTCGACGCCCGGGTGCGCCTGCACCGCCACCGTCAGGTGGGTGTGGTCCCACCAGTAGCCGGGATAGTTGAACGCGCCGTGCAGGATCAGGACGCTCTCCGTGTCCGGCGGCGTCGGCGCCGGCCGTAGCGGCGTCACCGCTCTTGCAGCAGCCGCCGTGACCGCGGCCACGAGCAACGCGAACACAAGCAAAAGCACCTTCTTCTTCATGCTCAGCCCTCCATCTCGGGATTCGACGGGCTACACGTGCCCCGAGCCGGAATATGTCAAACGAGCGCCAGGCGCCACCTTTCCCCTTCCACGCACGCCCCGCAAGACGAACCCCCACCGGCACACCCACCGCCCTGAGCAGCTACTTCGCACGGGACTACTACGCACGCCTTCGCGACCTCACACGGCTGATGCTCCGGCAGCCGCCACCTCACCAGGGACACCTGCGTCGCCTGGGCCAGCGTTCCGGACTGACGCCCGGCGAGCGTGGTCGGATGATCCCACCGCTATCTTTGACTCATGCCCCGCCACGTTCGCTGGCACAGGCTCCGTGTTGGGTTGGTGGTCGCGCTCATTCTCATCTTCGCTGGCGTGGTGACCGACTCACTCCTCAGCGCCAGCTGGGCTCTGGATGATGGCCTTCTCCTAGTGGCGGCGGCAGGCATCGCGTTGGCGCTTCTCCTGACACGCGGTCGTGGGCAGGCCTGAGGCGAGATGATCGAGGACTACCCCAGTGTTCGGCAATGACGCCAGAGCGTGGTGAGCGGACGGCTACTTGCCGCTCAGGACTCGTCGACTGCAAGCGACGACGACAGGTCGCGGTACGCATCGACCTGCGCCAGCAGCTCGCGCGCCTTCTGCTCGACCGCGGCGACCGCGTCAGCGCCTGCAACCCAGCGCAGCGGCGGCGGCTCCTCGTCTGCGATTGTGACAAGAGCATTCGCGAGCTTCGCGGGATCGTTGGTTTGTTGACCACTCATCGCTTCCCACGCGGGCCGGGTTTCGGCGGTGCGCTCGGCGTAGTCGTCGATCGAAAGGGCAGCGTAAGCGGTTGATTCCTTCGTGAGCAGTTCGGTGCGGAAGAAGCCCGGCTCGACGATCGTCGTGTGGATGCCGAACGGCTCGAGCTCGAATCGCAGGGACTCCATCCACCCCTCAACCCCGAACTTCGAGGCGGCGTAGGCCGAGCAGAACTCCTGGCCCACGATGCCGGCGGTCGAGGAAATCGTGATGATGTGACCGGAGTGCTGCTCGCGCATCACTGGCAGCACCGCGCGGGTGACGTTCAGCGGGCCGCCAAGGTTCGTGGCGAGCTGTTGCTCGAACTGCTCCGGTGACAGCTCCTCGAAGAAACCCGCAAGGAAGTTTCCGGCGTTGTTGACCAGCACGTCGATCCGGCCGAAGCGGTCAACTGCGGTCCGCACTGCCGCCTCCGCCGACGCGGGACTCGTGATGTCCAGCTCCACGACAAGCAGGTCGTCTGCCTCGCCGACAGCCTCGGCGACGCCTTCGATGTTGCGGCCCGTCGCAACGACTGCGCGGCCCGCGGCGAGCGCCGCCCGCGCTATGTCGACGCCCATCCCGCGCCCGGCGCCGGTGATGAACCAGATCTTCTTGTCGGCCATTGACCCGGAGGTTACGGGAGCATCGCTTGGCCCAGTGTCCGGGAATGTCCCCTGAAAGCCTTTGCCCGGAACCGGATACCGCGAGCTGACTCCGAAAAAGGTCGTACGATCGCCTTCAATGAAAGGAGCACGGATGGGCACATGCGGCACCGGGCCGTTTGACGATGATGGTGCGTCGGACTGGGCGTGGGAACTTCAAGAGGCGCACGACTGGAGCGTGGTCGATGTCGCGCTGCGAGGGGCGGCGGATGTTGGTGCCGATGCGTATCTGGAGGCGCCGGACGGCCAAGTTGCTTGGGCTGCCGCTCCCGTTGTCGCGGCGTCCGACGATCCTTCAGCCCTTAGCCTTCCTGATGAGGTCACGGAATGGCTCGACCATCATCGAGAGGCGCGGCCTCCCGCTACGCGCCAACTTGCGTGGGGAGCTGTTCACCGAGTGCTCGCCGACAACTCGGA
>Ga0193705_1000339_pt1 | contig 10537 bp, 9 predicted proteins | sample U3m2metaG_FD_143045 | JGI IMG/M metagenome (GOLD analysis project Ga0193705, IMG submission 143045) | Soil microbial communities from a riparian zone of the East river system, Colorado, United States - U3m2 | ecosystem: Environmental > Terrestrial > Soil > Riparian zone | place: USA: East River... | reverse complement strand
ATCTTCTTTGATAAGTAATTTATCTCATTTTGGTTTTATAGTTACGTCTCTACCACGAGCTGTCGCTTTCAATTCTGAATTCCATCTACAAAATAGAAAATAAAAGGAAGACGGTTTATCTGAATAATCCTTTCTTCTTATAGAGTTATTCAGATTTTTTATCACATGGCTAGCTTCTCGTGCTTCTAGTTAATTCGTCGGTTCTTCATCGCTCTTAGGTTCATCTGATGGCTGGTCATTTGATGGCTGGTCATTTGATGGCTTATTCATTCATTTACTTCCCCGCTTTAGTTGATTTATAAAAATACGAAGCAAAGTTGCCGGTGATAATGCTGTCATTAGGTTTGATCTCGTTTCCGCTAACTGCTGACTTCCTTTAATTTTAGAATTTAAAGATAAAATAACTCCTACCACGCCACCAAACTACCAGCTAATTGGGTCATTTACTCCCATATTTAAGATTTCGATATCATTTTTCGATATTTTTAGAATTTCTAACTTTTATTTAAAGGGTAACTTGAATCTTTACAAAAAATATTATAAATTATTGAAAAAGACTTACAAAATCACAGATGAAATTTTGCTACATACAGATCTAGAGGACTTGTTTATGAAATGGTATCTGGATATGTAGCAAAATAAAGTCAGTTACTTTGATAGCATCGACTTATCATCCGAGGGGATATACCGGCATTGTCAACACGCAAATGTTAACTGGATATAATACTCGATCAATATTAAGACTGTAGTTGACTTTCAAGGGGATATTAATCAGGAGACCTGAAAGGATTTAGTGATTAATGTAGTAAGTTGCTACCATCTCTTTAGACATAGAAATAGAAGAAATAACCAGAGGCTGGATACTAAGTGAGTGATTAGACTTAAAGCTGATTAACTTGAGCAGAGTTGGAAGTTAGAGGAATTCTAAGACAAAATGAAAAATCCCAAGTAATTTATTGTGGCAAAATATCATATTTTGCGTTGATTGACATTCGCAATATGCTGACTTTAAGATATGACCCTACTATTGAAATTAAATCGCCTATTCCACAGATTGACATTAATCAAATTAAGAATAGAAGCAATATATTTCCATCCGCTGAAGATATAGAGAAGGAGTTAAGAGTTATAATACGGAAAAACATATCCCGCTTTAATCCTGAACGAATTTCACTTGCGCTAAGTACAGGTGTTGATTCTAATCTGATGCTCTCATTAATTAGGGATGAGTATCCCAAATTAGATATCAAATGTATATCTGTGAGCTTTGATGAAACAAGTGAAGCAAATTATGCGAAGGAAATAGCTGAGTCAAAAGACACCGATTTTTATGATGTTACTATAGATAATCCACTTAAAGATTTACCGTTATTGATAAGTATCATTAACGAGCCAAGATGGAATTTATATCAATACTACTTTATAGAAAAATCAAAACAATTATCGAATGTTCTCTTTACCGGTGATGGTGGAGACGAGCTATTTGGTGGTTATACTTTTAGATATAATAAATTTCTGAAATTACTTAAACAAGAAGATGATTGGAAACAGCGGGTACGTTATTATCTTGACTGTCACCAACGGGACTGGGTACCAGATCAGGATAAAATTTTTGGAGAAAACATTAGATTTGATTGGTCGTCCGTTTACTCTTTATTAAGAAAGTATTTTGACAGTGAGTTGGATCCGCTGGATCAAGTTTTTTTAGCAGATTACAATGGAAAGTTAATCTATGACTTTGTGCCAAGCAATGACAAGTTTTTCAACCATTTTGCTGTAACTGGCCTTTCACCTATACTAGATCATAAAATCATTGATATGTCATATAAGATTCCACCTTCTGCCAAATTCGATAGCAAAACAAACATGGGAAAAATTCCTCTAAGAAAGATTCTCTCCAATCTAAATGATAGTAACATATCTGATACAAAGATTGGCTTTGGAATGGATTTAAAAAAACTTTGGTCAAGAAATGGGAAGGAAATCGTTACCTCAGCTCTACCTGATGCAAGCATATTTCGTGACAAAATTATCAGCCGCGAATTTTACGAGCGGTCGATTAAAAAAATAGAGGAAACATACGATGTGAGATACATAAGTAAAATGTTGCAATTATTAAGTCTTGAAATCTGGTACAAAATGTTTATTACATTTGAAGTGAGTTCAAATTATACGCTATGATTTAAGTTATTTCATTAAACTTATGTCTAAGGATCTTTACTGCAAACTAGGATCGCAATTACATAATTTCGATGGATGCAATGCAGGAGGTCAAACTGATTTATATGAATCGATGATATTATTTTCGTATCTTTCCCAGACTAGATTCCTTCTAGCATAATTGAATATTTTTAGTCTTTTATCATAGAGTTCATCCATATTTGTTTTAAAGTATTGTAATTTTGAAGTCAAATCATCGTAGTCCTCAAAGGTTAGACAATTATCGTCCAAAGTCTGAATCACGGATGTTAAATCTAATGTTACCATGACAAATAATCCTGCGTGTGCGTACTCGTATGCCTTATTTGGGTTCAAAAAAGGATGAGACCAGTGTTTCTTCCAAGGTATCAATCCAATCGAGTTCTCTATCATTTCGTAAAACATTTTGTCTCTTGGAAGGAATCCGGTTGCCTTGAATTTTTCAGATGACTCTGCTTCCCACCCGATTATTGTCAAATTTCCAATGTCGTTATCCAAAAAAATATTGGTTAACCCAGAAATATCCCTGTTGGTAACCTGTTTATGTTTGCTGTCTCCTCCAGCATAAACGCAAGACAACTTGTCATGGGGTCGGGGTTCTCTAAACTCAATTGTTTCTGCTTCCAATGGATAGTTAGGTACTACAAATATCTCTTTTGTTCTTGCGTCGCATACCGTTCGCAGCTCCTGTGCAATTTGTTCTGAAACAGTTATTGTAGGTACTGAGGTAACTAGGTCTCTCTCCCACTTGGTCCAGTTCGAAATGCTTTGGCGAGAGATAAATGATAATTTCATACTTTGTATTGTTCTATCAAGTCGAGAGTTTGTGTGCATGCTATTTTGAGATTTTATATTTTCGGCATTTACAAGCGAGAGCATTCTGAAGTACTCATGATCATCAAATACTACGGGAAGGCCGAGATCATGCGATACTTTTGCCGAACCAATATTGTGTGAATGTACAATGTCGGGTCTAACTCGTTTCACCAATTTTTCTATCTGCTTCTTCACGCGATCATAATAAAATGGAATGCCAATCAATGCAGCAGCTGTCCACTTAATTGGATATGTTTCTGAAAAAGTTGTAGAACGAGAATTGCTGTTCAGTCTTCCCCCAAAAAACACCTCATGACCGTTCTTCTTTGCGGTCAATGCAGCTTTTTCTACCCTCCAATCAGGGAGTCCATCATCTGATAGGTGAAGTATTCTCATTCTATCTTCCTCTTGTCAGAGCAGAAAAGAGGCATAAACAAAATCCAAAGACACATGCCGGATTGTCATTTCAGTTATTAGAATACACTGAAATATTAATTGAAGATAAAGATAAAATTTTTTAAATTAAATCAATGAATATTACATTTTTAAAAGAGATAGATATAACTGCAAATTAAATGAATAGTTTCACCTTCAAGTTAGGAGCACAGGAAGCCTTATGAAAATTCTCATAACTGGCGCTGCAGGATTCTTGGGAAGCTACCTCTCTGAAAAATATGTACTCGATGAGCATCTAGTATACGGGGTTGATAATTTGATGAACGGGAACCTTAACAATATCCGCACTCTGCTGCACAAGAAGAATTTCAAGTTCATTCGGGGTGATATAACGTTGAATGAATTATACTCCAAACTACCAAATGATTTTGATGCCATAATCCATCTTGCTGCACAGATTCATGTTGATAGATCGATTGTGAATCCTGAAGAAACTTTCAAAATAAATCTTGGCGGGACACTGAAAATTTTGGAGTTTGCCAGAATGAATGATATCAACAAGATTTTGTTTTCATCAACAAGTGAAGTATATGGTTCTGCGGAATATGCTCCCATGGATGAGCGACATCCGTTATCCGCAAAACACCCATACGGAGTAAGCAAGATTGCTGCTGATAGATTATGTTATACTTATAATGAGACTTATGATCTCGGTGTAGACATAATTCGATGTTTCAACTTTTTTGGACCCAGGCAAAAAGATACCGGCTATGGAGGTGTGATAGCAATTTTCATAAACAGAGTTCTCCAAAATAAACCCCCTATTATTTATGGCGATGGTAGGCAAACAAGGGATTACATGTTTGTGAAGGACGCCGTATATGCTTATGATACTGTACTAAAGTCCAGGGGTAATCCAGGAAGAAATGGTATAAACTTTGGTAGTGGTAAAGAAGTATCAATAAACGAGATCGCGGACTTGGTAATAAAACATGGTGCGCAAGAAAATAAATTGCAACCAATTCATGTCGAACCCAGACCGGTTGAAGTGCAAAGACTTATTGCAGACATTTCAAAAGCAAAGAAGCTATTAGAATTCAGACCTAAGGTACAATTTGAGAAAGGTCTTGCTTTACTAATGGATTGGTATAAAAATTACAAGTCAGAGTTATGGCTGTACTAAAACTCATTAGAGTATGACAGATAATATAGTACTTGTCACTGGAAGTAACGGTTGCTGGGAGACATCTTTTATTAACGCGCCTAATGGATATTGGTATTGTAGTTGTTACCAGTGGTAATGGTCGAAAATCAAGAGTTTTCATGTACGAGTTAAGTTAAATTTTAGCCTGAGAATATTTGTAAAGTGTTATCTTACTGGAAGTAATAGATTATTATATTGATATACTAATTCATTTGAATATGCGCATATTACACATTCTTGATGCAGCCGGTGTAGCGTGTATATATTCAAAATTTCAACAAACAAAGGGACATGAACCCAAAGTTATCTGGAACAAGGATGTTGGAGACAAATATGGAATTTATGACTACTATAAAGATTATATAATCAATGTGTCGCATGCGGAATTTACCGAAAGATGCGTTCGGGAAGGAAAAAATGCCGACGTAATTCATGTCCATGGATTCATAGACATACTATTCAAATTACACAAGAAATTTCACAAATCAAAGAAGATCATTTTGCACTATCATGGCACAGACATTCGTGGACTAAATAGACAAGTGCTTCCACATCGATCACGATTGTCAGATACTGTAATTAGACTGAAGAGGTTATATAGGAAAAAGATTGGTCATTCAAAGGCTCAGAAATTAGCTGATGCAGTATGTGTATCTACTCCTGATTTGTTGCCATTGGTTAGAAATCATATTCCGATTCCTATTGATATATACCACTTTAAACCAGACAACAATTCAAGTGCAGAACTGAAAGAAGCATTTACCATAAATTCAGAGGTAACAAACATACAGTGGGCTCTTGACTATTGTAAGAAGAATGGCGTTAATCTCAATATTGAAGTATTTGATAGAACCAAAAATCCAATAATGTATAAGGATATTCCTGACTTTATAAGAGGATACAAAACATACGTAGATATTAGATACGTTAATGATACTGTTTTAGAGAATCTAAGTAGTACAGCTCTTCAGTCACTTGCATCTGGACTTAAAGTACTGGATTATAAACTGCAATTTCGTCAAGGGCTGCCCCCAGAGCATAATGCGGTGAATGTAGTTTCTCAACTCTCTGGAATTTACAAAAATCTCAACCTCTTGTAGTAATGTTGAAAATTATGCACTTGACATAGTATATTAGATTCTAGTCTATAAAACTTGGGTCGGTTATTTAGTAACTAAAAATTTAAAGTTGTCGCTAAACTTCCTTTTTATTCGGGGATAACCTCCAGCATTGTTGCCATGCCAAGAGATTCCGGAATGGCATTAGATGTCTGGGTAAAAAAGTCTTGAATTCCAAGATTTGAATATTTGTTTCTTTACAAAAGATCTCAAAATCTTTTACTGACCAAAAGTGCAGATGTGTAAAAGATTGTCTGGGTACATATCCTCTTAACATTTGTATTCGCCATTTTATGTAAGCACTGTTAGGAATACTTACTATCACACCCTTTTTTGCATGATTAACTGCGTCAATTAGAATTTTGTGAGGATAAGCTGTGTGTTCGATTACTTCTAGCAATAAAATGTAATCATAGGAGGTACCATCGGGAAGACCTAACCCATTAGTGATATCGCGTACTTCGGTTTGAATTCCAAGCTGCTTTGCTTTTTCGCATGCTGTAGCTGAGATGTCCAGCCCTACTACCTTCACTTGCTTATTTTTTATGAGATACTCCGAAACAGTCCCATCACCGACTCCAACATCCAGAACCATCGAATTTGGTTCAATCCAATCCTCTACTAATTTAGCCCTAGACAAGTTACCAGTGTTTATGGCGGAATGATACTTTTCGTAATCTTCAAACACTTCCGGAAAACTCATACTATTTTGAGTCAGAGCCGTCCACGACTCTCGCAATATCGTCCATATAAGCATTACTCCAAAACGAGGAGCGTTACGTGATTTCATCATATTGATTGGGGAAATATGCTATATTTGATTTAATTGATATAAATTCTTGTGCAAACGTCCTGTCGTGTACTAAACTCCATAATTTACAACTGACAACCATTATTAATTATCCAAAATCGCTATCGATTTTTACCAATAGTAATTTCTGAATGATAAATTGATTTGTTATTGAATAATACTGGAGATAAGTTCACTAATGATTTGTGATGTCTTGCCATTACCAAAAACGGATTTGGAATAGTTAGATGTTGGCGATGGCCTTTTGACCGCATCAACTATTTTCTTGCTATCAACTCCAGTTAGGACATTCCAGTGACCTTTGATAGTTTCGACCCACTCGGTATTCTTCCTAATTGTAATACATGGAATTTTTAGCAAATATGCTTCCTTTTGAATTCCACCTGAATCCGTAACGACTTTTAAGGCATTTTGGAGCAATGCTATGAAATCTATGTATCCTACTGGAAGTAACGTTTTAACATTGGTGCATTTTAAGAGTCTCTCTAGTAATCCGAAAGTCTTGAACATTTTCTTTGTTCTAGGATGGATAGGAAATACAAATGTACTGTCAATAAGTGACTCGAAAGTCTTTAAGAGCTGAATAAAATAATCTCTTGAACTTGTATTTTCAGCTCGGTGCATTGTAAGTAGGAAATAAGATCTTGATTTGAGACCCAGGATGTCAAGTATTTTTGATTGCCTAGAAATTGCTTTAATCGTGTCTATGATTTCGACGGATAAATCTCCAGTATAGTATACTTTGTCTCTAATTTTCTCTTTTTTCAGATTACTTACAGCGTTTTTGGTAGGAGCAAATAAATAATTACTTAGATGATCTGTTAATATCCTATTATTTTCTTCAGGCATTGTCAAATCATAACTACGCAACCCTGCTTCTATATGTCCTAATTTCATATTGCACTTGTTTGCACATATGGCTCCAGCAAGCGTAGAATTAGTGTCACCGTAAACAAGAACAAGATCAATATCTTTTTCCGTAATCTTTCGCTCCAGACGTTTAATAATTTCCCCAATTTGGAAACACGAAGTTCCTGATCCTACGCCAAGGTGAATGTCTGGTTTCGGAAGTTCAAAATCGCTAAAAAAGATATCTGACATTTCATAATCGTAGTGTTGGCCTGTATGTACTATAAGATGCTCTATCCCTGAACTATCTAGAGATTTATGAACAGGTCCCATTTTCACAATATTGGGCCGAGCTCCCACTATAGAGGCTACTTTCATCTATTCTAAGAAATTTGTGAATAAAATATAAATGTCCACTTATTTTTAGTCAATTGAAAATCTAACTATTTGTCATTTTTGATTAAAAACATTAACGATTCAGTTGGATTGACAGTTTTTTATGTATTAGTAGTAGTAGTTTTTAGTCCCAAAATTTGCTTTATCCTTGTCTTCTGTCTAATTCTTATTGCTTTTCTAATTTCGGGGTCATACATGCTATCGTATCCCTCCTTTTTCGGTTTATACGATAGGTAATAATACAACATGCGAATTGCTCCCATTCTTCCTGTTGGCTTCCCCGTCAAAAAACATTGCATGAATCTGCCTAAAACAAAAAGTGGATGATATCCAAGGGTTCTCATACTAGCACCAAATTCGTAAAAATGGTGGTTAGCTCCTAATTGTCTTGTATGTGAGAATCTTGCGTCGTTATTGACTGTGTTTTTAAAACCATGATATAACGACAGCTGTAAAATGACAGATTCATATCCCATTTTTTCTGGATAGCGACCTAGAACATCATCAAAGAAAGAATTCCTGACGAACCGCCCTGCTCCATGCGGAGTGGCGTAACTATTATCATCAAAGTTTCCTGAAGATATAGCTATTCTGTCATCATCATCCATTTTGCTCATTAACTTCTCCGCGTAAAACTCTTCATAATGAGTATCATCAGTACTTATCATGTGATAATCTGTAGTTTCCAAATTCATATCGTTAGCAAGATTTATTGCACTATTCCAGTTTTTCACTACCCTTCCAATGTCATACCCCAAGTCAGGATTTGTTATTACATAGATATTATCATTTTTCAATTTTAGTCCTTCCAAAATATTATGCGTATTGTCAGTTGAGCCATCGTCAACAACTAAAATGTATCTAGGCTTAATTGTTTGATTTAGCAATGAGTTGATGGCTTTTTCAATTTCTATTTCAGAATTCCGGCAGGTCACAATTGCATAGTAGCTTCCCACAGGTATTATGAAAATTATACACCATAAACATCTTTTGCTAGATAGAATTTGGTTAAGAAAAATCCATTTGCGTACTTTGAGTTGGAATTATTAATTTAGTCATAACTAAAATAATATACGACAATTATTTGTTAGTACTATCCTTTATCTTTCCATCGTTCTTTGACAATTTGTTAGCCCTGTACAATCGTGTTTCGCCTCTTGTGATTCCAAGGAGAGCTTCTTTCATCAATTTCTTGTCTTCTTCACTTACATTACCTTCAATAAGATCAATTACATACATCCACATTATCGCTCCTACCTTATTTTCCCTAAACAAGGCATCCTGTTCGACTTTCCATTGGCTTTTCCTATGCCAATATCCTAAAAATATACTCAGAGGTACATACGCCAAAATAAACACTAAAGCAAAAATTATAATATTATCAAAAATCCCAGCCAAATATGGAATCTGGTCTATTAACAGTTTATACTGAATTGTTATAAAATTAGCAAAAGTCATTACAAAAATTAGGTATATACTATGTCCATTGCGAAAATCTAGCCAGCGTCTCCTAAACCAATCCGAACTTAAGGAAGGATACATAGTGAAACATAAGTTTATCTTTTACAAATACGTTCCGTTGTAATTCTATCGCTTCCAAATTATCCAACCAATAATCCAGGACGAGAAATGGATATATAGAACAAAAATGTGACAACCTTGCATTTACTATGCAATAAATTATCTGAAAATGGCTGAATGTAAAATAATAATAACTCTTAGAAAATGTAACTCTCGAGAAACTTGCATGCAGCAATAGTTAAGCCAGCATAATACTAGAGTGCTTTCAATAGTCTATTCATTTGTTCAAAATCAATCCCAAATCCAAATCGTTTTTCTTCTCTTTTCATATTTCTATACATACTCATGAGTAACTTAAAGTGCTTTATAGAATTGAGTTTTCCATCCATCTTTAATCTGACTATCCTGTAAACATCGTCATAGTACCCGAATTTTTTGAGAATCCTATTTTCATAGAGTCCTGCATCAAACGTTGAATCTTTATTTAAAACATCTATGAAAATATCACAGCAAATTAGAGAAGGAATGATTCCTTCACCAAGCAAAGGAAAGACACATCCAATTGATTCACCAACACCTATTATGTTATCATTGTGGAAAGGTAACATGCGTTTAGGAGGAGAAAGTCTTATTGGCCTCCCTATTTTTTTCAATATCTTGGCTTGAGGATATTTTTTAAAGAATTCTGATATTCCATAATAATTTCTATCAATATCACCAGCTCCCATATAGGCTCGTCCATCTCCTAATGGAAAAAACCAGAAATAACCTCTAGCCCCTTTGTAACCTATCACGTAAAACTCATCAATCTCACTGACGTTTTCTACGAGAAATTCGTATGAGGGTATAATGAAATCTTGAGCGGATCTGGGAAGGAGTGATCTATGAAATCCAGTGCAGTCTATAACGTAATCAAAATTTGAAAGAAAATCAGATACTGGATTACAGTGAAAACCATAGTTTATCTTTAATCCTTGGCAGAGATCTTGCTCCCAGTGGTATTTGTCGTATGTAACCAATCCATTAAGATCCAAATATTCTATTTTTTCATGAGGAAGGTCCATTCTCAATTTCTTTCCTTGATGAAGGACATAAACATCAAAATTCAGCCCTGCATTTTTGGAAAACGTTTCAAGCATGTTTTTTGAAGCTCCCCAAGCACATACTGGCCAATGTGATTCTTTTTTTGATGATTCAAAGATCTCTATTTGGTGTCCATCATCTTGA
>Ga0193705_1000338_pt1 | contig 10554 bp, 12 predicted proteins | sample U3m2metaG_FD_143045 | JGI IMG/M metagenome (GOLD analysis project Ga0193705, IMG submission 143045) | Soil microbial communities from a riparian zone of the East river system, Colorado, United States - U3m2 | ecosystem: Environmental > Terrestrial > Soil > Riparian zone | place: USA: East River... | reverse complement strand
CATTTCTAATTTTGGTTGAAGGACTATTTATCTGTTGTAAGCCAAGTTGTTATTATTTGAGACAAATTCTTCAATTTACTACTAATTTTCTTGGTAGACAGATAAATAAATCTTAAACAATGTGTTATTATGAAAATCCTCTATAATATTTGTGCCTACTCTTATCTTTAGTTATAAGGCAGAAGAAGATCCATCTTCATGACCACCACCGCTAGCTATCTGTCCAAAATGTGGATGATTGGTAAAGATTGATGGCCATGGCGAATGTGAAGCAGTATTCTTCTTGCCTTCCAGATAAAAAATAAAATAAAAGTTTTCTAGGCTCATCTCTTCTTCCACTGGGCGTTATTGTTATTCCTAATTGGAATAATATACATATAGATATAGGTATACACAAACACTAACTTTATCTTTTACAATAATCTAATAGAATTATGGCTGATCAAGTGTTTATGTATGGCATAGTCGCAGGTGTCTTTGCAGTTCTTACTGGAATTCTGTTTGGTTCCAGAGGAAAAAGGCATTCGGGTGAATCGAAGATTGAGAGACGAGAAGGGTCTCCTATATAGACTATATAAGAAATCTGATAGCCTTGCAGAAGAAAAGGATAAGAAAATGAGAAGCCCTGCCCTATAGGGAGCGCATTACATACTGGTGCCATAAAGCAAATAGCACAGTGATACTGGGGCCCTTTATTTATCTAAGAACTCTAGGATTACTCCGCTCTTTGGATCATAATCAAATTTGTATGATTCGTTGTCAGATATAGGCAAAGATTCTAAATTACCAATTTTACAGAAAGGACATTTATTATTGTTAACATTGTCATCATCGCTTGACATGAATCTATCGTTAAACGTTGATGCACACCAGAGACAGGATTGGCATATTGAAAACAAGACTTGTCCTCTTGTCCTCATCGTGACATCGTTGTCATTACTGCATTCTTCTCCAGGTGTTTCTGCTGCTTTTAATTTTAAAATAACATTAAGAAAATTATTTTTAATCGAACTGTAGCGCACTACCTCTTGTTGTAATTGTTGTTGCAAAAACATCAAAGTAATTAAATCAATCTGCTTCAATAAATAGTATTTCACAGTCAGGAAACTTGCTTATGCTATTTGTATTTTCTTATGGGGGTAGTGGCACAATTGAATTAATTTTAGAAAATTGTGCTAATAAAGATAGTATCATAAAGCTAATGCGTAATGTAGATGTATCCTCCATCACTTTAAAGAAATATTTGTTCTGTTTGATTGATTATAGCCTGATTTCATATGAGGGAAAGGACGGAATATTCGTCAGAGAGCAGAGTTTGGAATTATTATTTATGATTAATAATGGAATGAAGAATCATTATAATCACAATATTATGAATTGACGCTTCTAATCCCTCCTACATTAGGTCATTAAAGATACAGATGGAAGAAAGGCTAGATTAACAATAGTAAAATAAGTGTGGGTCTAATAAACAAATAAATAAATAAAAAATTGGAGTTACTCTGGCCATTAGATGCAAGCAGTACATGGTTGTTTCACCCCTATCAATCTACCAACTAACAGTATATCAAGACTTTTTGCAATCTTATTTTTCTTCAAAAAAAATTCAAAGATTTGATCTATGCTATGTTTCTCTGGTGACAACAGAATGTAAAATATCAGAATTATTTGACTACCTCTTCTTCTTCTTTTCCTTTGTAAATATTATACTCTTTTAGAATGCTGATAACAGTTGGAATTTCTAGATCTAGCTGCATAGCAATAAATTCTTCTCCTATGCCTGATTCATATAAATTGACAACGATCCTCTTCGTCTCCTCTTCTGGAAATGGTATTCCATAATTTATCTATCTCAATACTAGGAAAGCCAATTCAAACAGTTGCCTAATAAGACTACTTTAACCTGGTGCTAAAATAGGTCGATAATAGTTTACAAACGAGCTTCGTATTTGGCAAGCATCTAGTAACGATAGTACGTGTTAAATATTTTATTTGTTTTATTATTATGATATGTCATCATCAACTGAACTTACGGACACGGCCTATGACATCCTAAAAATGCTGGGCAAGGATGCGGACTTTCTGTACGATACAATCGAAACTTATATTAAAGATGCAGAGAAAGCCAATAAATCAGATTTGGTAGAGATACTACAAACTATAAAAATAGATAGAAAAAGACATATGCATTTGCTTAAAGAAGCACTGGAAAAAGAGATTCATGGATAAGATAAGTTATTGCATATAGATGTCAAATTTTATAGGTAGGTGAATTTCTTGCAAATGCAACAGATTTGGAAAGAAGGCCCTACACTTGTGGACACAGCCTCCTCCCTATTTTAGTAGAGTACTTATCTATGCATTAAAAAAAAGTTCATACTAATGCAGTATTAACTCGCATTGCATCATTGTTTTCAATTACTTGTACTATTTCTGATGATTCTACACTTATAAGATATGGGTGGTCTTAAGCTCTTCATCCGATCCTGAACCTGGAAGTAAAAGATACCAGTTGTACTACCATGCATATACAATATGACTACCCACATACTTACCTAGATACAATAGCATCCTAGCAGTAACCATCAGTCATCATAATACATGAACACCTCACATTTTCTGCAATATTTCTTACCATCAAAATATTGATGTTGATGTTGACCAGAACTTAATTTGGATTCAAGTCTTTCGCATATATTTCTACACACCAATGAGGAACACAGTGGAGGGATCTCGGAGTTTTAAAAATATTAGAATCCTAAAAGGAGAGGGAGAGAATACCCTTGCCCGGATAAAAAGTGATTTCTTCTAGTAGTTGAGCAGTACTTTACTACTGATCGATATTACGCGGTCTGGTGATCGCTCACGTCAATTAAGGGGTAAGATCATATTGATATTGAATTAAAAAGATAAATAATAATCACTGGGCTAATTATATTATCAAAGAAGATATTGAAAGAGATGAAAAGTCGATAGCAATAGGTCTGAATGAATTGATTCATTTTATTCATACCACGAAGGCAACTTTTGGAGTATTTAGAGTTAAGACAGGAGATGAAAATTTTAGAGCCGAACGCTACTTCCTTGCCTACCTCGTATTCTAGGGCCTCGTCGATATTGGATCAGGTCTTACCACGTCCATAGCACCAAACGTGAGTTTTCACAATTATGATCTTGTTAGTCTTTTAGGTGCTGTCTATTTCATGCTAGACTAAATTTCATTTACCTGGCTATAATTAGGAAGAGGTTATCTGGCCGCGTATTTCACCATCTTGGTGTTGCTGTGTGTGGATATTGACGTATGCTCCTCCATTACTCGTTAGATCTACTAAATCTTTCAATTGTTTACCAGAGAGTGGACCTTGGAGGTCTGAAGCTGTGATCTTCCCTTTTCCCATTGATAACGGAGCTACAGGCTGTCCGCTTTCACTTGCTTTACCTTGGTGGATATGAGCCATCATAAAGCCTTTTAGATCCTTAGTTGTAAGATCGTATGTTAATTCCTTTCCGTCTGGGCTCAATTGGAATTGAGCTGTACCTGTTGCAGTAGTATCGACTGGTGGTACTTCACCTTTGCCAGATAGTTGTGCAGTAAATTTCATTCCTTGTAGTTGTCCTTGCGCTGAGAACGAAGTTCCAAGATTAGCCGTTCCACTTGCCGCTATAATTATAGTTACTGCTAACAATGTAGCTATTATTAGTGAGGTATCTGTGACCTTTGTAACTTTTGTCATTACAAATACAGTGCAAATATTCTATAAAAGAGTTGAACTTGAAACTTGTCACGATGCAATGTGGATTATCGTAGTTTTAATCTAACAACAAGGTTTAACAATTTTTTAATAGAACAGACCTCAGGAGTGTCGATTTTAGTAATAAATACACTATATTATGCATAAGACATATAGGATTTATTAACGAGGTACCCGGGTATGTAAGAGTAAGATGAAAGAAAACAGTATTTTATTAGGAATTATGTTGCTGTTTTTCTTACAGGGGCTTTGATTCCTGTCGGGAGTGCCACCACGATAGCAATAGCAAATGCACAACAAGCAACTGCCGCACAAAAGAATGTGGTAAGAGATTCAGCGGCGATACTCTTAGAAGACAAAACTATTCCTTTAAACGACTACATACACCTGTATGACTCCACCCCTTGCACTATATTAAATGGACATATAGCTGCAAAGCTTCCATGTGACGCCAATTCTGTTAGTCCACTAAAGGTATTGATAGGACAAGCTCCTAATCTAAAGCCAGCTAACCTTGAACTTGTAAAGCCATTATCAACCCCAGGAAAGCTATGCATTTACCACGTAGATATTCCATCCAAGGCTGGAGAAATTATTACAGATATAGCAATACAAAATCCAACAGCAAATGAAATAAAATTTCCACCTACAAGTACTGTTGTAATAGGTGTTAACGAAATCAGGCCTTTACCCACGTCAAGTGCTCACGGTGGCATGTAATAAGAAGCAGGTATAAAACTTAAAAACGGTTTGATTCGAGTTCATCTGTTGGGTGAAGGGAGATCCAAATTAAATCCACCTATTTTTGGATAACGAGAGATATCTTAAGTATGTACAGTAGCTGTTTCATTTGAATGTGCGGCGTAACAGAACCAAATAATCAGCTTAAGTGAATTAGTTAATAATAATATTCTACTGTTCTGTAGCCAAGCAATATAATTTATCCTAAAACTTAAATCCACTTAAATGAATATTATATTAAATAATCGCAGGAAACAAACCATAACAAAAGATAATCACATACAATTAAGAGCGTGCTTAGAAAAGGAAAGAACAATATAACTAAATTGCCCAAAAAACGGACCATGAGCATTATAATATCAGCTTTGAGTCTTATTATTTTAGATATGACTGAGGCAGTTTGCAGACGGTGTGGCTCAGACCTTGATGTCATATCCGTATGCAAGTTTTGTAATCAACCGTTAAAATTTGGTTGTCAGTCTTGTGGAAATATAGCAGATGAAAAAGTTCATGTAGATTGTAGGAATGCTGAATTTCTCGTAACTAACACCTAATTCTAAAACTCCTTTGACTATTGGCTTATTGTGTAAGAGATGCCCTTAAATGTAAAACAGTAGAGATCGGAATAGGAATTTAATTTGTCTTTTCTTGTATATCTCCTTTGTAAATATTATGTTCTTTCAGAATGCTAATAACTATTGGAATCTCAAGATCAAGCTGCAGAGCAATAAATTCTTCTCAGGAATTATCAGCAATTACATATGAGTTGTTTGCTGGAAGGACAAAATATAGTCCAAAGCGCGAAGATATGTATGCTAAAACTGCTTCAAAGGGACATGAGTTGGTTGATGAATGATATGATCTGGTCTAATGAAAGTGAAACGGAAAGTGAATAAACTGTATTGAATTTTCTCTTACTTCTTTAAGTGGATTGGAGTTAGCTCTTCCATATTATTGACTAGCTGTAATAATCGTATACCCTTAGTAGTTGTTCTATATGTTTTCTGTTCTTCTTCATATTCAATCAAACCTTTCTCCTGTAGAACAGTCAAATATTCTTTCAGTTGTTCAAAGGACAGAAAAGCTTTATACATTATCTTTGTTTTGTTGGCTCTTCCTCCATTTGCCGATTTAAGAATCGATCCAACTATGTCAGTTCTACTCCGGTATTTCATTATTATATGATCAAAAACGAATATGGAAATAATATATTTATGAGAAGCTTATATTACTACTAAAATTAGTGTCAGTTTCTAATGTATGAAGCTCTTTAGCTATTCTATCTACAGTAATTATTTGTTCTTAGAAGTGATTATTCTACTGAAGTAAGCCTACATTTTCAAGTGTTAATCAAAATTAAGAACCTAACTCTTTTCTAGGCTGGTCTAAGTGGAGACAGCATGGTACCGAATAGTTACGGTACATTACCAGTCATTGGTACCCTCCCTCCTTTGTTTGTGTAGCTGTAGCGCACTCTTTGTCTTACTTGATTCGTCATATGTTGGTGGTACCCTGCTAACCTTTGCGTGGGGCTTATCCTATAAACCTCAAATACACGTATCAGATTACTAGTATCACAAGTTGTATAGAACAAAAAGTATGACGCAGCATATGGGATTATTTTTGATAGGTATACTTGGATTATCTTGTTTATCTACCAGTATTTTCAAACAACAAAACCAAGCACTAGCTCAACAATACATCCAGACCATAAAACATAGGAATCTGGTAATAGACCTAGGGAATGGATCAAAGACTAACGCACAGCTTACTTATCCTGCTATAGGAAAAGGACCATTCCCTGGTGTTCTTCTTATTTCTGGCTCTGGTGCTACTGATAAGAATGGAACATTGGGATTTGTGCACAAGAATGGTCCTAAACCACTTACACCGTATTTGCAGATAGCTCAATATCTATCAGAAAGAGGCTTTGCAGTACTTCGATATGATAAAAGAGGTATTGGTGCAAATTTTACAATTAACCAGAACGTATGGGGAAATGCTACAATCAATGATCTAATACAGGATGCAGACAAAGCTTTAGCAGTCTTAGCACTGCAGCCAGAAGTCAACCCAAACAATGTAACAATACTTAGTCATAGCGAAGGCACTATAATAGCACCCAGAGTTGCAATTGATAATCCAACAAAAGTAAAGAATATAGTACTTATGGGAGCGATGGCTCAAAACGTTAGAGAATTAGGGTACTTCCAAGCTATTTACTTACCACTACTCTATGGTGAAAAGGTACTAGATCATAATCATGATGGATTACTGTCAGTATCTGAAGCAACTAAGAATCCAGTTTTCAGTAGTATGGTTGGAAATCTTACCCTAGTCCTCAAGCAAAATATTACTAGTATTACCAACGGGAGCACCACACAGCAATTAAATCCTCAATACAATACAAATAAAGATGTATACATAAGTATTAATAATGAACTTAAGCCCAAACTAGTAGAGCAATTTAACTCACTATCAGTTGTGAGACCAGGTGAAAAATGTAACCTTTTAAGACCATTACCATGTCCTATTTGGATTAAATCACATTACGCTTTAGAATCCACTTTGAATATAATAGGAAATGTTCCTCCAGCAACTAGTATTCTAATATTACAGGGAGAAAATGATACGCAAACTCCATTACAGCAAGCATTTCTTTTGCAGCAAAAACTAACAGATAAAAGACATCCTGATCATACTCTGATAACATATCCAAATCTAGGACATCAATTCTATCCTTCATCTCAGTGGTCGACCGGATTGGGACCATATGAACAGTATGTTTTAGCAGATCTTTACGCATGGCTTGAAGCCCATTCAGGTCTTTCACATTCCTATGTTACTCCTACTACCATGATAGGAGCAAATACAAGTTCATTGAATACAAATACGACTTTTTCTTCAAGTTCTAGTAAAAGATGATAGATTTAGTAATAACTAACCTTTGTGTGGGGTTTATCCTAAAAACCTCAAATACACGTATCAGATTACTAGTATCGCTATTTGTATAGAACAAAAAGTATGACGCTGTATATGGGATTATTTTTGATAGGTATACTTGGATTATCTTGTTTATCTACCAGTATTTTCAAACAACAAAACCAAGCACTAGCTCAACAATACATCCAGACCATAAAACATAGGAATCTAGTAATAGACTTAGGCAATGGAGTAAAGACTAGTGCTCAATTAACTCTTCCAGCTGTAGGTGAAGGTCCATTCCCTGGTGTTCTTCTTATTTCTGGCTCTGGTGCTGTAGATAAGAATGAAACATTGGGATTTGTTCACAAGAATGGTCCTAAACCAACTACACCGTTTTGGCAGATAGCTCAATATCTCTCAGAAAGAGGCTTTGGAGTACTTCGGTACGATAAAAGAGGTGTTAGTGCAAATTATACTTTGGACACAAATGTATGGGGAAATTCTACAACCAATGATCTAATTCAAGATAGTAAGAAAGCATTGAATGTCCTTATACAACAGCCTGAAGTAGATCCTAAGCGGATAAGTATAATTGGTCATAGCGAAGGTACCCTTTACGCTCCAAGAGTAGCAATAGATAATTCGACGAAGGTAAAGAACATAATACTTATGGGCGCCTTAGCTCAGAACCCTTTAACAGTAGTAGAGTACTATCAAGACGTATTCTTGCCCACAGAGTACGCTGCACAAGTATTGGATAAAAATCACACTGGACTGATATCAATCCAGCAACTAGCAACGGATCATTTGTTGAAGAACTTATTGGTGCCGTCTTCTGTTTTGCGTACTAATAACACCAAAGACATAACCAACACTCTAGCAAAGGCTTTTGGTAATAGTGGTTACATAAGTATTGATAAACAACTTAAGCCTCTGCTGATAAAGGGATATGGGAACATCACAGCCTTCAATTTGCTCAAATGCAACACTCTTGTAATATGTCCTATATTGTGGAGATCGTTATCTAGTATGATACCGAATTTAAGCATCATTGGTAATGTCTCTAAATCTACAGGTATTCTAATACTCAATGGAGAAAACGATTCTCAGACTCCAGTTCAACAAGCATTTCTCTTACAACAAAGGCTGACCGAAGTAAATCATCCTGATCATACATTGATAACTTATCCCAATCTGGGACATGTATTCTATCCTTCATCTCAGTGGTCGACTGGAATTGGACCCATCCAAGAATATGTATTAGCAGATCTTTACGCATGGCTTGAAGCTCATTCAGGTCTTTCACATTCCTATGTTACTACTGCCTCCACTATAGGAGAAAATACAAGTTCATTGAATACAAATATGACTTCTCCTGGAAGTTCTAGTAAAAGATGACATAACAAGCCAGATAGTAACTTCTGTGCTAAATGCAGGTGTTAAAATAGGACGCATACTCTGAAACACTCGTCCTCTGCTTCTGAGAGGGTCCCTGGTAAACCTAAGGGGGAGAAGAACAATTAGAGAGATATGAAAAACTCTGCACGAGCTAACCCACTATCGTTTCAAATATTTGAATCACAAAGATATGGACAAAAGGATTAAACTAGTCTTAGTGGGTAAAAAGTATCCACGAAAACATATAACCGTGCCTCGGCTAATAACACAAGTGAACTTCAAGGATACCATACCGCTCGCAATGCTTTGGATAACATAATGCAAAAACTTTATCTTGTGATAGAACACAAGTGTTGCGAACCTTACTGCCACATCCTACGATGATATATTCGACGCATATGGATTGGCATTAGAATTCTATCATCATAGATCAAATTAGCTCATGTGAAGATGAAATGGTAAGAAAATGAAATCTTTTAAAACTCACAGAATACTCAAAAAGAAAGTTTAAATTTCCATGTCTAATGGTAGGCATAATGAAAAATAAGTCCCTTTCACTGTTTGGTGCTCTTGCTATATCTATATCTCTTATATTATCAATATTTGCTGCTGTAACATCCCAAATTAACCATCAACAAGCAATGGCTGCTGCTTCTACTTCAAATAATACAACAATGGCGGCAATGAGTGTGACTCCAGTCTTAGGATATCCGATCTTCTTAGAACATGACAAAGCGACAAGTCAAAAACAAGTAGTTATCAATGGAACTAATGGAATAATTGTGGGTTTCTCAGGTAATGGAATGATAAAGGATATAGACTTTACAGATGTTGGAACTGCATTGATCACTTTCAGGCCTAATGGATATGGAGATGTTAAGGGGCAGGCGGTTATAACAACAACTTCTGATAAGGCTGGTGGTGGTAGTAATGGCACTACTGCACGGGAAAACGCGACCGTTACTTTTTACGCTGCGGGACATCAAGATGCTAACGGAACAGTAAATAGTAATGGCGCTGCATTTTTCCACACAAACTCAACAACTGGGAGATTAGCATCCATTGATAATTTGGTAGTTGTATTTAGAGATCAAGTAGACAAAGCAGGAAATGATGTGACGATAGGTTGGGAATGGAAGTAAAACTCATTTTTTTTCTTCAAAAGAAATCAAAGACATAAACATGTAAGGAAACCGCAAATCAGATTCAATCAATCATAAAATACCAGGTAGGACTATTCTTCATCTTATTCTAGATAGCATCCGCTAGTAAATCAAGGAGCTTATCATAAAGTAGTTGAACCCCTTAACCACAAGGGATATAATCTCGCCCAGTCCACCATTTTAATGCGATAGGTTTACTCGGAATATTTGGTATTGATTTTTAAAATTTGACGTAATAAAACAGGGACTTTTGTCTCTCATTACCGGTTATTATTACGTAAAAAATGACGTAATATGATTTACGTAATGCGATGATTTTGATATGTTATTACGTTAATTCCGATCTTGTTACGTCACGATGCGATCTTTTACGTCAAATCCTCTGATGCTTTTAATAATAAGGAAGTCGGCTAAAAATCAAAAAGAATAGATCCTAATTAAGTTGGCGTGATTGTAATCATAAGTAATATAATTACGATAAGAGATTCCTTACTACGTGGTAGAGGAGGGTGAAACGATTCATAAAGAATATGAATGGGAGTGTAATGAATGCGGCTACACAAGTATTATAACAA
>Ga0193705_1000337_pt1 | contig 10557 bp, 11 predicted proteins | sample U3m2metaG_FD_143045 | JGI IMG/M metagenome (GOLD analysis project Ga0193705, IMG submission 143045) | Soil microbial communities from a riparian zone of the East river system, Colorado, United States - U3m2 | ecosystem: Environmental > Terrestrial > Soil > Riparian zone | place: USA: East River... | reverse complement strand
GTGCACACTTATTAGAAGGTCAGTCTCATTTTTGAGTGGCTAAGGTATTTATTTGCAGGTGGAAACAAGCCTAAGAATTGATATTCAGAATATGCTAATAATTATATGACTAGATAAAACAAAGATGCGTGATGTGTATATTCTAGAGTGGTAAGTGAATCGATGGCATTTTGACAAGGTTATATGTATCTATTAATGCGCAGAAGTAGTTACGTATCTTCTGCTCGATACCCCGTGTGAGATACTTTCTATTCCAATTATCAGTAGATTAATTGCCAATATCAGCGTCAATAGAATGACTCCAAATATCGGTGATGCAAATACTATAAACGATACAGCCAAAGACAATATGCCTACGGCTATAAGGAATATCCTTGACCATTTTGAAATCTTCTTATCTACTATACCATGTATGATTCTTGCAATTCCTACAAAGAGCAGTCCAACTGCTAGCAAACTAACTAAAAAGATTGTTGCCAGTAGAGGAAATGCAATAACTGCAATTCCTAATCCTATAGCTAAAACACCTAATACAATATTACCTATACGTGATGATTTTGTAAGATGTGGAAAAACACCTACAGCCACTCTTTCAATTCCTACAACAAGCAACGTAACTGATAGTAGGAAGATCAAGGTTGCGATACCTAGTCCTGGGTTGACGAGTATTGCAATAGACAGTATTATTGCAATCGCTCCAAGCACTATTTGTGAAATTCTGATTCCTTTAGAGAAGTTAGTTTCATTGGCTGTCAAGTATAACAATTTATGATTATAGCTTATTTAAGAAAGATGTATAGCTAGCTATATCGACATGGACCAGTATTATCCTCTATGATCATTATATACTATGGTTGGTATTTTTCTTAGGATCAAAGCGGCGGATCCAAAATACTTGATGTTATAAACAGGATTCAGCACGTTGACCGCAGTAGTACTATTTTTCTAATAGACAGGAGAGATGATTTCTATTGCACTGCAAGCGTAAAAATCGATACTCTCAAAACCGTCAACCCTTATAGTAGTTGGCACCCCGCCTGCCCAGTTTGCTATTATCTTTGGGTATTTATTGCCATTTCCTTTGTCAATATACTCCGAATAAAGTCGATAATTGTTTCTCAACGTTCCATCTGAACCGAATGGATCTGGATCAATGTAACATCTATTTGTTGTTGTCTTGTCTAAGTTATTCCAGCTTGTGGTTTTCATACCAAACCATCTTCCATCCTCAACAAAGAATTCAAAAAAGGGGCGTAGTTCTTGATACTCGTAAATGGGATGAGATAATTCTTTAGCCCACCTTGCAGTATGTCCTGAATCTCTTGTTGAAGTTTCAAGTCCGATACAAGCTGCCTGATCTGGGCTATCTTTGTGATGACCACCACCACGCATTTTAATAGAGCATCCATTTTTGGATCCGATCCTGTTGTTTGCTCTCATAATGATAGTCACTTCTTGATTTTTTAAATCGTTCTCATTTCCAATAAAACCTTTGTGTATTGCAGTCTTCCAATTATTGGTCTGTTTTAATGTTGAGGCAAATACGTCTAGACGACAGGTTCTGCCATTTTGTCCAGTGCTTCTATATGTTATTTCACCAGAAAATGCCTTCCAAAATTCGATATTTCTATCTTTTTTCTTGGCGAAGCTATTATGAGTGTTGGTGGTAACGTTCTTGAGGTTGTTCGGATTTTGTTTGCTTAGGACAAATCGAGAACCAATCTCATTTGGGGGAAAAAGCATTATAGTCCCGTCATCGTTATATGTCATATTCTCTCTTGTTGATGCTGGACCTGGCGGCAGATTCGAATCTTGAAATTTTTCAACACTTTCTCTGGTTTTGCTATTACTAGATAGAGAGTTCCTTAACAGTTCTTTCCAGCTCTTAAACTGCACACGTATCTAGATAAATTGCAAATATATCATTATTTCTTTAATTATTCCTAGTTTTCTGCTAACAGTTCCGCCTCCTTCTGAAAAATGAACTATGGGTTGACATAGGATCCGCACGTCTCAAGATTTTGTAGTTATTATAAAAAGAGAAAGATCAGTTAAAGGAAATGAAGTTGTTTATGAACTGTTATCGAAATTGGCCAAAGCAATGTCAACATAAAGTCCCTTTAACTTTACCTAATATGCATATCTGACTAGGATTTGTATACCCATCTAGCCTACAGGGTCTCGCGTATTATCGAATAACAAATATGACCAATTGTTCTTTTCGTCTAAAAGATTTAATATATCAACATATTAGAAAGATTCTGAAGACTGATCAGGTATTTAAAATATGACTGTCTTTTTGACGATCTTAGCAATTTCAGCGACAGTAACTTTAATTCCATTAGGACAACCTGCTAGTGCTAAATCTATGTACGACTTAGGCTATGACCACGGATGTACTGATGCCAATGCTGGGGGACATCCATATTTAGAATCTCCAGGCAAAGGTCCTAGTTTTCATACTGATGCCTTTATGCAAGGATATAATGATGGCTATAGCGCTTGCTCACACAGTACAGTAGACACTCCACGGCCTCAAGACACCCCAAATACTGGATCCTATTCTCAAGGACTTAATGATGGAAAAGCGAAAGCGAGACAAGATCACATAAACGGTGACAAGTATAATTCGTATTGCGGTTTTGGTCATCCTGACTCGTATTGTCTTGGTTATAAGGCAGGTTACGCTGCAGGTTGGGGTGCTGCTCCAGTGCTACTTCATAATCGACAGACGAAATAACAATTTTCCCGCCATAATAGCGTTGCTAGTTACAAATTGAGGGTAAGGATAGTTATAATAGTATGAAACACTACAACTTAAATTATGAGTAGATTCGGATTTTATTCCGATAAGGCAGCAGCCATTTCATTTGAAAGCCATTTATCAGGCTTAGAAGAACAGACAAAAGCATTATTACTTGACCTGCGAAATTTTGTAAAATCTCTAGGTAGTAATGTCATTGAGGAAATAAGACCACATAGAATAGTTTACGCCAAATCCTTAACGTTCAGAACCTTTTTAGACATACAACCAAGAAATGACTGCTTAATAATTTCTGTAAGTAAAGGTAGAACCGCACCTACTACAAACTATACGGCTAAGAGCGCACTAGAATCAGAAGAAATCAAACATCAAATTGCAGAGGCATACGATACAATCAAATGATAATAGTTGAGCTTTTAATTATTCGTTCCTAATATAAAGGATAGTAGTAAAATATTGGAACAAATACTCAGTGTGTGAGCATTCCCTTATTTCAACACAATCTAACTTGCGTCCTACCCATTAAAAAGTAAGCTAGGTCTTAGCATTTTTTTGTCATGTAGTAACAACAATCTTTTTACATAAGATTTTACCTTATTCATTCTGCTATTTGTCTACAGAGAGAAAACATATCTTAATCTTGGGAGCAGGATTTGGAGGATTAGAAGCTGCAAATATACTGCGTAAAAATTTTCCTTCATCGTCTGCAGCGGCGCACCGAATAACTATTATTGATAAAAAGGACTATTTTATGATGGGACTTGTAAATTTATGGATTTTAAGTGGAATCAGAACACTTCAAGATTCTAAAATTTCTTTGAATCTCCTAGAAAATAAAGGAATAAAATTTCTGAATGATGAAATAAAAACAATTGATGTTGCCTCAAAAACTGTTACAATCAGATCTTCAAATCTTGAATTGGAATACGATTATTTGGTGATAGCATTAGGCGCTGAATTGGTACTGGAAGAAGTGAACGGGCTGTTAGAAAATGGAGGCTTTAATCTGTATGATGCAGACCAGGTTCCAAAATTAAGAGAAAAGATCCTTTCATTAAGGAAAGGAAGAATTGCGATATGTATAACATCTATACCATATAAGTGCCCTCCAGCACCATATGAGGCATCTTTACTAATCAATGATATTTTAGTTAAAAATGGATCAAGAGACACTATTGATATTGATGTATACTCGCCAACTCCAATTGCGTTACCTGTAGCTGGAGCAAAAGTGAGTCAAGGAGTTGTTAACTTGCTTAATGAAAACAACATCAATTTTCATCCACTACACAAAATAAAGACAGTATTAACTAACGGAAAAATAGAATTTGAAAATGGAAATAGAGTAAATTATGACTTACTTATAGGAATTCCACCTCATAAAGTCCCCGGAGTAATTAGAAATTCTGGTCTGATAATACAAGGACAGAATTGGATTAATGTTGACAAGTTTACTCTCAAGACCGATTATGATAATGTTTTTGCAATAGGTGATGTAACTGAAATTAAGGTAAATGAAAATATGGCTATCCCCAAAGCTGGAATATTTGCAGAAGCCCAGGCCAAGGTTGTTAGCCAACAAATTATCAACGATATTGAAAATAATAGTAATGAATTGTCATCAAGATTTGATGGGAAAGGCTTTTGTTTTATGGAAACTGGTGATAAAAAGGCAGGTTATGTAGTTGCAGATTTTTACAATGAAAAAGGTCCTACTGCAGTACTTGAACCGGCATCTGAGGATTCATATAAAAAGAAAATAGACTTTGAAAGAAGCAAGATAAATGAGTGGTTATTCTTGTAGAAGAGAAATGTTCATTCATCCCATTGAGATAATTGTTTGATCTTCATACTGAACCATATCGAGATAAAAATCCAATTGTTTGTAGATAGAATATTCTTATTTTCTGCTGGGTGGGTCTATATCTACCCTGTACCATATTAATTAGAATTAAAACTGTCTGATCTGGGGTAGAATGTACAACAACAGTTCTAATTAATTATTTGTTTATTACTTTGACGAAAGAATTAGAAGGCGATTCAATATTTCTAAAAGCTTCTGGATCGATTATCTTCGCAAGTATTTCTAACCCAGCGATCGTTCTAGGTCCTGGTTTACTAAAGTATTCATTTGCATTAGCAGCATAAACTTCATCTCTTTGTACAGCTCGCAATAATTTCCATTTATTGTTATTCTTTAGTACCTTTGCTTCTTTCAAGGTTCTCTCTAAATCAAATCCACACGGCATTAGAATTATTTTTTCTGGATCGAATTCTATAATTTCGTCTATGGATACACGACGAGACGGCTCTCCTCTAGTACCTAATCCATTATAACCTCCTGCAATGTCTACCATCTGTGGAATCCAATGCCCTGCAATAAAGAAAGGATCAATCCATTCTATGCAAACTATTTTCCGTTTGGTTTTGTCTTTCTTGACCTTGACAGATCTATTACTGCTATAAGTACGTCCTAGTATCTTCTTCTCTCCAACAATCCTTCTTACGGTATCAATTCTATTTTGTAATGCTAGTACTAATTTACGACCTTCCCTTACCTTTCCGACCCTTTCTGCTATATACATTATACTTACTAAGATATCATCAAGATTATGAGGATCAAGTACAAGCACATCTGGTTTATATCCTAGTATAGTATTTGCACGATCTATCTCTTTCGCAAATGGTGCACAAACTTCACAAACACCTTGAGCAATAATAAGGTCTGGCTTTGCTTCTTTCAATTTTTGGTCATTTATTAGGTATATATCTCCTCCTGCTTTCATCAATCCTCCTATTTTATCATCAATCTCTCGGCTAGTTAAATTCGCAGCATCAAAGGAAGAGTTTATGACTCTAGGCTTATTCTTAGCATCGCCAGGGTATTTACATTCATGTGTAACCCCTGTTATTTGATCTCCTGCCCCAATCTCATAAAGGATTTCGGTGGAGCTTGGTAAAAACGACACTATCCTACTTGTTTGTTCCTTATTAGACTGTTTTCTTGAAGGCACGTATTAATTAATAACAGTAGATAATTTTAAATATATTCCGAAAAGCCTGTTTAACCAATTTCTCGTCTATCATCAAAGTGTGAACATCACGAAACTTTGGCATTTCATTTTATTGGTTCCAATTTGTTTTAAATGTATTGTAAACCACTGAATATACTAGCATAGAACCTAAGGATAGAAAACACCATAGGTTAGGGAAATCTGGAAAACTCCGATTTGGACGCAGGTTTTATTAGAAAACCAACAGAGAATAAAAAATTCGTAGAACAGGTTAAGAAAAGAGTAAATTTAATCTAGGATAATGCAGCAACATTTCACTACAGATAATGATGTACTCAATTAACAATCCTAACTCTAAAATCCTACTATTCTCTAAATCGATACATGGCAATACCTTCTGAATACGTTCAAATTGCTACCGCTGGAATATACTCAATAGCATTATTTTATACTATTGTAACATTTCGGCGTACTAAGAGACGACCAGATCACATTGTCAAATAATATATTCAGTGATCTACGAGATTTGGATCATGAGCTAGCTAAAATACCCTCAGGATCTCAATATGACGAGGCTAGGAGTCAGTGGTATTCTCGCTTATTTAATAGTATGAATTGGCTTTCATTTATGGTCAATGAAAAAGTGATTAGTGATAAGAAGATGGTCGAACACATCAAAGGTATCATAGTCCGATATTACGAAGGTGCATTCCTGAAAAATGCATCAGTAGATGAAAGAGTTGCCAAGTCTTATCAAGAATTTAAAAAGCTTTATCGAACAATCAAGTAAAAGCAGAAGCAAATTTGTTCTTTAGCTTGGCCTAGATATTCTGAATGTTATTATTTCTTTCTATAACGCAAATTGAATGTGGCGCAACATACTGGATGCTACATTAATATAACATATATTATCTCTTTTGCACATCAAGCTCGAAGGCTAACCAGAGCTTATTGAATATTAACTCTTTTATTATCCCACGATTAAAGACAACATATTAGTTGTGGCTGAGGAGATATCATTTACTGGTGGGTCGCAAAACTGCTGCGTATGTTTCATCGATATAGTGGACTCTACTAGGATTACTACAATTGAAATAACACATCCACAAAAAATCAAATTATATTATTCAGTATTTATAAACACAATGGCAGCTATAGCAAGAGACCTTGACGCAACAGTAATCAAAAATACAGGAGATAGTTTGATATACTATTTTCCAAAGACTGCGGATTTCTCTAATGAATCTGCTTTTAAAAGTCTTACAATGATATCAGTCAATCCAATCATAAATGCAAGGTTACAAAATGAAGAAGGATTGCCAAATCTCTCGTATAGGATTAGTGCTGACTATGGCAGAGTTGAAGTGGCCAGATCATTAACATCTACAAGTGAAGATTTGTTTGGCCCAACAGTCAATCTATGTGCAAAAATAAACTCTAAGTCACAGCCAAATGGGATGGTAATAGGTAACAATCTATATCAAGTTACAAAGGATAGATTTGATGATGATTATCATTTTAGCAAGATAGATGAATATTCCATAGATAAAACTGACAATCAATATTCTGTATATTCTGTAGTGAGCAAAGACAAAAGTAGTAATGAGAAGAAGTTAAAGCTGTATAAGAATATCTTATGAAACATTACCAATATCTTTTACATTGTATCTGTAAGATCATTTAACTCTTTGAGGTATTATTTTTATGTATCAGATGATCAAATAGATCTTGATATAATTTTGTCCAACTTCTACTCATTGTTTGTTGGTTGACTTTTTTATTTCTAATTTGGCTAAAAAGAGATCTATCTTTCTTTCATACTTTTGTATTCAGATTGTTTTCAAATCAGTTCTTAACAAGTTGTCCAGCATCTTCTACCTTTCCTGGTTCTTCGAAAAGATTTGTTCATACTGAAACATGTATATCTACGTGGCTGACCAACCCTAATAATGAAACCGGCTAAGGTTAGTGATGAGAGTGGAATGACTTTTGGATAAAGGATTATGCTTTCAAGTAACAATCTACTTCTGGAGGATCAGGATGGGCTTTGGCACTATGCATAATAGGACGCATACATACTCTAATATAATATGGGCCATCTAGAGAAGGAGAAAGATAATACCGAAGATCGTTTATCTGATTCTGCTAGAATATCTAATAGTATCAGAACAATACTACTGAGTCTATTTGCTTTGATTGGTTTCATTATTCTGGTATTTGCTATTTTCATAGCTGTTGTAAGAGTGGAATTAGCTCAGATTGCAACTGGCGTATTCATAGTAGCTTTTATGGCAGCTATAGTCGGGGTATTTGCGCTATTTGGGGTCGTAGTATATCAGATTCGTACTGGTAAGAGTAGCAGAGTAAAGTTGTAATATATATTGCTCAACTACTGAGTCTTCTTGTCGATTCAACATATTCAACATAAGCATTAAGGATTTTGTAAGAGATATCAAGGACTCAATATAATAGATTTAATGGATTTTGGATACACTCGAAAACCCTTACATAAACTAATTGCCATAAGATACAAACAAAACTTTTTTTTCCCACTAGTTCCAAGGATATTAAAAGCACTTTTGAAACATAATGGTACTTTTTTTTACTTATATTGTCTTTTAAACCACTATAGCTATGGATTATTAACCAATGGAACATTACGTTCGTCGTAGCATTATTAATGCACCTTCTAAAGAGGTATTTCTTTGGCATTTAAGAGAAGGTACATTTGAACGTCTAAATCCTCCCTGGCAGCCTTTTACCATAATTGAAAAAAAGGGAAGAATTGAAGATGGTGGTCTGGTCACTATTAATATGAAATTTGGTCCATCACGTATATCTTGGATTCTAAAACATTCTGATTATGTAGAAGGTAAACAATTCCGCGATGTCCAGATAAAAGGGCTTTTCTCTTCATGGAGTCACATACACATATACGAACCATTTGGCAATAATTCGTCTTTCTTAGAAGATCGTATAAATTATGATATACCTCTAAGAGTAATTGGTAAATTAGTTGCCCGAACTTTGGTAGAAAGAAGACTTGCGAAGATATTTGATTATCGCCATCGTACATCGAATCAGGACATTCATGATCACAGAACAATGAATAAAAATAACAAACAAATGAATATTCTGATTTGTGGTTCTTCTGGATTTATTGGCTCAGCGGTAATACCATTTCTTACTACTGGAGGATATAATATTATTCGGCTAGTCAGGTCTTCGTCACTTCCAGCTAAAAGACCATCATTAGAACAGAACAAGCAAAATTCAACAAAGGTCATAAAATTTGTTAAATGGGATCCTGTTATTGGTTTTGTGAATTTACCACTAACAGATGATAGTAGCACATAGATGCAGTGGTTAATCTCTCTGGTGAGGACATATATGGAAAATGGACAAAAGAAAAGAAGAGGAAAATTTTAGATAGTAGAGTACAAACTACAAAATTATTATGCAAGACTTTAGCTTCTATTAATAGACCACCTAAGGTATTGGTGGCGGCTTCTGCTACAGGATATTATGGTGACAGAGGCAATGAGATATTATCAGAAATAATCCTTCAACAGCCCGCTCTTCTCTAGATTTTTTACCACATGTCTGTAAACAATGGTAAGAATCTACACAAATAGCAAAAGATGCAGGTATTCGGGTTGTGAATATGCGAACGGGTATAGTATTGTCTTCTTATGGTGGCATGTTGGCAAAAATTCTTCCTATATTTAAACTTGGATTAGGAGGCAAAATAGGAAGTGGAGACCAGTATATAAGCTGGATTGCATTAGATGATGTGCTAACTACTATACTATATGCCATAACAAATGATTCTATTATTGGGCCGATTAATGCTGTATCGCCCAATCCTGTCACTAATACATACTTTATAAAAACAATTGGAAAGGTTTTATCAAAGCCTACATCGTTTACTCTTCCTGCTTTTATAGCAAGGGCAGTATTTGGAAAAGAATTAGCTGATTCATTATTTTTTTCTAGTACTCGCGTTATACCGAGCCGTTTACTAAAGGGTGGATATAAATTTAGATTTTCAGATCTTGAATCGGCACTTAGGCATACCTTTGGTGTGTATGTTAACAATTAACTGGCAGTTTTAATGTTCTATTGATAGTTCAGAAACAGCTATGCCTACTACCAAAGATAAGAAGTGACAGAATGTCTAGTTTTGAGTATTAGCGCCACGATTAGCTTCATTTCCTATCATGTGAATCTTACAGATATTACCCAATATTTCATAGGTATATAGTCTCTCAAATATTATAATTACTTGTAAAAGTAGCAATTAGTAATATTATTTAGTTATAGTCTTAAGCAGCATTGTTAACAAATAAGATAGAGCTCTTACAACGCATTAATAGCCACTTGCTCGGTATAGCAAATTACAAAAGTGAAGCTGAAAGTGCGTGGGTAATTCAAATAAATATACAGAAAAGAGTGAACTAATTTATGGCCAGGAAAATGTGGTTGCAACATTGCTTCAGATTTTATCTCGGGCTAAGAACATGGTGGATATTTGTGCAGATTTTAGAGCACCGTCTATATCTATTGAGGTAGAACCATACAACAGGGCATTGCTTAACCTTAAAAGTAGGGGTGTTAGATTCAGACAAATTACTGAAATTACAAAAGATAATCTTTCTTTCTCCAAAGAACTAATGAAAGTCGCAGACGTTCGCCATATAGATGGAGCTAAAGCAAACTTTATGACAAGTGAAAATGAATACCTTGCACCTGTGATTTTATTTAAGAAAGAGAAAGTAA
>Ga0193705_1000336_pt1 | contig 10573 bp, 11 predicted proteins | sample U3m2metaG_FD_143045 | JGI IMG/M metagenome (GOLD analysis project Ga0193705, IMG submission 143045) | Soil microbial communities from a riparian zone of the East river system, Colorado, United States - U3m2 | ecosystem: Environmental > Terrestrial > Soil > Riparian zone | place: USA: East River... | reverse complement strand
CCATGAAATTTCATTATCGTCGTTGCATTCATTTGTCTTATTGGGGCTAATACCGAGGCTCTCCAGCTCTACAAGCTGTTCGACTGAGGCCATAGCTCAATATGCTAGCGAGATAAGCTATAAAGGGTTTGACGGAACCTAGTTAACTACTTGCTTATAGTAAGTTGGGACATCCTAAAGGATCATGTTTCTATGAATTCCACCCTCCCCCTGTTAATGGTGTATCAATCGTTATTACTTTCCGCTAGGGCCTTTTGTCCGGCTGATAAGACCAATGGAGATGTTCCGTAGCTATTCGCATAGTTATACGAGTGTTCGTAAATGGGTCATAAGGCATAAGCCTAAACCAGTTTCGGGACTATGTGAGGATTGTAATAAAAGACAATACAGGTATTTGGTAAATGTTACACGTAAATATACAAGAGATTTTACTAACTGGAAATACCTTTGTCTATCCTGTCGGTTTGACCTAACTAAGTCATAACTTTTTGTACATTGAAAGCTATACTGTACATTTTGCATGACTGTATAATTAACTAATTCCTAGCCTACGCCAGTTCCTAGGAAGATCTGTCAGAGCTGGACTTCAACCGCTACATCAAATTTCGTATAATACTTTTTGACTTCCCCTTCGCCATATTTAGACTTGAATTTCCTCACGATATCGTCAATCCTGTTACTGTCTGTTATTGGCTTACCTCTTGCAGGTATTTCTACGCCATTTACAGAAATCTTCAACATTGGATCGACTAGCAGGTTCTTGTACCAGTTGGTGTCAGAGCCCTGAACTGGAAGCAAATACAGAGTCTTACCTTCATGCACAAGCCAGACTGGCCGAGGAATATCTCGACATGATTTTCTACCTTTAACACTAAGTGTTATCTCATATGCTCTGTCCAGTTTCTGGTGAAGATCGGCTTTGGACATGACATTCTATGCAGCATATATCAGATATGGGTTTCACGTGTTGCCGCGGGTCGAATCTTTCCCCCGGTTTTAGTAAGGTCCGAGTACGCTTCCTTGTTTGACTTTAAAACTGACGCTGCTCTTCTATTTTGGTCGCCTATCTGTTATTTTCTAACTTCTTTTATCTTGACGACGACCTCTTTACCTATCCAGTCTTTAGGAACTATAATGTGTCCAGAATTTCCGCTCTTAGTTACAGTACTTTCAATTTGTTTAGTCTTCATCCTCCGCATTAAAAACAATTTTACTGTATATACCTCGTATTATATTACTTATGGAAGATTATAACGATATAACTATAAGGCAGTCTATACAGAAGATACAAGACATTTCAGGAGGATTTTAGCAAATGAATATTTGCGGGGTTATTTTCAAAAATAACTGATAGTAAGACAAGCGCACTTTTTAACCAGATAATAGGTTATAACGACATCAAAAGGCTCTTTAGGATGGCTTTGGATTCCGATGAAAAAGTTTCAATTTTACTTTCAGGCCCACCAGCATCAGCCAAAAAATATGTTCTTAGAATCTTTGAGGAAACTGAAAAGTTCCTATCTTATTGATGGTGCAAGTACTACCAAGTCCGGACTTATTGACTGTCTATTTTTGAACAACCCCAAATATCTTTTGATAGATGAAATTGATAAAATGTCGACGAAGGACCAAGCAATGTTCTAAACCTAATGGAAACTGGAATAGTCTCTGAAACAAAGTACAATAAGACTAGAACAGCGCACGTGAAAACGTCAGTCTTTGCTACATCAAATAATGTAAATGACATTATTACACCTTTACAGTCCAGATTCTTTGTTGTAGAATTGGCCCCATATACGTATCAGCAATTCTATCAAATATCAGTACACATACTTACTATAGGACATAAAGTTAGCCAGCATATTGCTAATGAGATAACGAATAAAGTTTGGGCCAATTCCAGAAATATACGAGACTGTGTAAGGATTGGTAGAATGGCAAAGTCAGTAGATGATATTCAATTTCTTGTAGGTACTTTTCTAAACCACTAATACGACTACAATAATAATGAGTAAGATATATTACCATGGGGGCGGGGATCAATTAGATTTGTTTTGAGATAAAGCAATTAGTATTTGACCTATCCGGTAAGTACAACACTCAGGTAATTTATCAAAGTGACCTAAAGCAGACTCCACCTCGCCTTCTACAACGATTTACCATGTCGTGCGTTCTTGCATTTCAACAAATAATGACTCCTTCAGTCCCACCAAAACAATAATTACGTCAGTTGATTGTACTATTAACACTAAAAGGAGGTCTTTGTTTGAAAACTAGAACGCTTGGAAAAAATGGACCGCAGCTTTCCCAGGTTGGGCTGGGATGCATGGGAATGTCGGATTTTTATGGTAGCAAAGAGACAAGAGATGACAAAGAAAGTTTAGCAACAATAAACTTAGCAGTGGAGGAAGGCATTAACTTCTTTGATACAGGCGACTATTATGGTATGGGTCATAATGAGCTGCTATTAAGAGAAGCTATGAAGGGAAGACGAGACAAATTCTTCTTATCAGTCAAGTTCGGAGCATTACGCGGCTTAAATGGAGAATTTACTGGTACTGACTTGCGACCTGTTGCTGTCAAGAACTTTCTTTCTTATTCTTTGCAGAGACTTGGTACTGACTATATCGACCTTTATCAGCCAGGACGTCTGGATCCACAATTTCCAATTGAGGACACAGTCGATGCTATTGCAGATTTGATCAAAGAAGGCAAGGTGCGTTACCTTGGACTATCTGAGGCAACATCTGACCAGATTAGGAGAGCTCATGACGTTCATCCAGTATCAGCAGTTCAGATTGAATATTCACTTGCCAGCAGAGTAGTTGAATCTAAGATTCTGCCAACCACACGTGAGCTTGGCATAAGTCTGGTGGCTTATGGCGCATTATCTCGTGGATTGCTTTCCGATCAACTAACTAATACTAACCTTCAACCAGGAGACTTTAGAAATTTTCTTCCACGGTTTTCATCTGAAAATAGAAAACAGAATAGCCAGATCGTTAATAAGCTTAGGAAATTTGCTGAGGGCAAGGGTGTGACTGCAGCTCAACTGGCTATAGCTTGGGTTTTGCATCAAGGCGAAGATATCATTACTCTAGTAGGAACATCTAAGAGATCAAGATTGCTTGAAAACCTGAAAAGCCAGAATATTCAACTAAATGCTAAAGATCTGGCTTACCTCGACCAAACTTTTCACGAAGGTGCTATTGCTGGAGATCGTTATCCTGAGTTTATTACAGATATTGTTAGATAGAAGGATAGGAAAAGACAAATTGCTATGAGTCCATTTCAAAGATAATTCTTTCATCGCTATGAAGATTATAATAATATCATGAACTGCCTCAGGAAATAAGTAAATATGAACACTACTGCTAATCAAAGAGATACACAAAGTAACAAAACCGCAATAATAACTGGTAGTGGCAGGGGAATAGGAAAAGATATAGCGATTCAACTTACCAATCATGTAAGAAATCTCGTTGTGTGTTCCGGGACCCAACATGAAATTAATTCGGTAGTGAAAGAGATTGAAAATATAAACAACCAAGTCAATGTTTTAGGTTCAAGGTGTGATGTCCGTATATCTTCTCAGGTGAATTCTCTTGTTCAATCAGCAGCAGACAAGTTCGGAAGTGAAACTAGAGAAATACTTGTTAATAATGCGGGAGTTACAATTGATAAGAAGTTATTGGATACATCAGAAGATGAATGGGATCAAACGATAGATACCAATCTAAAAGGTGCCTTTCTTCTTGCAAAAGCTGTTCTTCCTCACATGATTCAAAGAAACTCTGAAGTTATATTAAATGTAAATTCTGGTGCAGGCAAGACCGGTTTCAGCGATTTATCATCTTATTGTGCAAGCAAGTTTGGGCTTTTAGGTCTGGCTGAAAGTCTGGCATTAGAGGTTGACGCATATAATATAAGAGTAAGACAATAATTCTTGGACAAGTAGCTACAAGAATCTGGCAGGATTATGATTACAATCATTATGAGAAAAAACAATAGTAAAATGCTCAGTCCTCAAAAGGCAGCAGCAAAAATTGTTGAAATGATCCACTTACATTTATTGAAGCAAGAGAACTTTAAGTATTCGATCTTCTAGAGATAGAAACCAAGTATGACCTACTTTTTCAATGACCAAAATTTGGGCCCATTAATTTAACCGTCCGTTGCATCTATCAAAAATAATTATTTGAAATGGGGTTTTGGCCCATTAATTTGATTTAACCAGAGTCAGTCGCATCTTCGCATGCTGCTCTTGTGTTACCTTCTACTGACAAACATCCAGACTTAAATCCCTGGTAATATGAGTCTCCATACTTGTCTAGTTTGGCTTGACTGAACGGATGATCTAGCCCGTCTCGAACTCCGGCTCTATGTCCCTTACTCGACGCTGATACAGAAGTTACAGTATTCGCTATCAATAACGTTGCAACTAATGCGATGGCAATTACAGATGCTATCTTTGTTTTATATGCTTTAGTCTATATACTTCGCCGGTTAGTTTATCAATAATATTACTCGCGCCATTAATCAGAATTATATAATATAGCTAGAGCCCATTTTCATATTGTTGTGAGAATGGTTGTGCTCACCTTTGTAAAGGATTGTAAATGATTGGCATGAACTGCCGACGATATTGTTGTCTAACTACACTATAGGCGTTACATCATACTGGACCAACGTAGAGGTGTAAATATGAAATCCTTCAACGTTTTGATCCTCTCTTGTGATAGTAGTCCATTAGCAAATACGAGAGCACCACATGTATTGCATCGCAACATTATTCGTCCTGTCTTTGTAGGTTTAAGGGTTGCCATAGTGTTGCAGAAAAGGCAATATACAGTTCGTTCCCATGGATCTTAGTGGAATGGTAGAAGGACGGATTGGCACCGGCGGAGCACCAATGCCACCAGGAGGTGTCTCGATCTGAATAATTGTATAGTCAAGAGGCGGACGAGTGTCGCCTGCTGGTCGAGACCACCCGTAACCCCCATGTTTCACCACCCGTTTCATTTTGTAGAACTTTGGATTGTAACCTGCTCGTCGAGAACCGTCACATTCAGTCTGGTAGTCCAACGTGAAGGACCCTGTCTTCGCCTGATCGTCTATATTCGTACAATGCCCAGCGGTGATGATCAGATCTGGTGCAATCAATGTTGCTGTGCAGCTTGATAGTCGGATATGATTTGGTCCATCTTCAGGCAAAGTATATTCACCATCGTCGCGGTCAACGTCGACATACAGTCCAACACTGCGTGCAGTATCTTGAATCACTTTATCTCCAGGAATGCAGGCAACAGGAACCCAGCTCGGACGTGTATGGCCTGAGACGAGTGATTTTGGATCAAAATAAGTCGGCTCCATATAAGGAGAGGATATCAAAAATAAATCAGCATTGGTGTTATCCAAACCACCAGCCTTAGTAGCCTCACCCCGACCATACTTGTCTAATGTGGCCTTACCGGTTGAACCAGGGCCGCTAATATATCGATAGGTAACTACAGTATCACCCTTCACCGGGCGGCTCCAGAAATCTGGCCCCCAAGAAGTTTTGTATATGTCCTTATCATAGCCAAGCATAATCTCCACGCTATCAGATGGCCCCATAGCAGTGCCATCAAAGTGTAACATGACAAATTTGGCCGAAGGATCTGTCGGAAAAGTACGTTCCCATATGTTAGGTGGTGTAGATGGTAGTACTCCAGAGCCTGGTCCTACTACAACAGGTGATGGCAGAGATGGACTAGGCGGAGAAAGTACCGAACCAAGTCTATGAATAATCAATCGCCTCCTTTTCTTAGATAGTGAATAAGATTAATCTCTCCACCAACCGAATCTGATTCTAAGTTACCTGCAATATGGATTGCTTTTTCGTTTAATTCAAACAAACTAGGGACCTGCAAGAATCCATTTGTAGAGATCATTGGAGATGACATCATTCCAGATGACATAGAGGACATTGGTGCACCTAATAAAAGTTTGTCAATTCTGAAGTCATCCATGTTTTAGACTAAGAACTAAATATTAAATCCCATATAGCAGTAGCTGTGAAGATTCAAACGCAGAGAACTTCTTTTAATAATAAAATAACCTGCAAAGCAAGTAGTGAAGGAGCACATGAACACACATAGAATAAGTTCCCTTTACTAACTGTTAATTTAAAAAGTGACTACAACAAGTTGAATATCGTTACTGAACTTGCCATTACACCAATTCTTAAAGAATCTCATATACTTCAGGAGTTGGGACAATATGCTATAGTTACTATAAATTAGTATATATGTCAGATCGCTTCTGTTATTGCTAGATTATAATTTACATGCCAAAAGCCAGTGGCAGGGAAAAAATAAATACCAATGGTCGGGGACGGGCACGCCATAGAGGAATGATTACTTCATTAGAAATACAAAATGTCTCAAGGACAGCTAGTATAACATTAGATAATGGTGAGGGTTCAACTTGGAAATATAACCTGACAAAAGATAACGATTCGTCATTCAATGCGATGGTATCTCTGTGCGTAGCTGCCAGATTCTCTACTCCCCCAGCGTATGTTAGAATAACGTCTACCCTAGACACACGGCATATTCCAAAAATTGAAAAAATAGAATCCTAAGCACTACTCCTCAAGAAGGTGGAGCGTCGGACGCCATATCCCTCAACACAATCTAGTACAGCGTTGTGAAATTTATCATGAAGGTCAGTCCTAGGCAGCACTTAGCAACTTGTAGGTTAGCACCTGTTTTTGAGCCAAATGACAAGCAACCCTAGCAACTTCGCATTCGATGCCATTCCAAGCCGATATGTCAGCATGGCATCGTGATCCTATTTGTAAAAGATATAAAACTCTTCATAAGTATCCCTCCACATCACAGTTACCCTTGCATCCTTGACTGGGTCCTTATATGCACCTTTTCCATTTAAGAAATTCATGACATCATCGGGATCAGTAGATTTCTTCCATCCCCAACCGCTAGTAGGGCGCAAACTTCGATACGATTTGTAAAAGATATAAAATTCGGTATAGGTACCTCTCCATGTTCCGCCAACCCTAAAGTCTTTGACTGGGTCCTTATATGCACCTTTTCCATTTAAGAAATTCATGACATCATCGGGATCAGTAGATAGCTTCCAGCCCCAAGTTGAAGGCATAGAACATCTGATAGCTGGTTATATTTAAAAAGTTAATGCGTATAACGGAGATAGTTTCAATTCTTTAGCGTGCTTAACAGGATTAGTTTAACAGTTTAGCTGGCTCGGCGTACTATAAGTCAATGGAAGGACGATTATTAAGGATTTAGTATGATTTCAAAATGAAGTCAAAGAAAAAGTAGTGGAAGATACTATGCTTTGCGCATAATATTAATCTCACATCTTTCATGGCACAAACACTATTCCAGCAGCTTTTAGACAAGCGAAAATCGGTCTCACGTTCGGTGGCAAGATCTTTTCAGCTTCCGATATCCAGACAATAGTAAACTCGCTTGACATCTTTGTCTTCCCCCAGGCAAACCCGGATGGCCGCCACTATAGCATGACTGCAGACGTAGCGTGGCGCAAGAATCGTCGCATACTTCCCCCAAATTCCAGTTCTGGGGACTGCGTCGGTGTTGACCTAAATCGCAACTACGACTTTGTCTGGGACTTCGACACCTATTTCAAAAAAAAGCCCTTAGTTACTGATTATAGTAACATTAGATATTACTTAAATCAAAATTAAGGTAAAGTAGTAAGCTGCAAACCTCAGATATATTTCATCAAAATAGTTATCAGTATTGAAGAATATGAACACAAAGACTTCAATCATCTTGATAGTATCAATAATGGTGATTGTGGGGACAACTCTTACTCCAATACTACAACAACAAGTAAATGCTGCTGCACTCGAAGCCAGAAGTCAACATCTGGATCAAGAAAACCTGTGTTTTAGATCTAATACATGTAGACAGTCAGATGTAGGACAAAACACACTGGGCAATGATAATTCGGTGACTGGATTTGCTGATCAGAGTGACAACCTGCAACAATCTACAACAGCTAGTAAGACAACTCCCATTCCTAATCCCGCTCCCACTCCTGCACCTACACCAACAACAGCTTCGTTGACAGTTATAAAAATAGTATCAGGTACAACAAATGCAACGTCATCTGACTTTGCAATACATGTTTCAGGTATCAATCCAACGCCAGCTAATTTCAATGGCTCAGGTACTGGTACTGATCTTACATTAGGTCCAGGCGCGTTCAACGTAACTGAAACTGCATCACCTAACTTCAGTACTTCATTTAGTAGCGAGTGCAGTGGTACTATAGCAGCAGGTCAACACCTAACCTGTACAATTAATAACACTGCTAAAACTTGTGTGGAATGCTTCACGAGTCTCCTTAACTCAACACAGATAAGGAAGTTCCTAGAGGAAGATGGTGGCTTGTCATCAATTGAGGAGGCTTGCGCGGGTCTTCAACCTTTTCCGGGTGGCTTTATCTCAGAGAGCGCACTTAGAAGCATTATAGTTCTTGCAGCTGACGTAAGAATAGCTAATGAACTAATAGCCTGTCTAAAAAATGCTGGGATAGTGTTCGGGCCCTGAAAGCTGCGAACCAATCCTTTTCTGATATTCATTAATCAGTTCCTTACCTTCCCTAACAGCTCAACGTATTTTGGATACCGGGACTTATTAGCAAACGCAGACGTAGACATTAGTGCTTAACCATTAATAAAATCCCCCTAATCCATAAGTTATTCAAGTTGTTTTCGCCTACTAATAAAGTCCAAGTTATTCTTGTTGACGCTACTACTCTCTTGATTAGCAAGAGAAGTAGAGCAGATACTGTTCATAGGATCATTAGTAGTGTTTCATCCGCCGTTACCATTGTTAGTAAATCATTTAGCCAATATTCTGCAACTCGTATTCACTTGTCTGCTACATTAGATATAGTGTATGCTATGTTCTTTGGGGTGCGTCATCAAAAGTTGGTACGCGACTATTATCAGTATCTGCATTCCATGGTTACTCTTTGAATCAAATGTACTAATGTACGGGTGATTAATAGTGCTTGGTCTACCAAGTGACCTCCATTTTCCAACAGCAATAGAACTGAAAGCCTGACACGGCGGCCCTCCTACTAACACATCTATCTTAGTTCTTTCATCGCAGCGAATACCTAATATGCAGCTGATAAATAATCGTAATCCAATAATAGATCCAGCTCTTCAAACCCTCTCTCCGGGTATTATGATGCCACAAATAGATGGCAATATAACTGTGAATAAAGGCTATCCTTGATAGCTGCCAAATAAGGATCAATATCTTTTTTACTTTCTTACCAAACCATTCCCTAGATGAAAAACTATCAGAGATAATGCAGACGAGGAAACATATCTGAAGTTGTGGGGGCCTTTATAATTCGTTTTTCAAAAAGAGTCCTACCATCATGCTAAACTAATCTTAATCTTCCAGCTACAATATTATTGAGAATTGCCATCAAGAAAATGCTGTAAGATTCCTTTATCTTGACTGTGAAAAATCCAAAAGTAGCATTTTCAGTTTTGTTCAAGAAATCAGCTAATTCATCATCACTTAAGGCTGTTGTTCCAGCTCTAACGCATCTAGGGGCCCAATGATTCTTATCGTTAATATCAAGTTCAATATTTTTTTCTGAGGAATATTCTAACGAGATATACCGTTTATTACCTTCTTGTAATAATCTAACGGAATTGCCATGAAATCCTTCCGGTATTTTTATTGCAACAAGCATAGGTTTGTTATTGGTCCATGTCTTCACGCAGTACCTCAATTTATCGTGTATTCTTTGCCGCATATTATCATCATTCGAGTTTTTATGATCTAGTTTCTTTAAACCACAACAAGTGGCCCAACTCATTTTTGATCCTCCCTCTTGGGTGTCACTAAAAGATACAATGATCGGTTCTATACATGAGCATTTTTTGCAAACGGATATTTCGAAATCAAATATTTCTTCAGGTCTTGGAATAATATGCGAAAGGAATTGGCTAGGATAGAAGGAAGGGGCCCCATTAGTACGAAAATTAAATTGATGGTTTTGCATTTGTGAGGAAGATAGGGCCTTATTGACTGCTTTAGAAGCAAATCCCTTCAAAAGTTCATCTTTTAATGTATCCATAACCGTGACCGTTTTGGTTGCATTCTTTTTTACAAAAATAGGTCTAAATTTTGGAAGATAAAACCCTGATCTTCTTCCTACGAGATAATCTACAAATGGAACGACATTGCTAATTCCGTCATGAAGGTTAAGAATATGGCGCTCTACACTCCACCTTCTTGAGGAATACATTCCACATGAGGAACAGGCCCAATTTGGTTTTGACATTCTAATTTATGTGTATGAGCAGAGCATCACGATGTAACGCCGGATACTAAGCTCGTCCATTACATTATAGAGAAATGTACTATAATAATTCTACTCATATTCTTCGCTAACTGTGCAAGAAAAAAGAGAAAGCAGAAAAAGGAATTTGATTAGTTCTTAACTATTACTACTACTAGCTTACTAAAAGGTAAATGAGTGAAAGGATAAAAAT
>Ga0193705_1000334_pt1 | contig 10596 bp, 5 predicted proteins | sample U3m2metaG_FD_143045 | JGI IMG/M metagenome (GOLD analysis project Ga0193705, IMG submission 143045) | Soil microbial communities from a riparian zone of the East river system, Colorado, United States - U3m2 | ecosystem: Environmental > Terrestrial > Soil > Riparian zone | place: USA: East River... | reverse complement strand
ACCGTGCGCCGTAACTCCAGTACGCACCGAGTCAGAGCTGATGATTCAGGCGACAGTCGGGCGGGGAGACCTGGTCGCCACGACCCCTAAGACACCCACCGAATGGACCTCAATCTGGCGGACGCATCCCGGTGGCACAGTGCTGAGCCTGAGCGCCTTCGGCAATGTGATCATCGCGACGACGAGCAACCGCCAGATGGTTGCCTACTCCGACATCGGCGTGCGCTTGTGGCAACTGTCGCTTGATGATCTTGCCCCAACTTCACCGCTGCGGATCAGTGATCGCGAGGCGGTCCTGGTTGATCTCAGCGGCGAGATACGGACATTTGATCTTTCCACGGGCACCGTCCTTTGGCAGCACAACGTCGGCTTAGACGTCAACGTTTCACCCGCCGTGGGTGCGGGACTGGTTGTGATCATGGACAGAGGTGGCACCACGGCTGCCTTCGAGGAGGGCACCGGCGAAGATCGTTGGGACCTCCAGATGCAGGGCGCTGCTGCAACGGTGATCGGCGACACCGTGGTCGTGATTCAAGATCAGACAGCCCACGCGCTCTTGACGACCACCGGCAGACACCGGTGGGCACGGCCGATCTTCGGGACACTGACCGACATGGCGAGTTTCGCAGGCCAGGTCGTCGTGGCTACCAAGAGTCAGTCCGTCATAGTGAGTGGCGAAGGTGTCATCACCCAGCGGCTCGGGCCAGTCCTTACGCTGACGCCGACCCAAGATCATCTGCTGGTCTGGGGTCCAACCGAGGCGCGGGTGATCGTAAAAGATGGAGCAATCATCAGCCGCTGGGATCTGCCAGCGCTGACTCTGTCGCAACAGGACCGACCAGCGGTCGCTCTCTCGCAAGGCGTGCTGTTGTTCAGCAACGACTGGACGTTCCAGGCTCGAGAAGATGCCAGCTGATCTCGACTCGGCCAGCGACTCCGGGATGCTCGCCAGCCAAGGCTCTTTGACAAGCTCAGCGACAGACTCGGCCATAACTGGCCGCGGCCGGTCGCGGCTTTCCCGATTCGCGACTGACCTCTATCAGCAGACGTTGGTGGATCCGATCGAGCAGGGGCGACTCCGTGATCTGGAATGGCCGTACGGGCTTCGCTCGATCGTGCTCGCGGGCTACGTCGTCTTTCTCGTCGCCGGTCTGCTCGTGATCTTCTCTGGAGTGATCCGCCAGCACAGCAGCTTGATCGTCTCCGGCACGAGCCTCGGGTTGCCGGAACAGATGGTTTGGCCACTGGTGCTGCTGCTCTCGTTCGGAGTTGCCTCACTCATGGCGGCGGCACAGCACGGGCCCTGGTGGCTCAAGGTGCTCGGCCTGCTGCTCACGCTCATGGTGATGGGAACGTGGTCGCTGCGCAGCCCATCGCTTGCCGGCTGGGTCGGCTGGCCAGTGATCGCTGCCTGCCTGATGGTGGCGATGCTGGCGCTCGTCATCATTCGATGGCGTCGCGGGTTCGCCTGGTGGGAGTTCGCCGTGATGTGGGTGCTGATCGGTATGGGGATGACGATCGGCGTCGCGGAGACCCGCGAAGCCAAGATCTACGGCTCGGACCTCAATCCCCTCAACCTGCAGCAAACGGCGGCCGTCCTCGGCTACCTCGCCCTGCCAGCCGCAATGCTGGCCGGCGCCTCGGTGGCGGAGATCACCGTACGAGCGACGGTGGCGGCGACCCAAAACGCGCAACGGTTCGCCAAGCAAGGGTGGCCGTACCTGATCTTGGTCGTGGTTCTCTGCATCCGCTTGATCCAGTGCGTTTGGCTGATTGCCCAGCGAGATCCAGTGGTGGACGGCCTGGCCTCGCTGCTCTGGGCGAGCGCGTTGGTGACCGCGTTTGCTGTCGTCGGCCTGGTCCTCCTGCGGCTTTCCTGGCGCCGAAATGCAAGTCCCGTGGTATCAGAACTCGGGGATGAGCTGGGTCGCGTCGGATTCGCCATCGCAGCCGCGCTGATTGCCGTCACGCTCCCTGTTCAAATCTTCTTGTCCGTCCTTCAGGTGCTCGCCTCACTCGCGCCTGGAGGTGCTGCGGCGCGGTTATCGTTCGACATCACGCCGCTCGTCACTCGCGTCATCGACCCCAGTCGAGTGCTAGTTGGCGTTGTCGTGCTCATCCTCGCGGTACGTGCGGCGCGCCTCGGCCAGGCCGGACGGGCTCTGGTCCTCGGCGGCATCGGCGTCATGCTCGCTGCGTTGGCGCGGCAACTGCTCTTCGGCTATCGGACGCCGGCTCCGATCAATCCCGATGCGCTCAATCTGGTGGCATCGGCGGTGGTCGTGGTCGCTGTCGTGATCTTGTTGCTGCGCCGCAAGTTGACCGCTCAGCGCGCGTTGGCGTTCGCCGGGATGTTGATCTTGTCTGCCTTGTTCTCCTACCGCGACTTCATCTCCGACCCGCTCGGCGCGGTGCTCGGCTTCTCGGGTGCTGCCTTGGTGCTGTTTGGTCTGACCTGGGACCTTTTCACCGGCTCTGGTTGGGCGAACCGGGAGAGCCGCCGTTTTCCGCGGCCCACCCGGGTCCTATTGGTGTTGACCAATTACGTGCTGAGCATGACGGTCCTGGCGTACGCGGCCCTGATTCGAGACGGCAGTACGACGATCTACTTCGATCCGTTCGCTCAATTCGGCGACCTGATCTTCGGCACCGGGTTGGTCGCAGCCGCCGCGGTCGCGATCTTCTACTCGGCATGGCGTGATCAACGCATTATTTGAGCGCTTCTCGCGCACGTCGCGCGGTTGCACCAAATCTGTCAGCTATCTCTGGTCCAATACCTGCGTACGAGCTGATCTCTACTAGACCAGGACTTGTCGCGATGTACCGCTTTACTCGGGGGGCGGAGAAGCTGCTCACACCCCCAGCGCTGGACCCGTCCCAGCGCGCCGTCGTCGACCACCCAGGAGGCCCGTTGCTGGTACTCGCCGGGCCTGGCACCGGCAAAACAACAACTCTGATCGAGTGTGTGGTGGACCGGATCCAACGTCGCGGCGCGACGCCAGACAGCATTCTCGTGCTGACCTTCTCGCGAAAAGCTGCAGCCGATTTACGCGCTCGGATCGCCGGGCGCTTAGGGCGCACCACGGTGACCCCGATGGCCATGACCTTCCATGCCTTTTGTTATGCATTGGTGCGGCGGTTCGGTGATGAGTCCGACGTTGAATCGAGCGGCTTCGGCGCTCCGTTGCGGCTACTGACCGGACCCGAGCAGGAGTTCCGGCTCCGCGAGACACTTCACGGCAGCCTGGAAACTCAGCGTGCCCATTGGCCGGAGTCGCTCGCTCGCGCGTTTCCCACCCGAGCGTTCGCCACCGAGGTTCGTGCCGTGCTCGCCAAGGCACGACAGCTGGGCATGGATCCCGATGACGTCGTCGCGGCAGGAGACGCCACCGGCCGAGAGGAGTGGGTGAGCCTCGGAGCCTTCTTCGATGAGTACCTCGACGTGTTGGACGCCGAAGGTGTGCTCGACTACGCCGAGCTGGTGCATCGCTGCCGCATTCTGCTCACGCGACCAGAGATCGTGACAACACTGCGCCGTGAGATCGGCTGTGTCTTCGTCGACGAGTATCAAGACACCGACCCCTCCCAGGTGCGGCTGTTGCAGGTCGTCGCCGGTGACGGCCGGGATGTCATCGTCGTTGGAGATCCCGATCAGTCGATCTATGCCTTTCGTGGCGCCGAGGCGCGCGGGATCTTAGACTTCCCCGAGCGGTTCCGTACCCGCGAGGGAGCGCCCGCACCGGTCCTCGCTCTGAACCGGACCCGTCGCTTCGGCAGCGCGCTACTTGCAGCCAGCCGCAGCGTCGCCAGCCGGTTGGGTATGCCGCGCTCGCTGCCGGCTGAGGTGTTCCAGGCCTTCCGTTACCCAACGGCGGATCCTCAACTCCCCAAGGGAAAAGTCGAGGTCTTCACCTGCAGCAGCGCCGGCGCGGAGGCGGAGCACATCGCAGAGATTCTGCGCAGTGCGCACCTCCGCGACAATCTCGCGTGGACCGACATGGCGGTGCTGGTCCGCGCCGGGCGCACCACGATTCCCGGGTTAAGCCGGGCACTGGTTGCCGCCGGCGTACCGGTCGAGGTGGCAGGCGACGAGATCCCCTTGGCTGCCGACCCGGCGGTGCGTCCACTATTGCTGGCTCTTCAGGTCGCCGTTCGAGGTTGTGTGCCTTCCGGCGAGGAGGCACTGTTGCTGCTCACCTCACCGCTCGGTGGCATGGACAGCATGTCTACTCGGCGTCTCGGCCGGGCGCTCCGTGAGGCCGAGCGTACGGAGTTGGCCGGCACGGCGCTACCACGGCCCTCTGTCGAGTTGACGAGTCTCGCGTTGCGTCATCATGAGCTGCTGGACGACTGCCCGCCCAGTCCGGATGTCGACGCTGCCCGTGCCCTGGCCCAACTATTGCGGCGCTGCGAGCGCGCAATCCATACCGGCAGCACAGCAGAGGAGGCCTTGTGGCTGCTCTGGTCCCAGACAGCTTGGCCGGAAAGGCTTCGGAATCAGGCTGCCTTAGGCGGCCAGGCCGGCCGCCGGGCCAACCGCGACCTAGACGCCATTTGTGCCCTGTTTGACATCGCCGCTCGCTCCGAGGAAGTGTCTGGGCTCCGTGGCGTGACTGGTTTCCTGGCTGAAGTCGAGGGCCAACAGATTCCCGCGGACCCGCTGCGCGAATCTGAGCTACGCGGGTCAGCGGTCCGCGTGCTGACGGCGCATCGCGCCAAGGGATTGGAGTGGGATCTGGTCGTGGTCGCGGGCATCCAGGAGGGCAGGTGGCCGGACGTACGCCGTCGCGGATCCTTGCTGGAGCCCGATCAGTTGGGGCGGCACGAGGTGATGGCACCCGTTCCCACCGCGACTCGGATCGCGGAGGAGCGTCGGCTCTTTTATGTGGCGTGTACCCGAGCCCGTTCACGGCTGGTGGTGACGGCGGTGGCGGGTACCGAGGGGGAGGCTGACCAGCCGTCCCGGTTCCTGGCCGAGCTTGGCGTGACTCCACGGGAACTGCCGGGACGGCCGCGACGGCCGCTGTCGCTGTCGGCACTGGTAGCCGAGCTCCGCAGCACCACCATCGACCCGGAAGTCTCGCCGCGCCTTCGCGAGGAGGCCGCCGTACGCCTCGCGCGGTTGGCCGACGTGATCGATCCTGACGGCCGCCCGCTGGTACCGGCTGCCCGGCCAGAGCACTGGTGGGGCATGCGTCCGCTCAGTCGGGCGGACCAGCCGTTGGTGGCACCGGAGGAGCCGGTCCACCTCTCCGGCAGCCAGTTGGCGAGCGTGCTGGCCTGTCCGCGGCACTGGTTTCTGGCGCGCAAGGCCCAGGGCGAGTCGGTGCGGACTGCCGCCGCGAGTTTCGGCTCGGTCGTCCACGTGTTGGCCGAGTACGGGGCGCGCAGTCAAGCCGATCATGGTGAGCTCGCCAACCATCTGGAGTCGGTCTGGGACCAGCTGGACTTCGACGCGCACTGGCTGTCTGCAGTGGAGCGGGTGGAGGCTGAGTCGGCGCTCGAGCGATTCGTGACGTGGCAAGAGGCTAGGTCGCACCTCACACTGCTCGGTACCGAGGTGGAATTCTCCTGCGATGTTGATCTTGGAACCGACCGGGTGCACCTTACCGGTAGTGCTGATCGGGTCGAGCGGGATTCTGATGGCCGAATCAGGATCGTGGACTTCAAGACGTCAAAGACCGCGCCCAGTGCCACTGATGTGGCGTTGCACGACCAGCTCGGGGTGTATCAGCTGGCGGTGCAGCAAGGCGCTTTTGCTGCTGTGGCGGGGGGAGACGCGCGACCGGCGGGCGCCGAACTGGTGTATCTCCGGCTCCCCGACGGGGACAGCGGCCATCCGAAGACCTTCCAGCAGGCCTCCCTGGATGACGTGCCTTTCCCGGTGACGCCATTGAAGGGCAGCGAGGAGGCCGCTCTCGGAGAGCAGCCGACCTGGGTGCATCGGCGGCTGGCAGACGCTGCGCACATCATTCGTGGCGAGCATCACGCCGCTCGCATCGGCCCAGCCTGTCGGTACTGTCCCTTCCGCACCAGCTGTCCTGCACAGCCGGCTGGTCAGCAGGTCGTGCGGTGACCGTTTATACCCTCAAGCCGCCGCGGACTCGACTTGGCAACGCGGCCGGGCTCATGGATGCGCTGGACATCTCCTTCTCTACCGAGCAACTGGATGCCATCACCGCGCCTCTCGAGCCGGGTGTGATCATCGCCGGCGCCGGATCGGGCAAGACCACCGTCATGGCGGCGCGGGTGGTCTGGCTGGTTGGCATCGGTGTCGTGCGGCCCGAAGAGGTACTTGGTCTGACGTTCACCCGAAAGGCGGCTGCCGAGCTCTCGCAGCGAGTCCGCAGCGCGCTGCTGCGGTCGGGGTTGATCGCCGATCGCGGCGTCGATGAATCCGGTGAACAGCTGATCATGACCTACGACGCCTTCGCCGCGCGCCTGGTCGCCGAGCACGGCCTTCGCCTGGGTTTCGAGGCGGACCCGACCATGATCAGCGGCGCCACGCGATACCGGCTCGCATCGCGAGTAGTGAAGGCTGCGGCGGGGCCGTTCGAGTTCATCTCTCGGCTGCGGCCGGCCACGGTCACCGAGCGGGTCCTGCGGCTTGACGCCGACCTCCAGCAGCACCTCGTCGATGTCGATGATCTGGATGGGCACGCCCGCGGCCTGCTCCTCGGCCTGGCGTCGGCACCGCTCAACAATCGGGGCAATGTGTACGCCGACGTCAAAAAGGCGACCATTGCCTGCCAAGAGCGCCTGGAACTAGCCAGCCTGGTACGTGACTACCAGGACTTGAAACGCCGGCTCGGGCTGGTGGAGTTCGCCGACCAAATGGCCATAGCGGCCCGACTGGCTACCGAGGTGCCGCAGGTGTCCAGTGCGACGCGGGCTGCCTTCCGGGTTGTGTTGCTCGATGAATACCAAGACACCTCGGCGGCGCAGGCGATCATGCTGCGCGGCCTGTTCTCCGGTCGAACCACCAGCGACGGTCGGGGACACCCAGTGACTGCAGTTGGCGACCCATTTCAGGCGATCTACGGATGGCGACCTTTGCCGACGACTTTCCGAGCACCGACGGCCGACCCGCTCATCGCTTCACACTCACCGTAAACCGCCGCAGCGGGCGAACGATCTTGGACGTCGCCAACGTGCTGAGCCGGCCGCTGCGGACCGAGACCCGCAGCGTGATCGCCGACGACACTGCGCTGGCCAGCAACGAATTCCCGGGCCTCGGGCTGCTGCGCGCCCCCGAGCGAACGCCCCCAGGGCAGGTACGTGCGGCGACCTTCGAAACCTGGCCAGAGGAGATCAGCTGGATCGGGGACGTGATCGCCGGCCTGCGGGCAGGCGGTGACGTGCCGCACTGGGCCGACGTGGCGGTGCTGACCCGACGCAACGCCGATATTGCACCGCTGTATGCCGAGCTGACAGCACGGAATGTGCCGGTTGAGATTGTCGGACTTGGCGGCCTGCTGCATCTGCCTGAGATCCTCGACATCACCGCAACCTTGCGGCTGATCGATGATGTCACTGCGAATCCCGAGCTGATCAGGCTCCTGACCGGTCCCCGCTGGCAGGTCGGCCCGCGCGACCTCGCGTTGCTGGGGCGTCGTGCCCGCGAGCTGGCCCGTGCCGCGCGCAACCCGGCCGACGAGGAACCCGGCAGCGCAGCAGTTCTCACCTCATTGGAACGAGCCGTCGCCGATGTTGACCCGACCGAAGTCGTCAGCCTGTTGGACGCGCTGGACAGCCCGGGTGAGGCGGCGTACTCACCCCAGGCTCGCGAGCGGTTCAGCCGGCTCTCGACAGAATTGGCCTGGTTACGCCGGCACTCCGACGAGCCCGTGCTGGACCTGACCCGTCGAGTGATCACGACGATCGGTTTGGATGTCGAGGTGACGGCCACGCCCGAGTTCGTCCGGACCTCCCGGCGCGACCAGCTCGGCGCGTTCCTCGACGCAGTTGCGGCGTACGTCGATGTCGATGGCGATGCCTCGCTGGCCGGTCTGCTCGGCTATCTGCAGGCGGAGAGCGATCAAGGCGCGGGCTTGGAACAGGTTGTTCCCTCCGACCGCGAAGCGGTCAAACTGCTCACGGTGCACAAGGCCAAGGGTCTGGAGTGGGAGGCCGTGTTCCTGCCGGCCTTGATGAAGGGCGTATTTCCCAGTGACCGGGTCACCGACAACTGGGTGATGAATCCGGCGGTGCTACCCGCGGACCTGCGTGGGGACGCAGAGTCGATCCCTCAGCTCGCCGAGACGACCTACGCCGCCATGGTCGACTACAAGCAGCAGCTCAGCCGCCAGCAGCTGCTGGCGGAGGACAGGCTGGCCTACGTCGCGGTCACCCGGGCAAAGCGGCTGTTGGTCGGCACGGGCCACTCCTGGCGTTCCGATCTCAGCAATGCTCGCGCAGCCTCCAGCTATCTGCAGGCGATCGTCGAGGAGGCGGTCCGTCACAACCAGCTGCTCGCCGAGGCCGCGCCGCCGGGACTGGACAATCCCCTGGTCGCTGAGGTGGCTCCACAGACCTGGCCCGTGCCCCTCGATTCGGAGGCGCAAGCTCGGCGGCACGATGCCGCGCTGGATGTGCAGCGGGCACGCCAGCGCTTCGCTGATCTGGGCAGCTACGACGACCCGGCGAGCGAGTCGATGTTGCTCGATGATCATGAAGTCGTTGCCGGTTGGGACGCCGACATGGATCGCTTGCTCACGGAGGCGATCGAGTCCCGGTCCGGAGATCAACTCGTCGAGCTGCCCGCCCAGCTCTCGACCACCGCAGTTCTCCGGCTGAACGCCGATCCGGACGCTTTCGCTGCAGAGCTGGCGCGGCCGATGCCACGCCAGCCTTCCCGTAGCGCTCGCTTCGGCACCCGCTTCCACCATTGGGTCGAGCGCTATTTCGGTGCGGGACTACCTACGGGTGGCCTGGGTCAGCAACAGCTGCTTGACATTGACGACCTGCCGAACCGGGCAGACTCCGGCACCCACGACGAGCACGAGCTACGCGAACTGTGTGAAGCGTTTGCGGCCGGACGGTTTGGCAGCATGGTGCCGTACGCAATCGAGGCGCCGTTCAGCATCTGGATCGCTGGCCGGCTGGTCCGGGGCCGGATCGATGCCGTCTACCAACAGCCCATGTCTTCCGAATCAGGAGTGGCCAGATTCCAAGTAGTGGACTGGAAAACTGGTCGGGCAGACACTGCCGATCCGCTCCAGCTTGCGATCTACCGGCTGGCCTGGGCTGAGGCGTACGGGCTGCCAGTCAAGGAAATCGACGCGATTTTCTATCACGTACGCACCGATGAGATCGTCCGCCCGGCGGTCCTGCCTGACCGTCAGGTCATCGAATCGATCCTGAGAGCCCAGGTTGAGCCATTACCCTGATCACATGATCAATTGGGCGATGGCGAGTGACCTCGACCGCGTCGACCACCACCGCGCCTCCGCGGAATGGGTGGCTGGACTCTGGTACGCCGAGGACGCCAAGCTGCTCACACTGGATGCCGAGTCGCGATTCTCTACCAATGCCGGTGGCAGCAAGCTACGGATGACCAAGCCCTTCATGGAGTTCGATAGCCAGCGGCACCGATTGCTCGGACTGCTCAACGGTTCGCCAATCTTTGCTGTGGAGGAGCTGCCCGAGGGAGAGATGCATGATCTCCGCGAGGTTGGCTTCCAGCTCACCGACAATGAGCGTGACATTGCTGCCACTGCCGCCGCTGTGACGCACTGGCATCGATTGGACCCGCGGTGCCCGAGCTGCGGTGGCGCGACTGTGGTAACCAATGGCGGATACGCGCGGCACTGTGCGGCTTGCGGCCGAGATCACTTCCCTCGCACTGATCCCGCCGTGATCGTGGCAGTTGTCGATGCCGAGGATCGCTTGCTGCTCGGTGGCCAGCCGACGTGGGGGAATCGGGTGTCGGTGCTGGCCGGCTTTGTGGAGACTGGGGAGTCGCTCGAGCAGGCGATCCATCGCGAAATCGGCGAAGAGGTCGACATCAGTCTCTCCGAGTTGCATTACTTCGGCAGCCAGCCGTGGCCGTTCCCGCGCTCGCTGATGGTCGCGTTCTTCGGGCAGGCAACGGGGACCAACATCAACATTGACGCCCGCGAGATTGCCCACGCCGAGTGGTACACCCGTGACCAGCTCAGCGCGAAGCTCGATGCCGGCCAGCTGGGATTGCCAGGGCGCAGCTCCATCGCATCGCGGATGATCCAGGCATGGCGGGATGGCGTAGCACCCCTTTGAAATCTCTGCTCGCGCGGCGCCCCAGGAAGCTGGTGTCGTCGTCGCTCTTCGCGAAACGACGGTATTGATCTGCTCGCTCCGCTCGCGGGCATGTTTCGCTCATCGCTCCTTCGATCACCAGCGGGCGCCTACCGACGCTCGCAGAGAGTGTTGAAATCTCTGCTCGCGCGGCGCCCCAGGAAGCTGGTGTCGTCGTCGCTCTTCGCGAAACGATGGTATTGATCTGCTCGCTCCGCTCGCGGGCATGTTTCGCTCATCGCTCCTTCGATCACCAGCGGGCGCCTACCGACGCTCGCAGAGAGTGTTGAAATCTCTGCTCGCGCGGCGCCCCAGGAAGCT
>Ga0193705_1000329_pt1 | contig 10660 bp, 8 predicted proteins | sample U3m2metaG_FD_143045 | JGI IMG/M metagenome (GOLD analysis project Ga0193705, IMG submission 143045) | Soil microbial communities from a riparian zone of the East river system, Colorado, United States - U3m2 | ecosystem: Environmental > Terrestrial > Soil > Riparian zone | place: USA: East River... | reverse complement strand
ACCCACTACGCCGATAACGAACAACCCCCCGGTGATCGCCCAGCGACGCCGGTGGCTCCGTTCGAACGTGTCGAGGTCTTTGAGCCGCTGTTCGAGGCTGGTCGCGTCGTCGTGCCAGCCACGCATTCGGGCAGCGAAGGAACGCCGGGGCAGGGCAGTGCTCACGGATTCATCTTACCCAAGAAGCTCGGACGCCGTCACGAGAGCCTCGACCTGGTAGCCGGCCTGTTCCAGGGCCCGGCGGCCGCCCTCTTCCCGGTCGACGACGGCCAGCACCCCCAGGACCTTCCCACCCTCGCTCTCGACGGCCACGATAGCCTCTTGGGCGGAGCCTCCCGTGGTGATCACGTCCTCGACCACCACGACCTGCGCGCCCGGCGGGAAGCACCCCTCGATGCGCTTCCCGGTACCGTGCGTCTTGGCTTGTTTGCGCACCGTGAAGGCATCGAGCGGGAGGTTGCGGGCACGGGCGGCGGCGGCCAGGGCATAGGCCACGGGATCGGCACCGAGGGTAAGGCCTCCAACGGCCTGCGGCGTCCAACTCCGGGCGCTGAGACGCTCCAGGCCGAGCGCGCCGATCAGCGCCAGGCCTTCGCCGGACATGGTGGTGAGGCGCGCGTCGACGTAGAAGGAGGAGCGCTTGCCCGACGCGAGCACGAAATCGCCGCGCTGGACCGAGCGCGCCAGCAGCAGATCCTTGAGCTTCTGCTTGAGGTAGTAGTAATCGCTACTACTAGTCACTTCCGCTTGCCTACGAACTTCTTAAACGCGGTGAAGAAACCGCTCTTCGGGTCGTCGCCGCCCGATCCCCCCGCGGCCACGCCGGCCTCGAGGTCGGCGGCGAACTCACTCACCGCCGGCTGACGATCAGCGGGCTGGCGGGCGAGACCTTTCATCACGGCGGCCTCGACACCCGGCGGGACCTTGAGCCCTTTCACCGCCTGCGACAAGGGAAGCGGCGGTTGGGAGAGCAGCTGCTGGAACAACTCGCGCGGACTCCGCCCGCTGTAGGGGTGCCGTCCCGTGAGCAGGTAGTACGTGATCGTCGCGAGGCTGTAGATGTCCGCCCGGCCGTCGACGAGCTCGCCCGACAGCGCCTCAGGCGCTACGTATTGCAGCGTCCCCACGAAGAACCCGGTGCGCGTGAGTCGCTCCTCGGGCGGCAGCTCGGCGTCCCGGGCGATCCCGAAGTCGAGCAACTTCACTGAGCCCACCTGCGCGTCGTACATGATGTTCTCGGGCTTCAAGTCGCGGTGCACGATGCCGGCCTTGTGGGCCGCGGCCAGGGCGTCCGCCAATTGGCGCACGAGCTTGACGGCGACGGCGGGAGCGAGGGGCCCATTGCGGTGTAGGAAGCTGGCGAGTGATTCCCCGTCGGCCCACTCCAGGGCGAGGTAATGGAGGCCGTCCGCCTCGCCGAAATCGTAAGTACGCACCACGCCGGGATGTACGACGCGGGAGCCATACCCCGCCTCCCGCAGGAATCGCTTCACCGCCGTGGGGTCGCCCCTGAGCCGCTGGCGCAATACCTTGAACGCACAGGCCCCGCGCTCCGGGTGCTCGGCGCGGTAGACCTCGGCCGTGCCGCCCTCGCCCACGCGCTCGAGGAGGCGGTAGCCGGCGACAGACCGGCCGGCAAGGTTCTCGTTGGACATTGGGGTTGGCGCGAAACTAACGTGCGAATTTGAGGCTCGGCAAGTGATACGACGTGCGGTAGCCGTAGCGGCGCTGGTATTCGTAGCGGGCGGGTGCGGGACGTGGCAGCGGGTCGGCAGCTCCGATGCCCCGGCCCCCGGCACCACCCTGCCGCGGCTGTTCGACGCGACGTCCATGTACCGCTCCATGGGTTTCCTCGCGACCAGCGGCCCGTTGCCCTTCGTCGCGTCGATTCGCTACCTCCGCGGTCCGGCTCCCGATTCGACGCTCGCGCTGTTCGCCCTCTCGCTCGCCAACACGGCCATCACGTTCCAGCGCAGTGGCGCGGAGTTCGTGGCCGAGTACCGCTTGGAGGTGGTGTTCAAGGCCGACAGCGGGCTCGTGCCGACGCGCCACATCGCGCGCGACGAGCAGGTGCGTGTACGCTCGTTCCAGGAGACGCTGCGCGCCGATGAAAGCGTCATTTTCCAGCAGTTCGTGACCCTACCGCCCGGCACGTACGAGGTGAGCGTGATGGTGCGCGACCGGAACGGACCAGCGTTCTCGCGGACCGAGCTCGTCGACACCGCGCCGGACTTGTGGCGCCGGCCGGGTCTGGCCGCGCCGATCCCCGTCTACCAGGCCACCGTCCGCACACAGACCGCCGCCCTCCCCACACTGCTCGCCAACCCGCGCGCCACACTGCCGTATGGCACGGACACGCTCCGCTTCTACGTCGAGGGCTACGGCATTACGGAGCGCACGCGCCTCGTCGCGCGCGTGGTGGATGGCAGCGATCGCGAGTTGTGGCGCGACACGGTAGCCCTCCAGGGAGACGCGGGATTGGCCGGGACGTCGATCGCCGTGGCCCCGGACCGTCTCCCGGTTGGTCAGGCCGAGCTGCAGATCACGCCCGTCGCCGGCGGCGACACCGCGCGCGCGCGGTTCCTCGTCAGTTTCTCGAACCAGTGGGTGATCACCAACTTCGAGGAGATGATGAGCCTGCTGCGGTACTTCGACGAGCAGGTATGGGTGGACTCGCTCCGCAAGGCGTCCACCGAACGGCGCCCGGTCGTGTGGCGGGAGTTCTGGAAAGCCACCGATCCGGTGGCGATCACGCCCGAAAACGAGGCGTTGGACGACTACTTCCGGAAAGTGCAGCAGGCGAACATCCGCTTCCCGGACGAGGGGGAGCCCGGCTGGCTCACCGACCGCGGCGAGGTGCTCATCACGCTGGGCGAGCCGGATGAGATCCTCGACTTGTCGAGCGGCATGGACCGCAGCGGTCTGCGGGCGATTCGGTGGACCTATTCGAATCTTCGGGTCGTGCTGTACTTCCAGGATCAGACCGGATTCAACCACTTCAGGCTGACGCCGACGTCTCGCGCGGAGTACCAGCGCGTGCGGGCGCGGGTGCGACGCTCACGGTGAGGCGCGTCGCGGCGCTCCTGTTGGCGGCGCTCGCGGCGCCGCCGCTCGCGCGGGCGCAAACAGCGTTGGACCGGACGGCGACGTTCACGGCGGAATCGCTCCGCCTCGCCGGACGCCCCTGGCACGCGGCCGAAACGATGCTCGCGGCGGCCGCCCGCGACTCCCATCCCAACGCGTTTCTCGTGGTCGAAGGCGCCAAGGCGGAGGTGCACGCCCGGCGCTACGATCGCGCGCGGGGCCTACTCGCCGGCCAGCCATGGCTCGAAGACTACGCCGGTGGTGAAGCGCTGGCGGTCCTGGGGCAGGCGGAGAGCGGGTTGGGACAGTACGCTGACGCCGCCGCGCACTTCGGCGCCGCGCGCGCTCGGGCGTCGGGCGCGCGCGCGGCGTTGCTCGCGGTGCGCGCCGGGCTGGCGTACGAGGCCGCGGGACAGCCGGACAGCGCGGCGCGGGCATTCGCGGCGGCCCGGGCGGGAGGACTCACAGGGATCGACGCGTGGTTGCGCGTGCGGCAGGCGCGAGTCAGTCGCGATACGGCCGAAGCATTCAGGCTGCTGGTGGACGCGCCCGCACCCGCGGCGCGCGAAGCGATGCTGGCCCGCGCTCGCGCGCTGCTCCTCGCGGGCGACACGGCGCGCGCGCTCGACGCATTCGCGCAAGCAGGGAAGGGGCTCGACGTCGCGCGGTTGGCGCTCGCCGTCCGGGACTCGACGCGGGCCCGCGCGGCGCTGTACGACTTGATGGCGCGGGCGCCGCAGAGCGACGACGCGGCAGCGGCCGTCGCGCTCGCGCTCGGTCCCCTGCCGCCCCGCGCGCCCGCGGAGCACGTCGCGCTGGGGCGCGCGTTGAACCGGCGCGGCACGGCCGCCGACGCCCGCATCCACGTGGAGCACGCCATCCGCCGTGGCGACTCGAGCGCGGCGACCATGATTCTCTACGGCGAGCTGCTGGCCGCGACCGGTCGCTATGCCGAATCCGCCCAAGCCTATCGCGCCGCCGCCACCGATTCCGCGCTAGGGCCCCTCGCGATCTACCGGCGGGCGCGCGTCCTGGTGCGCCTCGCCGATCCCGGCGCGACGACCGCGCTCTCCGGGTTCGCGCAGACGTATCCGTCCGACACCGCGGCTCCCACCGCGCTGTACGTACTCGGCGACGCGCTGTTCGATCGCGGCGACGGGGCCGGCGCGGCCCGCTGGTTCGGGGAGCTGATCGCGCGGTACCCCTCGGACGCGCGCGCGTCCCTGGCCCGCTTCCGGCTCGCGGCTCGCGCCTATCACGACGGCCAGCTCGACAGCGCCGCCGCGCTCTTTCAGGGAGAGGTGATGGCGGCAGGCCCGCAGCGCACGGGGGCGCGCTTCTGGCTCGGCCGGATCGCGCAGGCGCGCGGCGACTCCACCGGCGCGCGCGAGACCTGGCGCGCGCTCGCGCGCGACGATTCGCTCGGCTACTACGGCCTGCGCGCGCGCCGCGAGACCGGCATGCCGGGCGTAGCCGTTGCCGCCGTGGGCGCGTCCCCGGGAATTCCCGCGGCGGTCGTCAACGGCCTGGCGCGACTCGACACCCTGATGCTCGCGGGACTCGACAGCGAGGCGCTGTTGGAAGTGCGCGCCGTCCTCGGCCGTCCGCCGCAGGACGTCGAGACCTTGCTCGCGTGGAGCGAGGGTCTGGGGCTGCGCGGCTTCGGCTCGGCGGCCGTGCGTCTCGGGTGGCAGGCGTTCGTCAAGGCGCCCGGTGAGCCGCGCGTGCTGCGCGCCATCTACCCGTGGCCGGCTCGCGCGGCCGTCGAGGCAGAGGCGAAGGAGTTCGCCGTCGATCCACTGCTCCTCGTCGCGATCATTCGCCAGGAGAGCGTCTTCGATGTCGAGGCGCTCTCGCCCGCGGGCGCGCGCGGGCTCGCCCAGCTCACCCAGGGGACCGCGGCGCTGACGGCCCGCGGCCTCGACGTCACGTTTTATCCGGAGTGGATCACCGTTCCCGATCTCAACCTGCACCTCGGCGCCGCCCACCTCGCGGAGCTGCTGCGCCGCTTCGGTCGTCTCGAAACCGCGATCGCCGCCTACAACGCGGGCGGGTCGCCGGTGCGCCGCTGGCTCGAGCGCGACGGCGCCGACGATCCCGACCAGTTCATCGAGCTCATCCCGTATCCGGAAACCCGCGGCTACGTGCGCAGTGTGATCCGCAACCGCGAGCTGTATCGCATCTTGTACCCGACGCCCTAGCCCTGCTTGACAGCCTTCCCAGTGCCCCTCATTTCTATGGCGCCCGACACGCAGAACTCAACGTCACGGACCTTGCAGGAGGCGCCCGCGCATGATCAAGGGAAAGGTGAAGTGGTTCAATGACGCCAAGGGCTATGGCTTCATTGAGCAGGAGGGTGGCGAGGACGTGTTCGTCCATTTCTCGGCCATCCAGATGGACGGCTTCAAGACGCTCGCCGAAGGCCAGGTGGTGGAGTTCGAAGTGAAGCAGGGTGATAAGGGGCTCCACGCCGCCAACGTGATGCGCGGCTAGCGCGCCCCCAACACATCCGCCGTTGATCCACCCCGCCCGAGCGGTTCCGGGCGGGGTTATTCTTTCGCCCATGGCGGAGCGGCTCTTCCTCGTCGACGGCTACGCGCTGATCTATCGGGCGTTTTTCGCCATGATCGCGCGGCCCCTCACCACCCGGCGCGGCGAGAATACGTCGGCGGCCTGGGGTGTCACGAACTTCCTGCTGCGCCTGCGCGCCAAACACCACCCCGACTACCTCGGCTGGGTGCACGATGTCGGCGAGTCGTTCCGGCACAAGCAGTACCCCGCCTACAAGGCCACGCGCGAGAAGCTCGATGAGCAGCTGCAGCAGGACTTCGATCGCTCCGTCGAGCGCATCCGGGAGATCCTCACCGCCTTCCGGGTTCCCGTGCTGGGCGTCGAGGGCTTCGAGGCCGACGACGTGATCGGCACGCTCGCGGACCAGGCGTCGCGAAAGGGCGGCGGGCTCCAAACCGTGATCGTGTCGGGGGACAAAGACTTCTACCAGCTCATCGGCCCCCACATCGCGCTGCTCAACCCGGGCCGCGGCGGGCCCGCCGCGGTCGAGGAGCAGTGGGTCGACCCGAGCAACGCCGGCGAACGGCTCGGCGTGCCGCCGGAGCGCGTCGTCGATTACCTCGCCCTGGTCGGCGACAGCTCGGACAACATCCCCGGCGTGAAGGGCGTGGGTGAGAAGACCGCGTTGGAGCTCTTGGGCACGCACGGCGATCTCGACACGATCCTCGCGCGCGCCGCCGACCTGCCGGGCAAGCGGGCGCGGGAGGCCCTGCTGGAACACGCCGGCCTCGCGCGCCTCTCGCGCGAGCTCGTGACGATCCGGCGCGACGCCCCGGTACAGCTGGATCTCGAGCAACTCCGGGTGCGCGCGCCCGATGTCGCGCGCCTGACCGAGCTTTTCACCGAGCTCGAGTTCCGCTCACTGATTCCGAAACTCGAAGACGTCGCGGGCGCGAGCGCGGGGGCTCCTGCGCCGGCGGCCCAGCGGGCACCCGCCGTCGCGGGACCCCCCGCGCTTGCGCCCGCTCAGGTCCTCGACGATCCGTCACAGCTCTCCACAGTTCTCGCAGAGGTCCGGCGGGCGCCGTTGGTGGCCGTCGACACCGAGACGACGGGCCTCGACCCGATGCGCGCCCAGCTCGTGGGGCTGTCCCTCGCCGTCGCGCCCGGCCGCTCATGGTACTTGCCGTTCGCGCACCTGCCGCCCGACGGCCCGCTCGCGGGCGGCGAAACGCCCCGCAACCTGCCGCCGCTGGCGAGCGAGGCGCTCGCCCCGCTCCGCGCTCTCCTCGTCGACGCGAATGTCCCCAAGGCCGGCCACAACGTGAAGTTCGACTGGCTGGTTCTGCGCCGCGCGGGAGTCGATTTGGCGGGCGTTCGGTACGACTCGATGCTCGCGAGCTTCGTCCTCGATCCGGGGCGGCGCTCGCACGCGCTCGACGAGCTGGCGCGCGAGCGACTGAGCATCGAGATGCAAACGTACGGCGGTGTCGCGGGGAAGGGTCGTCGTGAGCGACCGTTCGCCGAGGTGCCGGTCGGCGACGCCGCGCGCTATTGTTGCGCCGACAGCGAGATGGTGCTGCGGCTCGAGGCCGCGTTCCGGTCCGAGCTCGAGGACCACCACTTGCTGCCGCTGCTCGAGACGATCGAGATGCCGCTCGTGCCGGTGTTGGTCGAGATGGAGTCGACGGGCGTCCTCATTGATCGGGCGTTGCTGGGCGAGATCGGCCGCGCGTTCGCGAAGGAGCTGGCAGGCCTCGAGGTGGCGATTCACCGGGCCGCGGGCAGCGATTTCAACATCAACTCCACGCCGCAGCTCCGCACCATCCTGTTCGACAAGCTCGGGCTCCCCGTCTTGAAGCGAACCAAGACGGGCGCCTCCACCGATTTCGAAGTGCTCGAGCAACTGGCCGCGATGGGACACGATGTGCCCCGCCTGTTGATCGAGTACCGTGAGTTGTCGAAGCTCAAGTCGACCTACGTCGACGCGTTGCCCGGGTACGTCCACCCCGAGACCGGCCGCGTCCATACGAGCTACAATCAGACGGGCGCGGCCACGGGGCGGCTCTCCTCCTCCGACCCCAATCTCCAAAACATCCCCATCCGCACGCCGCGCGGTGAGGAGATCCGGCGCGCCTTCATCGCCCCGCCGGGCCACGTGCTCCTCACTGCCGACTACTCCCAGATCGAGCTGCGGCTGCTGGCGCACCTGTCGGGCGACCCGGCCTTTGTCGAGGCGTTCGAGCGCGGCGGCGACATTCACCGCCAGACCGCGGCCGTAATCTTCGGAGTCGCGGAGGAAGCGGTGACGGCGGAGATGCGCGCGCGGGCCAAGACCATCAACTTCGGCACGATCTACGGTCAGGGCTCGTTCGCCCTGTCGCGCATGCTGAGCATCACGCAGGACGAAGCAAAGGCGTTCATCCAGCAGTACTTCGAGCGCTTCGCCGGCGTGCGCCGTTGGCTCGATGCCGTCGTGGAGGAAGCGCGCCAGAAGGGGTACGTCGAGACGCTGTTCGGCCGGCGCCGCTACATCACCGAACTCAAGGACAAGAACTTCAACGTCCGGTCGTTCGGCGAGCGCACGGCGACCAACTCGCCGCTGCAGGGCTCGGCGGCGGACCTGATCAAGATCGCGATGATTCGCATCCACGCGGCGCTCCCGGGGGCCGGAGTGCGCGCCAAAATGCTGCTCCAGGTCCACGACGAGCTGGTTTTCGAGGTCCCCGAGGGGCAGCAGGCAGCTGCCGCAGGTCTTGTAAAACGCGAGATGGAGGGAGTCACCCGGCTACGGGTGCCGTTGGTCGTAAGTATCGGCGCCGGAAAGAATTGGGTGGATGCTAAGGAATAAGCACGCCTCTTGCAGTTACGGGGCCGGAGCCCAACATTGGGGCGTCGATTCGGGGGTTTCCCCTGGGTCGGCGCCCTTTGGCGCCCGGAGGGTATCGCCGTGAAGTCGCGTGGTTTTACGCTGATCGAGCTCTTGATCGTGGTCGTGATCATCGGGATTCTGGCGGCCATCGCCATCCCGAAGTTCGCGAACACGAAACAGAAGGCATACGTCGCCCAGATGAAGTCCGATCTCAAGAACCTGGCGACCGCCGAAGAGGCGTATTTCTACGACTCGACGTCGTACACGACGAGCCTCGTGGCGTTGAACAATTTCCGCTCTTCGACGGGCGTGACGCTCACCGTGCTCGAGGGAACGCCGATGGGCTGGTCTGCGCAGGCCCTGCACAGCTCCACGACGCGCGCCTGCTACCTCTTCAACGGCAATGCCGCAGCCGTGGGCAACGCGACGGTCGCGGGCAAGATCACCTGCACCTAACGCCGCCCTACCAGGAGTTCAAACGCCGCCGCGAGGGGATGTGCTTCGCCCTCGACGGCGGCGTTTGGCTTCATCACCATAAAATCCACGATGAGCCGATGGCCCACCTGGTGAGCGCCGACAAGGAGCGCCTCCTCGAGTTGGGGCGCTCCCTCGGGCTCCACCCGGCGTGGCTGCAATACAAACCGCTCAAGGATCCGCGCACCGGCATCCGCGTGCCGGCGTGGCATTGGGACATGTGGGGAGAGAGACTGAGACGCCTAGGGGCCTAGAGGCCTAGGCGCCTAGGCCTCTCGACGTCTATTCCGTGTTTCCGGCTTCGAGCCGCGGGGCCCGGACGCCCGGCCACCAGTTCCAGCGGCCGGCGATGTGCATGATCGCCGGGACGAGCACCATGCGGATGAGCGTGGCATCGAGCAGCACGGCGAGGGCCAGCCCGAACCCGATGAACTGCACCGCCAGCACGCGCGAGAAAGCGAACACACCGAAGACCACCATCATGATCGCGGCCGCGAACGTGATGGTCGACGCCGTCGCTGACAGCCCTTCCATGGTCGCGTGGTCGTTGCGGCCCGTTTTGTCGAACACTTCCTTGATTCTCGTCAGCAGGAACACCTCGTAGTCCATCGATAGCCCGAAGACGGTCGCGAACACGAGGACCGGCACCACGACGAAAATCGCCTCCGTGGGCCCATCGAGACCGAATAGACTCCCGCCGTAGCCGTGTTGGAACACGAGCACCGTGACGCCGAACGCCGCGCCGACGGAGAGGCAATTCAGCACGACCGCTTTGAGGGGCACGAGCAGCGAGCGGAACGCGATGAACAACATGATCGCCGTGACGCCGAGGATCATCCCCACGATTGCCGGAAAGCGTTTCAGGAGATCGTGCTGCAGGTCGACGCTCGATGCGGCAAAGCCTCCCACCACGATGTCGGCTCCCTGCATGCCGCGCATGCCGCCTCCGAGGACGCGCCGGGCATGGCGCACCAGATCCATCATTCCTGTGAGCGACACGGTGTCCGCGGCAATGACGTCGATCAACGTGGTGCGCCGGTCGGCGCTGAGGTAGGCGTTGAAGAACTCGGGGTAGCGGTCGCGAACGGCGTCGGCATCGCTGTAGAAGATCGCGAGCTGCAGCGTCGACAGTCCGGGTCGCAGGGTCGCGACGCCGCGGACTTCGCGCACTCGCGGATCCTTGCGCATCGAGTCGCTGATCGCCTTGAGGCCGGGAAGGCGACGTCCCGCGAGCACCGACTCGCCCTCGGGCAGTTGGAGCACGATGCGGATCGGCATGATGACGCCGCTCGCGCCCATGTCGCGCAGCGCCGCGAGCCCGCGCCCCGACTCCGACTGCGGCGGGAACCAGTTGCGCGCCGGCAGACCGATCCGAATCTGAGTGAGCGGGAACATGAGGATCGCGAGAATCGCGCCGCCCCCGGCGATGGCCCGCCACGGACGATGCCCGAGCCAGCGCGCCCAGCGCTCCCAGCCGCTCGGCGTGTGGATCCGAACCAGCAGCCGCGCCAACCACTTGGGCCGGTCGATGTTGCGGCCCAACGCGGCGAGCACCGCCGGCAACAAGGTTGTCGAGAGCAGCACCGCCACGGCGACGACGATGAGTCCCCCGATGCCGACGGAGCGGGTTTCCGTGAGCGGCGTGGTCACCAGGGCCGCGAAACCGACTACCACCGTGAGGCCCGAGGTCACCACGGCGGAGCCGGCGGTCTCGATCGT
>Ga0193705_1000326_pt1 | contig 10667 bp, 10 predicted proteins | sample U3m2metaG_FD_143045 | JGI IMG/M metagenome (GOLD analysis project Ga0193705, IMG submission 143045) | Soil microbial communities from a riparian zone of the East river system, Colorado, United States - U3m2 | ecosystem: Environmental > Terrestrial > Soil > Riparian zone | place: USA: East River... | reverse complement strand
CCTGAGGACCGAACAGATCCGCTGGATCTTCCAGAGCGGCAGGCGCGGGCGACCAGAGGTCGACAGCCGGCGGGGCCGGGTGGTTCGGGTGGCTGTCGTACTCCTTCTGGAACGTCTCGGCGGTGCTCGGTCCGCCATGAGAGGCATCCCACAGCCATTCGGCGTAGGTGGCGAAGCCTTCGTTAAGCCAGATGTCGCCCCAGTCGCTCAACGACACCGAATTGCCATACCACTGATGAGCCCACTCGTGGACGTTGGTCAAATCGTCGACGGTCTCGCCTTCGTCATTGTCGAAGACAGGCCGATTCTGCGTTTCCAGGGCGTATCCGACGTCGGTGTCCTTGACGACGATCCCCGCACTGTTGAACGGGTAGGGTCCGAACCGCCGCTCTAAGTAACGGATCGCCTTCGGAATAAGCGCGCGGGCGGCCGCCTGAGTGCCCAGCTTGGGCTCGATGAAGCTCCAGATCGGAATCCGGCGGCCGGTCGTCGTCGTCATCGTGGAGCGATACACGTCGTAGTCGCCGATAGAGATCATCGCCAGATAGGTCGCCTGCTGCTTGGGCTGCACCCACCGCCGGTCTCCTGGCCATCATGCTTCCGGACGCTCCGTAGATCGCCGCTTCCGGCCACCTCGAGCTTGGACGGAACGGTGACCTTCATGTCGAAGGTTGCCTTGTCGCGTGGTGTGTTGTTTGTTAGGGAACCACGTCATGGCTCCGACAGGTTCACTCAGCACCGTCGCCCCATCATCGGTGGGGATCCAGCCGTCCTGAGCTCCATCGGGGTCGATGTGGGTGACCGGCTTTCCGTGGTACTTGATCGTGGCCCAGAAGCGGCCGTCCAGGACCTGCGATGGCTTGATGATCAACTTGTTGTCGCGCCTTGAGAAGTCTGCTGTGTGTCCGTTGACCTTCACCGTGTCGACGGTGAGTCCTTCCAGATCGAGCGAGAACGACTTCAGGCGCTTCTTCGTCTTAGCGGCGAGAGTCGTTTTCGCCTTGATCTCTCCCGAAGTCTGGTAGGTCAGCTTGATCGCGTAGTGCTTGACGTTGTAGCGGCTGCTACCCACCTCAGGGAACAGCGAGTCAGGGGCTTGCCGCGAGCTGGTTGAGGTCTGCGTCGGTGTTGTCGGTTTGGCGATTGCGGTGCCGGTCGGGGTAGCCAGCAAACCGAGTCCGAGAGCGCCGATCGCCAGCATGGCAAGCTCGCGTTATTGCTTCGTTATTTCGGTGGCCGATTTGTCGAGCCCCAACCGAGCTGCAGTCGACCGTCGGCACGGGGCGTTAATGTGCTTTACGTGGCGGAAGAGATCTTGTCCGCGCCAGCCGGCGATGGAGAAATCGAGCTATCGGAGTCCTTGGCGAAAGCGAGTCAGCAACACGCCGATCTCAGCGAGCGAGTGAACGACGCGCGGTGGCGCTATTACGCGCTCGACGCACCAACCATCTCCGACGGCGAGTTCGACGCCATCATGCGTCAGCTCAACGAGCTTGAAGACGCATTTCCCGCACTCCGTACGCCGGACTCGCCGACCCAGCAGGTCGGGCCTCCGCCATCCACTACCTTCACTCCGGTCGAGCACCTGCAGCGACTGATGAGCCTGGACAATGCGTTCAGCCGCGACGAGCTGGACCGCTGGGTCCAGCGGGCGATCCGCGAGCTGGGCGAGAGGCGGCTCGAGCAATCCGGATACGTCTGTGAGCTCAAGGTCGACGGCCTCGCGATCGATCTGGTGTACCAGGACGGCAGGCTGGTGCGCGCCGCAACCCGAGGCGATGGGCGAGTGGGCGAAGACGTCACCGCCAATGTCAAAACGATCAGGGTCATCCCGCACCGACTGTCCGGCCCCGACGTTCCCGAGACGCTCGAGGTCCGCGGCGAGGTTTTCTTTGCGGTTGCCGACTTCACCGCCCTCAATGAGTCTCTGGTTTTGGACGGGAAGGCTCCGTTCGCCAATCCCCGCAATGCGGCGGCTGGTTCGCTGCGGCAGAAGGACCCAAAGATCACCGCCTCACGAAATCTGGGCTTCATCTGCCACGGCATCGGCATGCTGGAAGGCTTCACTGCCGATCGACTGTCCGACGCGTACGCCGCCATGGATCGCTGGGGACTTCCGGTGAGCCAGCACCGGAAGCTGGCGCGCAACCTGACCGAAGTTTGGTCTTACATCGAGTACTTCGGCGAGCATCGACATTCGGTGGAGCACGAGATCGATGGCGTCGTGGTGAAGCTGGACGAGCGGGCCGTACAGGACCAGCTCGGCTCGACGTCCCGTGCTCCGCGATGGGCGATCGCGTACAAATACCCTCCCGAAGAGGTCACCACCAAACTCATCGACATCAACGTCAACGTCGGGCGGACAGGCCGGGTGACACCGTACGCGATCATGGAGCCCGTCCAGGTCGCCGGCTCGACTGTGGCAATGGCGACGCTGCACAACGCAAGCGAGGTCGTTCGCAAGGGAGTGCTCATCGGCGACACGGTCGTGCTGCGCAAGGCTGGTGACGTGATTCCAGAGATCGTCGGCCCGGTCGTTGACCTGCGCGACGGCACCGAGCGAGCGTTTGAGATGCCCACCCACTGCCCGGCATGCGGAACCGAGCTGCGACCCGAGAAGGAAGGGGACGCGGACCTGCGTTGCCCCAACACTCGATCCTGTCCGGCGCAGCTACGGGAACGGCTGTTCCACGTCGCTAGCCGTGACGCCCTCGACATCGAGGTGCTGGGCTACCAGTCGGGGCAGGCGCTGCTCGACGCCGAACTGCTGACTGATGAGGGTGACTTGTTCAGCCTGACCGAGGAAAAGCTCAAGAAGACTGACTTCTTCACAACCAAGGCCGGCGCTCTCTCGGCCAACGGCGCCAAGCTGCTGGCGAACCTCGAGGCGGCCAAAACCCGGCCGCTGGACAAGTTCTTGGTCGCGTTGTCGATCCGGCACATCGGCAAGGGTGTAGCACCGGACGTTGCAGCCGCATTCGGCGATATTGACGCTCTTGCTAACGCGACTCCGGAACAGCTGGCCCAGGTGGAGGGCATTGGACCGACTCTCGTCACCGCAATCATCGACTGGTTTGCCGAGCCCTGGCATCGCGAAATCGTAGCCAAATGGCAGGCCGCTGGTTGTGTGATGCGGAGCGAGCCCAAAGTGACCCGGGAGCAAACGCTCACTGGGCTGTCTGTCGTGGTCACTGGGTCCTTAGACGGGTACACCCGTGACTCAGCAGTGGAGGCCATCACCTCGCGCGGCGGCAAGGTCGCTGGCTCGGTGTCGAAAAAGACCAGCTTCGTGGTCGTCGGTGATTCGCCCGGATCGAAGTACGACAGGGCTGTGGAGCTCAAGGTTCCCGTGCTCACTGGGGCGGAAGCCTTCGAGGTGCTGCTTGAGCAGGGCCCTGAGGCGGCGCGAAAGGTGGCGACCGTAGGGGACTAGTGGCTTACAGCAGAAATGTCGCGAGGAACTGCTTTTCGTCGCCGATGCCGAAGCCCCAGCTGCCGGTCATGACGTAGTAGACGTACCAGCCGAGGAGAAAGATCGCGATCAGAGCACCGAGCAGTGCGAGTCCGACCCAGATCCGCATCCGCTTCTTCTGTTTGGTGCTCGGCACTTTCAGCGGACCCCATTCGCCAACCTTGGGCTGCACGCGCGGCGGGGTTGCTCCATGCAGATTGAGGTTGCTGAAGATCTTCGGCACCGCACCAATTTACTAGGAACTTCTCGCGCACGTCGCGCTGGGAGCTGACGCCGTCGTCACTCTTCGCGAAGCGCGAATGTCGCGAGCTTGGCGTCGGCAATTGTGGCGCTTCGCTCATCGTTCCTCCGATCGTCAGCGGGCGCGACTCCGACGCTCGAAGCTGGGTCTTAGCGCTGCGCACGTTGTTCGATGGCTCGCGCCGCTCGCGAGGATCGCGCTGCGAGCTGACGCCGTCGCTTCAGATGAACCAGTCGTGAAGCCCGTGAAAGCCCGACGCCACGAGGAGAAATCGGCACAGCCGGCCCACCAGGACAGTGAGCCCGAACCAAATAGGCCGCATCGTTGTCGCGCCGGCCAGCAGGGCGACGGCATACAGCGGTGGAAAACCGAAAATGGCGGCAACCAGGACGATCGGCAGGCCCCAGCGTTCCTGTCCAACCAGGTCAAGCAGCTTGGCCATGGCCGCGCGGAACCGGGCGCGGGCTGGCCCGACCGGGCGTTGCTTCTGGGCCTCCCGCCGATGCTTGATGAAGGGCAGCTCCTTTCCCTCACGGACGCCAAAGAAAAGCAAGAGCTTGCCAAGTGTTTGGCCGATTGCAATGCCGATAGCGATGGGTATGGGCCCTATGACGGCCGACATCTGCGAGGCGATGACGTATGCCTCGGCGTTGACTACGGGGACCACCGCCGAGACAGTTCCGAAACCGATCGAGGTGAGCAATGCGATCAGCTCAGCCCACCCGAACCTCTCCACGGGCCGACCGTACCTGAGGCGGTTGGAGGCGCCCTACTTCACAAGCGCGGCGAGATGATGCAAACGGGCGATCTCGGAGTCAAGAAAGGCGGGTCCACCTAAACGGCCGATCACGATCACCCGGTCGCGGGTCAGTGGCGTCACGACTGCAGTTGTGTCGCCCCAGCCGGGACTCCAGTCCGTCTCAAGATCGGTGCGGTGGGTCGTGTCGAATGGCGTGAACCTCGCGGCGATATCAGGGGTCAGGTCCGGCGCCAGGGTGGTGGAGAAGCTCGGGTGAGGTGCGCCATCCGTCACGTCGATCAAGGTCGCCCAATGAGAACGAAAGACGACCGGGCATAGCGAGACGAGTGTTTCGGCGGCATGCGGGGGATCAGCCGTCATCCGCTCGAGAGCCTCCAAGTCCGATTGCAGCCCGCCGCCCTCGGGATAGCGGGCAATCCACTCCACGCGTACGCCAGTCAGGTTCTGGCAGGCGGTCACGAGAGTCTCGGGTAGCTGGTTGGGCGGCAGATCGACGATGAAGTCGTCCACGACGCTTCCGTCAGACTTCTTCTCAACGATCTCGACGGCATTGATGTCGGCGCCGACACTGCCCATCGCCGTCGCGACGGAGCCCAGCGAACCTGGTCGGTCCGGCAAGGTCACCCGCAGCAGAAACACGTCCCCATCTTTCCCTACCTCGATTACTGCCGTGTTTCGGGTCGATGACCATGGTCACCGCTCGCGGCGAATCGCGCTCGGAATCTGAGGGCAGATCCGCGAGTTCTGAGCCATGCTCAGATACTGCGTCCAGGCATGGAACCCTTGTGCCGTGCCGCGCTTCGAACCCTTTGCCGCGATTCGTTACGCCACCGACGACCTGGCGTCGGTGATCGCCCCACCGTATGACGTGCTTTCCGACGCTGACGTCGATGCGTTCGAGGCGAGGTCGACCCACAACATCGTGCGCATCGACGTACCGCGAGGTGGAGAGGACCGCTATGACGTTGCGGCCCAGACGTTGGATGCTTGGCTCGATGAGGGAGTTCTTGCCGCCGACCCTTGCCCGTCGTTCACCATCTATCGCATGCGTTTCACCGACTCGGCTGGTGCGCGGCGCGACATCGCCGGGGTGCTCGGCGGGCTGGAAGTCGTTGATCTCGAGGCTGGCGGAGTCCTCCCGCACGAGCGGACCACAGCCGAGGCATCCACCGATCGCCTCGACCTGACCCGCGCGACCGCGGCCAACCTGTCCCCGGTTTGGGGGCTTTCGCTGTCCACTGGTCTGACCGAGTTGCTCGCGGAGCCGGGCGAGGCGCTGTGCGCCGTCACAGAGGAGGGCGTTGAGCATGTCCTGGAACGCGTCACCGATCTGGACCGTATCGCTGCCATTCGAGACAAGCTGGCCGCCGATGATGTGCTGATCGCCGACGGCCATCACCGTTATGGCATCTCCCGGAGTTACCGCGACGAGGTCCGCGAGGCGACCGGTCGGACTGATACACCGGCGGAGCTGACGCTTGCCTTTGTCAACGAGCTGATCGAGGAGCAGCTGAGTGTGGAGGCGATTCACCGTCTCTACGCCGACGTCGACGTTGCCGATCTGGCACGCGCGTTAGCCCGATCATTCGAGCTCATCCCAACCGACCGACCTAGCCCCGAGACACTTGCGGCGATGGCGACAAAGGGATTCCTGGTGCTGTTCACCCGTGATGGATCGTGGCGGCTGGAAGCCAAACCGGGACGATTCGACGGCGTACGCGCCCTCGACGGGGGTTGGTTAGAGACGGCGCTCGCCGATGTCCCATTAAGGGTGACCTACCAACACGGACTCGAGGAAACGCTGCTCGAGGTGGACAGTGGGCGCGCCTCGGCGGCGGTATTGATCAGGCCCGTCAGCGTCGCCGAGATCGAGCGGACCGCTCGCGAAGGCCTGCTGATGCCACCGAAGTCCACGTTCTTCACCCCCAAGCTCAAGACCGGCTTCGTCATCCGTTCACTGACCGAATGAGCGGCGTGGCATCACTCTTCGGCGAAGACCTCGCGCAGCTTTGCTTCCTGCTCTGCTGACAAGTTGCTGGCGATGAGCTCAGGGCTCATGTCTTTGAGCTCGGTCTCGATGCGGTCAACGACCTCGTCGTCGGTGAGCAGGAACAATGCGGAGGTGCCGGGCGTGATCTTCTTCTTCACGTCGTCGATGAACTGATCGCTGATTCCCATGTCGACCATCGAGGTGCTCAGCGCGCCCAGCGCAGCGCCGATCGCCGCGCCGAGGAACGGCACCAGGAAGAGCAAGCCGAGGAACATGCCCCAGAATGCGCCGCCAAGTGCTCCCTGCCTCGTCGTGTCGTGCAGTTGACGTGTCTTCGGCTTCTTCTTTCCAGATTCCCAGCTAACAAGAGCCGCATCGTCGATCGTGATGTGACCTTGCGATTGCAAAGCGTCCAGCCGTTGGATGGCTTGTGCGGCGTCGCCGGCATTGGGAAAGGCCCACGCGGTCAGAGTCGTCATTGAAGTCCCCTAAGAGTCGAGGTTCGCAAGGGCGCAACATGATCAGCCCGTCGGGGCCATACTGGCGACCTGCGCTCCAGCCTGTCAATGTTGCAGGCCACTGTTGATCTTGCAGTCAAGATCAAATCAGGGGCGAGCTGAGAGCCAGCAGTGACTGAGACCCACCTTGATCGGATCCGGAGCCAGCCGGAGATCATTGCAGCGAGGATGTCAGCCGCATCAAGTTATCGAAGATCCGTTCTCGCGTTGGCCGGTGCAGCCACTCCTCCAGCACCACCTGACGGCTCTTCGATCGGTAGTCGTCTTCGACGGCTCGCATGGCAGCGGTGAACTTGGCTCCGTGGACCAGGACCGACAGCTCAAGGTGCAGGCTGAGCGAGCGGATGTCCAGGTTCGACGAGCCGATCACCGCAACATCGTCGTCGATGCTGAGGTGCTTGGCGTGCAAGATCGTCGGCGCCCGGTACAGGTAGATCTTCACCCCGGCCCGCAGCAGCTGCTCGTAGTAGGAGCGCTGGGCGTGGAAGACCATGAACTGATCGCCGATCTCGGAGACGAACAGTTCGACATCCAGGCCGCGGGAGCCGGCGGTTACGAGGGCCATCTGAATGGTCTCATCGGGGACGTAGTACGGGCTTGTGATGCTGATCCGCTGCCGCGCGTTCTGAATCATCGCGGCGAAGAGTTTGAGGTTGTTGTCGTTGTCGAAGCCGGGTCCGCTCGGCAGAATCTGGGCGTCCACGAGCTCGTCGTCATCCTCCGGCCGCACTGGTGAAGTGTCCAGTGGCAGCAGCTCGTCGGTCTCGCTGTACCAGTCGGTGACGAAGACCGCATCCAGCTCTCTGACGATTGGCCCGGTCAGCCGGACTATCAGCTCGTGCCAGTGCAGGCCTCGCTTGATCGTCTTCTTCTTGTGGTAGTGGTCGATGATCAAATTCTGCGAGCCGGTGAACCCCACCATGCTGTCCACCACGAGAAGCTTCCGATGATTGCGAAGATCTGGTCGGCGCCAGTGCCCCCGCAACGGCTGCAGTGGCAGCATGGGCCGGTACTCCGCGCCCATCGCGGCGAACCGGCGGATCGTCGCCTTTCGGTTCGGATACATGAACTGGGCGACATGATCGGACAGTACGCGTACCTGTACTTCTCGCCGACAGGCACGCTCGAGGGCGTCGAAGACGGGCGCAGTCGCCTCATCCTGCACCAAGATGAAGAACTCGACATGAACAAAGTGCTGGGCCTGGTCGATCGCGTCGGCCATCGCTTGGATGGAACCGGTATAGCTCTCGATCAGCTCCGCTGAGTTTCCGCCGACCATGGGCAACGAGCCCAGATTTCGATTCATCCTCACCATTGACGCCAGCCAGCTTGGCCATTCATCACGGTGACTGACTCGGTCCAGGCCGTCGGTACGCGCCAGGATCGCTTCAGACACCTCACCCTGCTTCTCGCGTCGCTTGCGGGGCAGCTTGCCGAAACCAACCAGCAAGAAGAACAAGATGCCCAATACCGGGATGAAGATGATCGTGAGAATCCATGCGATCGCAGCGGACGGCTTGCGATTAGTGGAGATCAGGACCGCCGCCACCAGCACGATCAACACGTGCGCGGCGAACAGCAGCCAGCTGAGGAGAACCGTCTGTGACATGTTTCCTCTTCGTCAGCGCTGGCGCTGAGCGCTCGGAGGGACCAATGGCGTCTTTGGCGCGCCTTGATATCGCCGCCGATGCTCCCGGGTGGAACCAACCAGTGCAGTCGCCCATCGTGCCCGCGGATCGGAGTCGATCAACAACACCTTCAGCAGCGAGGTGAGAGGTACGGACAGAATCGCGCCGAGTGGGCCGAGCACCCAGCCCCAGAACACCAGACCTACCACTGTCACCCGGGTCGAGACGCCGACATTGTCGCCCAGGTAGTGGGGCGCGATCAGCGACGTGAGGAGCGAGTTCAAGATGATGTAGACGACGATCACCAGCAGCATCGTTTGCCACCCCTGATCAAGCAGCGCGAGCAACGCTGGCGGTACGAGCCCAATGACAAAACCGACGTACAGGATGAAGTTGCAAACTGCCGCCAGTAGTCCCCACAGCACCGCCAAGGGGATACCGAGCCACCAGAGCAGAAGAGTGTCGGCAAATCCGGTAAGCAACCCGAAGATGCCGGTTACGGCGAGGAACCTCCGTGTATCGCGGGCGAAGATCCGAAGCGCTTTGCTTAGACCAGGTCGCTTCGCGGACAGCATCTCCAGTCGAGAATCGATGCCGACGGAGTCGATGGCCATGAACAAGAGCAGGCCTAAGAAAAAGATCATGGTGGCGCCGAAACTGATCAAGCCTCGAAATAGCGCCGCTACCAGCACGATGACTAACCCATAGATGGACACGACCAAACCGAGAAGCGCCATCAGCCTCGGCACTTTGTGGCGTTGCAGCCATCGATGTAAAGGATGGACGAGTGTGACGATCACCAGTGCCAAGAAGACCGGCCCAACCAGCCAGGCGAATTGCTTCAAGGCCAGGCTGCCGACTAGGGCAGCCGCAAGAGCGACGATGACAACCGCGGCGCGCGGGAAGGACGTGGGTGCCCGCACGGGTTTTGCTATGGGATGCGGCGAGTCTGTGGTCACATTGCCCATATCACCGCGAGTCCCCGATATCAGTCGGCTCAACTACGGGGGGCATCGCACCTCCAAGCAGGAAATGTTGAGCTGCTGCGGCAATTGCGTGCAGCGTAACAGCGTGTGTTGAGCCAGAAGGCCGGACGACAGCGAGAAGCCTGACTGCGCCCCGGCGAGGGTCCATCGCGGTGGCCGGACGATGCTCTCCTAGGATTGGCCGGACCCAACGACTGAGGAGATCAACCGGTGGCACTCACCGCTGAAGACGTGGCGGGTCTGGCGCGATTGGCGCGGATCGAGCTGACCAAAGCAGAGCTGGAGGTGTTGGCACCCCAGCTGGATGTGATCTTGGAATCGGTTGCCCGGGTCTCAGAGGTCGCAGCACAGGATATTCCGCCCACCTCTCACGCGCTTCCGTTGACAAACGTTTTCCGTGAGGACGAGCTCTGGCTATCGCTGCCTCGAGAGCAGGTACTGGCCAGCGCACCGGCTGCGGAGCAGATGCGGTTCCGGGTGCCCCGAATCCTCGGGGAGGAGGCATGAGCCTGCAGCAGGCTGCGGCTGCAGAGATCATTCGGTTGACCGCTGTTGATCTTGCAACCAAGATCAAGTCGCGAGAACTGAGTGCCGTTGAGGCGACGCAGGCACATCTTGATCGGATCACCGAAGTCGACGGCGAGATCCACGCTTTCCTTTACGTGGATGGCGAGCGTGCCCTGGCATCCGCAGCGCGGGTCGATGCCAAGATCGCTGCCGGGGAGCTGGTGGGGCCGCTTGCTGGAGTGCCGCTCGCGCTCAAAGACATCCTCACCTACACCGGCGCGCCAACCACTTGCGGATCCAAGATCTTGGAGGGGTGGCTGCCGCCGTACGACGCAACTGTCACCCGGCGGCTTCTTGATCATGACATCGTGATCTTGGGGAAAACGAATCTCGACGAATTTGCGATGGGTTCTTCCACAGAGAACTCCGCGTACGGCCCGACGCGCAATCCGTGGGACTCCGACCGGATCCCTGGCGGCTCCGGCGGTGGGTCTGCCGCGGCCGTGGCCGCCTTCGAGGCGCCGCTGGCGATCGGGACCGACACCGGTGGCTCGATCCGGCAGCC